>Ga0335075_10014343_pt1 | contig 11906 bp, 9 predicted proteins | sample Lox_Sample_24_FD_206723 | JGI IMG/M metagenome (GOLD analysis project Ga0335075, IMG submission 206723) | Soil microbial communities from Loxahatchee National Wildlife Refuge, Florida, United States - Lox_Sample_2.4 | ecosystem: Environmental > Terrestrial > Soil > Wetlands | place: USA: Florida... | reverse complement strand
GCAATATTCGTACTAGGATGATGCTGCGCCCCGACTAGTAAGAGTATGCGAGATAGGAGATAAGGACTCGAATACGAGAGCAAGAGCATAGAGGCGAAGAGGTATCGAGAAGGCTCTTGAGCGGACGGTGTTTTGAACTCTAGCAGATTGCGCGCATCCTCGACTCCATTATGTCGTTATAACGAAGATCCAACACCTATTATCGCCAACACCGACACTGACGCTCATACAAGCGGGTAGGAGCAACATCGCAGCTGCAGCGAATGGCGCGATGGCTCAATGGCTTGGTCACCCGGTGCGGGTTGAAACCATTAGAGTTCTTGGCCGCGGCGAGGCCGAGCGGCCAGTGAGGGTCTAGAGACCCTGGGTGGGAGGGATTGAGCGGTGCATGAATTAGGCCGAGCAAGGAATCGGGAACAGGCGACAGAAAGTTGGAAAAAGGATGCGGGAGGAGGATGGAAGAGCAGAGGAGGGCGGTATTTATAGTCGTCGAGAAAGCAGCAAGGCAACCGTGCACGCGCCTCCCCAATTAGGCGAGTACACAAATTGTGATGATTCAGTTCGATAGAAAGTGTATACTAAATATATTTTAATTTTGCGAGCTTCTATCCCTTGGTATTTTCAGTTTGAGATCTCGTGATCACTATGTCCTTACTGCCTCAGGCAAAAACAATTAATTGTAGACGAATGCTTCTTTAAATAGGAATCTGGTGTCCATTTCACGTTATGGCGATACTTCTGCGATAGCTTTTATTAGTGGATATTCATTAGCCTTGTGATGGATATGACCTAGATATTCATCAACTCCCCCTGTCTAATGCTGGTAATCGAATCGGAGCCCTACTGTTGGCCCTTGAAGCGAGCCACCTACCTACGCAAGGACTTTCCGTTCTGTGCCACGGAGTATATCCCCGCACTCGGTAATCTATCCTGCCCTGCGCCGGTAGTATTTGCCAGGAACCATGATAATCACACATTTGTGAGAATCTGACCACACCACAATTCGAATGCCATAAAATTGAAAAGAATATAAGTCCCCATACATCACTCAATTGTCTCGTTTAATTAAATAACCTAAAAGTCTAATAATAAGTGGTGCTGTGATGTTGTATTTTCATGCAGACTATTTTCGCAAGTGTTCGCCTAGTTTTGGTCGGCGCGTGCCTTCTTTCGCGTGAACCCGCAAATCCCATCTTACAATTGTTGTCTGTTGTTGATGTCATTCCTGCCTGACCCCGCATATCTTCTGGCCAAACCAACTCTATATTAAACCCTAAATCCTAATGCAAATTGTCAAAGCCTTTCTAGTCATTGTTCCGGCCTCTCTAGTCTTTGTCCCAGCCTCTGCCTAAATCCTTTAACGTCATCCCGTTAACGTCAGTGTCAAACAACTAGCGGTGAACGACAAGCAGCAGACAACAAACACCTTTTTACTATTTAAGGGACATTTTACAGCGAGATTTACTCTGACTGACCATTTTTCAACTTACCTTGACCTTCGTTTCGCATCAACATGTCCGGCCAACCTCCTCGTGGTGGGCGCGGCGGAGGAGGCTTTCGTGGTGGTGATCGTGGTGGACGCGGCGGAGGAGGCTTTCGTGGAGGTGATCGTGGCGGGCGCGGCGGAGGAGGCTTTCGTGGAGGTGATCGTGGTGGCTTTGGAGGGCGAGGCGGTGGAGGCGGCGGTCGTGGTGGAGGGTTTAGTCAAGATGTTCGAGTCTTCAAGTATGGAATTCTCCGTCCTACCACGCATGTACGCTTCATCTAAGCATTCTGTTGTCACGCAGGGATCCAACCACTCCTCTTACCGGGCCTGACACGCGAATCATGCAAATCGAAGATACCTATATGAAGAATACTTCTGGTCTTGGTGCTATGGCCAATCTCAAACTGACCGTTGATTTCCCCCCTCGCCCTGGTCATGGTACACAGGGCAAGAAGATTATAGTCTATGCGAACTATCTCAAACTACAAACGGCCCCGAACCTTAGTTTCACGAGATACAATGTCGAAGTCGTTCCGGAAGCTACAGGCAAGAAGTTGAAGCGCATTTTCCAGCTCCTCCTTGAAATGTCCGAATTCTCTGGCCTCGCGACTGAGTACAAGTCCCTACTCATCGCTCGCGAACCGCTGGACATCCCAGATGGCTATACTGTTGAGATACAGTACCGCGCAGAAGGCCAAGATGAACCTCTAGAGCGTGCAACGAGGTATCAAGTCAGGGTCGTCACACCAACTACCCTTGCTGTGTCAGACCTTGTCAATTACCTGTCATCTACCGATGCTGGCTCCACCTTCGCTCAGAAAGACGCGGTTATTCAAGGCCTCAATGCTCTCATGGGATACCACCCCCAGTCACATGATGATGTTGTTTCTATCGGACAAAATCGGCATTTCTCCATTGACCGAAGTCCAAGGAACCTGCATAACATCCGCATTCTTGGTGGCGGTCTGGAATCCCTTCGTGGATATTATCAAAGTGCTCGCGCTGCTACTGGTGGTATTCTGCTCAACGTCAATGTTACTCACGGAGTTTTTCTTGAACCTATTCGTCTTGACGAGATATACCCGAGACTGGGCACCGGAAACAGGACCACGCTTCAAAAGAAGCTCAAAGGGGTTCGGGTCGAAGTTATCCATCTTCCAGTCAAGAAGTCGAAGGATACCAAGCAAAAAGTCGCAGTTGTGAAGACTATCTTTGGCTTAGCCCAAGAGCAAGATGGTTCAGGTGAGGCCCACCCACCCCAAATCAAAGGATTCGGAGCAGGTCCAAAGGACGTCAAATTTTGGCTTGCAGACCTGTCGCCCGCTACGGCAGGTGCAAAGCCCACAGAGAAAGGCAAGACTCCAAAGAAACCTGCTGGAACAGCGCTGCCGACGAACGCATACATCTCTGTCTTTGATTACTTTCGCAAGAGTAAGCTTACTTGGATCTTTTGGAGTTATAACGCTTACTAAGTGTCTAGAATACCCAACTTTCCAACTCAACGACCGCAATCCCGTAGTCAATGTTGGAAACCGGGAGCATCCAAGCTATCTTCCGGCTGAAGTGTGTGTTATACTACCAGGACAAACAATTAAGAGAAGATTGAGCCCAGAGCAGACGCAACAAATGATATCGTTCGCATGCCGAAAGCCGTGGGAGAATGCGACCTCAATCGTCGGTGACGGAAAGGCTGTCCTTGGGCTGAATCCGTCAACAACATCGTTGATGGTGAGTTCTGCTGGTGAAACTTAATTGACAGGTATATTGATTTTGTTTAGGCAAGATACGGTATCACTATCAGTGCAGGCTTGATTACTGTCGCCGGACGTGTTTTACCCCCTCCAGCGATTAAATATAAGGATGCACGTGCAAAAGAAACGTCACTCGTGCCTCGATTCGGATCTTGGAACATGGCCAACATTAGATTCCATACTGGAAGCAACCTTGGGCCATGGACATATATCTGGATCCGATCCAACAGAAGCAGAGACAACTTCGACGATAACCAGGTTTACAACACAGTAATGGGCTTCAAAACCTTCTTGACTAACTCGGGCATCAATGCCAATAGTTTCATTGAGAAGACCCCACCCGTAATCCTCTTAAAGGATGGTGAAGATCGAGCTAACGACGCTGAGATCAAGAGGATTTTTAGGCTACTATATGATGCTAAGACTCGACCTAAGTTTGTTTTGGTGATTCTACCTTTCAATGATGTCCCAATCTACAATAGTGTCAAGACAGTTGCAGACACGAAGGCTGGTATTCATACAGTCTGTGTTGTGGGCTCAAAATTCATGAAGAGGGAACGTCAGGAACAATATTTCGGCAACGTATCCTTGAAATTCAACCTCAAGGCTGGAGGCATTAACCAGACAGTTGAACCCTCCAAGCTTGGTATTATCAGCGAAGGAAAAACAATGGTCGTTGGCATCGACGTTACACACCCGTCACCTGGCTCTAAAGAGACTGCTCCAAGTGTGGCAGGCATTGTTGCAAGCATTGACAGATTCCTTGGACAATGGCCTGCTGAGTTTGCCATACAGGATGAGCGGAAGAAAGAGATGGTTTCTTCTCTTGAATATATGTTTCTGTCTCGTCTGAAGCTGTGGCAGAAACACAACCAGGATCTCCCAGAGAATGTCCTCATCTATAGAGATGGGGTCTCAGAGGGCCAATATCAACTTCTACTTGATAACGAGCTGCCCCTCATACGAAATGCATGCAAGCAGTTGTATCCAGCGACAGCCACGAAGCAGGGCCTACCAAAGATTTCTATCATTGTCTGTGGGAAGCGGCACCACACCCGCTTCTATCCTACACAAGAGGTAGACGCAGATCGTTCTTCCAACTGCTCGCCTGGAACAGTTATCGATCGTGGTGTTACCCAGGTCCGTAGCTGGGACTTCTTCCTCCAGCCTCATGCGTGTCTCCAGGGAACGGCTCGGCCGGGCCACTATTATGTGATTCTTGACGAAATCTTCCGCAAGCGACCCGTCAAGGCGCCCCTACAGAATCCCTCCGATGCCTTGGAGGACTTGACCCATAACATGTGCCACCTCTTTGGCCGAGCTACGAAGGCTGTCAGCTTGTGCCCTCCGGCCTTTTACGCCGACCTTCTGTGCACGCGCACGCGATGCTATCTTTCGGACCAATTCGACCCAGCTGATACCTCAGCTTCGGCCAGTGTGATAAGTGGCATCAGTAGCCAGCCTTCTTCTTTTGACCTAGGAATTCCAGAGAACATTAAAGACAGCATGTACTACATCTGAGGCGTTGGCTTCTGTGAATAGGCATGGTATGCAAGGGAGTTCGTAGTTTTTCTGGGTCAAGATGGTGTTTAGAACATTTGGGGTGTCATAGACTGCATAATCTTAGTTGATGAAAGTAATGAAATGAGAGACGCCGAAGGCCCGGCCTTCATGATGATATCTGGTCCACATTCTCAGGAAATTCTAAAGTATACCAAATGATTTTTCCTGGACATCAACCATAGACCGTCTAACCATGTGCTATCAAACATATAGCCCCGTGTCACGTGCTTTCGGCTCACGACACTAGACCTAATAAAGCTGGCCATGTGACACACCGCCTTTCCAATATGGATGAATATTGATTTGCAAAGTTTGTTGCACAGTACATCAAGTGAATGCAACATTCAACTGGTCCAATGGTTGAGGCGATGCCCAGAAAAATGGGCACGAGTGGCTATCAGCCTTATCCTCGGCCGCCTGAGTTGACTGTTAGGGTTTCAGGCCTTCATCCGACAACCACCACCTACGATATCTGGAGGAACTTCTCGAGGCAAGGCACAATAGTCTTCATCGAATTATTCGAGGATCAATTTGGCGTGAAAGACGGTCATGCCAAAATTAGGTTCTCCCCATCCCCCGAGGAGCCATTTTGGATCAAGGGTTCACCTAGGGGAACGTACAGATTCACCACGGCCGATGGTACTACTAGCTACAACATCCGCGTGACAAGCGAATGGAACACGAAAAGGTTGTTTAAGATTCAAAGCCCGCTTAAGAAGAGTGTCTTCTACGACGAGAAGATGAAAATCTCTCCGTCAGCCCTGGATTTTGGTGTTATGCTGTATCCAAATTCGATGATTCCGATGCAAACGGTCCAGGCCGAAGTTCCCAATGACATGTCATTCGTCGTTGACCTCCTCCGCAATAGAATAGTCGCTACTTTCAAGGTTTCTTTTAGGGACCCTCGAGGTGATGGCGTCGTTGATTTCACAAGCACATCAGCCATCATCGGACAATATGATCGCATCAATAAATACATGTTTCAGATCCCGTTCGGCCAGCTGAAGACGATCAACCAGGTGGATATTGATGAAACAACGTTCGCATTGGTTATATCACTGGAAAGTCCCCCAGAATTCCTTCGTAAGAGGGAGGATGACATGGCAACGCATTCAAGCGAAAATTTGGTGTGGAACGAATTTGATTCCTGGTTTAGACAAACGGATATCGTCTACGATCCCTACCGTCTTCAGACTGCTCCCGTATCTCTTCACAAGGAGACACCTGTGATTGATATAGGTAATTGCATGAACTGATTGCATTTCCTGGGCTGCATTGACACCATTAGGTCGTTGGACGACGTATCGTTTCGTTTTCCGACGCTCCTCAAATGATGCCAGCGTCTACAGCATGATCAAGGAAGCCCTCCAAGATTTTAACATTGAGATTGTCACTCTTGATAAGTTCGATGTCGTGCCATCGCATACGGCTCAGCTATGGTCGTGGATGGACTCTCTTAAGTCACAGAATGCAGCGGCAGAGTTGCAGTATTTGGAGGGATGCAGCGGCTCCATTTACCTCCCTTTCGAGGTGAGATATCAGTTAGAAGCATGCATCTCATGGGGAATCCTGAATGAGCATAATATCACTAAAAGCTTTCTAATAAAACTGGCTGAGCTAGCTTCTGAAAATCCATCTAAAGCTAGAACAATTCTCGAATACGTTATGGAACAAGATAGGCGTATCTATGACCCAATGACGATATTTGATGACGAAGAGGCTTTTTCATATTCTCCAAAGACTGACATACCAAGTTATTGTGCGTATGCACGCAAGGCCACGATTACGCCGACCAGAATCTATCTTAACTCTCCGACCGTGGAGTCAACGAATCGAGTTCTAAGGCATTACGCGCGGGAACATAAAGACGGGCGCCTCCTACGAGTCCAATTTACAGATGAAATGTCCCAGGTTCGCGAGCTCCTAATACTAATTCTCTTCCAACCTAACAGCTACAGGGTCGGATCAATTCGTGTGCGGATAAGAAAAGAAACGACGAACTCTTTACTCGTGTCTTCAGAACTCTTGTCAATGGAATCCAAATTGGAGATCGCCTTTATGAGTTTCTGGCATTTGGTAATGCCCAGTTCCGCGAGAACGGAGCGTATTTCTTTTGCCCTACCGACCATCTTTCCTGTGATGACATCCGCCAATGGATGGGCAATTTCTCCCATATTAGCGTTGTTGCAAAGTATGCTGCAAGACTTGGCCAATGTTTTTCGACGACAAGGGCAATCAATGGGCTAGTAAGACCGGACATTGTGAAGATTCCTGACATCGAGAGGAATGGCTGCTGCTTCACAGACGGGGTTGGCAAAATCTCGTCTTTTCTTGCTCAGATGATCGCCACTGAGCTTGGTCTACGCTTAGACATTGCTCCGGTGCCATCTGCATTTCAGTTTCGTCTCGGTGGCTGCAAAGGTATCCTTGTGGTATCACCTGATGCCAGAGACAGGGAAGTTCACATCCGCAAGAGTCAAGAAAAGTTCACTGCTACGTATAATGGTCTGGAGATCATCAGATGTTCTCGATTTTGCTGTGCTACGCTTAATAGGCAGACTATCACCATCCTTTCTGCTTTGGGCGTCCGAAATAACGTGTTCCTCGAGATGCTCTCTGAGCAGCTTTCGAATTATCAGAACGCTATGAGCAACGACACCCTGGCACTCAGCCTTTTGTCAAGGTATATCGATGATAACCGGATGACAATAAACATCGCCAGTATGATCCTAAATGGGTTTATGACAGAGGACGAGCCTTTTGTCCTGTCTTTGCTTGATCTCTGGAGGGCCTGGTCAGTTAAACTCCTCAAGGAAAAGGCAAGGATTATAGTAGAGAATGGAGCATTTGTCCTTGGATGTGTGGACGAAACTGCGACATTGAAAGGTTATACGAAGCCAATCATCGCCAACGGTAAACCTATCATTAAGGAGCATCTACCTCAGATCTTCATCCAAGTACCAGACAAGAATGATCCTAGTCAGTACAAAGTTATCGAAGGAACTTGTCTGGTAGGTCGTAATCCCTCTCTACATCCCGGAGATCTTCGAGTTGTCCAGGCCGTCGATGCTCCAACCTTACATCACCTTCGAGATGTTGTCGTATTTCCGCAGACTGGCGAGAGAGATGTCCCCAGTATGTGTTCGGGCGGTGACCTTGATGGCGACGACTACTTCGTCATTTGGGATGAGCAGCTTCTACCTCAGCCTCAAGAATGGAACTGCGATCCTATGAATTATGCCGCCCCAGCACCAAAAGCCCTTCGTCGGCCAGTTAGGGTCACGGATCTGATGAAGTTCTTCGTCAAATACATGAAAAATGACGCCCTTCCAACAATAGCGCACGCTCATTTAGCACAAGCAGATTACCTGTATCATAGCATCAGAGATCCAAAGTGTACGTCTATTGTCTATTAATTTTGGTTACGCCAATAGCAAGCTAACATTTATGAGGTCTTGAATTGGCAGCATTGCATTCCAGGGCAGTAGATTACGTCAAGACAGGTCTACCAGCGGAACTGCCCAAACGGCTCAAGCCCAACAAATGGCCACACTTTATGGAGAAGAAATACAGGTCAAAAGATGCAGTATACCACTCAGAGAAGATTCTAGGACAACTCTACGATAGGGTCGAAAGGGTTAACTTCGTTCCACAGTGGCAAAAGCCCTTCGACAAGCGCATTCTCAATGCCTATAAACTAGACGACAATCTACTTAAGTCTGCGCGACAAATAAAGCGTAAATACGATACAGCTATGCGCCGGATAATGGCTCAGCAAGAGATTAGGACCGAATTTGAGGTTTGGTCTACGTTTGTCCTCTCGAGACCCCGAGTCGGTAGCGACTACAAACTCCAGGAAGTGGTGTCCGGGATCTCCGGCACTCTGAAGGAACAATTCCGCAACATCTGCATTGAAAGTGCTGGTAGCAAAGACTTTCCAATCCTGGGCCCCTTTGTAGCCGCAATGTATCGAGTCACCAAGGAGGAACTGGACATCGCATTGGCAGAATGCCGTATGACAAAAGTTATAGGAGGCTGGGATGTACCGAAACGTAGGATGGAACCAGAGTCTATGCCATTGATCAGTTTTCCTTGGCTATTTGACAAGGAGCTCGGACGCATTGCTACCGGTGTTGATACCACCTATGATCTCGACGACTTTGGCCTAATATCTTTGATTAGTAAGAACAATGCCAGTCACGCCCGCGAGCGTCAAGCCCGTGGTGAAGTGGATGTCGAGGACTACGTCCAGCAGGATGATGGTATCATTGTGCACCGGGGTGAAGAATTGATTCTGTTCCCAGATGTGGAGTCAGAGGATCTTTTAGGCGATGATTATGCTTTCACAGGAGGCGAATCTGGTGAAGCTATTCCAAGGATATCATTCATGGAAGCAGAATCCAAATCACCCACACAACGCGAACCTTACGGGGACAGTGGCATGGAAGATATGATACCTAGAACGGAGCTGGATGGCTTTCTTCATCCTTGCACGGTAGCCAGGCCTGCTCATGACATGAACCAAGGCCCCTTAGTCGGCCGCCTCATCGATGATGACCATGATCCCTCTGATTCTTCTGCTGAGTTTGTCATCGTTACCGCCTGCGACAGCCTTTCACACTCTTTTGTTGATCTTGGGCTCTCGAATAGTTCTGTACCTGCAAAGGCAGTTTCTGAGGCAAACGAGGAGATTATGGATGAAGGAGAGATTATTGAGGAGCATTTTGACTTAGAGGAGTCGCCATTGGAGAGGCTGGCTCGCCTCTATAAGAATTAACGCCCATGTGTAATCGTTCCTAGTCAACAGCAGCTGATAATTAGCATCAAAAGACTCCCTGCCCCACGCAAAAACTATTAGCATAAATCAACGCCGTGACCTTTGCAGACTGTGGAACATCCCAGGTTTTTTCACAATGAATCATCTTGCAAAGAGCGACCGATTTATTTAGCTAATTACTACAGAATAATAAAAGAGTGGGCCCCCAAATCACAACAAAAGACTACGAATGAAAAGGTTTTGGAACTCAAAATTCAATCCTCGTCATACTTGTCATGATAACGCCAAGCCATCTTTGAGCCCGGCGCCTCTTCCTGGCGTCCAAGCGGCGTCATATCAAGCAGCACATATGTCCCAAGGAGTCCCTCCACGCCCCTCCCATAAGCCGAATAGCTATGAAAGAGGTCCTGATCCTCGCGGTAGAAGATGCTCAGGCCCGACTGCTCGCCCCTGGTGAAGAAGGTCTTGCCCTCCTTCTCCAGGGTGGCCTTGTCCTTGTAGTTGTACTCCACGGGCGCGACGCCGTCGTCGAGGGTGACGTGGAAGTCGTAGTTGAAGTCGGAGCCGAAGGACGACACCCAGGGGAAGGTCCAGCCCATGCGCCGCTTGAAGGCGTCGATCTTGGCGAGCGGCGCGCGCGACACGACCACGAAGGAGGTGTTGCGCGAGAGCAGGTGCGCGAGGTTGGGGATGTGGTCGGCGAGGAAGGAGCAGCCGGTGCAGCCTTCGTCCTGGTCGGGGCTCAGCATGAAGTGGTACACGATGAGCTGCTGCCGGCCGTCAAAGAGGTCGAGGAGGGTGACTTGTCCGGAGGGGCCCTCGAAGGTGTATTGCTTCTCGAGGTGGACCATTGGGAAGTCGCGCATCTTGGCGTTTAGGGCGTCGCTAGCGCGGAGGGCCTCTTTCTGCTTGACGAGGAGATCTTTACGCTGGGCGAGCCATTCGTCTCGGCTTACGACCTGTGGAAGTAGCGATTATGTTAACTCTGGACAATTTCGGGGGAGGATTGAGGGTGAAACATACCTTGCCTGGCATCTTGAAATGGTGATAGTGTATGTATTTGCTTCGTAGGATCAATAAAGTGGTATCAGGATGATGGGAGGGTGGTGATATCGAGAGTCTGTGAAGTCCTCCTTTGCGGGGGATTCAAGCCAGGTATTTATATCCATTTCTTGGGAAGATCTCTGCGCCATTGAGGATATGACGTGGAAGAATATGCTCCCCGTCTTACACTGAGGCATACTGTTGAGCTGCAAGACGTGGACTGACATACTTGCAATCTGTTTTCGCGTTGCCGTCAGTCGCGAAAACACGTGCAGGGTGAAGTTAGGCAGCGGCGTTGATTACTATTCAATGGATGCAGTCGAGTCAGTGACCAGCATCATGACTGGACAGGCTAAGCGCCACTTACACAGATGGCACAACCCCCAGCCTGTCGATGTTTATTCCAAATTCATTTGCATAAAGTACGGCCGTAGTTGCTGTTCACAATCCCTATTTCTCATTACCATCGACTAGGTTAATTAATAATCAAACTTATCGATTATATTTTCTCACATGGACAAAGACCTGTGCTTACATACATGGTGAATATTTTCAGTGAGCAGCCACAGATCCCTGAAGTATCACGAGCCTAAACGAAGATAAGATGTGTACAGGGGAAGGTTTCGCCACACCAGTTGGGTCCACACCCATAGAAAAGCCATCCGGATCCCAGTTACCCAGCACTGGATCGCTCCCAAGTATCTTTGCGGGCGCATTGAACTGAACAGCAGCTGGTAGTAAGCAGAGCCTTTGTTCTTGTCCAAAGCCCATGTTGGAGGGCGCAGCTGCAGGCATAAGCACATAAGAGTAGGATTCGAATCAAGTTTTGGGTTTTCCATGCCTTCAAAAAACATAAGCTTGCTAAGCATATCATCTGGCTGACCATGGGGCTCGTATATCCTGACGGCATAGGTGGTTGATCAAGATATTGGCTAGGATCGGCCAAGTGGTGGAGGTCTGCTATTGGAAGGTGATCCTTGCGGAGCTCTACCATTGTTTTCCCCAGAGGAGTTGCCATCATCACCTTTTTGCTTTTGTCGTTTACATATAGTCCTATCATCTGAATTTGAAGCTCTGTCCCTGGATTTGGGAGACGAGGTAGGTACGCTTCCTGCACATGCTGTATATTTCACGGTCCGATTTTTATCGAAGATATCCCAGACTTCTTGCATGAGTTGTATCACAAGAGCACGTTTCGCAGTCTCCAGAATTGGTAGTAAGACCTCATCCCCTTCAAGTACCGAGTCATAGTAAGCAGTTCCATCAAAGGCATCGGATGTGCTTG
>Ga0335075_10014342_pt1 | contig 11906 bp, 14 predicted proteins | sample Lox_Sample_24_FD_206723 | JGI IMG/M metagenome (GOLD analysis project Ga0335075, IMG submission 206723) | Soil microbial communities from Loxahatchee National Wildlife Refuge, Florida, United States - Lox_Sample_2.4 | ecosystem: Environmental > Terrestrial > Soil > Wetlands | place: USA... | reverse complement strand
CGCTCGAGGACATAGCCAAGCGCAACAACATCCCCTTCTCCGATCTGCCGACGGTGCTCTCGCAGCAGGGGATCGATTATGCAAACTACCGCGAGGAGATGCGTCAGCAGCTCACGCTCGGCCTCCTACGAGAGCGCGACGTGTTGCAGCGCATCGTCGTCACGCCACGCGAGATCGACCAGTTCCTCGCCAAGCAGGCCAAGCACCCCGTGGCCGATCAGGAATACAACGTCTCGCACATCCTCATCTCGGTGCCGCCGAACGCCACCCCAGACCAGATTGCCCAGGCTCAGCAGCGCGCCAATGATGTCTACCAGCGTGCCAGCAAAGGCGAGGACTTCGGCAAGCTCGCCGTCGCCTATTCCAACAGCGAGGATGCGCTGCAAGGCGGCTCACTCGGCTGGCGCCAGGGCTCGGAGCTGCCGACCTTTCTCTCCAGCCTCATCCTGGGACTGAAGCCCGGCCAGGTCGGCGCGCCGCTGCGCACCCCGACCGGATTTCACATCGTCAAGCTCAACCAGGTGCGCACTCCGCAGCACAAGGACATGGTCGAGCAGATCCACGTGCGTCATATCCTCCTGAAGACCAACGCGCTGCAGGACGATGCGGTCGTACGGCAGCGACTGATGCAGATCCGGCAAAAGATTCTGAACGGCAGTGAGACCTTCGCGGTCGCAGCCGCCGCCTCCTCGCAGGACCCCGGCTCCGCCTCGGACGGCGGCGATCTCGGGTGGCAGAGTCCCGAGGTCTTCGATCCGAGCTTCTCCGCGCAGGTGGAGAGCCTCAAGACGGGCGAGATCAGCCAGCCGTTCAAGAGCCACTTTGGCTGGCACATCGCGCAGCTCCTCGGGCGGCGCAACCATGACGCGACGCAGGAAGTGGTGAGGTTGAATGCGATGGAGTCGATCCGCGCCAGCAAGGCCGATGAGGATACGGAGCTGTGGCTGCAGCATTTGCGCGATGACGCCTACGTGAAGGTCATGACCGGCTGATCGGCCGCAGGCGCACATGTGCCGCGCATCGCACTGACTTCGGGAGAACCTGCGGGCATCGGGCCGGACGTCTGCCTCGCCATGGCAGCGCGACAGCTCGATTGCGACCTCGTCTGTCTGGGTGATCGGGAAATGCTGGCGGAGCGCGCGCGCTCGCTCGGGATGAGCGTCGAACTACGGCCGTACGACAGCGCGTCCCACCAACACATACCTGGAACACTCGCTGTGGAGCATCATCCGCTGCGGGTGCCGGCCGTCGCGGGCCGACTCGATGCGCGTAACGGCCCATGTGTTCTGCGCCTGCTGGAGCGCGCGTGCGACGGTGCCCTCAGCGGCGAGTTCGCCGCGATAGTGACGGCGCCCGTCCACAAAGGGGTGATCAACGACGCCGGCATCCCTTTCACGGGCCATACGGAATTCCTGGCCGATCGCAGCCGCGCGCCGCAGCCGGTGATGATGTTGGCGACGACATCTCTGCGCGTCGCGCTTGCCACCACGCATCTGCCGCTTGCGCGCGTGAGCGCTGCGATCACGGCCGACTTGCTGTGCGCGGTGCTGGCAATCGTCGACCGTGACCTCGCCCGATGGTGGGGCATCGGCCGCCCGCGGATCGCCGTGTGCGGCCTGAACCCCCATGCCGGCGAAAGCGGCCATCTGGGCGATGAGGAGATTCGGGTGATCGCGCCCGCGATTGCACGCATGCGCGAGCGCGGTTTGCAGATCTCGGGACCCTTGCCCGCGGATACGGTCTTCGTGCCGCGGGTGCTCGCCGATTTCGACGTGGTGCTCGCCATGTATCACGATCAGGGCCTGCCGGTGATCAAGCACGCGGGCTTCGAGGAAGCCGTGAACGTGACGCTCGGCCTCCCAATCCTGCGCACGTCGGTCGACCACGGCACCGCGCTCGACCTGGCGGGCACTGGCCTGGCGGACGCCGGAAGCATCGCGGCGGCCATCGACCTGGCGGTGCAGCTCGCGTCGCGGGCTACGTGATGCGCCCCGCAGGCCGCGGCGCCAGGCCCAGGAAGCGATTCGGCCAGCACTTCCTGCACGATCCGGCCGTGATCGAGCGGATCGCCGCGGCGATCGCGCCGGCAAGCGGCGATGCCCTGGTCGAGATCGGGCCCGGCCGCGGGGCGCTCACCCGCTGCCTGCTGGAGTCGGACTGCGCCTCACTCGATGCGATCGAGATCGACCGCGACCTCGCCGCCGTGCTGCGTGAGGAATGGAGCGGCGACTCGCGTTTCTGCCTGCGCAACGAGGATGCGCTGCGGGTCGACTTCGGCGCCCTCGCACGGCAACGTGGCGCCAGGTTGCGAGTGATCGGCAACCTCCCCTACAACATCTCCACGCCGCTGCTCTTCCATCTCCTGCAGAACGTGCGCGACATCCGCGACCTGCACGTGATGTTGCAGCGCGAGGTGATCGCCCGCATGGCTGCCCGGGCCGGTGACCCCGCGTATGGACGCCTCACGGTGATGCTCTCACCCTGGGTGGAGGTGGAGCATCTGTTCGATGTCGGTCCCGGGGCTTTCCAGCCGCCGCCGCGGGTGTGGTCGGCGGTCGCGCGGCTCGTGGTTCGAGCGGGGCCGGCATTCCCGGTGTGCCCGGCGTTCCCCGCCGTCGTGGCGGCGGCTTTCGCGCACCGTCGCAAGACGCTCCGCAACGCGCTGCGCGGCGTCGCGACCGCGGAGCAGATCGAGCGCAGCGGGGTGGATCCGTCCGCCCGGCCGGAGACAGTTTCGCCGGCCCTCTTCAATGCCATCGCGGGTCACGTGAGGCTGCCGACCGACGCCAGCTGAGTTAGGATTGTGTCAAGCCGCCTCCGGCGGCGGGCACGTCCCCGTGCCTGTGGCTTCACCGAGGGCCGGCTTATGTCTACATACCCCTATCGCCGCATCCTGCTCGTCGTCGACCTGACCGAGGACAGCCTGCAGATCGGCAGGCGCGCACGCGATTTGGCGGCGACTCTCGGCGCCGAGCTGGAGCTGCTGCACGTGGTGGAATTCATGCCGGTCGAGCCGATGGGCGAGACTCTCATGCCCGCGGTCCGCATCGAGGATGAGCTGCTCGTGCGCGCACGCCAGCGTCTCGCCGCGCTGGCGTCGGAGCTCGGTCTCCCGGGCGCCCTTCACCGGGTCGAGTCCGGCAATGTCAAAGCGGAGGTCGTACGGGTGGCCCGCGAGCGGCAGGTCGATCTCATCGTGATCGGCAGCCGTGAGCGTCACGGCCTCTCGATTCTGCTGAATTTCACCGAGGACACCGTCCTGCATGCCGCGCCCTGCGACGTGCTCGCGGTGCGGGTCGGCAAAGCCACGCCCGGGTAAAATCGGTCGCATGAGCCAGGAGCCGCACAAGATCCGCGTCGAGGTCACTACGAGCTACCTCGACGAGCAGTCGAGCCCCGGCGAGCTGCGATATGTCTTCTCGTACACCATCACCATCCGCAACGAGGGAGAGCGCGCGGCCAAGCTCCTGACGCGGCACTGGATCATCACCGACGCGAATGGCAGGGTGAAGGAAGTGCGCGGCGAGGGTGTCGTCGGCGAGCAGCCCCACCTGGAGCCGGGGCAGGGCTTTCGTTACTCGAGCGGCGCGGTCCTGGAGACTCCGGTCGGCACGATGGAAGGCAGCTACCAGATGGTGGACGCCGACGGCCAGCGCTTCGATGCTCCCATCGCGCCCTTCCGGCTCGCGATTCCCGGAATCCTGCAGTGAGCCGCTATGCCATCGGCGACATCCAGGGCTGCTGTGATGAGCTGCGGGCGCTCCTCACCCGGATAGGGTACTCCGCGGATCGCGACCGGCTGTGGCTCGTCGGCGACCTGGTGAATCGCGGCCCGCAATCGCTGGAGACGCTGCGTTTCGTGCGCGCGCTCGGGGACAATGCCGTCGTGGTCCTCGGTAACCATGACCTGCACCTGCTCGCCATCGGCTGCGGCTGCCACACCACGCGCCGGTCCGACACGCTGGATGAGATCCTGCGGGCCCCCGACCGTGACACCCTGCTCGAATGGCTCGCGACCCGGCCGCTGGCCTATTTCGAGGCGGGGGACCTCCTGGTACACGCCGGCGTCGTACCGCAATGGACTGTGGAGACGACGCTGGAACTCGCGCGCGAGGTTGAATCCGCGCTGCGCAACGATCCGCGCCATCTCTTCGATCACATGTATGGCGACGAGCCTGACCGCTGGAGCGCGGATCTCGAGGGTACCGATCGCCTGCGCTTCGCCATCAACGTGTTGACTCGCATGCGCGTCTGCACGAGCGAAGGACGTATCAACTTACGTCTCAAGGGGAAGCCTCCGGCAACCGGCTCCGGGTGGCTTCCGTGGTTCGATGTCGAGAACCGCCGCACTCGCGGCAGTCGCGTCGTCTTCGGTCACTGGTCGGCACTCGGTCTCGTCGTGCGCGAAGAAGTCATCGGGCTCGACTCCGGTTGCGTATGGGGCGGCTCGCTCACGGCATTCGATCTCGACGGCAGCGGCGCCGCCGGCCGCACGCCGATCTCGGTGTCGTGCGCCGGTCATCAATCGCCCGATGAATGAGGAGGTCGTTATGGCGCCCCTGCAAGCGTTCAACCTTCACCACTGGATCGACCAACACCGGCACGTCCTCAAGCCTCCGGTCGGCAACAAGCGCGTGTTCGAGGATGGCGATTTCATCATCATGGTGATCGGCGGCCCCAACTCGCGGCAGGATTACCATGTCGACCCGGGACAGGAGTTCTTCTATCAGCTCGAGGGCGACATCGTGCTGAAGACCATGCAGGACGGGCGTGCGCTGGACGTGCCGATACGCCAGGGAGAGGTGCTGCTGCTTCCGGCGGACGTGCCGCACTCCCCGCAGCGGCCTCCCAACACGGTGGGTCTCGTCGTCGAAAGGCGGCGCCGGCCCGGGGAGCGCGACGGTTTCCAGTGGTATTGCGCGCGCTGCGGCAACCTGCTGCACGAGGAATTCATCGAGCTGACCGACATCGAGAAGCAGCTGCCGCCGGTCTTCGACCGCTTCTATGCCAGCCGGGAGCAACGCACCTGCTCCCGCTGCGGCACGGTGCTGGAGCGCCCCGGTTGAATGCGCGATTGCAGGTGGGGGACCATGAGGTCCGCGTAGACCTGTCGCGGCCGTTCGACCTGAGCGTGGAGCTCGACTTCCACGGGCCCCAGCCGCGGCACTTCGGCGCGCCCCGCGCCGGCTCGCAGCCCTACGCGGTGCCGGGTTTCCCCGGATCGGTGGCCCGCGGCGCGAGCTGCAACTGCGAGTCCATCACGCTGATCCCCCACTGCAACGGCACTCACACCGAGTGCGCGGGCCATCTGACACGGGAGCCGCTGCATGCGCAGCGCATCGTTCCGCGAGGCCTGCTGCCGGCGCTGCTCATCTCCGCAAAACCCACGCCGTCGAATCAGACACCGGAGAGCTCGGACCCTGCGCCCCATTCGGGCGATCGGGTAGTGACGCGCGGCGCGCTGCAGGCGGCCTGGCCGCTGGAGCTGCCATTCGAGCCACGAGCGTTGGTGATCCGCACTCTGCCCAACGAGCCTGCCAAGCGCACGCGCGACTACACGGATATCACGCCACCCTACCTGACGCGCGAGGCTGCGCAATACCTGGTGGAGCGCGGCATCGAGCATCTCGTGGTGGACCTGCCCTCGATCGACCGGGCACACGACGAAGGGCGACTGACTGCTCACCGACTCTTCTTCGGCCTTCCGGCCGGACAGACGGCGCTGGCCCACGCCGCGCGATCGACGTGCACGGTCACCGAATTGGCGTACATTCCCGACGAGGCAGTCGACGGGCCATATCTTCTCGAGGTGCAGGTGCCTGCGATCGACGGCGACGCCGTCCCCAGTCGTCCGCTGCTTTACGCCGTGGCCCACTGACTCCCGACCGCGGTCATGAATTACGAGCCCACAGTGGAGTTCGCCCGCCGTCTCGATGAGGCGGATCCGCTGCACTCCTTTCGCAACCGATTCGCTCTGCCTCGCGATGCCGGCGGTGAGCCGCTGGTGTATATGTGCGGGCACTCGCTCGGCCTGATGCCGCTGGCGGCGCGTGGGCTGGTCGTCGAGGAGCTGGACGATTGGGCGCGGCTTGCCGTTCTCGGGCACGAGCACGCCAGGCGGCCGTGGATTCCGTATCACGAGAACCTCCGCGATGGCCTCGCGAGCCTCACGGGCGCGCGCGGCACCGAGGTCGTGGCGATGAGCTCACTCACGGTCAATCTGCACTTGCTGCTGGCGGCGTTCTATCGCCCGAGCGGCGAGCGGCGGCGCATCCTCATCGAGGCCGGCGCCTTCCCCTCCGATCGCCACGCCGTCGCCTCTCAGATCGTCTGGCGAGGTCTCGACCCGGGAGAGGCGTTGGTGGAGCTGGCGCCGCCCGCGGGCACGGACACCATCCCCGAGGAGTCGATCGCAGCGTACCTCGAGGAGCATGGCGGCGAGGTTGCACTCGTCCTGTGGCCGGGCGTGCAGTACCGGACCGGTCAGGCATTCGACCTCGGCAAGATCGCGCAGGCGGCGCATCGCGCCGGATGCGTGGCCGGATTCGATCTCGCCCACTCCATCGGCAACATGCCGCACTCCCTGCACGACATCGAAGCCGACTTCGCCGTCTGGTGCAGTTACAAATATCTCAACGCCGGCCCCGGGGCCGTCGGCGGCTGTTTCGTCCACGAGCGGCACGATCGTCCTCACCTTGCGGGATGGTGGGGACATGAGGCTGCAACCCGATTTCGCATGGGGCCCGAGTTCCATGCCGCGGCCGGCGCCGCCGGCTGGCAGATCAGCAACCCGCCGATCCTCTCGGCCGCTCCCCTCATCGCCTCGCTCGCGCTCTTCGAACAGGCGGGGCTGCCAGGGTTGCGGAGCAAGTCGGTGACGCTCACAGGCTATCTTCAGTATCTCCTCGAGCGTCTGGCGCCGGATGTCGAGCTCATCACGCCACGCGCCGCTGAATCACGCGGCTGTCAGCTTTCCGTCCGGGTTGCCGGGCCGCAGGGACGCGGGCAGCGCGTGTTCGCAGCCCTGACGTCGCTCGGCGTGATCGGCGACTGGCGCGAGCCCGATACCATTCGCCTCGCCCCCATCCCGCTATACAACAGCTTCGTGGACGTGTTCCACGGCGCCGAGGCGCTCGCCCAGGCCCTGCGTCATCAGCCGTGAAACCTCCCACGGAGCAACCGGTCAACATCGTCGGCGCCGGCCTCGCAGGCGCCCTCCTCGCCGTGCTGCTGGCGCGCCGTGGATTCGCGGTAGATCTGTACGACCGACGGCCCGACCCACGGCTCGCCGAGAGTGAGCGCGGCCGTTCCATCAACCTCGCGCTCGCCGCTCGCGGCATCGCTGCGCTCGAGCGAGCCGGCATGATGGAGCGAATACGGCCGCTCATGATCCCGATGACGGGACGGATGATTCATCCGCTCTCCGGCGCGGCGCAGCTACAACGCTACGGCCAGCGACGGGAGGAAGTCATCTACTCCGTCAGCCGCGCCGACCTCAACCGCGTGCTGATCGAGGAAGCCGCACGGCACGCGCGCGTGCGGTTGCGATTCCGCCAGGCCTGTCTCGCGACCCAGCCGGAGGCTGGTGTGCTCCGCTTCCACGACGAGGATACGGGCAGGGAGTGCGATGCGCCGATGGCACCCACCTTCGCGACCGATGGTGCCGGGTCCGCCGTTCGCTCGAGCCTCGCCCGCGCAGGTCTCATCAGTGTGCGGGAGGATCGGCTCGATCACGACTACAAGGAGCTGACCATCCCGGCGGCAGGCGACGGACGCCACGTGATGGAGCCGCACGCGCTCCATATCTGGCCGCGGGGCGGTTTCATGCTCATCGCGCTGCCGAACAGCGACGGCAGCTTCACGGCCACGCTTTTCCTGGCGCGCAGCGGCCGGCAAAGCTTCGATTCCCTCTCAGGCCCGGAGCAGGTGCGGGCGCTGTTCCGGAGCCAGTTCCCGGACGCGATCCAACTCATGCCGCAGCTCATCGAGGAATTCACGGCCCACCCTCAGGGGCAGCTCGGCACCGTGTACACTCAGCCCTGGCACATCGGCGGCCAGCTGCTGCTCCTCGGCGACGCCGCCCACGCCATCGTTCCCTTCCACGGCCAGGGAATGAATGCAGCCTTCGAGGACTGTTTCGTCCTCGACGGGCTGCTCGATCGGCACGCCAGCTGGGACACGCTGTTCGCGGATTTCGAGCGCATCCGCCTCCCCAACACCGCCGCCATCGCGCAGATGGCGCTCGAGAACTACGTTGAGATGCGCGACACGGTGCGCGATCCCGCCTACCTCCGACGCAAGGCGCTGGCAATGGAGCTGGAGCGTCACTTCCCGGACCGCTTCATACCACGCTACTCCATGGTGATGTTCCACCCCGAGATCTCCTATGCGGAGGCGCTGCGGCGCGGCAGTGAGCAGGAGAGAATCCTGTCCGCGCTGGACGGCGAGTCCACGCATGGAGGGGCGGATCTAGACAGGGCGCGAGCGCTGATCGCGGAGCGTCTGACGTGAATGAATCCGCTGCAAACGCCGCGCGCAGACGGCTTTGCCCATATCACTCTCCGATGTCTTCGCGCCAGATCTGCGGACACTTCAGGATGAACTCCGAGAGCAGACTCTCACAGTCGACCGAGCCCACATCGACAACATTCACCCCCCGCTCGCGCAACCAGTCGAGGCCGCCGCGAAATGTCCGCGACTCCCCGACGACGACGGTGCCGATCCTGAACTGAACGACCAGGCCCGAACAGTACCAGCAGGGAGCGAGAGTCGTGACCATGATGGTGTCGCGATAGTGTCGTTGACGGCCTGCTTTGCGAAAGGCGTCGGTCTCTGCGTGAATGGAGGGGTCGCCCTCTTGGATCCTCCGATTACGCCCCCGACCAATCAGTGCGCCATCATTGCGGAAGAGTGCAGCCCCGATCGGGACACCGCCTTCGATCGCTCCAAGTCGAGCTTCCTCCAGCGCCACGGACAGCATTGCCTGATAGTCCGGTACGATCATGGAGCCTCCGGTAGACGCGATCTGCAGCGGGTCGGGTGAGGGAGGTCGGCCCTTCCGTCAGACAGGCCTCACCTGCCGCGTGTTGCTCCAGACGACCTGCGCAATGCCGACGAGGGCAAGGATCGCGCCGTAGAGCACCCAGCGCCGCTGCCCAACCATGAATCCCACGCGGAAGGCGAGATCGAGCCCCTGCAGGATCCAGACGATCCCCATCGCGACCATCGCAAGTCCGATGAGGCTGCTCACGACTCGCATGAACAAATTGAACGCGCCGCGCATACGAGGCTCCCGTCTTCTGAGTTTCGAGCACCGTGAGTATAGCGCGTTGGGGCGCTTCAACCGACTGGTACCCGTCAACGGGGCGGGGCGAGAAAGCCCGGCTGTCCTCCGACACGCGTGCGCCAGGAGCGGAAGTGTGGGAAGGGATCCAATCGCACTCCGATATCTTCAGCACATGTGGCATAGGCGAACAGGGCCGTGTCGGCGATCGTGTAGCGGTCACCGGTGATGTGCATTTCCCGGTCCAAAGGAAAAGGTCAGCCCGAGCACGTAGAGAACGTCGACAGGATTGCCGGGTGCATGGGCCCATCCATGGGTCCAACGCACTTTGACGTCGGGGCGCAGCGCCAAACTGCGTGAATCATCAGTGCTTTGCCACACTTTGATGATGGCGCCGAACCCGGGTTGCCACATGAACTCCGTCCGGCTCTCAAGTCCTGTCCCGGGCGGAGGCGCGGCGTGAGTCGCTCCGGCGCCGATCGATAAGTAGGGCGCGAAAACTCCGCCGCGGTTGAAGACTCGCAGCAAATCCAGCGCGCCGCCGTACAGGCCGGTATGTGCCGGGCCGACCCTGTCGCTCAAGAGCGCACCGTTCAGGTCGAGTTCGGCGCTCCAGGTCGGGGAGACATTCGTCCCGATGTCGAGCCCGTAGAGAGGGGCCTCACCTTTAGCGCGCCATGGCTTGTCGGGCGTGAAGCCGCCAAGGTAGGGATTCAAATACCAATGCCAGACTTCATCTTGGGCTAGAGCGGTGAGCGGTGCGCACAGAGCCAGCAGACTCACAAGAACCAGAGTTGCCATCGCCACTTCCTCCTCGGTGTCTCGCCGAAGCCGCTGCGGGCCGCGACCTGTCTAGAGCGCCGGCGCGGTACGCACCAGGCGGCAGTCGGGCGAGGAACAGGCGGTCGGTATCGCTGCGCACTCAACCAGGAAGCGGTCATCGACGGGTGCCAGTCAGCGCTTATAGCACCAGTGCCAGGGCTCGTACGAGTAGCCCTGTCGATTGTTACGCGGGTACGAGAGAAAGTATCTGAATGAATGGCCGTATTCTGAGAGCCATCGAAATGCTGTGGTGCCTTCGAATTCCTCTGCCAATGCGGTTGCGCCCGGCGTGGTGATGTCCACCGCGCGACCGGTGTGATGCTCGCTGTATCCTGGCGGAGCGTTGACTGCCAAAATTTGCTCGAGCGGCACACCCGCCTGCAGCTTGGAGTGAATGATCTCGACCTGCCGATCGACAGAGCGGAAAGCAGAAACAATTTGCAATGTTATGCCCTGTGCGGACGCTGCAGCCTTCATCTCCCGCCAAGCAAAAGCTGCCGCCGACAGCAATTGATGCACCCTGCCGCGCCGGTCAATTTCCGCGACAACCAGTTCTTTCGCCTCCTCGCAAAGCAGCAGCGATCGGCCTCTGAGACTCTCCGGGGATATGCCTAGCGACTGCAACACGGACTTCACCCGGTGCTCATACGCCGTGGCCGGGAGTTCCGGGGCGGGAATACGATACACCGAAAAAACAGGCCCTCCGCTGACACGAGAGGGTACTCGTTCACCAGTGTCTGAAAAACCAAGGGCTCTGTAGAACCCCTCAGCCGGCGGTTCCGGGAGAACCCATAGGTGCCGCCAACCATATGCGCGTGCCAGCTCGAAAACGAAATGCACCGCCGCGCTTCCGATGCCGTGCCTGATGTGCTCCGGCGCGATCCACAAATTGTCGATCATTATTCTGGCGTTGCCCTCGGTGATCGAAAGAAACCCCACGAGCTCGCCATGATTCGTAACGACTTCGAAACAGCGATTGGAGCTCAAGTACGATGACGTGATCCGATGAAGAGGGATCGCGCGCGACAGATATTCTTCAGGCCAGTCCCAGTAGGCCTTGGAGCGCGCAATCAGGCCATTCACGTCCTCGAGGGAGGCCTCCCGCGCCGGAACAATCGTGATCTGATCCGAGGGTTCTGTCACGAGGCGATCATACACGCGGTGGCCTCGGCGTGGCTGGCTCCGCATAGCGGGCAGTTGAACGTCCGCTGTATCCGTGCCGCCCACATGCTATTCGAGGGGTCCCGAATGTTTCGTCCGGGGGCCAGGCATGGTAGATGGTATGGGAGTACGATCGAAGCGCTGTAGAATGGAGCATGGACTGGCGCACGGCTCTTGTCACCGACGGGTTCGCGATATTTCCAAAGCTCATAGCTTCTCCGCTGATCGAGCGGGCGCGCTTCGCGATCGACGAGGATCTGCGCATGCGTTTCGATCCCGCGCGGCAGTCCGAATACGACAATCAATCGTATTGTCCAGATCTGCGCGGTGCGCCGCAAATCCGCGACCTCTTGGCGAAGTCGGAGATGGCGCGAGTGCTGGACGATGTGCTCGGGCTGTCCGCGATCGACTGGGACGGCGGGCAGATCGCGATCCGCCGCGCACACAACGTCGATACGCCCGAGCCGCCGCGCCCGCATATCGACGGCTTCGCGAGCAGTACAAACGGGCTCCACGCGGGCAAGGTGTACAGCTTCACCTGCCTGGCGGGCATCTTTCTTACAGAGACTGCGGGCGACTTCTCCGGCAACTTCACGGTTTGGCCCGGCTCGCATCGTGCCTACGAACGCTATTTTCGTGC
>Ga0335075_10014340_pt1 | contig 11908 bp, 18 predicted proteins | sample Lox_Sample_24_FD_206723 | JGI IMG/M metagenome (GOLD analysis project Ga0335075, IMG submission 206723) | Soil microbial communities from Loxahatchee National Wildlife Refuge, Florida, United States - Lox_Sample_2.4 | ecosystem: Environmental > Terrestrial > Soil > Wetlands | place: USA... | reverse complement strand
GCTTCCCCGCGGAGATGATCGACGACGAAGCGGAGGAGGAAGGCTACGAAATTGTGCGTGGCGGACGCGCTTAGTCGACTCTCTTCTGGCCGGGAACAGAAATTCATGTAATCCATTATGGTTACGCGGTGGGGCGTGCCGCGCGTTTTTTCTCGAGGATCAATCATGGCCAAGAAACCGGCAGCGAAGAAGACGAAACCTGCGAGCGCGAAGCGCTCGGCGAGTGCAAAGAGGCCAGCGGCGAAGAAGTCCGTCGCGGCCAAGAAACCAGCGGCGAAAAAAGCGGCGGCGAAGAAGCCCGCAGTGAAGAAGACTGCCGCATCCCGGAAACCGGCAGCTAAGAAGACAGCGGCCCGCAAGCCCGCAGCGAAGAAGACAGCCGCAAAGGCCTCCGCACGCAAGAGCACCGCGAAGGCTCCTGCCCGCAAGGCTGCCGCGAAATCGTCGGCACGCCGCACCACCGCAAAGGCGGCAGCGCGCAAGCCAGCGGCGAAATCACCCGCGCGCCGGACAGCGGCCAAGGCTCCCGCACGCAGGTCTGCAGCGAAGAGTTCAGCGGCACGTGCACGGCCGGCTGCAAAGCCGAGAACCGCAGCGCGCGCGGCGAAGCCGAAGCGCACGGTAACCACGCGCGTGAAGGAAGCCGCGACCACGGTAGTCGAGACGGCGGTGGGGGCAGCGGTCGGCGCCGCGTCGCTCGTAGCGTCGGCGACGGGACTTGGCGGCAACGACAACCAGCCGGAAGAAGCAGCGCCTGCTCCGATGGCGGAACCGAGCACCGAGCCGTCAGCGAGCTGAGGCGGTATAGATCACTCCCCGCGCGTCACGAGCGCGCGGGGATGTTCAGGCCTCTCTGCACGGCCGGCCGCGCAAGGCCGCGCTCGAGCCAGGCGGCGACACGCGGGAATGTGTCGAACTCGACCAGTTCCCGCGCGTCATAGAAGCCGATCAAATTGCGCACCCAGCCCAGCATCGAAATGTCGGCGATCGAATAGTCGTCCATGATCCAGTCGCGGCCCCCGTCACCACCCCCGAGCCGCGTCTCGATGACGCCGAGCAGGCGCTTCGACTCGTCGCGGTAACGGTTGAGAGGGCGTTTGTCCTCGACCTCCCTGCCGGCGAATTTGTGGAAGAATCCGATCTGGCCGAACATCGGTCCGATCGAAGCCATCTGGAAGAACACCCACTGCATGGTCTCGTAGCGCCCGATCGCATCGGTCGGCATCAGTTTGCCGGTCTTTTCGGCGAGATAGATCAGGATCGCGCCGGATTCGAACAGGCCGATCGGCTTGCCGTCCGGGCCATTGGGATCGACGATTGCCGGGATCTTGCCGTTCGGGTTGAGCGAGAGGAATTCGGGCGTCCAGCTCTCGTTCTTCGAGATGTTCACGGCATGCGGCTCATACGGCACGCCCAGTTCTTCGAGCGCGATCGACACCTTCACGCCATTTGGCGTCGGGAACGAATAGAGCTGGATTCGGTCGGGATGCTGCGCGGGCCAGCGCTTGGCGATCGGAAAGGCGGAAAGGTCGGCCATGAATGTCCCCGGCGATGTATGAAGTTGACAGTTACTGGAAGGTTTCCCGGGACCTATGCACTCAACCGCCTCGGATCAAGCGCTGGCTCGATAAGATCGCCGTACCGGCGATCAATCGCGCGTGAACGGGATTGCCGTGCGATCAGAGCGGCTTGAAGGCAACGACGGCATTGGTGCCGCCAAAGGCAAAGCCGTTGCTGATTGCAGCGCGAACGGTACGTTTCTTCGCGACGTTCGGCGTCACGTCGAGATCGCACTCCGGATCCTTCTCGCGATAGCTCGCCGTCGGCGGCACGATCCCCTCGCGCAAGGCGCCGAGGCAGGCGATCATCTCGATTGCGCCCGATGCCCCCATACAATGCGCATGCATCGATTTGGTCGAGGAGACGGAGAGGCTGTCGGCATGCTTGCCGAACACGCGTCGGATCGCCTTGGTCTCGATCTCGTCATTGGCCTTGGTGCCGGTGCCATGCGCGTTGATATAGTCGATGTCCTCCGGCGCCAGGCCGGCATCGTCGAGGCAGGCCTGCATCGCGGCGGCTGGACCTTCGATCGTCGGCGAGACGATGTCCGACGCGTCAGCCGACGAGCCGGCGCCGGCAAACTCAGCGAGGATCGTCGCCCCACGCGCCTGCGCATGCTCCAGAGTTTCCATGACGGCGATGCCGGCGCCCTCGCCGATCATCAGGCCGTCACGGTCGGCCGAGAAGGGACGGCATACTTCGCGCGCCACTGCGCGCAGCGCCTCCCAGCCTTTGAGCACGCCAAAGACGAGCGGCGCGTCGGTGCCGCCGGCGAGCATGATGTCCGCACGGCCAAGCCTGATCTGGTCCGCCGCAGCCGAAAAGGCGTGGTTCGATGACGCGCAGGCCGAGCTGACGCCAAAGGCGGGGCCCTTCAGCCCATATTGCATCGACACCTGCCCCGTCGGAGCGCTCGGCATGATGCGCGGCACGGTGAAAACAGTCGCCCGGGCGCGGCCGTCCACCAGCAGTGAGCGATAATTTTCGTCAGCGCACTCGGCGCCGAAGATACCTGTGCCGACGATCGCACCAACACGGCCGGCGTTTTTCTCATCGACTTCGACGCCCGACTGCTTCAGCGCTTCGCCAGCAGCAATGATCGCCAGCAGGCTGAAGCGGTCCATCGTGATCAGACGCTTGCGATCGAGCCCGTGGTCGGGAAGTTCCTTGATCTCCGCTCCGAGGCGGTGCTTCACATCGTGGATGGGCGCGTTTGTGATCTCGCTGACGCCGACCTTGCCGGCTTTCATCGAATCCCAGATATCTCCGGCATTCGTGCCGAGCGCGCATAGGCCGCCAATGCCCGTGATGACGATCCGCTGGCGCGCCATATGTGCCGGGTCAGGCCTTTGCGGCCTTCGCGTCCACCAGCTTGCGAACAGCGGCGACGATGTCGCCGACATTCTTCAGCTGGCTCCACGCCTCGACCGTGTTCATCTCGATCTCGATGCCATAGGCCTCTTCGAGGTCGAAAACGATCTCGGTCAGTTCAAGGGAGTGGATGCCAAGCTCGGTCAGCTCGGTTTCCGGGGTGATCTCGTTGTCGGTCTCGGCGTGTGCCTTGATCTTTTCGATGATGTCGGCAGCGAGCTGGTCGGCCATGCTTACGTCCTGAACTCTTGTTGCCACTCTTATAGTTGCCAGGCGCCGATCCCCCTTGAACCGCACCCCAATCCCTCAAAAAACGCCCTTTCGCGGCAGAAATGCGAGGGCAGACAGCCTCTATAGGAACCAAATCGGCGGGAGGCAACACTGGACCGGGCCATATTGAGGCAGGGCCTCGACAAAGCCCGCCCAAGCCTTAACGTCGCGCCAAATGCTGTCCCGACTTGAGGCCCCGCAATCCGAAGCCTTGCAGCGCGTCGCCGCGCGCGGGCGGCTCGGCGTCCGCCTTGCCCACGGGCGAAGCCGTGTCGCCACGCTCGGCCAGGAGGGCGCGGCAAATATCCGGATGCCGAAGACGGTTTCCGGTCCGCTGGAAGCGGTGCTGATCAACACGGCCGGCGGGCTGACCGGCGGCGATCGCCTCGCCTGGGAAATCGACGTCGGCGAAGCTGCTGCCGCGACCGTCACCACGCAGGCCAGCGAAAAAGTCTACCGAGCCTCGTCCGGCGTGGCAGAGGTCGAATGCCGGCTCACGGTCGGATCGGCTGCGCGGCTCGCATGGCTGCCGCAGGAGACGATCGTCTTCGACCGTTCCGCCTTTTCGCGGCGGCTGGAGGTTAATCTAGCAAAAGATGCCGAAGCGCTGATCGTCGAAGCGACCGTGTTCGGCAGACTGTCGATGGGCGAGCGGACCAAAACGGCGCTGTTCCGCGACCGCTGGCGCATACGACAGTCCGGAAAGCTCATACATGCCGAGAATTTCGCGATCGGACCGAACGTCGGCGCGACCCTTGCCCGAAGCGCGGGGATGGGCGGCTGCCATGCCATGGCGACGGTTCTTCTCGTATGTCGCGACGCCGGAGATCGTCTCGGCGAGGTTCGCGTGATCCTCGGCGACGCCGGCGCGGCGAGCGCCTGGACCGTTGGCGGGTCTGGCAAGCTTCTTGCGAGGCTTGTCGCCGAAGACAGCTATTCGCTGCGGCGCACGCTCGTGCCGCTGATCGAATTGCTCAACGGACGGGCAGGCCTGCCCAAAGTCTGGTCACTCTAGGTCACGTCACTCGGGTCCCGCATGAATCTGACGCCACGCGAAAAGGACAAGCTGCTGGTCGCGATGGCGGCGATCGTGGCGCGCAAGCGGCTGGAGCGCGGCGTCAAGCTCAACCATCCAGAGGCGATCGCGCTGATCACCGACTTCGTCGTCGAAGGCGCGCGCGATGGGCGCACCGTTGCCGAGCTGATGGAGACCGGCGCGCATGTCGTCACCCGCGCGCAGGTGATGGACGGCATCGCCGAGATGATCCACGACGTGCAGGTCGAGGCGACCTTTCCCGACGGCACCAAACTCGTCACCGTGCACGAACCGATACGTTAGGAGCGCGAAATGCTGGAGATCAGACCGAATTGCGAATGCTGCGACAAGGATCTGCCGCCGGAAAGCGCTGAGGCGCGCATCTGCACCTTCGAGTGCACCTTTTGTGCGACGTGCGCCGACACTGTCCTCAATGGCACCTGCCCGAACTGTGGCGGCAATTTCACCGCGCGGCCGATCCGCCCGGCGGCGATGCTAAAGAAATATCCGGCCTCAACCAAGCGCGTGCTCAAGGCCGAAGGCTGCGCGCCACAGAAGGCGGCCTGAGCCAGGAAGGGATATGACAATGCTGAAGAAACTCGCCCTCGCCGCAACCGCGCTGGCCCTGTCCAGCCTGCCGGCCTTCGCGCACCTTGATCCGGCCGAGCACGGCTCGTTTGCCGCCGGCTTCTCGCATCCGCTCTTTGGCATGGATCACATCCTCGCCATGGTTGCCGTCGGCCTCTGGGCTGCGCTGCTCGGTGGCCGTTCGGTCTGGCTCGTTCCGACCGCATTTGTCGGGACGATGATGGCTGGTTTCGCCGTCGCGCTCTCGGGCCTCGGCCTGCCCTTCGTCGAACCGGTCGTCGCGGCGTCGGTCGTCGTGCTCGGCTTGCTTACCCTCGTGGCGCTGCAGGTGCCGACCGCGGTTGGCATGGTGATGGTCGGCTTCTTCGCCTTCTTCCACGGTTATGCGCATGGCGGCGAACTCGGCGAGGCGGGCGCGCTTTCGTTCTCTGCCGGCTTTGCCATTGCGACGGCGCTGCTTCATGCAGTCGGCATCGCCCTCGGCCTCGGCATGGGCAGGATCGCCGGCGGCGCGACCGGCCGCTGGATCACGCGCTTCGCCGGCGGTCTCACCGCGCTCGGCGGTCTCTGGATCGTGGCAGGCGCCTGATCATGGCGAAGCTGATGGCGGACGGCTTTGTCCCCGGCCAAGTGATCACCGCGCCGGGCGAGATCGAACTCAATACAGGCGCAAAGACCGTCACCCTGAAGGTTGCGAACACCGGCGACCGCCCGATCCAGGTCGGCAGCCACTATCATTTCTTCGAGACGAACGAGGCTTTGCGCTTCGACCGCGACCGGGCGCGCGGCATGCGGCTCGACATTGCGGCCGGCACTGCGGTGCGCTTCGAACCTGGGCAGGAGCGTGACGTGACGCTCGTGCCATTCGGCGGCAGGCGCGAAGTCTACGGTTTTCAGCAGAAGGTCATGGGGAAGCTTGATTGAGAATAGTGCCGGCGGCGCCGCTCGCCCTGGAGAAGGATCGCAATTCGCGCGCGACTTGCCGAGACGTGCGGGCCTCACCGCCGGTTGCAAACCGACACCGAGCTTTAACTCGAATGCGGCCAAAACACGCTGCATTCGTTTAGCTAGGAACATATGATGAAGCGTTTCACGATCTCCTTTGCCGTCATTTCCACCCTGTCATACCCGGCCTTCGCCCAGGACGATCAAATCGACTGCGCGAACGCGATGGCGCAGGTCGAGATGAACATCTGCGCCGCGCGCGACTATGAAACAGCCGACAAGGAGCTCAACGCCATCTGGAAAGAGGCCCACGCCGCCGCCAAGGAAACCGACGCCGAGCAGCCCGAGGAGTTGAAGGGCGCGGAAAAGGCGCTGCTCGCCGGGCAACGCGGCTGGATCGCCTATCGCGACGGACAGTGCGAGCTCGCCGGTTTCGAGGCACGCGGCGGTTCGATGGAGCCGATGATCGTCTCAGGCTGCAAGGCCGACCTGACGCGCGCCCGCACCAAGGAACTGCGCGAGACGCTGCTCGGCGAACAGCCGCAGTGAGGCGCTGACCCGTCCATGTCTCAACTGCTCTTCCCCGGCAAGCGCCTGCTCTGGATGGATCCCGCCGGTCTGCCCAAACTGTTCGATCCACAAACCGGGCCACATTGCTGCGCTGGCATGAATCTCGCACTGAAGAATATCTGCGAGGCGCATGCCGGCGACGTCTTCGCCTGCCCCGATATGCTCGTCGCCTACAGTCCGACCTTCGACGAATACGGATTGATCGTGCATGACGGCGGCGCATCGACCGTCGCGATCAGCCATTGTCCGTGGTGTGGCAGCGCGCTTCCGGCAAGCCAGCGCGACCGCTGGTTCGACGAGCTCGCAGCGCTCGGCTTCGACGACCCGCTCGCCCAGGATATTCCCGAACAATATCGCTCGGCCGCTTGGCGGCTCAAGGAAGGCTGACCATGCCGGCAAAAATCTCCCGCGCATCTTACGCGCAGATGTTCGGCCCGACCGTCGGCGACAAGATTCGCCTCGCAGACACGGAGCTGTTCATCGAGGTCGAGAAGGACTTCACCACCTATGGCGAGGAAGTGAAATTCGGCGGCGGCAAGGTCATCCGCGACGGCATGGGCCAGAGTCAGACGACGCGCGCCGAGGGCGCGGTCGATACGGTCATCACCAATGCGCTGATCGTCGACCACACCGGCATCTACAAGGCCGACATCGGCCTAAAGGACGGCCGCATCGCGGGCATAGGCAAGGCCGGCAATCCCGACACGCAGCCCAATGTCACGATCATTGTCGGTCCTTCGACCGAGGCGATCGCCGGCGAGGGAAAAATCCTGACCGCCGGCGGCATGGACGCACATATCCACTTCATCTGCCCGCAGCAGATCGAAGAAGCGCTGATGTCCGGTATCACGACGATGCTCGGCGGCGGCAGTGGCCCGGCGCATGGAACGTTGGCCACCACATGCACCGGCGCGTGGCATGCGCAGCGCATGATCGAGAGCTTTGACGGCTTTCCTATGAACCTTGCACTGGCCGGCAAGGGCAACGCCTCGCTACCCGCGCCCCTGGAAGAGATGATCCTCGCCGGGGTGTCCTCGCTCAAGCTGCACGAAGACTGGGGCACGACGCCCGCCGCGATCGACAATTGCCTGACCGTGGCCGACCAATATGACGTCCAGGTGATGATCCACACCGACACGCTGAACGAGTCAGGCTTCGTCGAAGACACGGTGCGCGCCATCAAAGGCCGCACCATTCATGCCTTCCACACCGAGGGTGCGGGCGGCGGCCATGCGCCCGATATCATCAAGGTGTGCGGCCTGCCGAACGTCATCCCGTCCTCGACCAATCCGACGCGGCCCTACACCGTGAACACCATTTCCGAGCATCTCGACATGCTGATGGTGTGCCACCATTTGTCGCCGTCGATCCCGGAAGACATCGCCTTTGCCGAAAGCCGCATCCGAAAGGAGACGATCGCCGCCGAAGACATCCTGCATGACATCGGCGCCTTCTCGATCATCTCGTCCGACAGCCAGGCGATGGGACGCGTCGGCGAGGTGGCGATCCGTACGTGGCAGACCGCCGACAAGATGAAGCGCCAGCGCGGGCGCTTGAAGGAAGAGACCGGCGACAACGACAATTTCCGCGTCCGCCGCTACATCGCCAAATACACGATCAACCCGGCGATCGCGCATGGCCTCTCCCACGAGATCGGCTCAATCGAGATCGGCAAACGCGCCGATCTCGTGCTCTGGAACCCGGCCTTCTTCGGCGTGAAGCCGGAGATGGTGCTGCTCGGCGGGTCGATCGCCGCGGCGCCCATGGGCGACCCGAACGCGTCGATCCCGACGCCGCAGCCAATGCATTACCGTACGATGTTTGCGGCCTATGGCAGACTGCGCACCAGCTCCTCGGTCACCTTCGTCAGCCAGGCATCGCTCGACGCGGGGCTGGCGCAGAAGCTCGGCGTGGCGAAGACGTTGTTGCCCGTGAAGAACACACGGCGCATCGGCAAGGCATCGATGATCCACAACACGCTGACCCCGCACGTCGAAGTCGATCCTGAAACCTACGAGGTACGCGCCGACGGCGAGCTTTTGACCTGCCAGCCGGCCACCGTACTGCCGATGGCGCAGCGGTATTTTCTGTTCTAAGACTCGGCCAATCTTCACCCGTGAGGCCTGATGAAACTCGTCTCCCGTCTCGCCTGGCTATGTTGCGGCGCCATGCTGGCGATCTACGCGCTGATGGTGCTGGTCACCTTGCCGCGTATCGCGACGGAAGCCGGCGGGCTGCTGCCCTTCGATTTGAGGCCGCTCGGCTATACACATGCGGAAGCCGTCGCTTTCCTCTCCGCGCTGACGCCGGCCGGCAAGGACATCTACCTCACCATCCAGCACCGGCTCGACTTCGTCTTCCCGGCTGTATTCGCGCTGACGATCGCCTTTGCGATCGTGCTTTTGACGCCCTCGCGCTGGGGCGGGCTGCGCTGGATCGCGGCGGCGGTGATCGTGATCCCCGGCGCCATCTTCGACTATCTGGAGAATGCCGCCGTCGCCCGCCTGCTCAAGGCCGCTCCGGAGGCGCTGACGCCCGAGCTCGCGCGAGCCGCGCACATCTGGACCCTGCTGAAGAGCGCTGCGACCACCATCGCCATGGTGCTTGTGCTGCTGCTCCTGATCGGCTGGTTCTACCGCCGCATCGCGGGACGTCCGTATTGACCCCGCAGTTTGAACGGACGACATCTCTTTCATGATCTACGTCATCGCCACCTTGACCATCAAACCGGCCACCGCCGAAACCTTGTTCAAGGCTGCCGCGCCCTGCATCGAGGCGACGCGCGCCGAAAAAGGCTGTCTCGCCTATGATCTGCACGCCAGCGCCACCGATCCGAACACGCTCGTCTTTGTCGAGAAATGGGAGACGCGCGAGGACCTGACCGCGCACTCCAAGCAGCCGCATCTGCAGGTCTGGCGGGACGCAAGCAAGCCGCATCTTGTTTCGCGCAGCATCGAAATCGTGCATCCTGAAAAAGTGGAGACCTTCTGATGGTCTATATGGCGGTCGGTTCGAAAGGCTCGCGCGTCTCGCGCGTGCTCTGGATGCTGGAGGAACTCGGCGAACCTTATGAGTTCGTCGCGATCAAGCTGCGTTCGCCCGAAGCCTATGAGCTGAACGCGTCGGGCAAGGTGCCGATCCTCGTCGACAATAATCTGAAGATCACCGATTCCGCCGCGATCTGCGTCTATCTCGCCGACAAGCATGCCGACAAAGGCATGGGCGCCAGCCCGGGTTTCGCCGGCCGCGCCGAGATGGATTCGTGGATGCATTTCGCACAGTCGGAATTCGAGGCGCCCTTGTGGAACAAACTGCGCCATCGCTTCCTCCTGCCGCAGGATGTGCGCGTCGATGTCGGCCCGGCCGCGGCCTACGATTTCGCCAGCGAAGTCAAGGCCTTGGAGCGCAGGCTCGGCGACAATGAGTACGCGCTCGGCAATCGTTTCAGCGCCGTCGACGTCATGCTCGGCGACATGGGCGGCTGGGCGCGGTCCGGCAAGTTCAAGGTCGAATCCGACCGCGTGAATGCCTATTTCGACCGGCTGCTGGCGCGGCCCGCGCGGGCGCGCAGCCAGGCCAATGGAGGCTCGTTCTGAAACTTTCGATAAACACCGATTTCACCAAGCTGCCGCGCGCCGGCCGCGTGCTGCCGGCCGGCGAGGCTGGCGGCCAGCCGAAACCGTTCGACGTGCTGGTGCTGCAGCACGACGAGCGGCATTTGCGCCGCCGTGTCCTCGAACTCAAGCAGGGCGATCGCGTGCTGGTCGACCTTGTCGAGCCGGTGATGCTGCAGACCGGCGACCGCCTCGTATTGGACGACGGCCGCCAGGTGGAGATCGTCGCCGGCGCAGAGGAACTCTACGAGATCCGCGCGATCGATCCCGTGCACCTTGCCGAACTCTGCTGGCACATCGGCAACCGCCATCTCTCCGCGCAGATCGAGCAGGAGCGCATCCTCATCCTGCGCGACCACGTGATCAAGGATATGCTTGAAGGGCTCGGCGCGACGGTGACGGATATCAGCGAGCCGTTCCAGCCGGTACGCGGCGCCTATTCCGGTCAGTCGCACGATCATGGCCATCATCACCACGATCACGACCATGATCATCATCACCATGATCACGATCACCACCACGATCATGACCACGGGCATGGCGAGCGAGACCGCTTCGGCCGCCTTCCCGGCGATCCGCATTATGGCCACAACCATCCCTGAGCCGCCCGCCAGCACGGCGCTACTCCGCCTGATGGCGTGGCTGTCGCCGGCTTTCCCGGTGGGCTCGTTCAGCTACAGCCATGGGCTGGAGCGCGCGGTGCATGACGGACTGGTCTGCGACCGCGACGCGTTGCAGGACTGGCTGGCCGCATTGCTCGACTTTGGCTCCGGCTGGAACGACGCCGTGCTGTTCGGCGAAGCGTGGCGGTGCGCCCGCTCTGACAAACGCCTTGCGGAGGTCGCCGAGCTGGCCGAGGCACTGGCCGGATCGCATGAGCGTCACATGGAAACGACCTTGCAAGGCGCTGCCTTCCTGAAAGCCGCTGCCGGCTGGCCGCATCCCGTGCTCGCGCGATTGCCGGAGACAACACCCTACTGCGTTGCGGTCGGGGCGGTTGCAGGCGCGCACGGGGTCCCGCTCGCCGATGCGGTCGCTGTCTTTCTGCAAGCTTTCGCCACGAACCTCGTTCAGGCCGGCATCCGGCTCGGCGTCACCGGCCAGACTGGCGGCGTCGAAACCGTCGCGGCACTGGAACCGCTGATCCTCGCCACCGCCACGCGCGCGGCCCACTCTTCACTCGACGATCTTGGCTCCGCGACAGTGATCTCCGAGATCGCCGCCATGAACCACGAAACGCAAACTTCAAGGCTCTTCCGCTCATGACCCAGAAAACTGGCCCGCTGCGCGTCGGCATCGGCGGACCTGTCGGCTCCGGCAAGACGACACTGACGGAAAAGCTCTGCAAGGCGATGCGCGACCATTACTCGGTCGCGGTCGTCACCAACGACATCTACACCAAGGAAGACGCGATGGCGCTGGTCAGGCTGCAGGCCCTGCCGGAAGAGCGCATCGTCGGCGTCGAGACAGGCGGCTGCCCGCACACCGCGATCCGCGAGGACGCTTCAATCAACCTCCAGGCCATCGCGGCTATGAACGCGAAATTTCCCGATCTCGACGTGGTCTTCATCGAGTCCGGCGGCGATAATCTCGCCGCGACCTTCTCGCCCGATCTCGCCGATCTGATGCTCTACGTCATCTCGGTCTGCCAGGGCGGCGACATTCCGCGCAAAGGCGGCCCGGGCATCACCCGCTCCGACTTCCTCGTCATCAACAAGAGCGATCTCGCGCCCTATGTGAACGTCGATCTCGACGTGATGGAGAAGGACGCGGCGCGAATGCGCGGCAGCCGTCCGTTCGGCTTCACCGATCTCTCGCGCGGCAAGGGCCTCGACGCCGTCATCGACTACATCGTCGAGCATGGCGGCCTCCGGGTCGACGCACGCAAGCGGGCGTGAGCTTCCGGCCCGCGAACGCGCGCCACATGGATTGCCCGCTCACCCATCATCCTGAG
>Ga0335075_10014338_pt1 | contig 11908 bp, 11 predicted proteins | sample Lox_Sample_24_FD_206723 | JGI IMG/M metagenome (GOLD analysis project Ga0335075, IMG submission 206723) | Soil microbial communities from Loxahatchee National Wildlife Refuge, Florida, United States - Lox_Sample_2.4 | ecosystem: Environmental > Terrestrial > Soil > Wetlands | place: USA... | reverse complement strand
ACAGTACCCGGCAGCCGCCCAGGTATAAAAAGCGGCGCTGATCACCACGACCGGCAGCAGGCGGCCGCCATCAGGACGACCAGCGGGCTTGAGCTCCTGAGTCAGCGTCAGCTCTACGGTGATCAGTCTGGCCGTCGCGGTGGCGGCCGGTCACTGGCCGCGCCAAGATCTCGACGGTGACCTCGGGCAGGGTCTTGCGCTGCAAGTCGGGCACTTCCGCATCGGCGGCAGGAAACCCGACCGGGAACAGGATGTAGGGCCGCTCGGTGGCCGGGCGCTGGCAGATCTCGTTCAGGAATCCCATCGGGTTGGGGGTGTGGGTGAGCGTGCTGAGCCCCATCCGGTGCAGCGCAGCGATGAAAAAGCCGCACGCTATGCCCACGCTCTCGCTGACGTAGTAGTTCTTCCGTCTGCTGCCGTCCGCCATGGTGGTGGACTTCTCGGCGAAGCAGACCACGATCCACGGCACCACGTCCAGGTAGCCCTTGTCCGACGTGGTCTCCAGCCTTTCCAAGGCAGCCCTCCAGGCCGGGGGCAGCCGCCCGCCCTCGTAGTTCTGCCGCTCCTCCTCCTCGGCCGCCACCCGGATGTGGTGCTTGATCTGCGGGTCGCCGATCACCGCGAACTTCCACGGCTGGAGGTGGGCGCCCGACGGTGCGGTGCTGGCGCACTCGATCGCCAAGTCGATGCACTCGCGCGGGACCAGCTGCTCGCTGAAGAACCTCACGCTGCGGCGGCTGTCCAGGAAGTCACGGAATTCCCGGCCGCGGCGGAGCATCTCCGCTTCCGGATACCGAACAGGCCGATAGGGCACGAAGGGGTACCGATGGGGGCGTCCGGAGGGAACGGGCATGACTGGCTCCCGGCTGGCTGGATCAGACAACTGATAGAACGCATCATCGCCGAGTCGTGCACGACGGCGGTGGCCGCCGGGCAGCGCCGGGCGACTGGCCACGATGGGGTGGCTCAGCGCCCTAGCGCTGCCCGGTACCGGTGTTGCAGTTACTGGGCGATGAGGCCCTCGCCGCCGACGGCGCCGGGGACGGTGACTGAGGCGGTCTGGGTCAGGGAGCCGTCGGAGTTGATGTGGTAGGCGTCGAGGTTGCCCGGGCCGCCTGCCTGCACGTACAGGTACTGGCCGTCGGAGGATGCGGCCGCGTCGACGGTGCCGGCGTCGGTCGGGGTGGAGCCGAGCAGTGTCACGGTGCCGTCGGGCTGGGTTGCCAGTGCCGATTCGGTGCCGCTGCCGGCGTTGGAGGCGTACAGCGTTCCGGCTGGCGATGCGGTGATCCAGCAGGTCGCGGCCTGCCCGGTGGCGGCACTGCCCAGCTGGGTGAGCGTGCCGTCGGGCGCGATGGTGAAGGTGGCGATGGTGTTGGTGCCTGTCTCGGCGATGACCAGGTGCCCGTAGGAGTCGAAGGTGAAGCCGAATGGCACCTCGCCGGGCAGTGAGGTGACGGCCGGCGCGGCGGACAGGCCGGACGGTCCGGCCTGGAAGACCTCGACGGTGTTGGCGGCGCCCTTGGTCGTGACGACCAGGTGCGACCCGCCGGGGGTGAATCCGATCTGGCCGGGCGTGCCGGTGAACACCGTGGCCGAGGTGGTGCCCAGGCCGAGATCGCGTTGCCAGGACGGCTGGGCGATCAGGCGGCCGCCGGACTGGCTGAACCCGGCTACCGAGGCGCCGCCCAGGGCGTTGAGCACGAACACCTGGTTGCCGTGGACGGCGATGCTGACCGGGAACTGCCCGCCCGAGCTGATCACCTGGCTGCGGACCAGCTGGTCGCCGAAGACGCGGAACACGGTGATGCTGTTGCTGCCCGCGTTGACCGCGTACAGCAGGCCGGCCTGCCGGTCGTAGGCCAGCGAGCCTTCCGAGGACAGGTGGTCGACGACCGAGCCGGTCAGCTGTCCGCCGTCGCCTCCGGTCGGGTAGCTGCCGGCCTGCTGCAGCCCGCCATTGGCGGTCCGGTCGTAGGCGACGATCGTGTTGCCTGCGGTGTTGTCGGTCTGCACGAACACCGCGCGGGACTGACCCGGTGCGGCGTGCGCGGTGGCGGCGCTAGCCGGCAGCGCCGACAACGCGGCAGCCGCCGCGCCGCCAGCGGTGACGGCGGCCAGTTTCCAGATACGTTTCATGACTCTCCTTTGTCATGAGGCTGATTGGGCAACTGGTCGGCGTCGGGGCGGGCATTAGTTCTTACCTATTGCGATGCGCGAAAAAGTGCGCCGTAAGATCCGCAGCGCGCTAGTAGCTAAAGGTTGTCTGGACGAGCGGGGTGGGGTGGCAGCCGATCCGGACGGCCACGCGTGGCTGATCCGGCAAGCCGGCCGCCGCCCCCAATGCTGAGAGAAGGGGCTGATCTTGTGAAGGACTGCTATGACGTCGTGGTGATAGGAGCAGGGCCGGTCGGGCAGACCCTCGCTTACCGGGCCTCCGCCGCCGGGCTGAGCGTGGCAGTCGCCGAACGCGAGTTAGTCGGGGGCGAGTGCGCTTACTGGGCGTGCATCCCCAGCAAGGCGATGCTCCGCCCGGTCGTGGCGGTCGCTGATGCCCGCCGCGTCGCGGGTGCGCGCCAGGCGGTCACCGGGCCGGCTGACGCGGCCGCGGTGTTCGCCCGCCGGGACCGGTTCACGAGCAACTGGAACGACGCGGGACAGGCCGACGGGCTGAAGAGGGTCGGTGCTGACCTAATCCGCGGGGACGGGAGGCTTGACGGGCCTCGCCGGGTGACGGTCGAGACCCCCGGCGGAGAAACGGTGACGCTTACAGCGCGCCACGCAGTGGCGATCTGCACCGGCAGCAGCCCGGCCTTGCCCGAGCTGCCTGGCCTGGCCGAAGTCCGGCCGTGGACCAACAGGCAGGCTACCGACTCCCGGGCCGTACCCGGCCGGCTGGCAATTGTCGGCGGCGGCGGGGTCGGCGTGGAGATGGCCAGCGCGTGGCAGGGCCTGGGTGCCGCCGTCACGCTGCTGGCGCAGGCAGACGGCCTGCTTCCGCGGCTGGAGGCATTCGTCGGCGAGCTAGTCAGCCGCGCTCTGACCGAGGCTGGGGTGGACGTCCGCATTGATGCCACCGTCATTGCAGCACGTCGACCAGACGGCACGGGGCCAGTCACGCTCACGCTCGAAGATGGGGGCGAAGTGGAGGCCGATGAGGTGCTGTTCGCCACCGGCCGTCAGCCGAACACCAGCGACATCGGCCTGGAAAGCCTGGGCCTGGAACCGGGATCCTGGCTCGAGGTCGACGACACGTGCGCGGTGCGCGCCCTGGAAGAGTACTGGCTGTACGCCCTCGGCGACATCAACCGCCACGCCCTGCTGACCCACCAGGGCAAGTACCAGGCCCGCATAGCCGGCGACGCGATCGTCGCCCGCGCCGCCGGGCGGCCCATCGACACCACTCCGTGGGGCGCGCACGCGGTCACCGCCGACTACCAGGCCGTGCCGCAGGTGTTCTTCTGCGACCCGCCAGCGGGAGCCGTCGGGCTGACTGCGGACCAGGCCGAACGCGCCGGGCACCGCATCCGGGTTATCGACGTCGATCTCGCAGCGGAAGTCGCTGGGGCCAGCCTGTACGCGGACGGCTACGCCGGCCGCGCTCGCATGGTCGTCGACGAGGACCATGGTTACGTGCTCGGCGTCACGTTCGTCGGCCCCGGCGTGGAAGAACTGATCCACTCAGCGACCATCGCCGTCGCCAGCCAGGTCCCGCTGACCAGACTGTGGCATGCCGTTCCCTGCTTCCCCTCCATCAGCGAAGTCTGGCTGCGCATGCTCGAGGCCTACCGGGGCTGACCCTTCTCGGGTCAGCCTCCGGCAGGCCTTTGCCGCGCGCTCACGCGCCCGCTGAGCCGACAGGCGCTATCTCAGGCGGTCGCTTGCGATGTAAGGTGCGCGGGCGAGTCAGCTGGCCGAGCGTCTGCTGCCGCCGTGCCAGTCGTCTTCGGCTCCGACTTGTCCGGCGTCGACGCCGAAACTGCGGAGCTGCGGGCGCTCGCGGAGGCTGCGCTTGAGTTCAGCGAAGCCGGGGAATGCGGCGAGGCCGACCACGTGGTCCCAGAGGCGGACAGCGTCGTCGTCGCCCGGCAGGCGGCTGATGACCGGCCCGAAGAAGGCGACGCCATCCGGGGGCTGGAAGTGAATGATCGGGGTGCCGACGTCCCGGCCTGTTAGTGATAGGGCGTAATCGGTCTCGGCCTGCAGCTCGGCGTCCCAGCTAGTCTCGTCGAGAGCCTCAGCCAGCCCGGTGGGCAGGCCCGCTCTCTTGAGCAGCGGCTCGGCGAATTCGCGGCTGCCCCGTACCTCCGGTGTGAGCTCCGCAGCCTGCGGGGAGTCGAAGATCTCGCTACTGAACGCCTCATACAACCGGCCGACAACACCAGGCCCGTGTTCAGCACGTGCGCGAGCTGCGACACGCAGCAACCGCAGACCGGAGGTGTGCCCGGCCTCGTAACCGGCCGGGAAGTGGCTGCCGTAGTCGACGTCGGCGTTGATCAGCCGCAGGGAGATGAATCGCCAGTCGACTGCGTAGTCGCGCTGGGCGGCGACCTTGCGGATCCACTGGCTGGTGATCCACGCAAACGGGCATACCGGGTCGAAGTAGAAGCTGATGTCGGCCTGCCGGCCGGTGGTTGCGGCGGTCATGGTCAGGCCGACGCGTGCTGTCGCAGGTAACGGACCAGGCCGATGACGTCCTCGGGGACGAGCCGGCCGATGGCGCCGCTGGAGTAGACGCTGACCACGACGTTTCCGGCCGGGTCGAGGACGAACCCGGTTGACTGCAGGTAGACCGGTTCGGGGTTGACGAACGCGCCGGTGAGCTCTGCAACTGCCACGGCGTCGGCACTGTGCCCGACCGGGAACGTGAGCCCGTGCTTGGCGATGAGCTCGGCGGTGGTCGGCTCGTCATCGACCGAGAGCGCGGCGACCCTGACCCCCGTGTCTGCGAGGCTCTCGCTGGCCCGCTGAAACGCCCGCAGCTGAGCGTTGCAGTAGGGGCACCAGGCCCCGCGGAAGAACAGCACGACACCAAAGTCACCGGCGAACGCGTCCGGCAGCGTCAGCGACGGCTGCCCGGGCGGGATCAGGGTCAGGGCAGGGAACGGGGTTCCAGGGGTTAGCAGTGGCATCACACTTCTCCTTCACAGGGCTTTCCCGGTGCGGCAACGGCTCGTCGCCTGCACCAGCTCGTCTCTAGTTAGCGCAGTGCCGTTGAGTGTTCTTACTCCGGATCCGCAGCGCATATCGCTGTCGCGGGAGGTCACACCACGAGCCTTCCAGGCAGGCAGCCGCATTTGAGCGCGTGATGCGGGCGGCACGCGTGGCGAGTTGCTGATCAGAGGTAAGACGGCGCCGGAGGCCTGCCGCTAACTGCCTGGCTGTTGCAACGCCGCCTGGGACCTGTCAGGACAGCTTGCTGAGGAGTGTCAGATTGCCTGTGCCGCATGCAGGAGATCGCCTACGCGGGCCCTGGGCCAGGACGTCTTCAGTGCTCAAGGATCCGGATGCAGATATAGTCGCGCGGCTTCGTGCTGGCGATGAGGGCGCATTTATCGAGCTGGCGGAGAAATACCACGCTGCGATGCTTTCAATAGCCGTCGGCTATGTGCCAAGCAGGGCAGTGGCAGAGGAAGTGGTCCAGGAAGCGTGGGTCGGAGTGCTAAGAGGTATCAGCGGGTTCGGCCAGCGCTCACTGTTTCGTACGTGGCTTTTTCGCATCCTGGTAAACCGGGCTATCAGCGCCGGGGTCCGGGAGCGCCGGACCGTCCCTATGGACGACTTGGAACCGGTGGTCGAGGCTTCCAGGTTTGACGCGTATGGCAACTGGCTGGTGCCACCCGAACCCTGGGCTGACAAGGTCGACGACAGGTTGATCGCGGCCAAGATGGCTGCTCGCATCCTGACTGCGGTCGACGACCTTCCTGCCCGGCAGAGAGAAGTCGTAACCTTGCGTGACGTGCAGGGCCTGAGCAGCGATGAAGTCTGCGCTGTCCTGGATATTAGCCCCGCTAATCAGCGCGTGCTGCTGCACCGCGGTCGCGGCAAGTTGCGCCAGCTCATCGAGTCTGAGTTCGGTAGGACGCGGTGTTTGCCCCGGGAGAAGCGGCGGCGGTTCGAGGCGCACCTGGCGCGATGCCCGAACTGCCCCGAGTACCTAGCCCAGATGCGCGCACTTATGGTGCTGGCCGGGATCATCACGCCCGATAATTTGACTCCGCACGCGCGAAGGGACTTCATCCACCTGTATCGGCAATGGCAGGCCGATGAGGCACATGGCGCCTGACCGATTAATGCCGACGGCCCAGGGGAAGAGACTCCCAGGCCGCCGGCTGATGTGGGCGAACTCGGTTAGCTCACCGCGATGCCCGCTGGCGTGGCGCCCGCTGGCAGGGCGGTCGGGGAGTTCGGCAGTTCGGTCAGGTTGCCGCCGCTGACTGCGAAGGCGCCCACTGAGGCGATGCGACTCTCGTTCACGAAGAGAAAGCGCCCGTCGGGGGACATTCCCGGGTCAGTGGCTCCAACCCCGCCGGTGTCCGCGACCGCGGTGGTGCCCAGCAGTGTCAGCTGACCGTTGAAGGCGATTGCGTATCGCGAGATATCGCCGGACCCGGTGTTTACCGCAAACAAGTACCGGCCGTCGGGGCTGACGATCAGCCAGCATGGAGCCGTCTGACCGTCGGCGTACGGAGAGTTGCCGGTCGATGTCAGGACGCCGGACGGCAAGTCGGTGAAGGCGGATACCGTGCCCAGCCCAGTGCCGTTATGTGCGTTCGTGACGAACAACTGGTCCGGATTGGTCGGCCGGAACTCGCTTCCGAATGGGCCCAGGCCCTGAGCTGTGAACGGCGAGCCTGGAGCCGCTGTCAGGAGGCCGTTCGACCCCACAGTGAAGCTGTCGATTTGCGACGTCCCGACGCGCGTGCCGATCAGCTTGGTACCGGTCGCGTTGAACAGCACGTCGCCGGGCTGGGCATTAGCTGGCAGGGCCACCGTGGATCCGGCGACGGGCGTCAGCGCGCCCCACGGGCGCAGCCGGAAGCCGGTGTAGTTGGTACCGGCGGGGCCGGCGTTAGCGACGTAGACCAGGCTGCCATGCACCGCAATGCTCACGGGCAGCACGCCGCCCGACGACACCACATCTGTCGTGCGCAGCGAGCCGTCGGCTCCGACCCGCAGCACCGAGATCTGGTTGCTGCCCGCATCGACAGCGAGCAGCAACCTACCGCCCGCCGCCAGCTGGATCGCGCCCTGGGAAGCCAGGCCGGCGCCCGTGCCTGCGCTGCCGGCGCTGAAGGGCGACCCGGGCTCGGCGGTCAGCGTCCCGTCCGCGTGCCGGTCAAGCGCAGCGATGGTGTTGGTTCCTGCCGTGTTGTCGTCCAGGTAGACGTGCCCGACCACGGGGGACCCGCCGGCCGACGCTGACGCTGCCGCGGGCAAGGCCAGGGCGGCACCTGCCGCTGCAAGGCTGGCTGCCAGCACAGTCCACCGCCGGGATCGCACCTGCGTAACGCTAGGCTGACCCCTGGCTGCCCGCGTTGCGCGGGCATCCGGAAATTCCATCCATTCCTCCAGACTGAGATACGAGGTCCGTTTCCTCGCTCACCTCTCAGTCCGTGCAGGGCGCGCGGCGTTACAGCTCCGCTACGATGCGCTCGCCCACGCGCAGCCCGACCGCCAAGGCTTGTCCTTTGGCACCTTTGCGGGACGAAAAGGTAAGACACCGCGCGCGGCTGCCGCTGACAGGGCAGACGATCCCGTGAGACGGGGATCCATCGCGAACCAACAGGCAGCTTGTTCGTGCCTGGAGTTCAGGCTGCCGCGGCGGCGCAGCGTTGCCGTCTTGCGAATGATGAAGGAGACCGTGGTGACAACCGATTTCACCGGCAAGACTGCGCTGATCAGCGGCGCGGGACGCGGTATCGGCCGCGCCGTCGCACTGGGCCTGGGTGCCGTTGGCGCAAGGCTGATCCTGATTGCGCGCTCCGAGGACGAGCTGACTCAGGCTCAGAAGATGCTGATCGGCCGGGGGGCTGCGGCTGACCGGGTCCGGATCATTCCCGCTGACCTCGGCGACGAGCAGCAGCGCGATCAGGCCGCCGCGACTGCGCTCAACACAGCCCGGGTGGACATCCTGGTCAACAACGCCGGCACTGTCGAGCCGCTCGGCCCTACCGCAGCGATCTCGCCCGCAGAGCTGCGCCGGGCCTTCGAGGTGAACGTCGTCGCGGCGGTCGCGCTCACCGCTGCTGTCCTGCCAGGCATGCTGGATGCTGGCTGGGGACGTATCGTCAACGTGTCGAGCGCGATCGTGGCGCGGCCCGCTTCCATGGTGCGGTTCAACACCTACGCCGCGACCAAGGCAGCGCTTGAGGCCCACTCTGTCAACCTGGCCGCAGAGCTGGGCGGCACTGGCGTGACCGTCAACGCCTACCGTCCCGGCGGCGTGGACACCGCGATGCAGGCCTGGATCCGGCGCCAGGACCCCGAACGCATCGGAACTGCAGTGCACGAAAGGTTCAACCAGAACTTCGCGCAGGGGACCTTGATTACACCGGAGGAGTCAGCCGCAGCGCTGATCGCTCACCTGAGCGGGGACGATACCGGAGCGATCTGGGACTTCAGCAGCCCCCCGGCGGTGTCATGAACCCGGTGACGGCCCTGGAGCTCGCCGACTGGCGGCGAGCGACTGCGGCCCTGTATGCCCGCGTCAGGGAACAGGGAGATCCCGCGGTCGCGCACGGGCTGTGGCGGGACGGGCGGGACAAGCTGATGCGCTCGCATCCGCAAAGCCCGTTGGGGGAGGCAGATCCGATGCGGGCATCTGGCCTACCGTACTGGCCTTATGATCCGGCCCTGCGGTGGCACCTGCCGGTTGAGCCGGCCTCGCGTCCCCAGCGGCTCGAGATCGACACCGGGTCAGATGGCGTAACCCGCCTCGAACAGGCGGGCTGGGTGACGCTCCCGGCCCCGGTCGGCCGGCGGCTGGCGCTGTGGTGGCTTGACCAGTACGGTGGCGGCCTGTTCTTGCCGGTCAGGGACGCAACGGCCGGGGCATTTAGCTACGGAGGCGGTCGCTACTTGCTCGATACGGCCAAGGGAGCCGACCTGGGGCTGGCCGGGAGTGCCCTGGTTATCGACCTTAACTTCCTGTACCACCCGTCCTGCCGTTACGACGATCGCTGGGTCTGCCCGCTGGCGCCGAAAGACAACTCCTTCGACATACCGGTCCGTGCGGGGGAGCGGCTGCACGAACTGCCAGCCCGGGCCCAGGTTCTAGCTCCCCGCGGCGAACACACTCGATGACGCCGCGCGCTCCATGCGATCTGCCGTGCTTGATCAGGGGGAGGGCAGCGGTGTCAGCGCGGGGTTCGCGTTCTGGGCGAGCATGAGCGCCTGCTGGGAGAACCAGGCCCCGGCGGCGGGGTCGGTGAAAACCGATCCGGTCTGGAGGCTCCACAGCGGGTCGAATGTCTGGAAGGCGGGGCTGGTACTGCTCGGCCAGCCGGGGATGGGCGGTGTGTAGGCGGCGTCGTTCCAGCTGCGTACGCCGCCCGCAGCGTCGCACTGTCCGTCCGACTGACCCGGCGTCTTGATCCACAGGTAGGCGTCGAGCAGCGGCGGGTTGCCCGGCAGGTAGGTGTCGAGCGAGCTTAGCTGGACGCCGGTGGCAGCGGTCGGTCTGACCCCGAGGCCCTCGCCGGTCGGGTTGCACCAGCCGCCGGCCACGAGTGTGCTGATGACGCTGGCGGGCTGGTCGTCGGGCGCGGCAGCGTAGGTCTGCATACTGTCGGGGCCAAGGCCGTTGCGGCTGGTGTCGACGATGAAGTGGGTAGTGGGCACCGTGCTGCCAAGGGCACTGGCATAGCTGGCGTCGATGCCGGAGGTATTGAGGTCCGGCGTGGTGCTGGTCTCACTCCAGACACCGAACGGGCTCAGCGCCACGCCGTTGTAGGCGCCGACTAGCGAGGCGATGTCGGTTCCCGGCGCGCCGCCGTTCCAGTACTGGCTGGCGCAGCCGCCAGGTGGAGACGTCGGAGGATAGGCAGGGCCGGCGAAGGCGCCGGTGGGGGTGGAAGTTCCCGCGAAGGTGGCCGCAGCGGCCAGTGCGTCAGCCGGGGTCTGGGCCTCGTTCACGGTCGCGTAGGCGATGCACTCCGACACCCAGGTGCCGAAGAAGTCGTTGTTGGTGTCGTACTGGTAGTTGGAGACATTAAGGAAGAAGCCTTGGGTGTCCTGGACGTCCGCGGCGACTAGCGTCTCAGCCATGCCGCCGACGTTCTGCCAGTCGCTGTTTCCTGCGTCGAGGTAGAGGCTGATATTGGGGTCGCTCTCGAGCGTGGCCACCGCGTAGCGGATGTCGTCGATCCGCGTGGTGTTGGTGATATCCGGGAACTCGGCCGTGTACGCGGAGCCGCAGTATCCCGGAAGGTTGGCTAGGGCGTCGGGCTCCTCCAGCATGACGGCTTTGGCGTCACCCAGCGCGTGGCGTATGGAGTTGATCCAGGCATCGTAATCGGCGTCGGACGGCGCCCCGCCGGCCGAGTACTCAGAGCAGTCACGGCCCGGGATGTTATAGGCCACGAATATCGGTACCGCGTGCTGCAGACTGGCCGCGAGCAACGTGTGCCTGACTTGCTGCGCGACGTCGAAGTCAGCCTGTTCCCAGCCCAGGTTGCCGGGCTCGGCTGCCTGCGCCGGGGTCTCGCCGTCGAGCCAGACCGCGGACGGCACCGACTCCATGGCGGCGACGAGGCCCGCGTTCTTCAACTGGCCGCTCTTGACCAGCTGCCGGATCTGCTGAACCGAGCCCTGAGCTGGCGGGGGAACGTAGAAGCGCGTGCCGGGGGCTAAGCCGTGGCCGTTCCCCGTCGACGCTGACGCCGAGGGGGCCGCCATCCCGATGACGCCGACAGCAACCGCGATCGATGCCATCAGTGGGATGGCCTGCCTGACCCGGCGCTTCATGGCGCCTCCTCGCACCGCTCAAGTCGGCCGTTGAGTAATCGCTTACATAGACAGCCCTACCATCAGATCGGGTCATGTCAACCCATGCAGGAAATGTCCCTTCCGAGTCGCCGCGCCGCGCAGCTCCGGGCGAGCTATGGCCGTCCGGGCGGGTCGCGTGATCTCGTGCAGCGGCGGTTACAGCCAGCCGCGCCGTACGGCCTGCAGCCCGGCCTGGAAGCGGGTGCTGGCACCCAGCCGGTCCAGCAGTTCGCGAACCCGGCGCTGCACGGTCCGCGGGTGCGTGCCCAGGTGACGCGCGATCGCAGCGTCGGTCAGGCCGACGGCCAGCAAGCTGAGCAGGGCGGCATCGTCCTCACCCGGGTCGGCCTCCGAAGACGGGAGCTCACCGTTGGCGTGAATGGCGACCGCTCGCTCCCAGACCAGCTCGAACAGCGCGATAAGCGTGTCAAGCATCGAGGACGCACGGATTACGAGGCTCGCCTCTGCGCTGCCGCCGACCTCGAGCGGTATCAGGCCAAGCTGGTCGTCCGCGAGGAACATCTTCACCGGTACGCTCTCGGCAACCCTGGCCTGCTCGCCGGACCTGATCATGGACCGTGCGGCTGCGGCACGGCCGGGCATCCCGGTAGGCCACGCCGGCCGCGAGCATTTCCTGTTCCACCGGGTTGGCCGAACGGGGCGGCGATACGTACGGTGGCCGGTCGAAGCAGCGCACCTGGTGCCGGGCCGAGCGTTGCAGCTGCTCCCACCGGCGTACCGTCGCCTCACCTGACGTCACCACCTCGATTACCTCGTACGGCTGCGCGGTCAGCCGCGCCTGCCGGTACCTGTCGGCGAGGCGCGCGACCGACAGGCGGGTCCTGGCCAGATCCTGCTCGCGTGCCCGGGCGAGCAGCTCTAGCGCCACGTCCGGCGGCGCGGCCGTATAGGTATCGGG
>Ga0335075_10014337_pt1 | contig 11908 bp, 14 predicted proteins | sample Lox_Sample_24_FD_206723 | JGI IMG/M metagenome (GOLD analysis project Ga0335075, IMG submission 206723) | Soil microbial communities from Loxahatchee National Wildlife Refuge, Florida, United States - Lox_Sample_2.4 | ecosystem: Environmental > Terrestrial > Soil > Wetlands | place: USA... | reverse complement strand
CAGCTCGTCGGGCACCGATTCGGGCACCGTGAACAGCATGCTGTCGTGGGCCGGCATCAACTCGGCGTAGCCCCCGGTCACGTCGGCCGATACGCCGGTGTGGATCCCGGGCTTGATGTCGCCGTCGCAAAAGCTCCAGCACAGGCTGTAGTCGCCGCTTTGGCAGGCCGGGCAGGGCGGCTCGATGCCCCGCGGCCCGCAGGACAGCCACGGGTTGAGCACGACACGCTGGCCCACCTGCAGCCCGCGGGCCCTCGGCCCGACCTCCACCACGTCGGCGACCACCTCGTGGCCCATCACTTGAGGGAACGAGCAGAAGGCCGCCATCGCGTTGTCGGCGTCACCTTCGCCGAAGTCCAGCAGGATCTGCTTGGAGTCCGAGCCGCAAATGCCGGTCAGCCGCGGTCGGGTGATTACCCAATCATCATGCAGCAGTTGAGGATCCGCTACCTGCTGCAGCGCGACCGGGCTGTGCGTCAGTGCGTCGTCGGGTCCGTCCGACGGCTGCGGCGGCACCCCGAAAACCAGCGCCTTCATCGCGTTGCCATCGCGGCCGCGCCGGCGATGTAGGCGTCGAGGTCGGCGTCTTTGGCTGCGACGACCGCCTTCATGTCCGGCAGATAGTGCTCGAAACGGTCGCTGCCCAGCGCCGCGATGATGCCGTCGGCCACCTCGGCGGCCGGCACCTTGGGCCCCTGATAGAGGGGTTCCTCGCTGCCCGGCTGATCCCAGATCTCGGTGTCGACGGGCCCCGGCTCGATCAGCTTCACACCGACGCCGGTGCCGTGCAGGTCGACGGCCATCGACTCGCTCCAGCCGCAGAGCGCGAACTTGCTGGCGCAGTAAGCAGCTTCGTGGATGATGCCCAACCGGCCACCCATGCTGGACACGTTGACGATGACGCCGTGCCCGCGGTCCAGCATCCGGGGCAAGACGGCCAACGTCAGCCGCATCGGGGCCAGGAAGTTGACCCGCATGACGTCCTCGACCTCGGCCGGATCCAGCGCATCGACGGGTCGGCGCTTCGGCACGGCGGCGTTGTTGACCAGCACGTCGATGCCGCCCAGGTCGTCCCATGCCCGCAACCCCAGCTCGCCGACCGTCGCGGTTTGAGCCAGATCAGCCGCCCACATCGTCGAGTCGGCCGAGGTTCTGCGGCAATCGGCCAGGACCTCGGCAAGACGTTCCGAACGGCGGGCAATCAGCCCCACCACCGCGCCGTGGCCGGCCAGCCGCCGGGCCAGAGCGGCGCCGATGCCCGATGATGCGCCGGTGATCACCACCCGCTTTCCTGCTGCCGAGTACGCCATCGCCTCAGCGTGGCGCGAATGGCGAGCTACCACACGGGTTTCGGCAATATGCGTGGATAAGTGGGAACTAAATCGGAATTAGCGGCGTGGTAAGCTCGTTATATTGGCTAAGTATCAACCCAGCTTCTTACAGAGGGGTAGCGATGGCACGCACCGATGACGACACCTGGGATCTGGCCTCGAGCGTCGGCGCCACCGCCACCATGGTTGCGGCGGCCCGGGCGATGGCGAGCAAGACCGAACACCCGCTGATCAACGACCCGTTCGCCGAGCCGCTGGTTCGGGCGGTGGGCCTGGACCTGTTCACCAAGCTGGCCACCGGCGAGCTCACCCCCGCCGACCTCGAGGACGACAGCGACGGCGCTCCCGCGGGTGTCCAGCGGATGACCGACAACATGGCGGTCCGCACCAAGTTCTTCGACGAGTTCTTCATCGAGGCGACGAACGCGGGCATCACGCAGGCGGTGATCCTGGCGTCCGGACTGGATGCTCGCGCCTACCGGCTGCCCTGGCCGGCTGGCACCACGGTGTACGAGATCGACCAGCCGAAAGTCATCGAATTCAAATCCCGCACGCTCGCCGAGTTGGGCGCCCAGCCCGCCGCCCACCGGCGCGCGGTTGCCATCGATCTGCGCGACGACTGGCCGGCCGCGCTGCGAGCCGCGGGGTTCGACCCCGATCAGCCCAGCGCTTGGAGCGCCGAAGGCCTGCTGGGCTACCTGCCTCCCGACGCGCAGGACCGCCTGCTCGATACCATCACCGCGCTCAGCGCGCCGGGCAGCCGCATCGCGACCGAAAGCGGGCCGAACCGCGAACCCTCGCATCAGCAGCGGGTCAAGGACCGCATGCGGACCGTGTCCGAGCGCTGGCGCAAACACGGGCTCGATCTCGACATGACCGAGCTGGTCTACTTCGGCGATCGCAACGAAGCGGCGAAATACCTATCCGAGCACGGGTGGCAGATGACCGGCAACAGCATCCGAGAATTGTTCGCGGCCAACGGTCTTCCGCCCATCGAACAGGACGACTTGCCGTTCGCCGACCGTCAGTACGTCCACGGCACGCTGACCGACAAGAATTAGGAGCAATCACTCATGACACACGCCCAATCCGGAAGATTCGACGGCGACAGCTGGGACCCGGCATCCAGCGTGGGAGCGACCGCGACGATGGTCGCCGCGTCACGCGCACTTGCCTCGCAAGGACCCGATGCGCTGCTCAACGATCCGTTCGCCGACCCGCTGGTGCGCGCGGTGGGCCTGGCCCCGTTTATCCGCCTTATCGACGGAGAGGTCGCCCTGGACGAAGACGACCCAGCGCTGAACGGCCGCACGCGGGCTGAGCAGATGACCGTGCGCACACGGTTTTTCGACGACTTCTTCATCAACGCCGCCGACGCCGGTATCCGGCAGGCGGTCATCCTGGCTTCTGGCCTGGACACCAGGGCCTACCGGCTGCCCTGGCCCGCGGGGGCGGTGGTCTACGAGATCGACCAACCGCAGGTCATCGAATTCAAAACCAACACGCTGGCGAATCTCGGCGCCAACCCGACCGCCGAGCGCCGCACGGTCAGCATCGATCTCCGTGACGACTGGCCAACGGCGTTGCGGCAGCGGGGCTTCGACGTCAATAAGCCAACGGCGTGGAGCGCAGAAGGGCTATTGCCCTACTTGCCACCTGAGGCCCAGGACCGATTGTTCGACAACATCACCGCGCTCAGCGCGCCGGGTAGTCAGCTGGCCACCGAGCACATCTCCGACCCGGATGCCTTCTCCGAAGAAAGCGTGCGGCGCATCGGCGAGCGCTGGCAGCGGGCCGGTTTCGACCTCAACCCGGCCGACCTTTTCTACCACGGCGAGCGCAGTATCGTTGTCGACTACCTGAGTGGCCACAACTGGCAAGTGGTCGCGCATCCGGCCCCGGAGCTCTACCAGCGCAATGGGTTCACCTTTCCGGAAGACGAGTCGATGGCGATGTTCCGGAACATGAGCTACGTCGCCGCCACCCTCGGATAGAACGGCCATGCCGCGCACGCATGACGACAGCTGGGATCTGGCATCCAGTGTGGGTGCGACCGCAACGATGATCGCCGCCGGCCGCGCGATGGCGACGAAGGATGCCCGCGGGCTGATCGACGATCCGTTCGCCGAACCGCTGGTCCGCGCCGTCGGGCTGAATTTCTTCGTGAAGATGATCGACGGTGAGATCGACTTCTCAACCATCGAGAACGCAACGCCGGCCCGAACGCAGGCAATCATCAACGGAATCGTGGTGCGCACCAAGTACTTTGACGATTATCTGCTGGACGCCATGGCCGCGGGGGTTCGTCAAGTGGTGATCCTGGCGTCCGGCCTGGATGCGCGCGCCTACCGGCTGCAGTGGCCGGCCGAAACCGTGGTCTATGAGGTCGATCAGCCGCAGGTGATCGAGTTCAAGACGACCACGCTGGCCGACTTGGGCGCACAACCCACCGCCGAGCGCCGCACCGTTCCCATCGACCTGCGCTACAACTGGCCGACTGCACTGCAGGCGGCGGGATTCGAGCCGCAAGCACCGACGGCGTGGGTGGCCGAAGGTCTGCTGATCTACCTACCACCCGAGGCCCAGGACCGGTTGTTCGACAACATCACCGCCCTGAGCGCGCCGGCCAGCACGCTTGCCACCGAATATGTTCCAGGGCTGAAGGATCTGGACCCCGACCGGGTCCGGGAGCAGACTGCGCAGTTTCGCGAGCATCTCGACATCGATATGCCGTCGCTGATGTACACCGGTGAGCGCAGCCACGTCATCGAATACCTGCGTAGCAAGGGATGGGATGCTGCGGGCACCCCTCGCGCGGAGTTGTTCAGCCGCCACGGACTCGAGCTTCCCGCACCCGACGATGATGAGCCGCTTGGCGAAATCATCTACGTCAGCGGCACACTCGCGAGCTAGAAACGGGACTCCCCCAGCCACAGCACGCCCGCACCGCTCAACGTCCGCTCGGCCTGCTCGATGATTCCGGCCACCGACTGGCCGATCAACGCGCCCAAAGCATCCGGCAACGACGCGGCCGCCGGTTGCGAGGACGGGCGTGGCCGCAGGAAGTCCCAGACCGACGAGCCCGGATAGCCGACAAGACGAACCTTGGCGTCCTCGTCCAAGCCCGCCAGCACCTTAGCCCGGCGCACCGCAGTGCGGAGGCCGCCGAGTTCGTCGACCAAGCCGTGCCCGAGGGCATCCGCACCAGTCCAAATCCGGCCCTGGGCGACTGCTGCTACCGCATCGGTACTCAGCTTGCGCCCCTCGGCGACCCGCTGTACGAAGTCCGCGTAGCACAGGTCCGCCTCGGCCTCGACCCGGGCGCGCTGCTCGGAGGTGAACGGTGCGTTTATCGACCAGGCGTCGGCATTGGCGTTGGTGCGCACCGCATCCGACCCGACACCGAGTCGGTCCTTCAGATCTCGGGCGATCAGCTTGCCGGTGATCACACCGATCGAACCGGTGATCGTGCCGGCGTTGGCCACGATCGCGTCGGCGCCCATCGCGACGTAATAGCCGCCCGAAGCGGCGACCGCGCCCATCGAGGCCACCACCGGCTTGCCGCGGTCGCGCGCCTTCTTCACTTCTCGCCAAATGGTTTCCGACGCGCTGACCGAACCACCCGGGGAGTCCACCCGCAACACGATCGCGGACACCGAATCGTCGGCGGCCGCCTCCCGTAGACCCGCCCCGATGGTGTCGGCGCCGGCGCTGGAATTGCCGAACGGCAACATCCCCCGCCCGCCGCGGCCGCTCACGATCGGACCCGCGACGGTGACGACGGCGATGGTCGACTTGGGTCTGCGCCCAGGCACCGACGGCAGCGGGGATCCACCCGGCGCGGTGGCGCGGGCGTAGCGACTCAGGTACAGCCGCGGCGGCGCGTCGTCGCCGTCGGCATCACCGGTCTCAGGCGAAATCCCTTCGGCACCAATGAGTTCTGCGAGACGCGCATATGCCTCGTCGCGGAATCCGACACGGTCGATCAGGCCTGAGGTCACGGCGTCTTCGCGGAGCAGCGGCGCGCGGTCGGCCAGCGCATCGAGCGAGTCCTGGCTGATCCGGCGGGAGTCGGCGACCGCCTTCCACACCTGAGCCCGCAGGCTCTCCAAGAGCCGGGTATCGGCTTCTCGATGTGCGTCGGTGTAGCGGTCTTCCGTGAAAAGGTTTGCCGCCGACTTGTATTCACCGCGGGAGATGAACTGCGCTTCGATCCCGGCCTTCTCCAGCGCATCACGCAAGAACAGCGCGTTGGTGGCAAAGCCGATCAGCCCAACGGTTCCAGACGGCTGCATCCACACTTCACCGAACGCCGACGCCAGGTAGTAGGACAGCGTTCCGGGGTAGGTCTCGGCCCACGCCAGCGATGGCTTGACCGCGGTGAAAGCCTTTATCGCGTCGCGCAGCTCCTGAACCGGCCCGGCCCCGGCGGCGTGGAGCTGGACCCGCGCGATCAGGCCGGCCACCCGTGGATCGTCGGCGGCCCGGTGCAGGGCGGATACCGCTTCGCGCAGCACCATCGGACGGCCGCCCCCGCTGATCATTGTCAGCGGGTCAAAGCCGCCGGCTTCCGGCGGCGTGGCGCGCAGGTCGAGTTCGAGCACACAGCCTTTGGGTACGCCGTGGTGGCGGGCGGTGTCGACCCGGCGGGCAAACGCGCGCACATCGTCGATACCGGGCGGGTCGGGTAAGAAGGCAAACATATGTTGAGCCTACCGACGGGCGCGCCGCGGTCGCCCGGACCGTAGGTTGATGGCATGAGGTTCTCCATCTCGATCCACCAACTCGACCCGGGCGGTTTCGACGGAGCGGGTCTGCGCGACTACCTGACGCGGGCCGAAGAGCTCGGGTTCGAGGGCGGCTGGGTCCTCGAACAGATCGTCGGGGAAGCGCCGCTGCTGGCGCCGCTGGAGCTGCTGGCCTACGCCGCGGCCTGCACCGAACGGCTGCGGCTCGGTGTTGCCGTGCTGGTCTCGTCGTTGCACGATCCACTTCAGCTGGCTTCGGCGGTGACCGCCGTCGATCGGCTCAGCCACGGGAGGCTGGACGTCGGCGTGGCCCCCGGCGGTGGCTTCCGCGCGTTCGCCGCCTTCGGGGTGGACAAAGCCACCTACATCAGCAGCTTCACCGAGGGCCTGGAGTTGATGAAGGCGGCATGGTCGGACGAGCCGCGGGTGACGTTTGCCGGCCGGTTCCGCCAGGTTGACGGCCTGCCGATCCAGCCGAAACCCGTGCAGCGGCCGCATCCGCCGATCTGGTTCGGCGGACAGGCCCCCAAGGCGCTCGCCCGCGCGGTGCGCCACGGCGACGCGTTCCTGGGTGCCGGATCGTCGAGCACCGCGAAGTTCGTCGAGGCGGTGAAAACGGTGCGCCACGAGCTGGACAAGCAGGGCAAGGATCCCGCGCACTTTCCGATCGGCAAGCGCGTCTACCTGATGATTGATGACGACCCGGCCAAGGCCCGCGAACGCGTCCTTGCCGGGTTACACCGCATCTACGGCGCGATGCCCGGCATCGAGTCGGTACCGGTGTCCGGCACGGCCGACGATGTGGCGGCCGGGCTACGCGAAGTCATCGACGCCGGCGCAGAGATGATTCTGCTCAATCCGGTCGGCGAGGACCTGGCAGAGGATCGCGAGCAGATGGAACGCCTTGCCGCAGAAGTTATTCCGCAGCTGCGCTGAATTGCCGAGGGCCGCTCGAGCCTCATTAACCACAGCAGTAACCGACCTAGTAGGTACCGATGTGCCCGCCTCTGAGCGACTACGCAAAGTGAGATCGGGGAAGGAGCCGACGCGGCCAGTTCGTTGAAATCGCTGTGAGGCGGGCACATCGGGTATCCCCCGGCTGGATACCCAAGGCACCGGCGTGACTACGCGAGGCGCGTAACGTCGGCAGGCAAGGGTGACCGGCACGACAGTCGGGCGGCGTGCACCGGTGCTGCGTCGCCCTGGTGAAGTCGGGCTCGACTTCGAAGAGGTGACCTTCCCGTCGATGGACGGCGTCGCGCTCGAAGGATGGTTCATCCCGGCCGGTTACAACATCTTGTGCTACGACATCCGCAACCACGGGTTGAGCAGATCCGGAAACGGCGGCATCGTAGGTATCGGGCTGCTCGAGTACCGCGACGTGATTGGTTCTGTCCGGTACGCCGAGTCGCGACCCGACACCGCATCGATGACCACGTTCCTGCTCAGCGTCTGCCTGGGCGCCGACTCGGCCACTTCGACGGCTACAACTACTTTGGCGAGCACCCCGAAATACCGATCGACTGGTTCGACACACACGCCCGGTAGCCCACCGACATCGATTAAGACTCGGCCCCGAACCGGCCGGTCGCGGTATAACGACTGAATGGTTCTCAAAGTCACGGTGTCCCCGAACCTGATCGGCGGAGACGTCGACGAGGGTTATGGCAAGGTCGCGGATGCATTTCGCGCCAACTTCGCGTCCGGTCGCGAGGTCGGTGCCGCAATGGCGGTCTATCGCAACGGCGTCAAAGTGGTCGACCTGTGGGGCGGCTACCGCGACGGCATCGCCAAAGCGCCGTGGCAGCGCGACACGATGGTCAACATGTTCTCGACGACGAAAGGCATTGCCGCCCTTGCTGTTGCGGTGGCGGTGTCGCGGGGATTGTTCGGCTACGACGACAAAGTCGTCGACCACTGGCCGGAGTTCGCACAGGCCGGCAAGGCTGACGTGACGGTGCGGCAACTGTTGGGCCACCAGGCCGGACTGTGTGTACTGAAGCCGGCGCCGACCGTGCAAGATGTCGGCGACCCGGCGAGGCTTTCGGCGATGCTCGCCGCGCAGAAGCCGGCCTGGCAACCCGGCACCCGGCACGGGTACCACGCGATCACCCTGGGCTGGTACAAATCCGAGCTCATCCGCCGCACCGACCCGGCAGGCCGCACGTTGGGACGCTTCCTCTCCGACGAAATCGCCAAACCGCTGCGACTGGATCTGCACATCGGACTTCCCAATTCAGTGGGACGCGACCGGCTAGCTCACCTCCATCACTGGTCGCGCACGGAGTCCCTCATGCATCTGAACGTGATGCCGGCGTCGCTAGTGGCCGCGTCGCTCAACCCGGTCGGACTACTCGCCCGAGCGGGCTCGCTCCCACGTGGCGTCAAACCCTGGGACGGCGACTACAACCGCGACGATGTTCGCGGCATCGAGATCCCGTCGGCCAACGGGATCGGAACAGCCGCCGCCATCGCGCAACTCTACGGTGCCGCTGCGACTGGGGATGCGGTGCTGGGCCTGACCCAACCCGTGCTGGATGAACTCACGGCTTTCCCCACCCCACCCAGCCGCGGTGTGCGGGACAAGGTCCTGCACGTCGACCTGGTGTATGGACTGGGAGTGTCAAAGCCGGTGCCGTTGTGCACGTTCGGGTCATCAGACAAAGCCTTCGGCACACCAGGTTTCGGTGGCTCGTTTGGCTTCGCGGACCCGGACACCGGAGTCGGGTTCGGCTATGTGATGAACCGGCTGGGCTTTCACCTGTGCAGCGATCCACGAGAACTTGCGGTGCGCCAGGCACTGTTCCGCGACGTGCTGGGAGCACGTCCGCAAACCTAGAGCTCGGTAGCCGAGCCTCCGGCGGCGGTGATTTTCTCCCGCGCGCTGCCGCTGAACTTGTGGGCGGTGACATCAACCTTGGCGGTCAGCTTGCCATCGCCGAGGACCTTGACGAGTGAGTTCTTGCGCACCGCACCCTTGGCCACCAGCTCGTCGACACCCACCGAACCACCTTGCGGGAACAACCGATTGAGGTCCCCGACGTTGACGATCTCGTATTCGGTGCGGAACCGGTTGCGGAAACCCTTGAGCTTGGGCAACCGCATGTGGATCGGCATCTGCCCACCCTCGAAGGTCACCGGCACGTTCTTGCGCGCCTTGGTTCCCTTGGTGCCGCGGCCCGCGGTCTTACCCTTGGACCCCTCACCGCGACCGACGCGGGTGCGCTTGGTCTTCGACCCGGGCGCAGGCGCCAGGTCGTGAAGTTTGATTGTCATTTGCTGCTACCTCCTGCCGCCGTGTCGGCCGGCTCCACCTCGACGAGGTGACGCACGGTCGCGATCAGTCCGCGGGTCTGCGCGTTGTCCTCGCGGATGACCGAGTGGCGAATCCGTCGAAGTCCCAAGGTGCGCAAGCTCTCCCGCTGCTTCCAGCGAGCGCCGATCGTGCTGCGGACCTGAGTGATCTTCAGCTGAGTCTGTGGTGCTGCTTTTGCGGGGGCCATGGTTATGCCGTTCCTTCACGAGCAGTGTTGGCAGCGTTTCCTGCGGCGGCCAGCCGCTCACTTTCCCGCCGTGCGCGCAGCATGCCGGCCGGGGCGACATCCTCGAGCGGCAGTCCACGCCGGGCGGCGACTTCCTCGGGCCGCTGCAGCAGCTTGAGCGCAGCGACGGTGGCGTGCACCACGTTGATCGCGTTGTCACTGCCCAACGACTTGGCCAGAATGTCGCGCACGCCAGCGCATTCCAGCACGGCGCGAGCGGCGCCGCCGGCGATCACACCGGTACCGGGGCTGGCCGGACGCAACAGGACAACGCCCGCTGCGGCCTCACCCTGCACCGGATGGGTGATGGTGCCGCCGATGAGCGGCACCCGGAAGAAGCCTTTGCGCGCCTCCTCGACACCTTTGGCGATCGCGGCCGGGACTTCCTTGGCCTTGCCGTAGCCGACACCGACCATCCCGTTGCCGTCACCGACGATGACCAAGGCGGTGAAGCTGAATCGCCGACCACCCTTGACCACCTTTGAAACACGGTTGATCGTGACGACCCGCTCCAGGTAGTTGCTCTTGTCGCCGTCGCGATCGCGGCCGCGGCCACCACCATCCCGGCGGCCCCGGCTCTCACGTGTGTCACGGCCTTCGGAACGAGTGTCCCCGGTCGCGTGGCCGGCTGATCCAGCCGGTTGCTCCGCCATTATGCGGTCCTTCCAATCTCGTTTGAGAAGTCAAAATCAATGCTTGCCATCAGAACTTCAACCCGCTCTCGCGTGCGGCGTCGGCAAGTGCCGCGATCCGCCCGCCGTAGGTGTAGCCCCCGCGGTCGAACACCACCGTGTCGATTCCGGCGGCTTTGGCCCGCTCGGCGATCAACTGGCCGACCCGCACACTGTGGGCCTTCTTGTCGCCGTCCACGCCCCGCACGTCGGACTCGATCGACGACGCCGCGGCCAGCGTGGTGCCGTTGAGATCGTTGACCAGCTGTACGTGGATGTGCCGCGACGAGCGGTGCACCACCAGCCGCGGACGCTCCGGCGTGCCCGAGATCTTCTTGCGCAGCCGCGCGTGCCGGCGCAGCCGGGACTTCCGCCGTTCGGCGGATACGCTCTGCCCCACCGACTTTGGTGCGGCGGTATCAGCTTTTGATTGCGCCATGACTACTTACCTGTCTTTCCGACCTTGCGGCGGATCTGCTCGCCCTCGTACCGCACGCCCTTGCCCTTGTACGGGTCAGAGCGGCGCAGCCGGCGGATGTTCGCCGCGATCTGGCCGACCTTTTGCTTGTCGATCCCGGAGATCGAAAACTTCGTTGGCGACTCGACTGCGAAGGTGACACCGTCCGGCGGCTGGATCACCACGGGATGGCTGTATCCCAGCGCGAATTCGAGGTTGGAACCTTTGAGCTGCACGCGATAGCCGACACCGAAGATCTCCATCTTCGTGGTGTAGCCCTGCGTCACCCCGGTCACCAGGTTGGACACCAGCGTGCGGGACAACCCATGCAACGAACGGTTGTGCCGCTCGTCGTCGGGACGGGTGACCACGATGGCGCCGTCGTCGTTGCGGGCCACGGTGATCGGTTCGGCGACCGTCAAGTCCAACGAGCCCTTGGGCCCCTTGACCGCGACGTGCTGGCCATCGATCGTCACTTCGACCCCGGTGGGAACCGGAACCGGTTGCTTACCAATGCGCGACATGACTACCCCCTCACCACACGTATGCGAGGACTTCGCCGCCCACGCCCTGTCTGGCTGCCTGACGGTCGGTGAGCAGGCCCGAGGAGGTCGAGATGATCGCAACTCCCAGGCCGCCGAGGACCCGCGGCAGGCTGGTGGACTTGGCATACACCCGCAACCCCGGCTTGGACACCCGCCGCAGACCGGCGATGCTGCGCTCCCGGCTGGGCCCGTACTTGAGCTGAACGACCAACGCCTTACCGACGCGAGCGTCTTCGGTGCGGTAGTCGGTGATGTAGCCCTCCCGCTTGAGGATCTCGGCGATGTTGGCCTTGATCTTCGAATGCGGCAGCGTCACCTCGTCGTGATACGCCGAATTGGCGTTGCGCAGACGTGTCAAGAAGTCTGCGATCGGATCCGTCATAGTCATCGAGCGCTGCTCCTCTTCATCGCTACGCTCTGCATCGTCGACATCGCGGTCATGACAGCGGTGTTGCCTTCCTCGCGGCGGTTCCCAGCCAGAATCCTCCAGTGGGCCTGCTGCGCACCTGTTCTGGGTCTGTTACCAACTGCTCTTCTGCACGCCGGGCAACTCGCCCGCGTGCGCCATCTCGCGCAGGCAGATCCTGCACAGTCCGAACTTGCGGAACACCGCG
>Ga0335075_10014336_pt1 | contig 11908 bp, 12 predicted proteins | sample Lox_Sample_24_FD_206723 | JGI IMG/M metagenome (GOLD analysis project Ga0335075, IMG submission 206723) | Soil microbial communities from Loxahatchee National Wildlife Refuge, Florida, United States - Lox_Sample_2.4 | ecosystem: Environmental > Terrestrial > Soil > Wetlands | place: USA... | reverse complement strand
TCACGGTCCGCCAGTGTAACGGTGAGTTTCGCTAACGTTCGCCAGCCGGGCTATCCAGGCAAGCCGGGTATCAGCGGCGGGGGCGCGGGCGCTGGCACCGGAGAGGGTGTCGGCGTCTGGCCGGGCGGCGGCGGCGTCGTGGTGACGGGCGGACCGAATGGCGGCGGCAGGACGATCGGCGGCAGCCCGAACGGCGGAGGCGGCGTGGTCGTGGTTGTCGGCGGCGGCGGCAGTGTGGTCGTCGGAGTCGGCGTTGGCGTCTCGGTCCTCGGTGGCGGCGCCTGCACCCGCGTGCGGGGCACCCAGGTGTAATTCGGGTCCGGCACGAAGCCCGGCGGCACTATCTGGGTAGCCGGTACCTGGGTGGTCTTGGTGTTGGACTTGGTGGACTGCTGGTGGTCGTCATAGACCCACCACAGCGCCAAGAACGCGATCACCAACACCAACGTTGAGGTGCGCACGCGGCCGCCGAACATGTAGTCGGGCCAGCCCCGTTCCGCGTCGCGGGCGGCTCGTTTCACCCGGCTCGGGAAGAATCGGGTCACCGACTGGGCTCCTGCGCCTCGTCCTCGGCACCGGCAGCGATCGCTCCGACGGTCACCGGCGTTTCGGAGGCAGTGTTGACACCGGCGCCTGCCAGCGCACGGACGACGAGCGCCCGCAGTCGCCGTCCGGCCTCGAATTGCTTTCCGGGCAACGTCCGCGCCACCACGCGCAAAGTGACGACGTCGACCTCGATGCTTTCAACCCCCATCACCGTGGGCGCATCCAGCAGCAATTCGCCCAACAGCTTGTCCTCGAGTGCATGCTCGCACGCCTGGCGCAACACGTCGTTGATCACGCTCAGATCAGCGCTGGCCTGCACGGGGATGTCGACGACGGCGCGAGCCCAATCCTTCGACAGGTTCTCAGCTTTCACGATCTGACCATTGGGAATGATGAGCACTTCACCGTCCGGAGAACGCAGCCGTGTCACCCGCAGCGTGACGTTCTCGACGGTGCCGGTCGCTTCGGTCGCCGAAACGACGGTCAGAGTGACGAGGTCACCGAATCCGTACTGCTTCTCGACGATGATGAAAAACCCGGCGAGCAGGTCCCTGACCACCTGCTGAGCGCCGAAACCGAGCGCCGCCCCGATCACCGTCGCGGGTGCGACCAGCCCTTTCACCGAGATATTCAACACGTCGGCGAGTTGAACCGCGACCATGATCGCGATCAACACCACCGACACCCACGAGATCACCGACGCGACCGCCTGCCGGTGCTTGGTGGCCTCGGACCGCACCAACGCGTCGCTCTCGACAAACCTTTCGTCGAGTCGTTCGGTCACTTTCTGCGCGACCCAGTTCACTAACCGGGCCGCGAGTACGGCTCCGATCAGTATCAGAACAATGTGCAGACCGCTGGTGAGAAGCCATTCACGGATATCGCCACGCGTGAGCTCGCGCAACGGATTGGCTAATACTGTTGCGGTATAAGTCGTTTCAGTCTTCATCTTTTCTGTTGCGCCATCTGATTCCCGCTTCCAGGAACCCGTCGATGTCTCCGTCGAGAACGGCAGCCGGGTTGCCTACCTCGTACTCCGTACGCAGATCTTTGACCATCTGATACGGGTGCAGTACGTAGGACCGCATCTGGTTACCCCAGGAGCTGCCGCCGTCCCCCTTCAATGCGTCGAGCTCAGCACGCTCTTCTAAACGCTTGCGTTCCAACAACTTTGCTTGAAGAACGCGCATCGCGGCCACTTTGTTCTGAAGCTGCGACTTCTCGTTCTGACACGTCACGACGATACCCGTCGGAATGTGGGTCAGGCGAACCGCGGAGTCTGTGGTGTTCACCGACTGGCCACCGGGACCGCTGGAGCGGTACACGTCGACGCGGAGGTCGCCCTCGGGAATGTCGATGTGATCAGTGGTTTCCACCACTGGCAGGACCTCGACTTCGGCGAATGACGTCTGCCGTCGACTCTGGTTGTCGAACGGGCTGATCCGCACCAGCCGATGCGTGCCCTGTTCGACGGACAGCGTGCCGTAGGCGAACGGTGCATGCACCGCGAAGGTCGCGCTTTTGATCCCGGCTTCCTCCGCGTACGACGTGTCGAACACTTCGACGGGGTACTTGTGTTGCTCTGCCCACCGGATATACATCCGCATCAGCATCTCGGCCCAGTCCGCGGCATCCACGCCGCCGGCGCCGGAGCGGATATTGACCAGCGCCTCACGCTCGTCGTATTCGCCCGACAGCAGGGTGCGGACCTCCATCGCCTCGATGTCGGCGCTCAGCGCCTTGAGCTCAGCGTCGGCTTCGGCCTTCGCATCCTCGGCGCTTTCTTCGTCCGCCAGCTCGTAGAGCACGGGCAGGTCGTCAAGTCGTTGGCGCAGCTCTTCGACACGCCGCAACTCGCCCTGGGTGTGGGACAGCTCGCTGGTCACCCGCTGCGCCCGGGCTTGGTCGTCCCAAAGGTTGGGATCGGCCGCCTCGTGCTCGAGTTTGTCGATCCGGCTGCGCAGACCGTCGACGTCGAGCACTCGCTCCACCGTGGTCAGGGTGGAGTCAAGTGCCGCGATGTCGGCCTGGCGGTCGGGGTCCACAGCTGATCACGTTACCGGCGGACTCGCCGCGGCCTAGCGCGGCGGGCGTTTAGCATCGAGAATTATGCGTCCTTACCACGTCGCAATCGTCGGTTCCGGTCCGTCAGGGTTCTTCGCCGCGGCGTCCCTGCTGAAAGCCGCGGATGAGTCCGACGGCATCGACGTCAATGTCGACATGCTGGAGATGTTGCCCACACCGTGGGGCCTGGTGCGTTCGGGCGTCGCGCCGGACCATCCGAAAATCAAGTCGATCAGCAAGCAGTTCGAAAAGACAGCCGAAGATCCGCGGTTCCGCTTCTTCGGCAACATCGCTGTTGGCGACCACATCGAACCGCCTGAACTTGCCGAGCACTACGACGCGGTGATTTATGCGATCGGGACCCAATCGGACAGGTCATTGAACATTCCCGGCGAAGACCTGCCCGGCAGCGTGGCCGCCGTCGACTTCGTGGGCTGGTACAACGCTCACCCGCACTTCGAGGAGACGACGCCTGACCTGTCGGGCGCGCGGGCCGTCGTCGTCGGCAACGGCAACGTGGCTCTCGACGTGGCACGCATCCTCGTCACCGAGCCCGATGCGTTGGCAGAAACCGATATCGCCGACCACGCGCTGGAGTCGCTGCGCCCCCGCGGCGTGGAGGAAGTGGTGATCATCGGTCGTCGCGGCCCGCTGCAATCGGCGTTCACCACGCTGGAGCTGCGCGAACTGGCCGATCTCGAGAACGTCGATGTGATCATTGACCCCGCCGACCTGGAAGGCATTACCGACGACGACGCAGCGGCGGTGGGCAAGGTCTGCAAGCAGAACATCAAGGTGTTGCGCGGCTACATCGGCCACGAGCCGCGCCCGGGACACCGACGGATGGTGTTTCGGTTCCTGACATCCCCGATCGAGATCAACGGCGAAGAACGCGTGGAGAGCATCGTGCTCGGCCGCAACGAGCTGGTCACCGACGAGAACGGCCGGGTCGCGGCCAAGGACACCGGAGACCGCGAGGAGCTGCCGGTTCAGCTGGTCGTGCGGTCCGTCGGGTATCGCGGCGTCCCGACGCCGGGTCTGCCGTTCGATGACAAGAGCGCGACCATCCCGCATTCCCACGGTCGGGTGGAGGGCCGCCGCAACGAGTACGTCGTCGGCTGGATCAAGCGCGGGCCGAGCGGCGTGATCGGCACAAATAAGAAGGACTCGCAAGACACCGTCGACACGCTGATCGCGGATCTGACCGGCGCAAGCGAGCTAGCCGAGTTCCCCGACAATCATGCCGACAGGCTCGCCGAGTGGCTGGCCGAACGCCAGCCCAAGCTGGTCACCGACGCGCACTGGAAGCTGATCGACGAGCACGAGCGATCCGCCGGCGAGCCGCACGGGCGGCCGCGGGTCAAACTGCCGAGCCTGGCCAAACTGCTACAAATCGGCCACGGCTAAACCGCGAGGCGCCTAACCGGCATCGGGTGGGGCGAAAGCCCACCTATCCGGATTTCGCTGCGAATACACCACCGGCTTCAACTCGCCCACCGCCGGCCACTTGTCGACATTGACGGCCATCCGTTGATACACGGTGTAATCGCTGACGGTTGGTCCGTCGATGACACCGGTGATCGTGACGTACTGCTCGCCGGTCGCGTCCGGCCTCGGGCTGACACCGGTGATCAGCAGCGTGCCGCTGAGCGCGTCGCCGGGCTGGCGGCGACGGATGAAACGCGGAGCCAGAATCATCGCCAGGATCCCGCCCAGCAACAAAATCGAAGCGATTTCCCACACGACGCCATGGTAGGACTGCACGCATGACGCAGGACGATCTCGCGGTGGCGTTGGCACTGGCCGACCAGGCCGACGCGGTGACGCTGGCGCGTTTCGGGGCGCTGGACCTGCAGGTCGACACCAAACCGGATCTGACCCCGGTGAGCGACGCGGACCGCGCGGTCGAAACCGGTTTGCGCCAGACGCTCGGGCATGTCCGGGCCGCCGACAGCGTCCTGGGTGAAGAGTTCGGCGGGTCAACCACTTTGGCCGGCCGTCAATGGATCATCGACCCGATCGACGGCACGAAGAATTTCGTGCGGGGTGTTCCGGTGTGGGCCAGCCTGATCGCGTTGCTGGACGACGGCGTGCCACGCGTCGGGGTGATCAGCGCGCCGGCATTGCAGCGCCGATGGTGGGCCGCCAGCGGCGCGGGGGCGTTCGCGACGGTCGGCGACGCCCCGGCTCGTCGCCTCTCGGTTTCCTCAGTGGCACAACTTGATTCGGCGAGCTTGTCATTCTCCAGCCTGTCCGGTTGGGCCCAGCTCGGTCTGCGGGATCGCTTCATCGACCTGACCGATGCGGTGTGGCGGGTACGCGCCTACGGCGATTTCCTGTCCTACTGCCTGGTGGCCGAGGGTGCCGTCGACGTCGCCGCCGAACCGGAGGTGTCGGTGTGGGATCTGGCGCCGCTGGACATCCTGGTGCGCGAAGCCGGCGGCACGTTCACCAGCCTCGATGGCACCGCGGGGCCACATGGCGGCAGCGCTCTGGCGACCAACGGCCTGCTGCACGACCAGGTATTGAGCAGGTTCGCCGCCGGATAGCGGGTGTGTGAATTACTTAACAGCCCCTCGCTACCTTACTCTGGAGTAAGATACAGTTATCGCACTGCCCCAACGACCGAGGCTGCTGTCATGACAAACACTGTCACCCCTACCAACGGCTCCAAACCACCCCGCAAACGCGCTGGTCGGAAGACTGCCGTCGGCGAGCACAAGCACAAGCGAACCGGCATCGACGTGGCGCTGGGCCTGCTCACGCCCATCGTCGGCCAGGAATTCCTGGACAAGTACAACCTGCGCGATCCGCTCAACAAGACGCTGCGCTACGGCGTCAAGACGATGTTTTCCACCGCCGGAGCCACCACCCGTCAGTTCAAGCGGGTCCAGGGCCTTCGTGGCGGACCGACCAGGCTGAAGGCCAGCGGTAAGGATTACTACGACCTAACGCCCGACGACGACCAGAAGATGATCGTCGAAACCGTCGACGAGTTCGCCGAAGAGATCTTGCGTCCGGCGGCCCACGATGCCGACGAAGCGACGACCTATCCCCCGGACCTGCTCGCCAAGGCGGCGGAGTTGGGCATCACCGCGGTCAACGTGCCCGAGGATTTCGACGGCATCGCCGAGCACCGTTCGAGTGTGACCAACGTCCTAGTCGCCGAGGCGCTGGCCTACGGCGACATGGGACTGGCCTTGCCGATCCTGGCGCCGGCGGGCGTCGCTGCCGCGCTCACCCACTGGGGCAGTGCCGACCAACAGGCCACCTACCTCAAGGACTTCGCCGGCGAGAACGTCCCGCAGGCCTGCGTGGCCATCGCCGAGCCGCAGCCGCTGTTCGACCCCACCGCGCTGAAGACGACGGCGGTGCGTACGCCGAGCGGCTACCGGCTCGACGGGGTCAAGTCACTGGTCCCGGCGGCCGCCAACGCCGAATTGTTCATCGTTGCAGCCCAACTCAACGGCAAGCCCGCGTTGTTCATCGTCGAGTCGTCGAGCAACGGCCTGACCGTCAAAGCCGACCCGAGCATGGGAATTCGCGCCGCCGCGCTGGGCCACGTCGAGCTCAACAACGTGTCGGTGCCGGTGAGCGCGCGACTCGGTGAGGACGAGGCCGGCGACGACGACTACTCCGAGGCCATCGCACTGTCCCGGTTGGGCTGGGCGGCGTTGGCGGTCGGGACGTCGCACGCGGTACTCGACTACGTCATCCCGTATGTGAAGGAACGCGAAGCCTTCGGCGAGCCGATTGCGCACCGGCAATCAGTTGCGTTCATGTGCGCCAACATCGCCATCGAACTCGACGGGCTGCGGTTGATCACCTGGCGCGGCGCGGCGCGCGCCGAGCAAGGTCTCCCGTTCACCCGCGAAGCGGCACTGGCCAAGCGGCTAGGCGCCGACAAGGGCATGCAGATCGGCCTGGACGGCGTGCAACTGCTCGGCGGCCACGGCTACACCAAGGAACACCCGGTCGAGCGCTGGTACCGCGACGTGCGGGCCATCGGCATCGCCGAGGGTGTCGTAGTCATCTAACGAAAGATCAATCATGGCAATCAATTTGGAACTGCCCCGCAAGATGCACGCGGTGATCGACAAGGCGCACCAGGGCGCCGCGGAGATGATGCGGCCGATCGCCCGCAAGTACGACCTCAAAGAACACGCCTACCCGGTCGAGCTCGACACACTGGCCGAGTTGTTCGCCGGCGCCGCCGAATCGAACACCTTGGACATGGCCGGCGCCGGCGGGCTTAAAGCCAGCGAGAGCGCGGAAGAAAACCGCAACGGCGCCAACATGGCCGCGGCGCTGCAAGCACTGGAAGCCAGTTGGGGCGACGCGGCAATGCTGCTGTCGATCCCCTACCAAGGGCTGGGCAATGCGGCGGTCTCCGCCGTTGCCAGCGATGAACAGCTGAAGCGGCTCGGCAATATCTGGGCGGCGATGGCCATCACCGAACCAGGATTCGGCTCCGATTCGGCGGCGGTGTCCACTACCGCCAAGCTGGACGGCGACGAGTACGTGATCAACGGCGAGAAGATTTTCGTCACCGCCGGTTCGCGGGCCACCCACATCGTGGTGTGGGCGACGCTGGACAAGTCGAAGGGCCGCCCGGCGATCAAGTCCTTCATCGTGCCGCGTGAGCACCCGGGTGTCACCGTCGAGCGGCTGGAGAACAAGCTCGGAATCAAGGGCTCCGACACGGCCGTCATCCGATTCGACAACGCGCGCATCCCGAAAGACAACCTGCTGGGCAACCCGGACATCGAGCCCGGCAAGGGTTTCGCCGGGGTCATGGAAACCTTCGACAACACCCGTCCCGTCGTCGCGGCGATGGCCGTCGGAATCGCCCGCGCCACACTGGAAGAGCTGCGCAAGATCCTGAGCAACGCCGGCGTGGAGATCTCCTACGACAAGCCGTCGCACGCACAAAGCGCCGCCGCCGCCGAGTTCCTGCGGATGGAGGCCGACTGGGAGGCCGCCTATCAGCTGACGCTGCGGGCAGCGTGGCAGGCCGACAACAAGATCCCCAACTCCAAGGAAGCCTCAATGGCCAAGGCCAAGGCCGGCCGAGTGGGCAGTGACATCACCCTCAAAGCCGTCGAATTGGCTGGCACCGCAGGCTATTCCGAGGAAGCGCTGCTGGAGAAGTGGGCCCGCGACTCGAAGATCATGGACATCTTCGAGGGCACCCAGCAGATCCAGCAGCTGGTGGTCGCCCGCCGCTTGCTGGGGTTGTCGTCCTCCGAACTCAAGTAGGCGACGAACGCCTTACGGCATCGTGTAGCCGCCGCTGACGGAGATCAGCTGGCCGGTGACTTGCCGCGCCGCCCGAGGCGAGGAGAACCACAGCACGGCGCGACCAATGTCCTCGGCGGTGGTGAGCCTTCGCAGCGGTGTGTCTTTGAGCATGAAGTCGATTTGTTTCTCGTTGAAGACCGCGTCCTGCCCGACGGCCCATAGGCTTGAGGCGCCGATTGCGTCGGGTCCGTCGGGGATCACCAGTCCGGGACACACGACGTTAGATCTGATGCCGTGACGGCCGTGCTCGCGTGCGGTGGTGCGGGCCAATGCCACCATGGCCGCCTTCGACGCGCCATAGACACCTTGCCTGATTTGGCCGAAAGCAGCGTCGCTGGCGATGAATACGATCGCGCCGCCGCCAACCTCTTTCATCACGGGTATCGCGGCCTGGGTCGCCGCAATCGCCGAGAACAGGTTGATCTCAATAGTGCGCTGCCACTTGTCGCGGTCGGTATCGGTGGCGACGAATCCCGGAACGCTCCAGCCGGCGTTGTTCACTAGCACATCCAGACCGCCCCAAGCGGTCTGAGCGGCGCCGATCGCCGTCTCAGCCGCCTCGGGCTTCGTCAGGTCCGCGATCGCCACCGTGACGTCGGCAGCGCCCAACTCCTGAGCTTCGGCACGGACCTTTTCAGCCTGCGGCGCATCGATGTCGTTGATCACGATGCGTGCGTGTTCCGCCGCAAATGCATGCACGATTCCGCGCCCGATGTTGGAGGCGCCCCCGGTGACGACGACCCGCGCGTCCGTCAAACCGAGATCCATGTCGACTCCTCTGTGTTTATCGGGTGGCGACCCGGTGCGCCCGGCTTCGCCGCGCTGGCGATCGCCACCCCATCGGCGTTGGTTGTGACGATCCGCGAATTAGTTTAACCTAGATTAGAAATTCTGTAATCAGCGGATAGGGTTTTCTGTGAGCGTCGTCCAGTCCACGATCGCCGACGGCATCGGACGCATTACGCTGAACCGGCCCGAACGCATGAACGCGATTTCAACCGAACTGGCGCGCGAGCTCGAGCGGGCGCTTGGTGAGGTGTCCCGTGACGCGGCGGTGAACGTGGTCGTCATTCGCGGAGCGGGTAAAAACTTTTGTGCCGGAGGCGATGTCGCCGAAGTCGAGAGTCTGCGATCCGCCGGCCCCGACGCACTTAGAACGTTGTTCGACGCATTCCGACGGGCCTGTGATGCGATCGCAACGGTCGAGGTTCCCGTCGTGGCCGCCGTCGAAGGTGTCGCGATGGCCGGTGGCTTCGAGCTGATGCAGGCCGCCGACATTACCTTGGTCAGCGACGACGCCAAGATCGCCGACAACCACATCAACTTCGGCATGATCCCCGGCGGCGGAAGTACCCAGCGACTGCCCGGGCTGGTAGGGCGCCAAACCGCGCTCGGCCTGCTGTTGAGCGGTGACCGACTGAGCGGGCGGGACGCGCAGCGTCTTGGTCTGGCGTACCGAAGCTTCGAGCCGCAGAACTTCGACTCTCGCGTGAACCAGTTCGTGTCGGATTTGGCCGGCCGCGATCGCCGCGCTCTGGTCGCCATCAAGAAGCTGGTCGCCGGCGTTCGACCGCAGCCGTCAGCGCAGGGCCTCGAAGACGAGATCAGCGCGGTCGTCGCGCACATCATTAGGCGCGGAGTCGACGACTTCAGCCGGATAGGAACCCCATGACCACCGTCGACGCGGCGCCAGTGACCCTCGATGTGGGCTCCGACGGCATCGCCCGGCTCCGGCTGAATCGGCCGGAGGCTTCCAACGGGCTCAACGTTGAACTTTTGAAAGCGCTGCACGAGACGATCCTGCGTTGCCACGCCGAAACTTCGGTTCGCGTGGTGTTGCTTAGCGGCGCCGGACGGAACTTCTGCGCCGGCGGCGATATCCACACCTTCGAATCCAAAGGTGCCGACCTACCGCAATACTTGCGGGAGGCGACGGCCTGGCTGCAATTGGCGACTTCCGCGCTGATCCAGCTCCGCGTGCCGGTGGTCACGGCGGTCCAAGGGTTCGCCGCCGGCGGCGGCGGACTCGGTCTGGTCTGCGCCTCCGACATCGTCGTCGCCGCCGAGTCGGCGAAATTCTTTTCCGGAGCGGTGCGAGTAGGGATGGCGCCCGATGGCGGATCGTCGGTGACACTGACCCAGCTCGTCGGCCTGCGTCAGGCGCTGCGGATACTGCTACTCAACCCCACCCTGTCGGCGGCGGAGGCGCAGGACATCGGTCTCGTCACCGAGACGGTGCCCGACGACGAGTTATCCTCTCGGGCCGCGGAAATCGCCGACGTCCTGGCAAGCTCACCGGCGCTGGCCGTTTCGGCAACCAAACGACTGGTGTGGAATGGTGTCGGCGCCTCGGTGGAGCAGCGGTTGGCCGAGGAATCCCGCACGGTGTCCGAATTATCCGGCACCGCAGACGCGCTCGAAGGGCTACGCGCGGTCATCGAACGCAGACCACCGAAATACACCGGCCGATGACCACCACGACCGCCGGACCGGTGCTGGTGCGCGACGACGCGGCGGTGCGCACGCTCACCCTCAACCGACCGCAGAAGCGCAATGCGATCGATATCGAGCTGCGCATCGCGTTGGCTGAGGCGATCGAATCGGCTGATCGTGAACCCGCGATCCGCGTCATCATCGTGACGGGAGCCGGTCCGGCATTCAGCTCCGGCGGCGACATCTCCACGATGCAGCGTATGTCCCCCGACCAAGCAATTGATCGAGTGCAGTTGGCACAACGCGTTATTCGGGCCATCTGGACGACTCCCAAGCCGGTGCTCGCGGCCGTCGAGGGGTCGGCGTACGGAGCCGGCACGGCGCTGGCCGCTGCCTGCGACCGGGTCGTCGCCGCGCGTGATGCGACGTTCGCGACCACCTTCACCAACGTTGGGCTGGCCGGGGACATGGGGATCTCGATCTCGTTGCCGATGCGCATCGGAGTGGCGCGGGCACGGCAGATGCTGATGTTTCCGGCGCCGATTTCCGCCTCGGAAGCATTGGCGTTGGGACTGGTCGACGCGGTCGCAGAGCCGGGCCAGGCTTTGGCATCGGTACACCGCGACGCCCGCCAACTTGCCGCGGGGCCACAGCGCGCCTACGGGGTGATCAAAGCGCTGCTGAACGATCCGAAGACCATCGACCCGTTCGAGCTTCTTGACCGCGAAGCTGGCTGCCAGTCAGAGCTTTTCGACACCGACGACTTCGCCGAGGGCGTCGCCGCGTTCCGGGAGAAACGACGGCCGCTGTTCGGCGACCGGCAGAACGGACGACCATGACCGCGGTCATCGGCAGCCAGTACGACCGGCTGATCAAGCACGATAAGGTGCACGGCTCGCTGTACACCGACCCGGCGATCTTTGCCGAGGAGCTGCGCAAGATCTGGTATCGCAGCTGGGTTTTCGTCGGTCACGAGTCCGAAGTCGCCCAGCCGGGCGACTATGTGCGGAAACGCCTCGGGCTGCAGGACGTCATCATGACCCGCGACCGTGACGGCCAGCTGCACCTCCTGCTGAACCGTTGCGCCCATCGCGGCAACCAAGTCTGCAGCGACGCCAAGGGCAATGCGTCGGCGTTTCGCTGCCCTTATCACGGTTGGACGTACCGCAACGATGGCGAACTGGTCGGATTCCCGTTTTTCAAGGGTTACGGCCAACGGAAGCTGGACCTCGCCTTAGGACATGTGCCACGGGTCGACGCCTATCGCGGTTTTGTCTTCGGCAGCTTTGCCAGTGACGGCCCCACCCTGTTGGAGCATCTTGGCGGCGCGGCAGGCGAAATCGACCGGTTGGTGCGGTTGTCGCCCGAAGACCGTGTCGAACTCACCGCCGGATGGCTGCAACACCGGACCGAGGCGAACTGGAAGCTCTTGGCCGAGAACGAGACCGACGGCTATCACCCGCAGTTTGTGCACGGATCGATCTTCGGGGTGACCGGCAGCCCGATCGGCGCGCTCTACAGCGATAACTCCACGGCGGTGACCCGCGATCTGGGTAATGGGCAC
>Ga0335075_10014335_pt1 | contig 11908 bp, 11 predicted proteins | sample Lox_Sample_24_FD_206723 | JGI IMG/M metagenome (GOLD analysis project Ga0335075, IMG submission 206723) | Soil microbial communities from Loxahatchee National Wildlife Refuge, Florida, United States - Lox_Sample_2.4 | ecosystem: Environmental > Terrestrial > Soil > Wetlands | place: USA... | reverse complement strand
GCTAAGCCCCAAGCGGCCTTCAGCAAATCCGGCTCTTGACGGAACGGCCACGGTCGGCTACAGGAGGCGAGCCTGTCGCGCCCCCCCCGCGATGCCGCGCGGCCGCAGCTGTGTAAGCAAGGAGACCCCATGTCCCAGCCGGATACTCTCAATCCTTATCAGTACCAGGATTTGCTCGTTCGCTCGCACGATCTGTACGCCGCCGCCAAGTATCAAATTCTCCTCCGTCATCTGGAAGGCGAGCGCGAGCTGTCGATCCTCAATGCCGGCTGCGGCTCGGGAGAGCTGTCGTTATTGCTCGCCGAGGCCGGCCATCGCGTCCTTGGCGTCGATCCGGCACTGGAGTACATCGAGCTGGCTCGCCTCAACGCCGACCGTGCCGGCATCGAGAGCTGCTCTTTCCTCGTCGCGTCCATCGAGGAATTCAGCAGCGACGACGTGTTCGACTGCGTCGTGGCCACCGATGTGCTGGAGCACATCGAGGACGATCGCGGCGCTTTCGAGAAGCTGGTGCGACTGGTCAAGCCTGGCGGGACGCTGCTGATTACGGTGCCGGCGGGGCCGTGGTTATATGGGTTTCACGATGAATCGCTCGGTCATTATCGCCGCTATTCGCGGCGCGAGCTGCGGCGTCTGGTTTCGCCCTTCTGCCGGATCGAGGCGCTGCGTTATTTCGGCTTCAGCCTGATCCCGGTGTGCTATCTCTACAGCAAGCTGCTGCGCAAGCCGTACCCGGTCGGCGCATCCGGCGACGCCGCCAGCAACCCAGCCATCGCCTTCACCTTGCGATCGATGCTCCATCTGGATCGCCTGTTGCCGCTGCCTCTGGGCATCAGTCTGATTTTGAAAGCGACGCGCCCGCTCTCAATCCGCCCCGCCTCGGTTAGCGACGTTTCGCAGAAGCGTCGAGACAAGCAACGCTTCTACGAAGCGTCGCTAACCGGATTGTAACCCTACGTGCCGCGGCAGTTGCCGAACAGCTCGATGTGCAGCCGCGGGCAGTAGCGGAAGCCGTGGCGCTTGCACACCTCGACGAGCCAGGGGGCGCGGCGATCCAGCTCCTCGCGGCTGGTCCCCTGCGGCATTAGCAACACTTTCGCCGCATCCACGCCGGAGAGCGAAGCCACGACCGCCCGCACTTCCTCGACATCCTCCGCTCGCTCGACGACGAATTTCAGCTGGTAATCCGACCGTTCCAGAAACGTCTGTATCACGTCGTGCTGTAAACGCATACGATCGTGGCGCTCGGCCCATCGGCCGCCCTCGCGCTGATGCGGAATCGAGTTCGACAGCTTCGGACTGAGACTCGCCAGGTCGCACTCCACTTCCTTGAAGATCACCGCCGCCGTTTCAATGGTGATGTGATAGCCCGCCGTTCGCAGGCCAGCGCACAGATCCTCGATACCGGGAGCGATGAGCGGCTCGCCGCCGGTGACGACGACGTGGCGTGTGGGAAAATCGGCCAGGCGAGACAGGATCTGTTCGACCGTCATTGCCTCGCCCTGCGGATGCCACGAGGTATAGTCCGAATCGCACCACACGCAGCGCAGCGGACAACCCGTGGTGCGCACGAAGGCGGACGGCATCCCGAGAAGTCGGCCCTCGCCCTGAATCGAAAAGAAAACTTCCGCGATCTTCATTGGAGTATTTGCACGGAATTGCCGCGGGGGCGCCGCCTTAGTGGGCGAGGCACTCCTGATAGAGCTGCTCGAATTTCGGGCTTGTCTTCTTGGCCGCCTTCTTGATGCGAGTCAAAAACTTCTTTTCGTTGTCGTCGATCTTGCGGTCGGCGAAAAGCATTTTGCGCAGCCAATCGGCTTCCTTGGAGGAGATCTCGCCGTCGCGCAGCACGTTCTGCTCGATGGCCTTGAAGAACAGCGTCTCGAACTTCGGATTCACTTCCACGTTTTTCGCCTTGGCCTTCTTTTGCGCGCTGTTGCGCAGATCGATCAGGAACTCGACCTCCTTGGCGTCGATTTTCTTGTCGGCCCACAGCTCGCGTTGCAAGATCTTGACTTCGGCGTCGTCGATCGTGCCGTCGGCCAGGATGGCTTCCAGGGCCAGTTTTCGCCAATCTGCCATAGATAAACTCCCTTAAGGTGCCATGAAGCCGGCGCCTTCCCGCGGAGGCGCGGAGCCGGCTCGATGCTCACCAATATAGGGAGGCTGGGAGAGTTCGCCTGCGCTGAGGCTGGGAATTTGCCGACAGCCGCTTGCGGCTTAGCGCGTCCGCAGCTCCGCTAAGCCGCAAGCGGCTTAGGCCGATTCGCGCAGGGGGGCGGAGGATTCTTCGCGAACCTGGCGAACGAAGCGCTCCCAGGCGGCGGTATTGGCCGGCACGCTGGCGATGGCGTGTTCGACATCTTCCAGCAGCTCCGCCGCGCTGCTGTAGCGCCGAGCTTCGTCGTCGTGATGGAAGCGGCTGAGGATGGTTTGCAGCACGGCGGGCATTCCCTTGGTCTTGCCGGCCTTGACGGTCGGCGTCCCGGCGGCCCAGCCGGCGGCAATGTGGCCGAGCGCGAACAGGTCGCGCGCGATGGACGGCTCCTCGTCTTCTTGCGGCGGCGGCACGGCCAGCCAGCGCGGCTCGCCGACGCCGCACAGCTTCAACACGCCCTCGCGCGTGAACACGAACGACGAGGCATGCAGGTGCCCATGCACCATTCCCGCCGAGTGGACCGCCTGCAAGGCGTGGGCGGCCTGCGACAGCAAGCGGCACCACACGCCCGGAGCGCCGGCCAGCACCGGCCATTCGGTGCTCGGCAGACCGTGCAGCCATTCTTGCAGCGCCGCCGGCCTCCCCGCGATGGCCAGCACGTCGAGAGTGGCGGCCACGTTTTCATGCTGCACCGCCGCCGCCGACGCGAAGCGCTGAAGGAACTCGTCCGGACGTACCGCGTCCTCCATCTCCGATTCGGCAAGATGACGCAGCAGCAGCTCGCAGCCGCGGCGCGGATCGAAGACGCGATAGACCGCCTCGCGCGGCGTCGCTTGCAGCCGGTCGATGACGCGCACCGGCCCCAGCACCAGGCCATCGAGATTGCCCGCCTCGATGAGGGCCATTTGAAAGAGCGTCAGGTAATTGCCGGCCAGCAGCACTTGCCGCAGCGTGCGCCGCTGACGCCGGGCTTCCAGCAGCAGAGCCGTCAGGGTGTCGGCGTCGATCAGCTCCAGCGAGCGCAGCAAATCGCCCAGCTGCCGATCGCCCGGCTCAACGTCGCCCGTCAGCGACAGAATGTCGCGTTCCGCTCCCTCCGCCAGAGCAGAGGCTTCGTCGCCGGTCGGTGCCTCGCTCGGCGCGACGCCATCGAGACCGGCCAGCTCGCGCATCTTGCGGCGATACCATTCGCGCATGTCGGTCAAATGGCGATCGACCTCATCGCGCCGCTCGGTGACGAGGCGTTCCTGCTGCTGGAGCTGCTCCGCCTGCTGGGCCAATCGCGCCGACACGTCGGCGATTTGCCGCGATTGCTCGTTGACTTCGCTGGCGCGGCGCTCCAGCCGCGTCTCGTCGAGGTGCAGCGCTTGCTTGAGATCGGCGAGGCGGCCCTGCCACTCGATGATTTGCTGGCGGAACGCGGCGTTCGCCAGGCGATGCTCGTCGCGCGCCACGTGCAGATCCAGCTCCTGCTGGCGGACGCGCTCGACCTCGGCCTGGAAATCGCGGCGCACCAGCTCCATGTCGCCGCGGCTCTGGCGGACGTAGCCGTGAATCTCGGACAGATGCTCGCGGAGCTGCTCGCGGGCCTGCGTGAGCCGATCCAGCGCCGACGATGCCCGCGCCTCCAGCTCCGGCAGGTGCCGGCCCAGCTCGATGACCTCTTGCCGGCTCGCTTCCAGCTCGGCGCGAAGACGGTGGGCTTCGTCCTGCGCTTTCTGCCGCTCCACTTCGAAGGCGATGCGCTCCGAGGCCATCACCTGCCGCTGTCCGCCCAGCGAGGCGTGAACTTCTTCGAGTCGCTGCTGCTCCGCCTTGGCCTTTTCTTCCGCCTGGAGGACCTTGCGTGCCTGCTCGTCCAGCTCCGCCGCCCGCGTGCCCAGCTCCTGCCGCGCCAGGTTCATGCGCGTCTCGGCGTGCTGACGGTCTTGCTCGAGGATCTTCGCTTGCTCGCTCAGCCGCGCCGCCTCGTCCGCCAACCGCTGCTCCTCTTCCGTCTGCAAGCGCTGCTTGTCGTTCAGCTCCTCGACACGGCGGCGCACTTGTTCTTGCAGCGCGGCCAGTGCCTGCTCGGCCCGGACCAGGGCCTTCTCGCGCTCGTTCAGCGCTTGCCGCTCGCTCTTGAGCTTTTCTTGCTCCTCTTCCATCTGGTTCCAGCGCGCCGTCAGCAAGGCGCCCTGTTCGGCCTGGTCGGCGGCGGACGTCCGCACCTGCTCTTGCTCCGCGCGTAGCTGTTTCTCTTCAGCGTCCAGCGCCTCGCGGGCCTGTCGCAGCTGCGCGACAGCAGCCTCCAGCGTGGCGCGCCGCTCCTCGAAGCGACGCCGCTCCTCGTCGTGCAGCTGCCGATCGTTGTCCACCTCGCCGCGGAGCTTTTCCGCCTCGGCCAGCCGCGTGCGCAGATCGTTCTCGGTCGCTTCCTGCAAGACGCGCTGATCGCTGAGCGCTTGCTCCTGCCGCCGCAAGTCCTCGCGCATGCGTTCGAGCCGGGTCCGCAGCGTCGCCAGCATGGCCTGCTGGCCCTCCAGCGCCGCCGCCCGCTGATCCAGCTGGGCGATCTCCGCATCCTGCTCTTTTTTCTTCTTTACCAGCTCCTCGGTATCGCTGACCAGACGGTTGTGCCATTCGTCGAGCTGCGCCGCCTGTTCCTCCAGATCGCGAGTATCGCGCTGCAATTGCTCGTAGCGATGATCGACTTCCAGCGCGCTGGCTTGCAGCTGTTTTTGCCGCTGTTCCAGCGTGGCCTGGATGCGGTCCAGCCGCACGAGATCGGCCTGATGCTGCTTCTGTCCCTTCCCCAGCGCCGCTTCCGCTTCGATCAGCTTCGTCTCGCGCTGCTGCAAATCCTGCAAACGTTCGCTCAGGTCGCGCTGCACTTCTTGCTGGCGGCTGACAACGAGGCGATGCTGCTCCTCTAGCAGCTGTCGCTCGCGCTCCACCTGTTCGCCGCGACCTTCGATCTCGATCTGTTTCTGCTCCCACTCCTGCCGCCGGACGGCGAGATCCGCCTCGCCGACATCGATCCGCTGCTTGCGCTGCTGCAAGCGCCGCGCCGCCTTGTGGATGGCCTGCTGTTGCTTGATAAGACGTTCGCGGCGCTCGTGATAACGCTGATAAAGCTGCTGGCGAATCTCGGCCAGCTCGCGCCGCACCGAGGCGCCTTCCTCGCTGTGCTTGCGTGTCTCCGCATCCCGCTCCGCAATCTCGCGCTGCCTCTGCTCCAGCTCCTCATGCTCCGCCTTCCACGCTTTTTCGCGATTTTCCATCTCGGCGCGAGCCGCCGCCAGCTCCTGCTCTTGCCGCTGGAGACGCTGCACTACTTGCTGCAAGCTCTCGGCGCGCTGGCGGCTCTCGGCCTCGATCTCATCGCGGCGGCGATTCCACAGAACACGATCCGTCTCCAGCTGTTCCTGCTGCTCTTTCAGCTTTTGCTCGCGTTCACCAAGGCTCAATGCCCCGGCTGCTTTCTCGGTTGCCGCGGCTGTGCCCGCTTGCACATGGAGGACAAGCTCGATGGGACCGATGCCGACGGTATCGCCGTCGTGGAGGTAGGCGGCGGCGACGGCCTTGCCGTTAACGAGGATGGGGAGCACGGGAGCCAATCGCCGCAGGCTTGCGGCGACGGCGGATCGGCCGATGACACAGATGATCGGCGGCAGGTTGGAGCCGGGCAGGCGCAGATCGCAGCCGGGTACGCTGCCGATGAGGAAACCGCCGTCGCCGACCTCATAGGTGGTGGCCCGGCCAAGACCGGAACGCACTTCGAGCCGCACCGTCGCCAGCGCACTGTCGCTGTCCACTGCCGGCGGTCGAGAAGAAGAAGACGCTTGTGCCATAGAAGGAACCTGGCTCCGGAACCTGCGCGCGAGGGCGAGCGAGCCGGATTGGAACCGATTCGCGCGATTTTGAAAAGGCCAAAGCGAGCCTCCTCGGCATGTACGCGTGTTCCATAGACTGCTTGGCGCGACAACGGGCCGTTCGTAGAATATGGGGTTAGTTTACAGTGCGGCAAGGAGCGTCGAGAGCCCAGCGATGATGTATTTGGAGTTCGTGGTTTTTGGCGTTCCTATCTCGAACCAAGTGCGTGGACCGAACCTGGATGCGTGGCGGAACGCGGTCGAAAAAGAGGCACGCACCCGATGGAAAAACCAGTACTCACTGGAAAGCTAAAGGGCATCATCATTAACTTCCACCGGGGTGATAAGCCAACGCTGGATGTGGACAACTTGTCGAAACCGATCTTCGACGTGATGGAAAAAATCGTCTACGAGGACGATCGCCAAATCCGGCAAGCAGAGATCGCTCACGTTCGCATCGATGCTCCATTCGTCTTCATGGGGACATCGAAGATCATCGTGTCAGCGGTCCAGGCGGGGAGCCAATTCGTGTATGTACGCATTGAGGATCCCGTGGACCCATTCCCACTGCCGAAGTGATGCCATGAACATTGAACCAGAGCTGAAGAAGCTGGCGGGCGCCTACGAGGGTGCCGGATACAAGGTCGTCTTCCGGCCTGGGCCGGAAGATCTGCCCCCCTTTGCCAAGGACTTCAAGGTTGAGCTCGTCATGAGCCGGGGGGACGAGGGCGTCTTTGTTTCGGTGAAGAAGAATCGCCTGGAAATGGAAGCCGATAAGGACATGCCGCGGTACGCGGAAATCATCAGCGCGCATCCGGGCTGGCGATACGATTTCGTGATTCTGGAGGCCGAGCCGCCTCATGCCAGAGAGCTGCGCGGGGCAGAGGAGCTCTCGGGGGAGGACGTTCTCCAAACACTCGGAGAAGCCGAGGAGATGGCCCGCATGCGCTTCATCCGAGCGGCTGTCGTAACGGCCTGGTCCGGCCTGGAAGCAGCAATGCGAATGAAGCTGCGAAGCTCCGGCGAGAAGGCGGGATGGAGCACGACGCCTCGTGAGCTGTTAAACGAGCTCTACTCGTCGGGGGTCTTGCTGGGAGAAGAGTTCAGCCGTCTTGAGAGACTGTACGCCGTGAGGAGCCAGATCGTCCATGGCTTCGCTTCCCCCACGTCGGATGCGGAGATGGTGACATTTATGGCAGGCCTGACCCGGCGGTTAGTGGACGAGTCCCGGCCGGTGAAGCAGACCGCGTGAGTATTCCGGCGTCTCGGTGGGATACATTTCACGAATTGGTGTCTCAATAATCAGGATGGCACGCCGCGCTTCCTCCAATCCGAGCTACAAGGGCTTCACGCCTGCATCCGAGGCGGCGTCGCGCGCCAAGCGCGCCAACCGCAAGAAGGACACCGCGCACGAGCTGCTTCTTCGCCGCGCGGTCTGGCGGTTGGGGCTGCGCTATCGCAAACACGTCTCCAATCTCCCTGGAAACCCGGACCTGGTTTTCCGCCGCGCCCGTGTCCTCGTCTTCTGCGACGGTGATTTCTGGCACGGCCGGAACTGGCACAAGCTCAAGGCGCAGCTCAAGCGGCGTCACAACGCCGCTTACTGGCTCGCCAAGATTTCTCGAAACAGGGAACGAGACCGGCACAACGCGGCCTTCCTCGAAGCGCAAGGCTGGCTGGTGCTGCGGTTCTGGGAGAGCGACATCAAGAAAGACCCTGCTTCCGCGGCCCTGATTATCCGGGATGCCGTGACTTCACGGCTTGGATGTTAAGTCCGCGACCTCATCCCGCGTGCCGTTCCGCGTCCGCGAGCCTCCCCTTCCTAGCTGCTCGGCGAGGGCTTTCCCCAGGTGGTAAGCCAGCAGAGGCGGCACCGCGTTTCCGACCTGCCGCCATTGCTCCTCGATGCGGCCGGCCAGGTGCCAATCGTCGGGGAACGTCTGAAGGCGCTTCACCTCCTCGATGCGGAGGAGACGATTGCGCCAGTGGAATGGCCCCATGTTGTTCGAGCGCCGCGCCTGGATCGTCCACGACGGCAAGTTCGGGCTTAGTTTCAACAGAAACGACCAGTATCGCTTCCGCCAGCCGAAGACGGGGTTTGGGTGCCCGCGCTCCTTCGTGAAGAAGAGGTAATTGTCCCCGGGCGGCACCTGCTTGAGGAAGTGGTTGTACTGTCCGCCGGCGAAGTGCCCCGTGTCGTCGGCGTTCTCCTCGGTGTCCAGATCGTTGATCGCCTCGCCGGCCGTGCGCCAGCGCGGGCGGTCGCCTGATCCCTCCTGGCAGTGCGTGGGCGGCGGAAAATCGAGCTGGGCGTCTCGCATACCAACCATGAAGAAGCGCTCGCGGATCTGCGGGACGCCGTAGTCAGCAGCGTTGAGGACGCGCCAGGTGGTCTTGTATCCAAGCTCGCAGGCGGTCGTCTCCAGAAGCTCTAGCGCCTGCCGATGTACCTTGTAGGCCATCCCGGCGACGTTCTCAAGAAGGAATGTCCGCGGCTTTAGGAATCGCAGGACCTGGAGATAACCCGCCATCGTCTCCTGCCCGAGCTTGTCGGCGAGAGCGCGGGGCTTGTTCTTCCGATAAAAGCGGGACTTCGAGTACGGAGGACAGGGCGGTCCGCCGGCGAGGAGATCGACGCCTTCGGCAATCCCTCTATTGGAGACATTTTTCATCAGCGATAGAGTGAGATCGTTGACCGAGCCTTTATAGAAGGGTGTGTTCGGGCGATTGGCGGCGTAGCTCTCGGCGGCGCGGCCCCAGTTATCGACCGCAAGAACGATCGTGAATCCGGCTTGCTCAAGGCCCAGGTCCAGCCCGCCGCAGCCGGAGAAGAGGCTAACGCATCTCATGGCCTCTCCTCGCCAGTGTGACGGGCGGCGCCGATACAGCTCGTTGGGGCAAGGGCCGCCACGAGCGGCTCGATCATCCGCTGGGCGAGAAGGGGAGGGACCGCGTTGCCGATCTGTCGAACGCGATCGCGACGCTTCGCCGCGAAACGGTAGCTCTCTGGGAAGCCCTGAAGGGCCGCTAATTCTACGGTCCTCAGGCGGCGGGAGGTCCAGTGGAACGGGCCGACCCACGGCCCTGGGCTTGCCTGGATGGTCCAGGACGGAAGGTCGGGACTCAGCTTCAGAAGAAAGGTCCAAAAGCGAGTCTCCGCCTCGAACACGGGGTTGGGATGGCCAGCCCATGCTGTCAGCGCCTTGTAATTCATCCCCGGAGGGATCTCCCGCAGCTCCTTCTCGTAACGCCCCTTCACCACCTCCTCCGGCTCGAAGTAGCATTCGTCCTCGAAAGGCCGCAGCGCCTCTCCGGCGGTGACAGGCGGCAGAAAAGAGAACGAAGCTTGCTCGGTACTCTCGGCGTGCGTCGGCTCGGGCTTTGCCGGCTTGCCGTGCTTGAGACCGAGCACCACGATGCGCTGGCGCATCTGAGGCACTCCGTACTGCACGGCATTGGCGCGGACGAGCAGCGTCTGAAACTTCGCCGCCTGGGCTTCGTCGAGGAACAGCTCCAGCACCTTCTTGTTGCGCGGATGGGTGATGCTGACTACGTTCTCGAAGAGAAAACCTTGCGCCTCGGTCTCGACGATCAATCGAAGAAGCTCCTGCACCAGGGACCGGCGCTGGTCGGGCTTCGGTTCCATGATCGGCTTCGGTTTTGGGGGAGGTGCCTGTCCTTTTCTTTTCGCCTGTCGATAGCGTGAATCGTCGCCGCAGTCGGTCCAGTAAGACGACTTGGAAAACGGCTGACACGGCGGTCCGCCGATGACGATGCATGGCTCGCGGCGTGAGAGGCCGGCCGCCTTACGGAGCGTCTTGCCGTCTAATGTCGCGACATCGGCTTTGAGGACGGTGCCGGCGGAATGATAGGTCGGATTGCAGCGCAGGGTCTCGCAGGCGATGGGGTCGTTATCCACGGCGAGGCGGACGTCGGCCCCCGCCCAGTGCGCTCCGATCTCCAAACCTCCTGCTCCGGCGAACAACCCGATGACCGCAATCTTCTTCGACATGCTCCAGCGTCTCACTCAGAAATCGCGATGATAGCCGGCCGTCCAGCCGCCATCGACGGTGAGGATGTGGCCGTTGACGTAGCTGCTTTGGGGAGCGGCCAGGAACAGGGCGGCATGCGCGATCTCCTCCGTCGTGCCGGGACGGCCCAATGGAATGTGCGCGAGCATCTGCTGCACCGAATCGCGGAACTTGCCGTCCTCGCCATAGAACAATTTGCGCGTGCCGTCAGTCAGCGTCGAGCCAGGCGCGATGCCGTTGACGAGAATGCCGTGCGGCCCCAGCTCCAGGGCCATGCCGCGCGTCAGATTGACGACGCCCGCCTTGGCCGCGATGAAGGGACATTGCAAGCGCAGCGGCACCAGGCCGGCGATGGAAGCAATGTTGATGATTCGTCCCGATTTCCGGCTCCGCATGACGGCAGCGACGGTACGGCTGACGAGAAAGACGCCGTGCAGATCGACGCGGAGAATGCGCTCCCACTCTTCCTGTGGAAACTGATCGATGGGGACGCGATGGGCAAGCGTGTTGACGCCGGCATTGTTGACGGCGATGTCGAGCCGCCCATGCCGGCGGACAATATCCGCGACGACCGACTCGACCTGGGCGGCGTCGGTCACGTCGAGAGCCATCGCCTCGCCGTTGGCGGAGGCTGCCGCCGACTCCTGCACGACCGGCCCATCGACATCGGTGTAGACGACGTGGGCGCCGTTGGCGGCGAAAAGATCGGCGATGGCCTTGCCGATGCCGCGGGCGGCACCCGTCACCAGGGCGACCTGATCGCGAAGGTTTACCTGCATGGAACGCCTCACAGCAAGGCCGTGCGCTCATCGTGGCCATACATGCGATTGAAATTCTGCACTGCCACGCCGCTGGCCCCGCGCACCAGGTTGTCCTCGCAGGCCAGCACGACGATCATCTCGCGCACCACGCGCACGGTCACATCGAAGAAATTGCTGCCGGTGCAATCCTTCGTCGCCGGCAGGTGCTCGACCACGCGCACAAACGGTGAGCGGGCGTAGTAGGAGCGATACATTTCCAGCAGCTCGCGCTCGGCCATCGGCCGGCGCGGCACGGCATATATGGTCGAAAAGATGCCGCGATCCATCGGGATCAGATGCGGCGTGAAGACGACTTCGATCGCTTCGCCGGCAATGTCGGTGAGCACCTGCTCGATCTCCGGCGTATGGCGATGCTTGCCGACCTGGTAGGCAGACACACTCTCATTGCACTCGGGAAAGTGGGTGGTGAGCTTGGGCGTGCGACCGGCCCCCGAGACACCACTCTTGCTGTCGATGACGATGCGGCGCGGCTCGATGTAATGGCCGGCGACCAGCGGCGCCAGACCGAGGATGCCCGTCTGGGGATAGCAGCCGGGGTTGGCGATGAACTGGGCTGCGGCGATGTGCTGGCCGTACACTTCCGGCAATCCGTACACCGCCTGCGCCAGGTGGGCCGGATCGGCGTGACTCTCGCCATACCACTGCGCATAGACGTTCGGGTCGTGGAGTCGATAATCGGCGCTGAGATCGATGACCCGCAGGCCGCGCTGCAACAGGGCCGGCAGCGTGGACATGCTGGCTCCGTGAGGCAGGCAGCTGAAAACGCATTGCACGCCGCGGGCCGCCAGGCGGTCGGCGTCGAACGGCTCGCAGCGAAGATCGATACGCCCGGTCAGGCTGGGGTGCAGCTCGGCGAGGCGCGGCGTATCGCTCTGGCGCGAAGTCACCGCCGCGATTTCGACGGCGGGATGCCGCAGAAGGATCTTGATAAGCTCCAGCGCCGTGTAACCGGAGCCGCCGAGGATAGCTACTTTTGTCATCTTGCTGGGTTCCGAGAATCCTCGTCACTTTCGATGCGGCGGGTTGGCAAATCCGAGCCGCGGG
>Ga0335075_10014334_pt1 | contig 11909 bp, 15 predicted proteins | sample Lox_Sample_24_FD_206723 | JGI IMG/M metagenome (GOLD analysis project Ga0335075, IMG submission 206723) | Soil microbial communities from Loxahatchee National Wildlife Refuge, Florida, United States - Lox_Sample_2.4 | ecosystem: Environmental > Terrestrial > Soil > Wetlands | place: USA... | reverse complement strand
GTGCTCAACGCGCGGAAGGCGATCCGGTGCCCGGCTCGGCCTCCTTGCGATGCATTTCTGCCGCAACGCCTCCGCCCATCAACTTCATCGCCGCCACCTGCGCCTTGTTCATCAGTCCATAGACGACACTGCGCTTCCCTTCCCGCATCGCCTCCCAACCGGTTTTCGCGACGTCAGCAGGATCGTCCTTCTCGCTCTGGCCGACCTTGGTATCCATCATATCGGCGCGCTCGAAGAAGTGCGTCTCAGTCGCGCCGGGCTTCAGGCAGGTGACGGTTACGTCAGTGTCCTTGAGCTCGTTGCCCAGCGCATCGGAGAAGCTGTCGATGAACGCCTTGGAGCCGTTGTAGACGGCCTGGAACGAGCCCGCGATATGCCCGGCGATTGATCCCGTGATCAGGATCCTGCCCTCGTTGCGTGCCACCATCTGCCGGGCGACGTCCTGAACGAGCAGGAGCGTGCCGGTGATATTGGTGTCGATCACGTGGCGCCATTCCTGCGGCTCCTGATCGAGAAAGGCGCGGCCGAGGCCATGTCCGGCATTGGCGACGAGCACGTTCACCGGCCGGCCGGCGGTTGCATCGATCAGCGTGCGCACGCCCTCGTCGGTCGACAGATCTGCTGCTACCGATTGTACCTCGACGCCGAGGCCCTGCAGTGCCGCCGAGGCGTCGACCAGCGGCTCGTCCGCCGCCACCAGCAGGTCATAGCCGTCACGCGCGGCAAGCCGGGCGATTTCCAGCCCGATCCCGCTCGAAGCACCCGTCACGATCGCGAATTTCCGTCCGGCCATTGTCATCTCCTGGGTTCAGTGAATTCGGCAGCGCGGAGCGCTATTGCAGCGCGGTCACGCCCTGCATTCCGGGTTTCAGCACGATCTTGGTGTAGTCGTTCTGCTCGTCGTGCCACGCCTTGTAGAGGCCGGCCGCATCGTCGAGCCCGCCATGATGCGAGATCATGAAGGTGGTATCGAGCTTACCGTCCGCGATCAGGTCCAGCAGCATCTGCGTATATTTCTGGACATGGGTCTGGCCGCTTTTCACGGTCAGCCCCTTTTCCATCAGCGCGCCGATCGGGAATTTGTCGGCCATGCCGCCATAGACGCCGGGGATCGAAAGCCGCCCGCCCTTTCGACAGGCCAGCACGGCCTGCCTGAGCGCCGCCGGCCGGTCGGTGCCGAGGAAGGTATGCGCCTTCACCGTATCAACGAGATTGTCGATGCCCATGCCGTGGCTCTCCATGCCGACGCAGTCGATGCAGGCGTCGGGGCCGATCCCGCCGGTCATCTCGAACAGGGCCTCGCGGATGTCGGTGTCGCGATAATTGAGCACTTCCGCGCCCATCTTTTTCGCCAGCTCCAGCCGGCGCGGATAATGATCGATCGCGATCACCCGGTGCGCGCCCATCAGCAATGCCGACTGGATGGCGAACAGGCCGACCGGGCCGCAGCCCCAGACCGCGACCGTGTCGCCTTCCTCGATCATCGCATTCTCGGCCGCCATCCAGCCGGTCGGCAGGATGTCCGACAGGAACAGGACCTTGTCGTCCTCGAACCCGTCCGGGATCACGATCGGGCCGACATCGGAATAGGGCACGCGCACATATTCCGCCTGCCCGCCCGCATAGCCGCCAGTCAGGTGCGCGTAGCCGAACGCGCCGCCCATAGGGTAGCCGTAGAGCGTTTCCGACATGTCGCTGGTCGTCGCCGGATTGGCGTTGTCGCACGCCGAATATTGGTCCTTCTTGCAGAAGAAGCAGTCGCCGCAGGAGACGGTGAACGGCACCACCACCCGCTGGCCTTTGACCAGGGTGCTCTTCGGTCCGGTCTCGACCACCTCGCCCATGAATTCGTGGCCGAGAATGTCGCCGGCCCGCATCGTCGGGATGTAGCCGTCATAAAGATGCAGGTCTGAGCCGCAGATCGCCGTCGAGGTCACCTTGATGATCGCGTCGCGCGGATTGACGATTTCCGGATCCGGCACCGTCTCCGTCCGCACGTCATGCCGTCCCTGCCATGTCACTGCGCGCATCGTCTTCTCCAGATAGTTGGGATCGCCGTCAGGCGGATGTTTCAGAGCGCCTGTTCCGTCGGACTTTCGCTCTCGCGGCCCGACGGGCTCGCCGAGCTTGCGACTTCGCCAGTCTCCATGAACTGCTTGAAGCGCCTGAGGTCCCTGCGGGTCTGGATCGCAGGCTCGCGCTGGAACAGCTTGGCGATCCATTCCCCGATCACACCGCCGGGCGGATCGTAGGAAAATGTCGCCCGCACCATCGTTCCGCGACCCGGCGCGGCATCGATGAATTCCACACGACCCGAACTCTTGACGTCGGCGCCCTCCACGGACTGCCAGGCGATCGCCCGTCCCGGATCGTCGTCGGTGACGACGGACTCCCATTCCACGGTCTTGCCGGCCGGTCCCTTGACCACCCACAGGCTGCGCTGCGCATCGATCGTCTCGATGCGCTCCACATTCTCCATGATCCCCGCGAGGTTGGGAAACTCGCGCCAGAAGGCATAAACCTCGTCGCGCGGCCGGTTGATCGTCACCGTGCGCCCCACGACGGCCTTCTCGTCCCCGTCGCCCGCGGCGGCTTCGCGTTGATCTTTATCGCGGGCAGCAATGGCTGGTGCGTCGGTCATTCGCGCGGCTCTCCGGGGTGGGATTGATGGACCCGAAAACCCGCCGTGCCCCGCTCCTGTTCCGGCGGATCGTCGAAACTAATCCACGTTATGCAACAACTTACCGGACGGAACCTCGCTGGCTCCGGAGGCGTTCGGCGCCCGCTTCACTTTAGGGAGTTCACAAAAGTTCATGCCTGAAGAGCTGCGAATGCATTTTCGCGATCGGGCCGAAACGGAGCTCGAAGCGGGACGTTCTGCCCTGCATCCGGAGGCCGCCCGCGTGCACTTCCTGCTGGCCGGCCTCTATTTCGATCGGGCGTTCAACCCGAAGGCTGTCAGCGAAGGAGAGCCGTGATGCCGCGGGGCGACAAGGACAAATATACCGACAAGCAGAAGCGCAAGGCCGAGCATATCGCCGAGGGCTACGAGGATCGCGGCGTCTCCGAAAAGGAGGCGAAGGGTCGTGCCTGGGCGACGGTCAACAAGGAATCCGGCGGCGGCAACAAATCAGGGTCCGGCCGGGGCAAGAAGGACACTCACGAAAGCGCGCGCAAGGGCGGCCGAAAGGCCGGCTCGGGCCAGAGCGCGGAGAAGCGTTCCGCAGCGGCGAAGAAGGGATGGGAGACCCGGCGCCGCAAGGGGAACGCCTAGTTCAACCGAAGGGAAGACATCATGGCTGCACAGGAATTCACGGACGCGATCGCGCTGCTCAAGGCGGACCATCGCAAGGTCGAGGATCTGTTCGAGAAATTTGAGAAAGCGAGCGGCGACGGTCGCAAGGAAAAGCTGGCGCGCGAAATCTGCACCGAGCTCAAGATCCATACGATGATCGAAGAGGAGATTTTCTACCCGGCCTTCGAAGGCAAGATCGAGCAGGATCTGATCGACGAGGCCGTGGTCGAACATGACGGCGCCAAGGTTCTAGTGAATGACATCGAGGCCGGCGGTCCGGACGAGGACTATTATGACGCCAAGGTGAAGGTGCTGTCCGAAGAGATCGAGCACCATGTGAAGGAAGAGGAAGCGCCGTCGGAAGGCATGTTCGCCCAGTGCCGCAAGACCGACGTCGATCTTGTCGAGCTTCGTGATCGCATGCTCGCGCGCAAGGAGGAACTCATGAAGCAGGCCGAAGCGGGAGGACTGCCGCCGGCGCAGCTCACCGCTGTCGAGGTACAGCCGGCCTGACTTGAATCTACTCCGCGGCAACTTCTCCCCGGCTCTGCGGAACGCTCGCTCCGCAGAGCCGTTATGCGCGCATAACGAGGGAGGATGGCATGAGGCTGATGATCGGCACCGCGGCCGCTTTTCTGACGGTCGCCTGCGGAGATATGTCCACCAACACCACGAACCTGTCGCCGGGCAATGAGCTGGGCGATGATGTAGCGGCTGGAAATGCAGCCGCTGCGGTGGTGCCAACGGCCGCGGAATATGTGACGAAGGCCGCGGGCAGCGACCTCTACGAGATCGAAGCCGCCGGCCTCGCAGAACAGAAGGCGGCCAATCCCGAGATCCGCGTGCTGGCCGTCATGATCCGTGACGATCATCGCCGCTCGACCGAGCAACTGACGGCGGCGGCCGGCCAGATGCAGCCGCCAATGCCGGTCACGCCCGCGCTAGACCCGGCGCAGCAGGCGGAAATCGAGGCGCTGCGCGGCGCAACCGGGCCGGCGTTCGACCAGGAATATCTCCGACAGCAGATCGCCGCGCACGAGGCGGCGCTGGCGATGGTCGAAGGCTATGCGCAAAGCGGCGACAACGAGGCCCTGCGCCAGCACGCAAGCTCGGTGGCCGCGACGATCCGCCAGCATCTCGAACGCGCCCGCGCGCTCAATGCGCCGCCGCCGACGGCACAATAGTCGCGCCTGGGCGGTCGCGGGCAGAAACGGATCGATACCGATTGCCGGATGCGGCGCACCTGTCAGTGCGTGCCCTCTTCCGTGCAGACGACCCGCGCCGCACTGACGCGATCGTTCCAGGCCGTGCCGACATCGGCCACGGCGCCGGTGAAATTGCGACGCCCGCCGCCATAATCCGTGTCTGCATAGCCGATCATCCGGCAATTGCTGGCGCAGGCGACCGAGGAAATGCGATTGTCCCATGCCGCGCCCACCCACTCCGCGGATTCGCCCGCGCGCATGTCGGCCCGGCGTCCCGCAAAGCCCGCATTCTCGAAATAGGCACAGCCGCGAAAGGCGATCTCGGGTCCGGGCACGCTCGGCTCCGGACTCTGCGCCAGGCTGCCGTGGGAGGCGCCATGCGGCGCCGGCCGCTGCTTCGGCGCCTTGGGTCCGTCAGCCGCGATCAGCGGCGCCGCCAGCGCGGCACCCACGACCAGCCCGATTGCCAGGCTCCACCCCGCTTTCGCCATTCGACCCTCCCTTGCATTGCACGCGATAGCGTACAGGACCCGGTGGGAAAACGGACCTAATTCTGCAGGGCCTAATTCTGTAGGGCCACATGCAGTACGCCTTTGCCGGCATTCTGCGCCACCTCCTCGTCGTGGCGGTGCGGCTGGGCGTGGCCATGATCGCGCAGATAATGATCGTCGAGCGCGCGGATCACCTTCTCGCCGCCCTCGCCCGCATTGATCCGCAGCAAGGCGTCGATCTTCGCCTCCATCCGGTCGTCATTCTCCTTGGACGCGGGCGATCCGATATAGAGGAAGTAGGCCAAGCCTACGACCTGCCAGATCAGCTGCAGAAACTCGGACTGCCAGTTTTCGAACGTGTCGCGCAGCATCTCGTTGAGATAGCCGGCGACTTCAGGTGCCTGCCCGTGCTGGCCTGCCTCGTCAACGAAGGCATACCAGCCGAACAGCCAGTGCAAGCCGAACGACACGAGGAAGAACAAGAGAGTGATCCAGCCGTAGGCGTAGCGCCGCATGACGTCCTCCGTCGCAAAAGCACGGAGGCGTAACGCCGCCCGGTCCACCGCGTTGCCGGACCCGATTCTCGAAGTCGCGGTAGCGGTCCGACAATGCGACAAGGGCGCGGCCCGTCGGGGTCGTGCCCTTGTCATTCTTGCCCAGATTTCAGGCGGCCTGCCGCCAGGTCGGCTCCAGCGGCACATGATGGGGGCTCGGCGCCACCGCGCCAGTGGGGAGCCCCGCCAGCTCGTTGGCATAGCCGTGATTGACGTCGCGGTGATGGGCCTCGTCGGCGCGGACGACCAGCACCACGTCGCGCAGGGTCGCACTGTCGGGCAGTCCCCAATAGCGCTTGGCGATTTCCGGCGCAGACACGTTCTCTGAGCGGCCCTCGTCGATCTCGGCGAGATAGTGGGTGTAGCTGATCACCGCCTCCTCCTCGAAATAGCCGACGACGCGGTGCGCGGTCTTCGAGCTGATCAGGTAGAGCGCGAAGAAGAAGAGGTAGAACACCCACTGCACGCCGATGATCACCGCGCGCTCGAACCAGGTCGGCTTCGAAATCTCGATGAAGGTCATCAGGTGCATGCGCTCATTCTCGGCCTCGTCCATGAGCGTCTTGATCCAGCCCTTGTCGTCGCACATGCGCCTGAGGCAGGCGAGGTGATTGATGGTCGCGCCGACCATGCCCGGCACGGCGGCGACGGTCTCCAAGACGACGGCACGATGACCGTAACGCTCCGCAAAGAAGGTGTCGGCACACCAGCGCAGTACCTTGGTGAAGCCGAATGCGACGCGGTCCGACAGCCCTTTCGGCTGGTGATGGACGCCGAGATCGATAAACGGTGCGGTCATGGCAGGTCTCCAATGCAGCGACGCAACACCCCGTCCGTCGCCGTTGGGGCGGATCTACGCGCGGGCAGCGATTCCCGACATTCGGATGATATCCCTAGCGCGCTTCCCCTAAGGGGGTTTCCGGAGGCCCCGGCACCGCGGTTCAACCGCGCTCGTCCTCGGTCGTCAGCCCTGATAGCGCCTTCTACCTGCCAGCCATGTTTCGCTGACCCCGATTCTGGAAATTTGCGCGGGATCGACTCGTATCGGATCCTGTTCCAGGATCGCCAGATCTGCATATTTGCCCGGTTCCAGGCTGCCGGTGATATCGTCCATCCGGCACTGCCACGCGGCGTCGATGGTCACAGCCCGCAATGCGGCCTCCACGGATATCCGCTCTGCGGGAAAAAAGACGCCGCCGCCCTCCCACATGATGCGCGTCGCCGCATCCTCCACATAGCGCAAGGGCTCGAGCGGAGTGACATTGAAGTCGGAATGGAGCGAGATGCGCAGGCCACCGGCCAGCGCCGAGGCACAGGGATCGTAGAAGCGCGCGCGTTCCGGGCCAAGAATGCGGTCGCGGAACGCATTCCCCCACCAGCGGACATGCCCGATCAGGAAGGAGGGCGAGAGGCCCAAGGCCCGCATCTTTTCGATCTGCTCGGGGTGCAGGATGCTGCAATGTTCGATCCTGTGGCGATGGTCGGCCCGGGGAGCCGCGCCAAGCACGGTTTCATAGGCCCGGATCGTGGCGTCGATCGCCGCATCGCCATTGGCATGGACACCCACTTGCCAGCCGCCGGCATGCGCGCGGCGGACGACGTCCGTAAGCTGTTCGGGCGTGTAGTTCAGCGTGCCGCGACTGTCCTTGCCGAGATAATTTTCGCGCTGATAGCCGGTAAAGGCTTGGTTCGATCCGTCGGACCATGCCTTGATCCCGTTGATCCGGAACAGATCGCTGCCGCGACCCGGCCGAAGGCCGGCCTGCTCCCAGGCATCCATCGCCGTGGAAACCAGCATGCCGCGATAGCGCACCGGCGGATCGTCAGCCATGACGCTATCCAGCAGGGCAAGTTCCGCCGTGCCCCCCTGCGCCCCGATGCCGCAATCGTGAAGCGTGGTACATCCGACAGATGCGGCATGATCGAGCAGGCGGCGCACGCGTGCCACCATCTCGCGCGCCGTCGGCATCGGCATTTTCGAGACGAAGGGCAGGAGCGCGTTCGTTTCTTCCAGTCGGCCGGTGAGCATTCCGTTCGCATCACGCTCGAAGCGCGCGAGCGGCGGATCGGGCGTGTCCCGGTTGATGCCCGCGAGTTGCAGCGCCCGTGAATTGGCATAGGCAACATGGCCGTTGCTCTCGAACATGAACAACGGGTGGTCGGGTACCCATTCGTCCAGCATGGCGAGCGTCGGGATTGTCGCATCGCGGGTGATGCTCGGATCGAAAAGCTGGGCGCGGACCCAGGCGTCAGCCGGAGCATCTGCCGCTGCCTCGCGGATCTTGCGCTGGACATCGGCAAAGGTCGGGGTCGTCATCGGACTGAGGTCGATCCAGTCCTCGAGCGCCACGAAGCTGCTGTGCATGTGTGGGTCGATCAGCCCCGGCAGAAGCGCACGCCCCTGAAGATCGATAACGCGCGCTCCCGGTCCGGCGCGCGCTGCAACCTCGTCGGTCGATCCGGCCATCAGGATATGCTCGCCGCGAATGGCGATCGCTTCGGCCGTCGGCTGCCGCGGGTTCATGGTCAGGATGCTGCCGCCGCGAAACACAATGGTCTGCCGGTCGGCAGGCTGGGCCTTCGCCCCGCTTCCTGTCGCCGCGACAGCGATCGTCGCGCCGGACAGGGACAGCGTGCCGGCCAGGAACTCGCGGCGCGAGCCGCTGTGACGAAGGAGGAGGAGGACGCCGGGGTTGCAGGCGATGCACATACATCCTCCCTGACCGCTACAGCGCCGGGATAGGCCAGGCCGGTTGCCGCTCCCATTGGGGAATACCCCGAGTCCATCACACGAGCAGGGGCAACATACCTCCCCGTTTGCCTTTCCCCACGCCATGCGCTATTGGCGCGCGCTTCCAGCGCTACAGCCTTGGAAAGCATGCGGGAGGAGGTCTTCGGGCTTCCGTCTGGACCGCTAAACTTGAACCGGACGCGAGCTTTGCGCGCGTCCAGCTACAGAGTGAGAAAAATGGCGAAGAAAATTACGGGCTATATCAAGCTCCAGGTGCCTGCGGGCGCCGCCAATCCGTCACCGCCAATCGGCCCGGCTCTGGGTCAGCGCGGTGTCAACATCATGGAATTCTGCAAGGCGTTCAACGCGGCGACCGGCGACCTTGAAAAGGCGATGCCGATCCCGACGATCATCACCGTCTATGCGGACCGTTCGTTCAGCTTCGAAACCAAGACCCCGCCCGCGACCTTCCTGATCAAGAAGGCGGTCGGTCTCAAGTCGGGCTCCAAGGAGCCGGGCAAGGTGACCGCCGGCAAGATCAAGCGTTCGCAGCTCGCCGAGATCGCCCAGGTCAAGATGAAGGACCTGAACGCGAACGACATCGACGCGGCGACGAAGATCATCGAAGGCAGCGCCCGCGCGATGGGCCTCGAAGTGGTGGAGGGCTGAACCCATGGCCAAGCTGACCAAGAAGGCGAAGAAGCTCGCCGAGACCGTTGACATCACCAAGCTCTATGGCGTCGAAGAGGCGATCAAGCTCGCCAAGGCCAACGCCAATGCCAAGTTCGACGAGACCATTGAGGTCGCGCTGAATCTGGGCGTCGATCCGCGCCACGCCGACCAGATGGTCCGCGGCGTCGTCACCCTCCCCGCCGGCACCGGCAAGGACGTGCGCGTCGCCGTCTTCGCCAAGGGCGCCAAGGCGGACGAGGCGAAGGCCGCGGGCGCCGACGTCGTCGGTGCGGAAGACCTGATGGAAACCGTCCAGGGCGGCCAGATCGATTTCGACCGCGTGATCGCGACCCCGGACATGATGGGCGTCGTCGGTCGCCTCGGCAAGGTGCTGGGCCCCAAGGGCCTGATGCCGAACCCGAAGCTCGGCACCGTGACGATGAATGTCGCCGAGGCCGTCAAGGCGGCCAAGGGCGGCCAGGTGGAGTTCCGCGTCGAGAAGGCCGGCATCATCCATTCCGGCATCGGCAAGGCGAGCTTCTCCGACGCCGATCTCAAGCGCAACTTCGAGGCGTTCGTTGACGCGATCGTCAAGGCGAAGCCGTCGGGCGCCAAGGGCAAGTACGTCAAGAAGGCGGCCCTCAGCTCGACCATGGGCCCGGGCCTCAAGCTCGACGTCGCGGAAGTCGCGACGGCGTAAGCCAGCGCACCTTTCGGAAATAGCAAGAGGGTCGGAGGAAACTCCGGCCCTTTTTCTTTGCGTTGCGGCCGATGTGCTGGTTGGATGGCCGTTCGCACAGGGAGGGCTCCCGTCATGACCGACGATCCACGCTACCGATCATCCGCACGCCGCGAAGCGAGCGGCAGCGACTCGCCGCTTGCGGACGCCATCGACACCTCGGTGCGGCGGATCGTCACAGCGATCGTGATCGCGGGCGGGCTGGTCGGGATCGGCGCCTATTTCTCGGGCGGCGATGTCGAGGGCCCCAACTACCAGCTTTCGACGACGAGCGACGGACGGATCGTCCGGCTCAACACCGACAGCGGATCGATCGTCGTCTGCCAGGACGGTCAATGCTGGGTCATGCAACGCGGCAGCCGGGATCTCGACGACGAGCCGCCGACCGCGCTGCCGAAGCAGGAAGAGGCCCGCCCGGCCCTTCCCGCCCCCGACCCGGCACCGGAAAATGCCGCGGCCCCGGCAGCGCGCTGAACGCCGCGGACCACGTGTCTAAGCCATCGCCCTCACCGGCCGTGGCCGCCGGTCCTGTGAAATCGCGACGAAGGTGAAGCGCGCCTTTGTCACCAGGCAGGCCTCGTCCGAATGGCGGTCACGGCGCCAGGTTTCCACCGCGACCTTCATCGATGTCCTGCCGACCTCCTCCAGGGTCGCGAAGACCGAGACCTCGTCGCCGACGAAGACGGGGCGGTGGAAGGTCATCCCGTCCACCGCAATCGTCACCGCGCGGCCGCCCGAATGGCGCGAGGCCACCGAGGAGGCGGCGAGGTCCATCTGCGCCATCAGCCAGCCGCCGAAAATGTCGCCATAGACATTGGTGTCGGCTGGAACCGCAGTGATGCGGATTGCGGGGTCGCCGCCCGGCAGCTCCTCGCGGCTCATGCGGCGGTCTCCCGAAGCGCCTTGGCGGCGGCGACCATATTGACGAGCGCCGGGCGCACCTCCTCCCAGCGACGGGTCTTGAGACCGCAATCGGGGTTCACCCAGAGCTGCGCGGGTGGCAGATGCGCGCGGGCGGCGCGCAGCAAGGCGATCATCTCGTCCGCATCCGGCACGCGCGGCGCATGGATGTCGTAGACGCCGGGACCGATCTCGTTCGGGTAAGCGAAGGCGGCAAAGGCCTCGATCAGCTCCATCTGCGAGCGCGCGGTCTCGATCGAGAGCACGTCGGCATCCATCGCCGCGATCGACGGCAGGATGTCGTTGAACTCCGAATAGCACATATGGGTGTGGATCTGGGTCTCGTCGCGGACGCCCGAGGCGGTGAGGCGGAAGCTCTCCACCGCCCAGCCGAGATAGGCCGTCCAGTCGCGCCGGCGCAGCGGCAGCCCCTCGCGCAAAGCCGCCTCGTCGATCTGGATCACCTTCGCCCCGGCCGCCTCCAGGTCCACGACCTCGTCGCGAATGGCGAGCGCGATCTGGCGGCAACTGGCCTCGCGCGGCTGGTCGTCGCGCACGAAAGACCAGTTGAGGATGGTGACCGGGCCGGTGAGCATCCCCTTCATCGGCCGCCCGGTGCGGCTCTGGGCATAAAGCCACCAGTCGACCGTCATCGGCTTGGGACGGGAGACATCGCCATAGAGGATGGGCGGACGCACGCAGCGCGAACCGTAGCTCTGCACCCAGGCATTCTTGGTGAAGGCGAAGCCGGCGAGTTGCTCGCCGAAATACTGCACCATGTCGTTGCGCTCGAATTCGCCGTGGACGAGCACGTCGAGGCCAACCTCCTCCTGCCAGCGTATCGCCTCGTCGGTCTCGGCGCGTAGGAACCCGTCATAATCGGCAGCGCCGATCTCGCCGCGGTTGAAGCGGGCGCGGGCGGACCGGACGCCCTCCGTCTGCGGGAAGGATCCTATCGTCGTCGTCGGGAAATCGGGAAGGCCGAGCCGGGCACGCTGGACCCGGGCGCGGGCACCATAAGGCGAATGGCGGCGGGCCATGTCCGGTGTCACCGCCGCGAGCCGCGCGGCGACGACGGGATCATGGATCCGCGGCGAGGCACGCCGGGCGGCGGCGGCTTCGGTCGAAGCGCGCAAATCGTCCGCGACGGCTGCCCTGCCCTCGTTCAGCGCGCGCTTGAGAATGACGAGTTCATCGAGCTTCTGGGCGGCGAAGGCCAGCCATTGCGCAATCCCGGGATCGAGACTCTTCTCCAGCGCGAGATCCACCGGCACATGCAGCAGCGAACAGGAGGGCGCGAGGACGAGATCGCGGGTCGCGGC
>Ga0335075_10014333_pt1 | contig 11909 bp, 11 predicted proteins | sample Lox_Sample_24_FD_206723 | JGI IMG/M metagenome (GOLD analysis project Ga0335075, IMG submission 206723) | Soil microbial communities from Loxahatchee National Wildlife Refuge, Florida, United States - Lox_Sample_2.4 | ecosystem: Environmental > Terrestrial > Soil > Wetlands | place: USA... | reverse complement strand
GGCATCTCATCGTCGCCCGCGTCGTCGGCGAGGACCTGCTCGTCCTGGCGTTCGGCCACGACGGGATGGTCGACGAGCTCGCGGCGCGGATCGAGGAAGGCGAAGACGGTTGACGCCGGCCGCCAGCTTCGTGATCGCGACGTAGACCCGCCCGGAATTCCATCCGGCGCGATAACCGGGCTTACCACGCCTTCACGGAAGCGTGAGGACACACGGGCCGGCTCGCGTTATGGAACTCAGTTCTATAGAGCGGGCCTATGCCGCCGCGCTCACAGACCGACTTCGCCGCGTTCCTCACCCGCGCCGACATCAGCCAAGCCACCTTCGCCCGGCTCACCGGGGTGACGCCGCGACAGGTCAACAACTGGGCGCGCGGCCGTGCGACGGCACCCGTCTGGGCCGTCATGCTCGCCGTCCTGCTCCAGGATCATTCGCCCGAGGCGCTCACAATCGCCGTCGAAGAGGCGCGACAAGCGGTCGCAGCAGCCGAGCCAAAGCCCAGGTGAGCCACTCAGCGCAACCTTGAGCTCCGCCCCCCGGCCCCGTTCATCGTCCCAGGCCCCGGTAAAGGATCCAGTTTCGCGCCTGGCGCGGCAGGGTCCTCACTGAAGCGGCAAAGGGATCGACTGAAGCCGAGAAGCAAGTTCGACACCGCGAAGCCGAACCGCGAAGTCAACCAGACATTGCGGCTCGACCCCGATGCGCTGGGAGCCTAAGGCCGGGAAGGCCTCGGCTGGCAGACGCTGATGAACGAAGTACTGCGCCAGCACATGCCACGACACGGGAAGTACCGCACCGACTGAAGAATTGACAAAAGACACAAGCCGCGCGGAGCGCCGAGACAAGAAGCGCACGCGGGATACCAACCTATCACGGGATGCGAGACAAAATCGCGCATATTGTATATGGTTCGGGATAATGTGGCTGAGACACTGACTCGGCCACATCAGGCCAATGGAGGCGACGTGGCGCGAGGACGACAAAAGGCTGCCGCTTGCAGACGGCAAGTACGGCAACGGAGGCCATCTCGGTTTTGACGCCGGGCTATTCCTTTGCTGCCGACAAGCTGCGCAAAAACCTGGAGCCGTCATGATGGCAGATAAGTTGAAGACGTCGTTGCCGGGTACGCCATTGCCGCCAGTCGTGCCCCCTGGATGGGCCTCCAGTAGCCTGACGGGTGGGCTCGTGCACTGTCCTTATCGCCGTACGACGGACCTCTTGCAACGGCTGGCTCCGGGCAAGATGAGGATAGGGTTCCTCCTCGGTGCAGGCTGCCCGCTAGCGGTGCGTGTACCGGACGGCACCAAGACATTACCTCTGGTCCCCGATATAGCTGGACTGACAAACCAAGTTAAGGCGCATCTGGACACCGATGGAACATTGAATGGGATAGCCAAGACGACCTGGGCCCGGGTTGTCGAGCGCGGCTTTCCTACCCCTACGGTTGAAGATGTTCTGAGCCATGTACGCACATTGAAATCACTCTGTGGCAGCGGTGGTATAGACGGATTCTCCAACACTCAACTCGTCGCGTTAGATAATGCGATTTGCCAAGAAATTCGGAAGATTGTAAGCCGGTCATTACCGACGAGCGATACTGCATATCATGCGCTCGCTAGCTGGGTTCAAGCGATCCCCCGCGACAGGCCGGTAGAGCTCTTTACGACGAATTACGACCTGTTATTGGAGGAGGCTCTAGAACAGCAGCGTGTTCCATATTTCGATGGATTCGTGGGTTCTGACAGCGCTTTCCTCGACCTTGAGTCAATGGCGGAGGACGATCTGCCCCCACGATGGGCACGACTGTGGAAGATTCACGGGTCCGTCAACTGGTGGATGACCGGAAAGCAAACAATCCGCCGGAGCCGGGACGAACTCCCAGGCGAGCAGTTACTGATTTATCCCTCACATCTAAAGTACGATGAAAGTCGGCAGATGCCGTACTATGCGATGCTCGATCGCCTGCGGGTATTTCTGCGTTCTGATCAATGTGTCTTACTGTGCTGTGGGTATTCCTTCGGTGACGAGCATATCAACTCCTATATCGCCCAGGGGCTCTCGGGGAATCCAAACGCCGCATGCCTAGCTATGATCTTCAATGATCGCAGCGACGCGCCGAAAGCGGTGGCGCTTGCGAAGCGGTATGCCAATTTGACGGTGCTTGCCGCCGATGGGGGCGTACTCGGGACCGTTGATCGTGACTGGGATAGCGCAGTCAGGGACACAAACCCCGCATTTCCGATAGCGGTCGGAAAGGATCTGCCAAGCTCGCGCTCCAAAGCCCCGGCGGATAGGAACAAGTGGCTGCTCGGCGATTTTGCATCATTCGGAAAGTTCTTGGCTCACCAGCTCTCCACCCGCGACATCGAACAAGGAGTGGCCGGTGCGGCCTGATCCCACCCTCATTGGAACCGTGCAGGACGTCGCCGGAACATCCGTCAGCGTCGCGCTCATTAGTGAGACAGTCACTGGTTTGAGCTTTTTCAGGGGCGAGTCCTACAGGGTTGGACAAGTCGGTAGCTTCGTGCGGATTCCCCTCGGTTACACATCCTTGTTTGGCATAGTCTCTCAGGTGGGAGCCGGCGCCGCGCCAAGAGCGGAAGAGGATAAACATCCCTGGGGAAACCAGTGGCTAAAAGTCCAGCTGATAGGCGAAAGGGGGCGGGAAGGGCGGTTTGAACGAGGTGTGTCACAGCATCCTACAATCAACGATTCGGTGCATATCGTAACTGAGGGAGATCTCCAGGAGATTTACGGACCTGGTGACCCCGTGGATTTTGTAACCGTTGGTCACTTAGCTAGTGCCGAGTCAATTCCTGCTCTGGTCAACATCAATAGGCTAGTTACGCGACATTCGGCCGTCGTCGGCACTACAGGTGCTGGGAAGTCGACCACGGTTGCAGGACTGGTGGCGGCTCTATCGGACCCGAAGCGCTATCCATCAGCTCGCATTGTTATTTTCGATATACATGGCGAGTACGCCAAGGCACTGGCCGACCGGTCAGCGGTGTTCCGAGTCACTCCCGAGGCAAGCAAGGGCGAGAAGCCCCTCAATGTTCCCTTCTGGGCGCTTAGCTTCGACGAATTCCAGAAAGTCTCTTTTGGCGGCCTCAAGGATGACGCCGTATCTTCTGTAGTGGCGGACGCGGTTGTGGCACTCAAGCGCGTGTCGCTGTCCAAGAGGGCGCGCGAAGGCGTCAGTTCCGATAGGCTCACGGCTGATACCCCGGTGCCCTTTTGCGTCCACAAGCTGTGGTTTGATCTTCACCAGCACGAGCATCGCACGGTCGTTCCCAAGCCTGGTGCTGGAGCAGATGAGGTGGAGTCGGCGTACGTCCTTGGGGTGGATGGCAAACCCGTCCAACCAGGCGAAGCCATGACAGCAACCCCACCGCAATACCGGACCGTGAAAACCACCGGTCCGGCCAACGAGCGTGTTCAATGGGGACCTGACGCGATCGGCATGAGACAGCAGCTCGCGATTCTGGGCTCGAAGCTCCGCGACCCACAGTTTGCGTTCCTTTTCAATCCGGGTGACTGGCGTGTCGAGTTAGACGGAGTGGTGAAGAAGGACCTTGACGCGCTTCTTGAAGACTGGATCGGGAGTCCTGCCCCTGTCACCATCCTGGATTTATCAGGAATTCCCTCGACCGTCCTGAACGACCTAGTCGGAGCGCTATTGCGCATTCTGTACGATGCGCTGTTCTGGGCAAGGAACTTGCCGGAGGGGGGACGTGAGCGGCCGCTGGTGCTTGTACTCGAAGAGGCGCACGCATATTTGGGAAGGGAGCACTCGGGCCCGGCTGCCGTGGCGGTCCGCCGCATCGCTAAAGAGGGCCGCAAGTACGGCGTCGGAATGATGCTTGTCAGCCAGCGACCTTCGGAGGTCGATCCTACAATCCTCTCACAATGTGGTACGATCTTCGCGATGCGGTTGGCAAACGACACCGACCGTGGCCAAGTTGCGGGAGCTGCATCGGATAACCTCAAGGGTTTATTCGACATGCTTCCCATACTCCGCACCGGGGAGGCGATCATTGTTGGTGAGTCAGTGAGCCTGCCTATTCGGACGCTGATAGACCCACCCGATAAGGATCGGCGTCCTGATAGCAGTGACCCGCGTGTCGTTGTGCGCGGCGACCCTTACAAAGATGGCTATGAAGGCGAGGGGGGGTGGGCGGTAGCAAGGCACCCTGAGGACTATAGCATCGTTATGAGGCAGTGGCGCATGCAAAGCGCGCGTTATGAACACGTGACGGGTGGCGCAAAAGGAGGGGGGAATGGGGTGGCAGCAGGAGAAACAAAATGACGTGGATAGATACCCCAGAGTCCTCGACCATAGTACGGTTCGACTACGCGGCGGATCGGAAGGTTCTGATTGTCGAGTTCAAGAATGGCGGGAGGTACAATTACTACGACGTACCCTCGGTGATGTTCGACAGGATGAAAGCCGCCCCGTCCAAAGGGCAGTTCCTTGCTCAGAATATTAAGGGCGCTTTTCGGTATGCTCGGGCCTAACCGCGCACAAAAGAAGCTACAGGATCTCTTTCAACAGACTGCGATCCAGTTTGGCTGTGCGGATCTTGGCACGCAGCATCTCAGTGAGGTCGCCGTCCCGGTTCATCACATCGACCACTTCCTTGAGCGTGCGCCACACTAAGGTGCGTTGCTGCAGGAAGTCCCGGGCCATGTTGACCGCTGCGGGCGTAAAGTCCGAATTCGAGGCCAAAATTCCGCTCACGTCGTTTCTGAGGAACAGTCTGCTTACGTGCTGGGAAATCTCGGGCGGACCTATCGGTTCCGTCCACCATTATCTCCGTGAGATACATCTGGTTGTTGAGCTCGATGCGACCGAACGGGGAGGCGCTGGTGCTGGATGGGCCCTCGGATTGTCGGCATATGGGCGCACTTCGCCCATCGTGAGACGCGCCGGCTGGCCCCGATCGGGGCCGGGCCCAGCATCGGCCAAGATACACCCCAAGATACACCATTGATTATAGTGTAACAGGGCGGCAATCATGATATCATGCAACTCGCAATTGTCAGACCCATTGCGGCAAAGTATCCTAGGTCCATGTGGAAAACTGGAGATTCGTTTGAGTTCAGCGCGACCGACCTGGTCGGCTACTTGCACTGTCACCACCTTTTGACCCTCGACCGCGCGGTGGCTGAAGGCACCTTGGCGAAACCGCACGTGTGGGACCCCCTTCTGCAGATCCTATGGGAACGCGGTTCGGCGCACGAACAGGCCTATATCGAGCGCCTGCGGAATGCAGGTATCGACGTCGCCCGAATCGGCGGTTTCGACGTTACGAATGAGGCCGTCACCGAGACGCTGACCGCTATGCGGCGCGGCATTCCGGTCGTCGTCCAGGCGGCCCTGTCGCATCAAGGCTGGAGTGGCCGTGCCGATATCCTGCGTCGGGTCGAGGTGCCCTGTGCATTGGGTAATTGGTCTTATGAAGCGATTGACACCAAGCTCGCCCGCGAGACGAAAGCAGGAACGATTCTCCAGCTCTGCCTTTATTCCGATCTACTGACTGAAATGCAGGGCGTCCCACCAGAACACATGTATGTCGTCCCGCCTTGGTCGGAGTTCGCGCCGCAGCAATATCGGTTCGCTGACTATGCCGCCTATTTTCGTAAGGTCAAGCGCGCCCTGGTTGCCGCCATGGCCGGACAGGCCGCAGGAGATACTTATCCCGAGCCGATAGAGCACTGCGACATCTGCCGGTGGAGAGAGCCCTGCAAAAGGCGCCGCCGCGACGACGATCATCTCTGCCTCGTTGCGGGAATTTCAAAGCTCCAGATCAATGAGTTAAGGGCCCGCGGTATCGTGACAGTGCAAGGCTTGGCCAGCATGCCGTTGCCCCTCGACTGGAAACCGACTCGCGGTTCGGCCGATTCCTACACGCGTATCCGCGAGCAGGCGCGTATCGTGGTTGAGGCCCGCGCGGCAGGCGCCGTCAAGTTCGAGCTGCTGCCGGTCGAAGCAGGTTTCGGATTCACCCGCCTTCCGGAACCATCAGAAGGCGACATTTTTCTTGACCTCGAAGGCGATCCTTTTGTCGGCGAGCATGGCCTTGAATATCTGTTCGGCTATCTGTTCAAGGACGTGTACGGCGCGCTCGTCTATGAGGGCGACTGGGCGCTCTCGCGCCCCGAGGAGAAGCGCGGCTTCGAGACATTCGTCGACTTCGCCATGGCGCGATGGGCGCAGTTTCCTGGCTTCCATATCTATCACTACGCCCCTTACGAGCCATCTGCCCTGAAACGCCTGATGGGGCGTTATGCGACGCGCGAGGAGGAGATCGACCGGATGCTCCGGGCGGGCCTCTTCGTCGATCTCTATCCGATCGTGCGTCACGGTCTGCGCGCGAGCGTCGAGAGCTATTCGATCAAGCGGTTGGAGCCGTTCTACGCCTTCGAGCGCGCGACGCCGCTCGCTGCGGCGAATGCTGCGCTGGCTGATATCCAGGCCAATCTCGAACTCGACACCGCACCGTCGGTTTCCGATGAGACCACGGCCACCGTGCGCGCCTACAATGAAGACGATTGCCGTTCCACCGCGAGCTTGCGCGACTGGTTCGAAGTGCAACGTACGAAGCTGGTTGCGGACGGCATCGAGGTGCCCCGCCCGCAACCTGGCGATGGCGCGCCGAACGAGAAGATCACCGGCTGGCTGATCAAGATCAACGCATTGATCGGGAGGCTGACGGCCGATGTTCCGGCCGATCCCGCGGAGCGGAACGACGAACAGCAGGCCCGGTGGATCTTGGCCAATATCGTTGATTGGCACCGGCGGGAAGAAAAGGCGGTATGGTGGGAATATTTCCGATTGGCTGATCTCACGGCGGAGGATTTACTCGAGGAGCGTGCCGGCCTCTCCGGTCTCGCGTTTGCCGGCGCCGTGGGCGGCACCGCCAAGGCGCCGATCCATCGCTATCGCTTTCCGCCGCAAGAGACCGAGCTTCGCGGTGGCGAGGAGCTCTGCAATCTCGGCGGCGCGAAGCTCGGCAGGGTTGAGTCGATCTCCTTCGCCGACGACATCGTCGACATCAAGAAGCGCCAGGACAGCGCCAGCCTCCATCCGCAGGCCGTGTTCGCCCACAGCTATGTCGATACGAAGGTCATAGCCGAGGCGCTGGTGCGGATCGGCGACTATGTCGCCGATCACGGCGAGCGTGGCGACGGGCCTTATCAGGCGGCGCGCGATCTCCTACTCAGGGAGCGGCCACGCGTCGGCGGGGAGCCGCTGCACCGCGCGGGCGAGACGACCGTCGACGCGGCGGTTCGGCTCTGCGCACGCCTCGCGGGGGGCATCCTACCGATTCAGGGGCCGCCCGGTGCGGGCAAGACATTCACCGGGGCACGCATGATTTGCGAGCTGGTGCGCCGCGGCAAGAAGGTCGGCATCACGGCCAACAGCCACAAGGTGATCCGCAACCTGATCGATGCGGCCATCGAGGCGGCCGATGAGCTAGGCATGGCCCTGCAATGCTGCCAAAAGGCCGATGAGGTCGAAGACCCGCAGCACCGTCTCTTCTTCGCTAAGAAAAATGAAGACCTGTTCGCAGCATTGGCCGGCGGTGCCGCCTCAGTCGGAGGCGGCACCGCCTGGCTGTGGTCCCGGCCGGACGCGTTCGAGACCGTCGACGTGCTGTTCGTGGACGAGGCCGCGCAAATGTCGCTCGCCAACGTGCTCGGGGTGTCGCAGGGGGCGAAGACGGTGGTGCTGATCGGAGATCCGCAGCAACTCGATCAGCCGATGCAGGGCAGCCATCCGGAAGGCACCGACGTCTCAGCTCTCGATCACATTCTGGGCGGCGAGCGGACGATTCGCGCAGACAAGGGCCTGTTCCTCGAAGAGACCTGGCGGCTCCATCCGGCGATCTGCGCCTATACCTCCGAGCTCTTCTATGACGGCAAGCTCCGCTCCAAGGACGGCCTTGAGGGACAGGTTATCAAAGGGTCGGGACCAGTCATCGGCTCCGGTCTCTACTTTCTTCCCGTCATGCATCATGGCAATCAGAATTCCTCGCCCGAGGAGGCGCAAGCGGTCGGCGATCTCGTGCGGGCGATCCTCGCCGGCAACACAACCTGGGTCGATCGCAAAGGGCAAGAGAAGCCGATTACCCTCGACGATGTTGTCATTATCACGCCCTACAACGCGCAAGTCTTCGAGATTCAGCAATGTCTGCCCGGCGCCCGGGTCGGCACCGTGGACAAGTTTCAGGGCCAGGAAGCGCCGATCGCCATCTATTCGACGGCAACGTCGAGCCATGCGGATGCGCCGCGCGGGATGGAGTTCCTCTACAGCCTTAACCGGCTTAACGTCGCGACTTCCCGCGCCAAATGTGCGTCCATCCTCGTCGGCTCGCCACTGATCTTTGAAGCGGAGTGCCGCACCCCGCGACAGATCCAATTGGCGAATGCGTTCTGCCGATATCTGGAGTTGGCCAATATACTCACGTGTCTGGAATGAGAATCGCCCGTGGCTGTCCCAGCGCCGATGGCATTAAGCCCAAGAGTCATCGAGTGCAAACCAGGCGTCGCGGATACTCTAGGAGAGGTCCTCAGCACGGGCTGATCATGCCGCAATCCCTGGACTATTTCAGGTGGAACCGCTGTAGTACTTCTGTAAGCGGCGCGCCGGCAGCACGACGGAATTGAGTTGACAGGAGCAGATTGTGTCGGCTGGGGTCGATTTATTCTGCCTGAACTCGCTTGCTGACTTCCAACTCCTTCCCGATGATTCGGGGGGGCGGTTTATAAGAGCTAGCGGTGCAGGCGCCTGACGCGGCGCTTTTGGTAAGCGGCGATCTCGCGCGCCAGCGGCAGGCCGGGATCGAAGCGAAGATGAGTGATCGAGGCGAAGACCTGTTTCTTGGTCTCGCGAGTGAAATCGAGCCGACACACGATCCCGCCCTCATCACCAGCATAGCTGACCCAAGTGATCGAGCAAACCAGCGGAACCTCGCTGATCGGGTCCTCTGCCTGAAGTGCGGCAGCGACTTCTGGCGTCACTCGAGCGGGTATCGGCAACGCCGTTTGCAACTTGGTAAGTAGGCGCTGCATCGTGAGCGTCAACTGATCGACACATTGCGGCTCGCTGGCGACGGCGCGGAGACTCGCAGAACTGGGTGACGCTGTCCGCGAGGGATAAATGGACGGGAACTCGTACGAGTCTCTTAAGAGGCCTCTTAAGGGTACGGTGTCGGAGCGGGTTGAGGTTCGGGTGGAAGCGGAGCGGCGACGGCGCTGGAGCGTCGAGGAGAAGCTCCGCGTTGTCCGCGAAACGCTTGAGCCCGGCGCGCTGACCAAGGCGGTGGCGGAGCGGCACGGGATCAGCACCGGGCTCTTGTATACTTGGCGCAAGCGGATGCTGACCACGGCCATGGCCGGGTTTGTGCCGGTGCAGGTGGCACCGGAGCCGACAGCGCCGATGCTGGCCGCACCTGCCGAACGACCGGTTGAGGCGGCGCAAGCGCTCGACGCGGTCCCGGGTGGCGTGATTGAGGTGCAGTGGTCGAGCGGCGTGCGGGTGCGTGTGGGCAGCGGCGTGGATGTGAAGCTGCTGCGCAGCGTGCTGGCTGAGCTGAGTAGCCACTGATGTTGCCGGCCGGCGAGGTACGCATCTACCTGGCCGGCGGGTTCACTGACATGCGGGGAGGGTTTCACTCGCTGGCGGCGCGGGTACAAACGGTGCTCCAGCATGATCCTTACTGTGGTGCAATATTCATCTTCAGGGGTCGCAGAGGCGACCTGATTAAGTGTTTGTTCTACGACCGCCAGGGGATGTGCCTGTATGCCAAGAAGCTGGATCGGGGCCGGTTCATCTGGCCGCAGGCGAAGGATGGTGTAGTTTCGCTGACGATGGCGCAAATGTCCATGCTGCTCGATCACGCATGTTGATGCCCCCCTTGGTGCGGCTGACAGATTCTGAGGTCGAGGTGGCTGATGGTTTGGTTCCGCAGGTTTCTGATGGCATTGAGGACGGCCGGGGTGTCCTCGAAAAGGTAAGCTCCAGTCGGCTGTCGATCCGTCAGGAGCCGCTTCTGCCTAATCTGCACATAGAGCCAGTTCACGGGAATATTCAGCCGTGCGGCCAATTCTGGAGCAGTCAGCAGACGGGGCAACCCAGTCAGTTCGCGAAAGCGTAGGGGAGCCGTACTATCTGCCAAAGGAGAACGGGGGCCCACGACGATGCCGAGGCTCTCCCTCACTAAGGGTTGGTCAACAAAGTCATCCAAAGTTGGAGGATCAGGCAGGACGCCGATCTCGACCCTCCCATTGAGGATCCACCCTTGCAGCGACGCGCTAAGTCCGCTGTGTATTTCGACCTTCACGTTCGGCCAAATCCTTTGAACTTGCTCGACAAAGGGACCACCGATCAACAATCCAACCTCCGGAGGCAGAGCGATAGAGAGAGTCCCGAGACTTGGAACGGGTTCCCGGTCTGACTCCCGGGGCAACCTGAGCAGATGCACAACTGTATCAAAGCGATTGAATAGATGCGTGCCCGCGACTGTCGGGGTCACCCCTCGGCCATGCCGCACAAGCAACTGCGTCCCCAACACACCCTCTAATTTGCGAATTTGACGAGTAATCCCCGGCTGACTCACCCCAAGTTCGCGTGCCGCTTGACCGAGATTGCCGCAACGGACCGCGGCGATAAGACACCGCAGCAAGCGGAACTCTGGCCATTCCGCTATAGAGCCAGTTTCAGGAAGCGCTACTTCCTGAGTGTCGGCTACCTTTCCACCAACCGACAGACAATGATCTTGAGCTGTCTGGTGAGCCGTAACTTGCGCCATTCTCCAGATGTCGCGCGTGATCGTGGATGGTTGACTGATCGTCTGCATCCTGCGCACTACTGCTCGGACAGTGATTTCTTCGCCGTCCTGCAGTAGCAGCCGCAATATCTCGATGAGTTCCTCGTCTGTTCGGTGCGCCTCGTCGGACTTGCGGGACGGGAACTGAATTGTTGCAGCCATGGTATGAACGATGGTGATCCGGTGAGGCCTGATTTGCCACCATATCAGCCTCTCCTGCACCACACCAGATGATCTTTAAGAGTCTGACTCGAATCGGTTGAGCGACATGTCACCGCTTTGACTTTGCGGGGTACTTCGCGACATGAGCGTGATGCTGGCAATAAAGAGCCAGGTCGTCGCGCTATATCGGCCCCGTTTCGGAAGCCCCCCACCGGATTCCAGTCAGGCTGAGGGCGCTCTAGTGTCCTGATCGAGAAATACGCTACATTCGGGCCGAACCTTGTGCGAGGGGGCGGGGAATGGCGAAAGGGCGAGCGGTCGCAATTGCGCCTTGGCGTCCACGATCTGCTTGACGATGGCGAACAGGTCAAAGGTCGAGCGTGCCAAGCGGTCGATCCGCGTCACTGTCACCACGTCGCCGGGGCCAATGGCCCGGAGAAGCCGCAGCAATTCCCGCCGGTCGGGCCGCGCGCCCGTCACCTTCTCCCGGTAAATCTGGGTGCATCCTGCCGCACGCAGTTGGTCAAGCTGCGCCCCGAGCGTCTGCCCATAGGGGCTGACGCGGGCATAGCCAAGGCGACGGTTTTGCGGACTCTTTTCGGGCATATCTTACGGGCCGTGTAACCCATTGACGGCATTGGGTGTGACCTTCAGAGATAAATGGCGGGGTTTCTTCAGCGTTATATGGCGGATCTCACCTGGCCGGCCGCGCGAGCGAGAGTGCGGTAGACGGTCGGCCGCGAAATCGAGAACAGCTCGGCCAAGTCGCTGATCGAATATCGTCCCGCGTGCGAAGCCGAATTAGGTCCGACTCGAACTCCGCGAATGTCGCAAGGATATTGAAGAACATCTGCCCCATCGGGTCGCGGGGTTATAGCGGCTCCTACCGAGAGCGAGCGTCACGCGGCGCGC
>Ga0335075_10014332_pt1 | contig 11909 bp, 11 predicted proteins | sample Lox_Sample_24_FD_206723 | JGI IMG/M metagenome (GOLD analysis project Ga0335075, IMG submission 206723) | Soil microbial communities from Loxahatchee National Wildlife Refuge, Florida, United States - Lox_Sample_2.4 | ecosystem: Environmental > Terrestrial > Soil > Wetlands | place: USA... | reverse complement strand
AAGCAAGCCAATGGCTCAGCTTTAGTTCGTTATGGCGATCAAAACGTCGTGCTCTGCGCCGTCACTGCCTCCGAGAAACCTCGCGAAGGCATCGACTGGTTCCCTCTGACTTGCGATTTCGAAGAGAAAATGTACGCTGCCGGAAAGATTCCGGGGGGCTACATCAAGCGCGAAGGCCGTCCGCCCGAGCACGCCGTGCTCAGCTCGCGCCAAATCGACCGCCCGATTCGTCCGCTCTTTCCGGCGGGCTTCCACAACGACGTTCAAATCGTCGCCACCGTAATGTCGGTCGACCCCGAACTCGACGCCGACGTCCTGGGCGTCTGCGCGGCCGGCGCCGCGCTGGCGCTTTCCGACATTCCGTTCGACAAGACGGTCGCGGCGGTCCGCGTCGGTCGCGACGAAAACGGCGCTTACGTTTGTAATCCGGCGCTTCCGCAATACGAAAGCGGCGGCATGGACATCGTCATCGCCGGCACGGCCGACGCAGTGATGATGGTCGAGGGCGGCGGGCACGAGATCTCCGAGGAACACTTTCTCGGAGCGGTCGAGTTCGCGCACGGCGAGATCAAAAAAATCGTCAAAGCCATCGACCAGCTGGCCAAGAAAGCCGGCAAAAAGAAGCGCGAGTTTCCGCTCTCCAAGGTCAATGCCGATCTCGAGAAATGGGTGCGCAAGAGCTTCGGCAAGGACGTCGCCAAAGCGATGCGCGTCGTCGACAAGCAGAAGCGCGAAGAAGCATTCTCCCAGCTCACGGTCGACGAAGCGCTGGCACGCTGCGGCAAGAAGGACGACGACGTCAAGGTGCTGCTGCAGGATCCGAACACCGGCAAAGAGTTCGCCAAGGTCATCAAGGCGATGGAAGAGGACGAACTGCGCACGATGGTCGTCGACGAAAAGATTCGTCCCGACGGCCGCAAGCCCAACGAGATCCGCCCGATCTGGTGCAAGGTGCATTACGTGCCCCGGGTGCACGGCTCGGGAATCTTCACGCGCGGGCAGACGCAGGTCTTCACGGCCGCGACGCTCGGTTCGACCAGCGACGCGCAGCGGCTCGACGGCATCGTCGCTCTGGAAGACAAGCGCTACATGCACTTCTACAACTTTCCGCCGTACTCGGTCGGCGAGACGCGCCCGATGCGCGGGCCCGGCCGCCGCGAAATCGGCCACGGTCACCTCGCGGAGCGGGCGCTGATTCCGGTGCTTCCGCCCAAGGACGAGTTTCCGTACACGCTTCGCTTGATGAGCGAAGTGCTGGAATCGAACGGCTCCTCGTCGATGGCCTCGGTCTGCGGGTCGACGCTCGCCCTGATGGATGCCGGCGTGCCGATCCGCGAGCACGTCGCGGGCGTCGCAATGGGACTCATTCTCAAGGACGACAAGTACGCCGTCCTGACCGACATCCAGGGACTGGAAGACGCGCTCGGCGAGATGGATTTCAAGGTCGCCGGCACCAAGAAGGGCATCACCGCGATCCAGATGGACATCAAGGTCCAGGGAGTCACGATCGAGATCATGCGCGAAGCGATGGAAGAGGCGCGCAAGTCGCGCTACTTCATCATCGACAAGCTGGCGGAGACGATCGAAAAGCCGCGTGCCGAGCTCTCGAAGTACGCGCCGCGAATGATCGTCGTCAAGATCGATCCCGCCAAGATCAAGGACGTGATCGGCCCCGGCGGCAAGGTCATCAACAAGATCATCCAGGAAACCGGGGTCGAGAAAATCGACATCGAAGACGACGGATCGGTCTTCATCACCTCGCTCGACGGCGAGTCGGGCGACAAGGCGCGCCAAATCGTCGAGAACCTCACCAAAGAGGTGCTCGCCGGCGAGACGTATCTCGGCACGGTGACGCGGATCATCAACATCGGCGCGTTCGTGCAGATTCTCCCCGGTAAAGAGGGGCTGGTCCACATCAGCCAACTCGCGCCGCAGCGCGTCGAGAAAGTCGAAGACGTCGTCAAAGTCGGCGACGAGATCATGGTCAAAGTCCTCGAGATCGACGGCCAAGGCCGCATCAACCTGTCGCGCAAAGCGTTGCTCGGCGGCGTCTCCGGCAACGGGGATGGCGGACGCGGCGATCGCGGCGGATATCGCGGTCCGCGCGAACCGCGCGAGGCGCGCGAGCCGGCGGAAGCGCCGGTTGCGCCGGGATTGCCGACGCGGCGCCGGCGCCGTCCGCCGGGACGCCACGACGACTGAAACTCCGGCGAAGCGAGAAGGGCCCGCAGCGATGCGGGCCCTAACGTTGAGCGCATGAGCGATCGAGCCATTCTCGTCACCGGTGCGTCGACCGGCATCGGGAACGCGACGGCGCGCAAGCTCGCCGAGACCGGATACGCGGTCTTCGCCGGCGTGCGCACGCGCAGCGACGCCGAAGCGCTGGCAGCCGCCGGCGAAAATATTCGGCCCGTCATCCTCGACGTGACCGACGCGGACTCCGTTTCGTGCGCGGTCGGCGCCGTCGAGGAAAGCCGTATCCCGCTCTACGGTTTGCTGAACAACGCCGGGATTGCAGGCGGCGGTCCGCTGCAGTATCTTCCGCCCGAGCGTCTGCGTCAGGTCTTCGACGTGAACGTCTTCGGAACGATGGCGGTGACCCAGGCGGCGATTCCGCTGCTGCGAGCCGCGCGCGGCCGGATCGTGACCGTCGGCTCGATCGCCAGCCGGTTCGGCTCGCCGTTCGTCGGTCCGTACGCCGCTTCGAAGGCCGCCCTCGCGGTTCTGATGGACGCCTTACGCATGGAGATGGCGCCGTTTGGCGTAAGCGTTTCTCTCTTCGAGTTTGCGGCCGTAAAAACGCCGATTTGGAGCAAGGGACGCGCGCATCGAGAAGAGCTCGGCACGCGCTACCCCGCGCAGGCCCTCGAAGACTACGGCCGGTGGGTCGACGCCATCATGAAAACGATCGACGCCGAGGAGAAGCACGGCATGGAGCCCTCGGTGGTCGCGGCGGCGATTGCGGAAGCGTTCGCGACGCCCAAGCCCAAAGCGCGTTACGTTATCGGCAAACGAGCCAAGATCCAGGCCGCCGTCGCGCTCTTGCCGCACGCGACGCGCGACGCGCTCGTTCGCAGGGCCATCGGGCTCGAGGAGCGTTAGGGAGAGAATCGCAGGCCGGCGTCGACGCCGGGCGAGCGCAGCCGGTCTTCGGCGCCGTTCCGGGAGGTCAGCCACGCGGCCGCGACCGCGGGCGACGTACCGGTGACGGCGTTTGCGCGGTGGCGTACGTCGCGTCGTCGACGAACATCGTCCACGCGCGCAGCGAAAGCATCGGCGCGATTTGCCACGCGACCGAGACTCCGTCCCAGGTGACGATCCCGTTGACGAATCCGCGCACGGCTGCGACGCTGCGCGCTTCGTCGCGTCGCTTCCCGCCTACGAAGAGACTCTCGGCCCGAATCCGCGGTAGCCGCGTAACGGAACGAACTGCGCCTCGACCATTCCGCGCGCGACCAGCGGGGCTTCCTCGAAAAGCTCGCGCGCGCGTTCGACGCTTTCGACCTCGAACAGCAGGCAGGCACCGAGCACGTCTTCTCGGCTCCAGCACGCGCGTACGAAGCCGCGAGCGTAAAGGCGCCGTACGGCTTCGGCCTCGGGCTCCAGCAGTGCAGCGAATTCCTCTTCGGCAAACGCTTCCACGCGCCGCCGAGCAATTACGAGAACTTCCATGCCGCGCCGTTTGTGGAAGCCGCCGCACAGGCCTCCCTCAGTGCCGGCGCGTAGAGTAGCCTCCCATGCCATACGCGTCTTTGGGCGCATTCGTCGAAGCGCTGCGCGCGGGCGGCGAGCTGCACGTCGTTTCGGCCTGCGTCGATCCGCATTTGGAGATCGCCGAGATCACCGACCGCATCGTCAAGGCGGGCGGTCCGGCGCTGCTCTTCACGAACGTCAAAGGTTCGTCGTTTCCGGTGCTCACCAACCAGTTCGGCACGCGCCGGCGCATGGCGATGGCACTCGACGCCGCCGACTTGAACGAGGTGACGCAGCGCGTACGGCGGCTGATCGACGTTACGCCGCCCGGGACGTCGCTGTTCGACAAGCTGGGCGCGCTCTCGCGTCTGGCTCCGCTCGCCAACGCGATTCCGAAGATCGTGCCCGACGGCGATGCGCAGGACGTCGTCGTGCGCGAACCGGATCTCACCAAGCTGCCGGTGCTGACGACCTGGCCGCTCGACGCCGGTCCGTTCGTCACGCTGCCCCTGGTCATCACGAAGGATCCGCGCACGAACCGGCCCAACGTCGGCATGTACCGCATGCAAGTCTACGGCCCGCGCGAAACCGGCATGCACTGGCAACGTCACAAACAAGGCCGCGCACACGCCGACGCGTGGGGTTCCCGCATCCCCGTTGCGGTCGCCGTCGGAACCGATCCGGTGCTCACCTATGCGGCAACGGCGCCGCTGCCGCCGGCGCTCGACGAGTTCGCGTTCGCCGGGTTGCTGCGCGGCAAACCGGTCGAACTGGTCGCCGCCAAGACGGTGGATCTCAACGTCCCGGCCGGCGCCGAGTTCGTGCTGGAGGGCTACGTCGACAACGAGGATTTACGGGAAGAGGGGCCGTTCGGCGATCACACCGGCGTGTACAGCTTGGCCGACCGGTACCCGACGTTCCATGTCAACTGCATTACGCACCGCCGCAAGCCGATCTACCCGGCGACGGTCGTCGGGAAGCCGCCGATGGAAGACGCCTGGCTCGGCAAGGCGACGGAACGCATCTTCTTGCCGCTGCTGCAGATGGTGCTGCCCGAAGTCGCCGACATGAATTTACCGGTCGAAGGCGGCTTTCACAACCTCGCCATCGTCTCGATCCGCAAAGCGTATCCGGGTCACGCCAAAAAGGTGATGAACGCGCTTTGGGGATTGGGACACATGATGATGCTGACGCGCGTGCTGGTGGTCGTCGACGCCGACGTCGACGTCGGCGACGCACGCGAGGTCGCGTGGTTCGTCCTGAACAATCTGGCGCCCGAACGCGACGTCGTCACCATGCCGGGACCGGTCGACGATCTCGACCACGGCTCGTACAACGTCGCATACGGAACCAAGATCGGCATCGACGCGACGCGCAAGACCGCTGCCGAGGGCTACCACCGCGAGTGGCCGCCCGACATTCGCATGGACGACGCGACGCGACGGCGCGTCTCGCAGCGGTGGCGGGAGCTGGGGCTCGACCGGATCGGCGCCGCACTGCGCGCCGACGATTGGTCCGGGCAAGGACCGGCCGCGTTCGATCGGTTGATGCGTTGAAAGCTGCGACGGTCTTCCTTCGCGAAATTCGCATCGAGCACACGCTCTTCGCGCTGCCCTTCGCGTATACCGGTGCGGTGCTGGCCGCGCGCGGGCTGCCGTCGTGGAGCGCGCTGCTGTGGATCACGATCGCCGTGCTGGGGGCGCGCACCGCGGCGATGGCGGCCAATCGTTATCTGGATCGCGACATCGACGCGCGTAATCCTCGCACCGCGCGCCGCGCAGTCGCGAGCGGAAACCTGGCGCCGGCAACGATGCTGTGGGCCGTGGCGATCGGTCTGATCGTCTTGTTGCTGGCAGCCTGGATGCTCAATCCGCTCTGCGTCAAACTCATGCCGATTGCGGCGCTCCTGCTATTGATCTATCCGCTCTGCAAACGCTTCACCTGGCTGGTCCACTTCGTGCTGGGCGCAGTCGACGGGCTGGCGCCGCTGGGCGCTTACATCGGCGTGGCCGGCGGCGTCAGCTGGGCGGCGCTGCTGCTCTTTCTGGCGGTTACCGTGTGGGTCGCGGGGTTCGACATCACGTACGCGCTGATGGACGTCGGCGTCGATCGCCAGCAAGGGATCCGTTCGGTTCCGGCGCGTTTCGGCGAAGGCCGCGGGAACTGGGCGGCGCTGGCATCGCACGTCGCCATGCTGCTGCTGCTGATCGGCGCCGGCGTTGCGGCCGGCGCCGGGATCGCGTACTACGCCGGCGTGGCGGCGGCGGGAGCGCTGATCGCCTACGAACGGTATTGCGTGCGCGCCGCGCCGAACGTCTTCGCGCTCAACGAACGGGTCTTCGTTGCGAATATGATCTTCTCGGTCGCGTTCCTGGCGACGACGCTGCTGTCGTACGCGGCGCCCGCGGGAGCCGCCTCGTGAACCGCCGCGGCTTTTTGACGTCGGCTGCCGCGATGGCCGTCGTTCCGTTCCCGATCGTGACGCCGCTGCCTCCGCCGACGCCCCTGCCCTACGGCCCGGTACAGCCCGGCCAGTTTCTGCAGCAGCTCACGATCGGGGTCAACGTGACGCTTTCCGGCGACTACGCGCAGTACGGTCAGCAAGTCGTGGCCGGCGTCCAAGCGGCGGTCGACGAAACCAACCGCTTCACCGCGCCGATCTCGCACGTTTGGGGCTGGCGCTCGTACGACGATCGCAACGATACCGCCCAGGCCGCGGCCAACGCGAGCGTCGCGGCCGCCGATTCGACGGTCGTCGGCATCGTCGGAAATCTGACGGCTGCGATGACGATCGCAGCCCTGCCCCGCTACGCCAACGTCGGTTTCGCCGTCGTCGTTCCCACCGTGACCGCCGACGTGATCACGCGTCGCGGCTTCTTCAACATCTTTCGCTTACCCGCCAACGACTCCAGCGCCGGGCAACTCTTCGCAAGCACCGTTCTCGCATCGAGAAAGAGCGTGCCGACGATCGCCGTCGCGCTCGACGGCGATTACGGCTACGACGTCGCGCGCGGGTACGTGCAGCAAGCCAAGAGCGACCACCATCCCGCCGACGTGCTGCTCTTTCCGAAGGGCACGATCGATCCGGCGGCCGCCGCGCGCACCGTGCTCGACAAGTCGCCCGCGTACGTCTTCCTGTGCGGGAAGACGGCCGAGCTGGGTCCGGTCGCCGAAGCGATGCGGCTGGCCGGCTACACCGGCGAATTCGGCGCCAGCGACGGATTTTGGACTCAGCAGACCATCGAACGTTACGCCAAGACGATGGACGGCGCGTACGTCGCCTCGCCGATGCCGCCGCTCGACAAAATCCCGACGATCATCCAGCTCTTGAAAGACTTTCAAAACGAGGTCGGGCAGATTACGCCTTTCTCGGCGTTCGGCTACGCGGCGGCGCAGCTGATCATCGCGGCCGCACAGATTTCCAACGCGAATACGCGAACGACGCTGCTCCAGTCGCTGCAGCACGGCGGAACGTTCACGACGCTGGTGGGGCAGTTCCGCTTCAACATCAACGGCGATCCGCAGATCCCCGACATCTACCTCTACACCGTCTCGGCCGGCGGCTTCAAATTCGCGCGTCCGGCAATCCTCAACGGTTACGTGCTTTAGCCGGTCAGGCTTCCACGCGCCGCCACTGCACGATTGCCGCGAGTCCGTACGCGACCAGCAGAGCCGCCAAGACGGCGATTTTTACCCAGAGCCCGGTCAGGATTGCCGGGCCGGCCCCTACGTCGTCGCCGAAGTGCATGTATCCCAGCGGGTTGAGGACGTTCAAGACGCGCGCGCCTTGGTGCAAGGCCAGCAGAATCGGGTTGCCGCCCAAGGAGTCGGCCGACGCCAATCCGAGAACGCCCAGCGCGACCGGCCAAGCCAATCCCACGATCACTCCGTAGCCGCGGCGCACCGACGCGGTAGCGCCCGTCAGCATGGCGTACCATGCCAGAACCCCAAGCAACGCCACGGCGAGCGCAACCGACTCGCTCCACCCAAAAACGTAGTTCGGCCGCTGGAAGAGTATCTGCGCGACGACGGCCGTGACGGTTCCCATCGCAAAGGTTCCGACGACGGCTACGGCGTCGGCCGCGAAAATCCGCAACGCCAGCGCGCTTCGCTCGATCGGTTTGGTGAAGGCCGTTTCCAGGTGACCGTCGTTCTCGCGAGCCAGCGGTGCCCCCAAGCACGTGGCGACGACCAGCGCGACGAAACATCCGAGCGCGAAGAAGTGCGCGAACGATTCGGGCTGGTCGGTACGAACCGAGATCAGCGAACCGCGGCCGTGGGGCAACTCCGTAACGCGGACCGGTCCGGCGACCGCGACGTCGCGGTCGTTGCGCCCGCTCGGGTCGTAGACGGTGATCTCTTTACCGTTCCAGCCGCGGTCGAGGACCGTCACCCGCACTCCGGTGCGCGCGTTGACGTACTCCGTCCGGTGCGTGCCGTCGGGGAGCGTCGTCTCCGTTCGTTTTGCGTCGGGATCGCGCTCCTGCGACTCGGCCCACGACAGCACGTTGTCGTGCGTCTGCCACACGGCGATCCGCGCGATTGCGGCGAGCACCACGATGGCACCGAGAACGATGGCCGTCCACTTGAGCGCGCATCGGGCGCGCAGCCATTCGACGTAGTCCATCAGTTGACGTACTGGTCTTCCTGAACGATGCGAACTTTGTGCGGACTGCGCGGTTTCGGCGGGGGCGGAGTATCGGCATCCTCGATGGCGAGGACGAATCGAAGCCGCCAGCCGCCCAGCGAGAGCGTAAAGTTCGTTCCCATGATTTCCACGTGTTTCAAGCCTCCACGCGGCGCCACGTAACGATGGCGACCGCGCCGTAGATAAGGACGAGGGCCAGGAGTATCGGAAGATCTTGCAGCGAGCTCAGCCCGGCGCCGGCCGCGTGGGTCTCGGCCGAGACGTCGAAGGCCGCGTCGAAGTGCAGGTACGAAAACGGCAGCACCCAGGCGATCGGCGTCGCGATCGCGTGCAGGACGCGCGCGACGGGCGAAGCGCCGAAATTCGAGCTGGCAAAGATGCTGATGAGGGCCGCTACGGGCCACGACAGGCCGAGGATGACGCCGTAGGCGCGGCGCATCGAGGCGGTTGCGGCACATAGCAGCGCGTACCATCCGACGGCCGCCAGAAAACCGCCCGCCAGCACCAGGGCGTCGCCGGCGTCGAATACGTAGCGAGGCGCTTCGAAGATGGTGTGTCCGATGGTGAAGAACACGATCGTCAGCACGAACGCCGCAGCCATACCCGCAACGTCGGTCGCCATGGTAGCGAGCCCCAGCGTTTCGCGGCGCACCGGCTTGGTCAGAGCGATCTCCAAATGCCCTTCGTTTTCGCGGGCGAACGGCGCGCCCAGCACCGTTGCGACGATCAGCGCGACGAAGGCGGCGGCGGCGAAGTAGTAGGCGAGATGTTCGGGCCGGCTGGAATCGATCGAAAAGATCAGCGTTCCGTTCGGAAGGATCGTTCGCCGGACGTTCAGATCGCCGAACGAGAAATTGCGAGCCCGAAACGTTTGCGTCGGGTCGCGGTCGACGACGGTGACGCGCTGCCCCCAGTAGCCGCGATCGTCGACGGTCACGCTCACGCCCTGCCGCACGTTCGAAAAGACGGTGCGTTTCGTTCCGTCGGCGAGTACGGAATGGGTCGTTTGCGCGGTCCGTTCGAACTGCTTGAACGACATTCCGTGGATTTCGAGATAGGTCGGCTCGTGCGTGATGAGATTGGCGAACCCGAAGCGCGCGTAGAGCACCAGCGCGACGCACGCGACCAGCGCGATCGCCGTCCATTTCAGGCAGCGCCCGACGCGCAGCCATTCGACGTAGGTCATGGCAGGTTCTCCGCGGCGACGACGTCGGCGGTCGCGTCGGCCGGCGAAACCGCGTACAAGAAGATGTCTTCGAGGTTGAGATCGACGGTACGGACGCCGGCCGCTCCGGCCGCCGAGAGTTTCGCCGCGATGTCGTCGGCATCGCGCAGTACGAGCAGGCGAACGATTCGCTCGACGCGGTCGACGCGCGCGATGCGCGGATCGGAGACGATTCCGTTGAGCGAGAACGACGAGTCGGGAAGAATGCCTTCGACGATTTTGCGGTCGGCTTTGAGATCGTCGACCAAACCCTGCAGTACGCACCGGCCGTGGTCGAGAATCGCAATCTGCTCGGCCGCGCGCTCGACCTGGCCGATCTGATGCGAAGAAAACACGACCGAGCAGCCGCGCGCGGCTTCGTTGATGATCAGGCTCAAGACGTGGCGCTGATTGACCGGATCCAGCCCGCTGGTCGGCTCGTCGAGAATCAGGACGTCGGCGTTGCGCGCGAACGCAATCGCCACCATGACGGCGGTGCGCATGCCTTTGGAAAGCGCGCGAGCGCGCTTGCGCGGATCGACGTTGAACTGTGCGAGCAGCTCGAGCGCGCGCGCCGGGACGAACGAGGCAAACGCACGGCGAATCATCTCGACGTGCTCGGCTACCGTCATCCAGTCGTAGAGAACGCTGCGCTCGGGCACGTAGGCGATGCGCTCGAAGGTCGCCGGGACGAGCGGCTTGCCGTCGTACAGAATCGCTCCGCCGTCGCTTCGCGCCAGACCCAGCATACATTTGAAGGTCGTCGTCTTGCCGGCACCGTTAGGGCCGAGCAGCCCGAAGACGCTGCCGGCCGGAATCTCCAGCGAGAGATCGTCGACGGCTGCAGAGCCTCCGTAGGCCTTGCGCAGATGTGAAATCTGAATCGTACTCATCGTTCCTCCGGAAACCACCGGTCGACGGCGGCATCGATCAGGTCGCGTACCTCGGCGCGGGAGAGGCCCACCGATTTCACCTCCCGCAGCGCTGCGTCGAGCGCGTCGCGAGCTACGTCGACTGCCGCCGACTTGGGTGACGTTGCGGATCCGTTACTCCTGACGAAAGAGCCCCGCCCGGGGGCGGTTTCGATGATTTCGTCGCGTTCGAGCTCGCGGTACGCGCGCGCCACGGTGTTCGGATTGACCGTCAAGTCCAGTGCGAGCTGCTTGACCGTCGGCAGCTGCTCGCCCGCCTGGAGAACGCCGAGTGCGACGGATCGCTTGACTTGCTCGATGATCTGCAGGTAGATCGGGACGCCGCTGCGCGGATCGACCGTCAATACGGCCGGCATCTTTCGGGTTCGTTCCTTAGAACTTAGGGCCCCAGCCGGGGAACAAGCCGCTGGAGATCTGGTCCGGCAGGCGGACCGGGGTGCGGGCCTCGCGGGCCATGTCCGCTTCCGGGCGGATCGTCGTGAAGTGCGTCATCGTTCTTGCCTTTCTCCACTAGTACCGTCATGCTGTCGTACTAGTACACTAGTACAATAGCGTATCAGTACGAACCCGTCAAGCCCCCCACGTGAGAAATTGTTGACGAGAAGAGTGCGGCCCGTACCGAGAAATGGCTTGCGCGACGCGGGGAACCCCGAGGAGCGGGTGGACGCCTTCGATCACGGCGGACGCACACGCCCAATCACGGGTCCAAAACGGAAAGGGGGCGGCCCGAAGGAGGGGTACGCTGCAGCAGCGCCGCCCCGAGGTCACAACGCCGCCGAGCCTACGAGTACCATTACCGAACAAAGTGCTCGGTTCAACCCTCGCCGACCCTCGCCGTCTAGCCCAGGTAAGCCCTCGGATCCAAGGCTGAAGCCGCATACTTGGCTCTACGCTGGCTTGTTTTTTGGCGGGCGACGTTCGGCCCGCCCAATGTACCCGCGCCGTCGGCCAGCACGTCTTTCCGTTACTGCGCGAACTTGCCGGGAAATACTCTGCGCTCGAGCAAATCCGCGACGCGCGGCGGGAGTTCCAACTCGCGCTGCTTGGTAAAATGGCGATGGCTGGGCAGAACGGGCAGCTTCGGACCCAGCGACATTCATCAGAGTTGAAAACGATAACCTGAAGAATTACCGCCACGCCTCCCGAGGGCAACGCCGTAGCCAACGCTCGCATCGACGAGGCGACGAAACTTCGCATCATCGCTACTCGCGCATGGCTCGTAGTCAGCGCGGCTTCATGAGACGGTAGCGCGCCACTAAAGCCTAGTTTGTCGCGGCCACTTTCCTGAGAACGCCCAGCGTTTCACTGGGATCGCGGCGGCGACGATAGTCGGGACTCGTTTCGACGTCGACGATCGTTCCGCGGCGAGCGATGACAAAGCGCGCCGGGATCGGCAGTTGCCACGCCCGCTGGCGTTGATGAGTGAGAGGTC
>Ga0335075_10014331_pt1 | contig 11913 bp, 8 predicted proteins | sample Lox_Sample_24_FD_206723 | JGI IMG/M metagenome (GOLD analysis project Ga0335075, IMG submission 206723) | Soil microbial communities from Loxahatchee National Wildlife Refuge, Florida, United States - Lox_Sample_2.4 | ecosystem: Environmental > Terrestrial > Soil > Wetlands | place: USA: Florida... | reverse complement strand
AAATGCCTGAATCGGAACCACCTGCGACGCTTCGCGGGTGTTGAACAGCGCCCTTTGAAAAGCCGGACGCCGCGCCGACCGGTCGTTTGGGTCGCCGGTATCGGCATTCGCCCGCGGCGCCGTTTCGGTCTGGAGCGAAGCCTGCATCTCAGGCGTGTGTCGCAACGAACGAGCTGTCGCGGTGTTTCCTAAACTGTAGGCCGCCGGCACGGTTTGAGCAGGAGGAGTATGCAAACGGCGACCACAGCGTTGACAACGGTTTTCTTCTTCCGTGTTGATGGCACGGCAATATCGGCAAGTGATGTTCATGCCGCGTCCCTCCCGATGCGCACTGTCATTGCGACTGCTGTTGATCCGTGTTACGGTTCTCGGTTGAGGTCAGCTTTCACGCGCAAACGTCCGCCGCAACAAGGCCTTGCCTCCTTACGTAACATAATCGGCAGAAAATGTCACGTACTTTATTGCATCGTTAGAGCGATTTTTCTGCAGCCGACCCGCCGGTCGGCTTCTCGCGTAAACGTTACGTTCCCGAACAGCCCGACCAGGGGGTCGGGCGCAGACCGGGGGGTCTGCCCTACAAGGCAGCATAGCCGCAATCAAACGGTTTTTGACTTGACCGCGCCGGGCCGATTGCAAATCGTCCGCATGGTCGAAAAACGGTCACTGCGGCCAAGCGCTCCCTTACGGTCGCGCCTGGGTAACCGGCTTCGCACAATGCGGCGCGATCCCGTTTTTCATGGCTATTGCGCGGCCGCTCGGGCCATGGGGACCAGGTTGCAAACCTGCCCTACCTCCGAATCGTCCCGGGCTGAGGAGAACTTCATCTGTAGTAGTGCATACTCTCAAACGCTACTGCACATACTTTTCCTGGCGGCTGTCGTTCTGCTTTCGACGCTTGGACTCCACGCCCAAGGACTACAGACCCGTGCGCCGCGCCCGGGCGCACCTGACAAAAACTGGATCAACATCGGCGCCACTCACGAGGAAACGGACGGCCCCTGGCGCCACTTGCGCGGCGCGGTTCGTATCGAGTCGAACGATTCGGTACTCACCGCCGACGAGGTCGACTACAACCAGGACACCGCCGACGCCTACGCGCGCGGCCACGTCCATTTCGAGGATTACTCCAATGGCGACGTCATCGATTGCGACCATGCCGAGTACAATCTCGACGATGAAACGGGCAAGTTTTTTATGGTGCACGGCACCACGCCTACCAAGGTGCAGGCGCGGCCCGGCATCCTGGGTACCAGCAATCCTTTTTATTTTGAGGGGCTGTGGGCGGAGCGCACCGAAGACCGGTACATTCTGCATAACGGCTTCATCACCGATTGCAAAGTGCCCAAGCCGTGGTGGACGCTGAATGGTCCCAAGTTCGACATCATTCCGAACAATCGCGCGCTCGCTTACCGGGCGATTTTCAGGATACGCGGCCTGCCGTTGTTCTACGCGCCTGTTCTCTACAAGTCTCTAAAAAGACTTCCGCGGCAGAGCGGTTTTCTTACCCCCAATATCGGCAACAGCAGCCTTCGCGGCAGAATGGTAGGCGGCGGCTATTACTGGGCCATCAATCGCAGCTACGATCTCAGTTATCGGGTGCAGTGGTTCAGCGAGAGAGGTTTCGCGCACGATGTAGGATTTCGCGGCAAGGTGACGCCCGGCACCGATTTCGGCATGTCGCTTTATGGCGTAAACGATACCGGCCTGAAGCAGAACGGCGTCGTGATTCAGAAGGCGAGCGGCTTCGACCTTAACGCCGACGGAAAGTCGGACTTGGGAGGCGGCTGGTATTTCCGCGGCCAAATGGATTATCTCAGCTCCTTCCTGTTCCGGCAGACATTCACGGAGTCGTTTCACGAGGCCGTCTATTCCGAATCGCATTCGGTAGGCGACTTGATGAAGCACTGGTCGACATGGGGCATCAATGTCGACCTGCAACGCGATGAGAGCTTTCTCAGTACCAATCCCGGCGACCAGATCCTGATCCGCAAGCTGCCGGAAGCGGAGTTCCTCAGCCGCGAGCGTCAAATTTCGCACTTCATTCTGCCGCTCTATTTCTCGCTCGATTCAACCGCGGGACTTCTGGACCGCCAGCAACCCGTGGAGCCTATATCGTCCACGGGCGAGCCGGTGGCCAACCCGCCGCTGCTGACAACCCGCCGTTTCGTCGATCGTCTGGATTTGTTTCCGAAGATCTCGACTGCGCTCCATTGGAAGGGCTTCGATCTTGTGCCGACGTTTGGCGCGCGCGAAACCGAATACGGTTCCTCGGTCCAGAATAATCAGGTGGTGGGAGCGAACCTATTGCGCAGCGCCCGCGAAGTGGATCTGGAGTTAATGCCGCCTTCGCTGTCGCGAATTTATAACGCTCCGAAATGGCTGGGCGGCAACAAGGTGAAACACGTTATCGAAGCCCGGGCCAAGTACAAGTACGTCGGCGGCATCGATAACTTCAATAACATCGTGCGGTTCGATTCCACCGACATCATGTCCGACACCAATGAGGTGCAGTACATGCTGACGAACCGCCTTTACGTGAAGAATAAAGACGGCAACGTCAGTGAAGTGCTCACCTGGGAACTGGCGCAGGCGCGTTATTTCGATCCGACCTTCGGCGGCGCGGTGCTGCCCGGCCAGCGCAACGTGGTGGCCAGCGAGTCGGAGCTGACGGGGTTTGCATTCCTGGACGGGCCGCGAAGCTATTCGCCGATCGTTTCGACGCTGCGGTATCAGCAGCGCATGGGCATTGAATGGAGGGCCGATTACGACCCGCTATTCAAGCGCGTGACCAACAGCAGCGTGAGCGTGAGCGAACGGTTCTCCAAGATTTTCATTTCGGTGGGTCATAGTCTGGTGAGTACCGACCCTGTTCTGACGGCGAAGTCCGATCAGATACAAGGCACGGTAGGATGGGGCGATCCTAATCATAAGGGGTGGAGCGCGGGCACGAGTATCTATTACGATTACGTACGGGGCATCATGGCATTCTCCACCACGCAGGTGACCTATAACACGGATTGTTGCGGCCTGAGTTTGCAGTATCGGCGCATCAACATCGGCATCCGCGACGAGTCGCAGATTCGCGTCGCGTTTGCGATTTCCAACATCGGAACATTCGGGACATTAAAAAGGCAGGAGCGGATTTTTTGAAGCCGCCTCCGTCGCGTGTCGGCTCAGGCGGCTCGCCGTCATCGGAACCCTTGCGGTCGTTGTCGATTGTCATTCCCGCCTACAACGAGGAGAAGCGGCTGCCGTCGACTCTCGATCGCGTACTGCAATGGATGTGCGGCCGGGGGCTGGAATTCAGCGAATTGATCGTGGTGGACGATGGCTCGCGCGACGGAACGGCGGAGTTGGCCGAGAGCCGCGACGGTGTCCGCGTTCTGAGGAATCCCGGGAATCGCGGCAAAGGCTATGCGGTTCGCAATGGCATGTTGAACGCGAATGGCGCCTGGATTCTGTACAGCGACGCGGATTTGTCGACCCCGATCGAAGAGGTAGACCGCCTCTACGAAGCGGCCGTGAAGAACGGCGCCGAGATCGCGATCGGATCGCGCGCGGTGGACCGGACGTTGGTGACGGTACATCAGTCAGTGTTTCGGGAATGGTCGGGCCGGGCGTTCAACCTTGTGATGCGCCTGTTTACCGGGCTGAATTTTTACGACACGCAGTGCGGATTCAAGCTCTATCGGCGCGAAGCGGCGCAAAACGTCTTTAGCCGCCAAAAGCTGGATGGTTTCAGCTTCGACGTGGAAGATCTTTATCTGGCGAAGAAAGCCGGGTTGAAAGCAGTGGAGACTCCGGTGCGCTGGGCCAATGTAGAAGGCACGAAAGTAAGCATGTCGCAAGGTTTGAAATCGTTTGCCGACCTGATGAAAATCCGCTTCAGCAAGTAGGCAGTGCGCCCTGGCGCCGCGGCTGGCCAGTTTTTCCGCGGGGCAATCGAACCCGACGGATCACGCGTTCGAAAGCCTGACGAGTAGGATGATGTTATGACGAATGTAAGCGATACGCCGGCACCCGGGTCAGCAACGACGGATACTTCCGCGTGGCCGCCGCTGCCGCTCGCAAGCTGGTCTGCCACACAAGCCACTCTCCACATGTGGACGCAGATTGTGGGGAAAATACGTTTGGCGCTCAGTCCGCCTATAAATCACTGGTGGGAAGTTCCGCTGTACGTCAGCCCACGGGGCCTGGGGACCTCCGCGATACCGTATCGGGATCGCCTGTTTGAAATGGAGTTCGATTTCCTCAACCACAACCTGGTGATCCGGGAAAGTAGCCGCGGAACGAAATACGTACCCCTGTATGCGCGGCCGGTAGCGGACTTCTATCGCGAGCTCATGAGCGTGTTGCAGGGTATTTCTATCGATGTCAAGATCTGGCCGAAGCCGGTTGAAGTCGCCGACCCGATCCCATTTCCCGACGATACCGTTCATGCTTCATACGACCCTGAGGCGGTCGGCAAATTCCACCGCGTCCTGATGAGCATCGATGAGGTGTTCAAGGAATTCCGCGGGGGCTTCATCGGGAAAGCGAGTCCGGTACATTTCTTTTGGGGCAGTTTCGATCTGGCGGTCACGCGCTTTTCGGGGCGGCGAGCGCCGGAACGCGAAGGGGCCGACAAGATCACGCGCGAAGCGTATTCGCACGAGTGCAGCAGCGCAGGATTTTGGCCCGGCGGCGGAGCGGTGAGCGACCCTGCGTTCTATTCCTACGCTGCGCCGGAACCGCAAGGCTACTCGCAATATCAAGTACGTCCGGCGGAAGCGTTTTACCAGCCCGAAATGAAGGAATTCATCCTTATGTACGACGAGGTTCGGAACGCATCGTCACCGCAGCGCGCGCTGCGCGAGTTTCTGCAGAGCACTTACGAGGCGGGTGCTGTCCTGGGCCACTGGGATCGCGCGGCGTTAGAGCGTAGCGCCACGTAGCGTTCGTGTAGAGAAACACGCGGCGAGGGATAGGGTCGAAGCGTTCGAGAAGGATCATCGCAAGCCGTTGTCGCGCTATATTTACAGTGTCCGGCGTGATTTCCATCCAGAACGTCTCAAAGGTTTATCGCCTATACGACAAGCCGATGCATCGCCTTCTTGGCGCGCTGCCCGGATGTCGAGCGCGGGGGGTGGATTTCTGGCCATTGCGCGATGTAACGCTCCAAATCGATCGCGGCGAGGTCTTCGGCATACTTGGCCCGAATGGATCGGGCAAGAGTACGCTACTCCAGATCGCGAGCGGAATTCTTCAGCCGACGAGCGGCCGCGTTCTCTGTAAAGGACGGATCGCGGCCCTGCTGGAGCTGGGAGCCGGCTTTAATCCCGATTTCACCGGCCGCGAGAACGTCTTCCTGAACGGCGAGATCATGGGGCTCACTCGCGCCGAGATCGACAGGATCTTCTCCCAGATCGAATCGTTCGCCGACATCGGGAGATTCATCGATCGGCCCGTTAAAGAGTACTCCACCGGCATGTATGTTCGCCTGGCATTCTCCACGGCGATTCACGTCGATCCGGAGATCCTGATCGTAGATGAAGCTCTCTCCGTTGGAGACGCGGTGTTCTCGGCCCGCTGCGTCCAGAAGTTTGAACAGTTGCGGGAGCGCGGCGTAACCGTACTTTTGGTATCCCATGACTTAGGTCTCATCAAACGTCTCGCGACGCGCGCCGCATTCATGTTGGGCGGCAGGATTGAGGCTGAGGGAACACCAAAGGATGTGGTGAACCGATACGTGGGTTATGTGCTCGATTTCGAGCGGCGTGCTCAAGGCGCCGAGGAGCAGCCGAAAGACGGAATCGCGGCCAACAGCACGTTTCGACACGGCGACGGTTCAAGCCGCGTCGTGGATGTCGAATTGACTGACGCGTCCGGCGAACCCACGCGGGCATTTCGCCGCGGAGATATGATTTGTATCTCCATCCGAGGCGAATTTCGCAGCCCCTCCACAAATCCGGTGGTAGGAATTCTGATTCGCAACCGTATCGGCGTGGATGTTTTCGGAACGAATACGCGTATCGAGCAGGTACAAACAGGCAGCTACGAAGCCGGCGACACGATCCAGGTGGAATTTGAATTGGATTGTCTGCTGAGTCGCGGCGAGTATACTCTAACCGTAGCCACTCAACACTGGGACGGCCGCAGCCAGGATTGGCTCGATGAGGTGGCGGACTTCCAGGTCATCGATCCTCGAGATGTCGCAGGCGTTCTAAACCTGAACACGCGTGTGCGCCACCGCAAATTCGCAGCTCGCGAGTTGTTACGAACGAGGGCCGATGCAGGCGAAAACGCCTGCCCTACAATTGCAAATCGAATATGATCGACATATCGGAAATTCAGCAGGCGCTTAAAGAAGAGGGTCTGGACGGCTGGCTCTTTTTCGATCACCATCAGCGCGACCCGCTCGCCTACCGCATCCTCAAACTCGGGTCGAATGGCATGGCGACCCGGCGCTGGTATTATTTCATCCCGGCAGAAGGCGAACCCACTCGTTTAGTGCACCGTATCGAATCGGGCATGCTGGACGCGGTCCCCGGAGCGAAGATTGTCTACTCGGGATGGAACACGCAACTAGCGGGTTTGCAGCAAGCGTTGGGTGGAGCCAAGCGGATTGCGATGGAGTATTCACCCAAATGCGCGATCCCGTACGTCGCCATGGTGGATGCGGGAACCATCGAATTGATTCGCGGCTTGGGCGTCGATATTTTTACTTCTGCCAATTTGGTCCAACTCTTCGAGGCGCGGTGGTCATCGGATCAACTGGAATCGCACATCGAAGCGGGGAGAAGAGTCGATGAGGCGCGCCGGAATGCATTCAAATTTATTGGAGAAGCCCACAGGGCGGGCTCCAAAATCACCGAGTGGGATGTGAATCGTCACATTCGAGCCGCTTTTGAAGCAAACGGCTTGGTTACCGACCATGGTCCTATCGTAGCCGTGAATGCGAACATGTCGGACCCCCATTATGAGCCGCACGCCGAGCGGTGTTCCGAGATAGGGCCGGGCGATGCGGTCTTAATCGATATGTGGGCTAAACTCGACCAACCAGGTTCGGTATACTATGACATCACCTGGACAGGGTTCTGCGGCGAAGTGATCCCGACGGAGTTAAATACTATCTTCGAAGTTGTACGCGGCGGCCGCGACCGGGCTATCGATCGAGTTAAGTCCGCTGTGGTCGCAGGCGAGCGACTGCAGGGTTTCCAAGTGGACGATGCCGCTCGCTGGTACATCACTGCGCAGGGATATGGCGATTATTTCGTTCACCGCACCGGCCATTCCATCGGCGAAGAGGTTCACGGAACAGGCGCCAACATGGACAATCTGGAAACACACGATGAGCGTCTTGTCATTCCGCGCACGTGTTTCTCAATCGAGCCCGGCATATATCTGCCGGGTTTCGGTGTTCGTTCCGAAGTGAATGTTTACGTAGGTGAGAAAGAAGCTCGAGTGACGGGCGAGATACAGACGGAAATGATTCGTATCCTATGATCAGACTTATTCTGACCGGTTTCTTGATAATTAGCGCGCAGGCGGCCGATTGGCCGACATTCGGAGGCGATGCTCAACGCACGGGATGGGCCAGGCGCGAAAAAATTCTCAATGCAGAGAACGCCAGCAAATTGAAACTGGAATGGTCACTCAAACTCGACAACGCGGCGAAAGAGCTGAACTCACTCACAACGCCGATTGTAGTCGAGGATGTAATCACTCCCAAGGGTTTCAAAGACATCGTCATCACGGCTGGAAGCTCCGATAAGATATTCGCAATCGATGCGGACACCGGCAAGATCTTATGGGATAAAACCTTCGAGATTGAAGGCACTCCGAAAGATCCCAAGAGCAACTGGTTGTGTCCGGATGCGCTCAACGCCACGCCTGTTATCGACAGGCGGTCGAAGAGCGTTTACGTCGTAACCAGCGATGGGAAACTACATACTTTAAATTACGTCAATGGAGAAGACCAGAAGCCGCCGGTTAGTTTTATTCCACCTTTCGGAAAACCGTGGAGCCTGAACCTTAACGGCGGAATCCTGTACTCCACAACATCGCAGAACTGCAACGCCGTTCGATCCGCGGTGTATGCCATGGATCTGCGCAATCCCGACCGGCCGGTGAGTTTCGTGCAGTCCAGCCCGACCGGAGGCGCGGGCATGTGGGGACGCGGCGGTGGCGCCATCAGTGGCACGAGTGGTCTGCTGTACGCCGAAACCGGCGATGGCCCCTACGATCCGGAGGCGGGCAAATACTCCGACACTTTCTTAGCCGTTTCGCCGGAGGCGAAGATTGTCGACTACTATACGCCCGCGAATCGCGCTTGGATCTCTAAAAAAGATCTCGACATGGGTAATATCACTCCGGTTATTTTTCCATTCGAAGACTGGGAGCTTGTAGCCGGTGGAGGTAAGGAAGGCGTATTGTTTCTGCTCGACGCAAAGTGCCTGGGCGGGACCGATCATCGGACGCCGTTGTTCCGTAGCCCTCTCTATACAAATGAAGATATAGACTTTGCCGGGCGCGGATTCTGGGGCGCGCTCTCAACCTGGCAGGATCCGGCCGGCACGCGCTGGCTATATGCGCCGGCTTGGGGGCCTCCCGCCTCGGATGCGCCGAAGTTTCCGATTACCTACGCGGACACGCCCTCCGGCAGTATCATGGCGTTTAAGGTTGTATCGAAAGACAAGAAGCCGGTGCTGGAACCCGCATGGATGTCGAAGAACATGTCTGTGCCGGAGCCTGTCGTGATCGCGAACGGAGTTGTGTTCGCCTTGTCGAACGGGGAAAACGTGAGGCAGGTAGACAGTGGCGGGCGGCTCTTCACGTCCTTGGAACGCGCTAACGCGCCGTCCGGAAACGCGACCCTGTACGCGCTCGACTCGGCAACCGGTAAAGAATTATTCTCGAGCGGGAAAACGATTCCGGGATTTAGTCACTTCAGCGGCCTGGCGCTGGCTAGCGGGCGGGTTTACGTCGTTACTTGGGATTCGACGTTGTACGCGTTTAGCGTTCCGCAGTGATGCGCAGGCGAAAACGCCTGCAGCCGACCCCTCCGTCGGCTCGCCCGCTGTTCCGAAATACTCAAGAGCCCGACCCGGGGGGTCGGGCGCAGACGAGGGCGTCTGCCCCACAGCGGAGGGGAGCCGTAACCAAACCGGGGCGGGTGTTCGGTTGTGCGCGCGAGGCCGATTGCAAATCGGCCGCAGGATACAATCCTGCCCCACATGCGAATGCTCGCGAGCTGAGGAGAAATGGAGCTCTGCTTTGTGGGGCAGGCTTGCAGCCTGCGGCCGATTTTCAATAATTTTCAATCGGCCTCTTTCATCATTTCGATATGCCGCCGCAGGCGGATTGCAAATCCGCTGCAGACTGAAAGTCTGCCCCACTAAGATTTGCTCTGTTGTAGTTGCCTCAGAAGCCTTTTAGGCGGCCTCGGATTCGTTTCGCCAATCTCTCAATTTCCTCGGTTTTTCGAATCTCCGAAACTGAGATCACGTATTGATCGTTTTTCTCCAGTTCCGACTGCAGCGCCTGGGACATTTTCACCAATTCACGCGCCTCTTCCACGGACTTCCGGTAGGCCTCTTTCGCGATTGCATCTTTTTGTGACTTGCCATTGGGCAGGCGGTCTTCCGTCGGCGGACGCGCTGGAGGCATGTCGGGCGGCGGCAGCGGCTCCTGACCTGCCGATGCAAACAACACGCATATCGAAAAGCACATGATCAGGCGCATTGGAACCGTATTGTTATCATGCCAGATATGCAGGAGGTAAACGTTGGAATCGTCGGTTTGGGTAATGTTGGCATGGGCGCGCTCACGATTCTGGCAGACAACGCGGAACAAATCGCGACAAAGCTCGGTTTTCGGCTGAACGTCACTGCTGTTTGCAGCCGTAGCGTCGAATCGAAAACGCTGCCGGCGAGGCTGGATCGGGTCCTGAAAACGAACGACTGGCGCGAGGTGGTGCGCCATCCCGAAGTGGACATCGTCGCGGAGCTGGTCGGCGGAACCGTGGCCGCGCGCGAGATCATCGACGCCGCCATTATCGAGAAAAAGTCCGTGGTCACCGCCAACAAAGAGTTGATGGCGCTGTGCGGCTGCGAGATCTGGGATCGCGCCATTCGCGCCGGCATCAACATGGCGATGGAAGCCAGCGTTTGCGGGGGCATCCCCATTCACGCAGTGTTGCGCGAGGGCATTTCCGGCGATCGAATCGCCGCGCTCTATGGGATTCTGAACGGCACCAGTAATTACATCCTCACCGAGATCGAACGGCGCGGGGGAAGCTTCGACGCGATTCTCGCGGAAGCACAGCGGCTGGGCTACGCCGAAGCCGATCCCAGCGCCGACGTCGATGGATGGGATGCCGGCTCTAAGCTCGCCATTCTGGCGGCGCTGGCGTTCGGCGAAAAAATCACACCGTCGGATATCTACACGGAAGGCATCCGGCGGATCATGCCGGTCGATTTCCAGTACGCGCATCAATTGGCGCACACCATTCGCCTGGTTTGCTCGGCGCGCCAGACGCCGGATGGAGTGATCCTTTCCGTGCGGCCCGCGCTGATTCCGACGTCGACAATTCTCGCGGGGGTTCACGGCGCCTACAATGCCGTTTGGGTGCGCGGCGTCTACGGCGAGGATACGTTCTACTATGGACGCGGCGCGGGTTCGCTGCCGACCGGAGTAGCCGTCGTCAGCGACCTGATGCGGGTGGCTCGCGAGATCCGATCAGGCAGTCCGGAGCGTGTCTCTCCCTTCGCGCACGAGCGGCTGGGCGAATATAAACCGATTCCCATCACGCGCCATAAGTCCGGATATTATTTGCGGTTCCGCGTGGAAGACCGCCCCGGGATCATCGCGAAACTCGCCGCGGTGCTGGCCAGCAAACAGATCAGCATCGACGCCGTGCTGCAGATCCAGACCGAGAACTGGCGCGACCTGCCCTTCGTGATCACGGTGGAACCGGCGACGGAGGATGCGATACGCAATGCCATTGCGGAGATGACGACGCACGATTACCTTGTGGAACCTCCGCTTGCCCTGCCCATGGAGAAGTCGCTATGAAACGATATCTCGTAGCGTTATTGGTATGCCTCTGCGCATCGGCGCAGGTGGCGGACGAGGCGAATAAGTCCTATAAGACGGCGGAGGGCCGCGCCAAGGTTGCTCATGACCTCGCCGCGCCGACCCGCGATGAGGTCGAGCGTCCGCGCGACCTGGTCGACGCGATGAACCTGCGTCCCGGTATGAAGGTGGCCGATGTAGGTACGGGTATCGGCTACATGTTGCCGTATTTGAGTCACGCGGTAGGCGCGATCGGCACGGTTTATGCCGAAGATATTGCTCCGGATTTTCTCGCGAAAGCGAAGCAGCGCGCGTCTCTATCGGGTCTTACAAATATTAAATTCATCCAGGGAACGGATCGCGATCCCGGGCTGCCTGGGGGCGTGCTGGATGCCGTGCTCGTCCTGGATACTTATCACCATTTCGACTATCCGGAGTCGATGTTGAAGGGCATCCGCGAGAGTCTGATGTCCGACGGCAGGCTCTACATCGTCGACTATTACAAACGCGAGAACGCCATGGGGCCCGGTTCAGGCGACCGCGCTATCCAACATATCCGCCTGGATGAAGACGACGTCATCAAGGAGGTCCAGGAGCACGGTTTCCATCTCGTTTCCAAACGCGAACACATACCCGGCAGTCAGTACATTGCGGTCTTCGAAAAAACGAAGGAACCGTGACGTTCCAGCTCATTGGAACGTGACTGTTACCGCATTCGCGGGAATACCATCGGTGTAAATCGTAACGCTCACTGCTCCCGCTCCCGTCAAAGAAGAACTCAGTTGCACGTTCACCTGGTCGAGACCCGGATATTGGCCTTGCGGCCCGGCGAATTGCACCGGTGCGTTCGCTCCCGCG
>Ga0335075_10014330_pt1 | contig 11913 bp, 9 predicted proteins | sample Lox_Sample_24_FD_206723 | JGI IMG/M metagenome (GOLD analysis project Ga0335075, IMG submission 206723) | Soil microbial communities from Loxahatchee National Wildlife Refuge, Florida, United States - Lox_Sample_2.4 | ecosystem: Environmental > Terrestrial > Soil > Wetlands | place: USA: Florida... | reverse complement strand
GCTTGAGCGGCGGATCGCTCGCGGCGGCGTAGCTGAAGAGATACTTGTCCATGGCGTCCGTCTTCACGGCCAAACCTCGCACATATCGCGGCGACGCGACCGTCATATGACACGCTTCGTCAGGCGCCTTCGCCGCTGCGCTTGGCGAGCCGGTCGAAATCCTGCAACTCGGCGACGAGGGCCTCGAACTCCTTCAATGGCACCATATTGGGGCCGTCCGACGGCGCGCGGTCCGGGTCCTGGTGGGTCTCGATGAACATGCCTGAGACCCCGACCGCCGCGGCCGCGCGCGCGAGCACCCGAACGAACGCCCGCTCGCCGCCCGACGACGCCCCCTGCCCTCCCGGCTCTTGCACCGAATGGGTGGCGTCGAAGATGACCGGCGCGCCGGTTTCGCGCGCAAGGATAGGCAGCGCGCGCATGTCGGAGACGAGCGTGTTATAGCCGAAGCTCGCGCCTCTCTCGGTCACCAGGATGTCGGCGAGGCCCGCGGCGTCGAGCTTGGCGACGACGTTTTTCATGTCCCAGGGGGCGAGAAACTGCCCTTTCTTGACATTGACTGGCCGGCCGGTCTCGGCCGCCGCGACCAGAAGATCGGTCTGGCGGCAGAGGAAGGCCGGAATCTGCAGCGCGTCGACCGCTTCCGCAACGGCTATGCATTGGCTGGTCTCGTGCACATCGGTGATGACGGGAAGGCCGAGCGTCTCACGGATTTCGGCGAAAATGGGGAGCGCCGCTTTCATGCCCACGCCGCGCGCGGAAGAGCCGGAAGTCCGATTGGCCTTGTCGAAGGACGATTTGAAGACGAGGCCGACCGCGCGGCGCGCCGCGATCTCCTTGAGCGCCGAAGCCATCTCGAGCGCATGCGCGCGGCTCTCGACCTGGCACGGTCCCGCGATGAGGGCGAGCGGCAGCTTGGGGCCGAACCGGGCCGCAAGCGGCCCTTGGCCGACCTGAACGATGGCGTTGTTGCGCAAGGAAATGTCCCAAACGCGGGAAATATCCCGCTTTCGGCCGCGGCTCTTAGCGGCAGGCGGGGTTTATTGGCAAGCGCGAGAGCGCGCGCGCCCTCGTCCTGAGTTGGCCACCTGCGAGCGCCGACCCGCTAAGGATCAAAGTCCAGTCGCCGGGACTTTGGTGTACGGAGCCAGGCTTTCCGGGCCCGGGCGCGAGCCTGCCAATCGGGCTTCCTGTTCGCGGCAAAATGCCCACTCCCCGCCAATGCGAGGAGGGGCACACGACCGCGCCCGTCGCTTCGAGTCCGGCGCGCGCCTCTTCGCCGAATTCGGCGCGCTTCGACTTTCCACGCCCGTGTCGTAACACTCTGACCGCCCGGACGAACCTGACAAGCCTGGAATTCGAGGCTATAGGCGCCCTCCGGCGCCTCCTTCTCCACCGAGAGACCCCGCGATGCCGCTTCGAATCGAGGATTACGCCGTCATCGGAAACTGCGAGACGGCGGCGTTGGTCGGGCGCGACGGCTCGATCGACTGGCTATGCCTGCCCCGTTTCGACAGCAGCGCGTGCTTCGCCGCGCTTCTGGGCGGCCCGGAGCACGGAAGGTGGCTGATCGCGCCGGTGCAAGGCGAAGTTCGGACCACGCGCCGCTATCTGAGCGACACGCTGATCCTGGAAACGATCTTCGAGACCGCCGACGGTTCGGCCTCGCTGACCGATTTCATGTACCGGCGCAATGGCTCGTCCGAGCTGGTGCGCATCGTCAGGGGGCTAAAGGGCGAACTCCCGATGCGGACCGAGATCGTCGTGCGGTTCGACTACGGCGCCATCGTGCCCTGGGTTTCCCAGCAGGACGACGGCCGGCTGCAATTCATCGCCGGCCCGGACAAGGTGCTGCTCGACACCAACGTCGAGACGCACGGGGAGGACCTTCGCACGGTCGGGGACTTCACCCTGCGCGAGGGCGAGGAGGCGAGTTTCGTCCTCAACTGGTCGGCTTCGTTTCGCGCCGCTCCCGCTCCGCTCTCCGGCGAGGAGCTCGAGGACGCGCGCAAACAGGTCCATTCGTTCTGGACCGGCTGGGCGGCCGCTTTCAAGCCGTCGGACAGCTGGGGCGAGGCCGTTCTTCGCTCGCTTCTCACCTTGAAGGCGCTCGCGCACTGGGAAACGGGCGGCATCGTCGCGGCGGCGACGACGTCGTTGCCCGAGAAGCTCGGCGGCCCGCGCAATTGGGATTATCGATATTGCTGGCTTCGGGACGCGACCTTCACCCTCTATGCGCTGATCGGGGCCGGCATCCTGGACGAGGCGAAGGCCTGGTACGATTGGCTCCAGCGCGCGGTCGCCGGAGCGCCCGACGATTTGCAGATCCTCTACGGCGTCGCGGGCGAGCGACGGCTTCAGGAATATGAGCTTCCCTGGCTGCCCGGCTACGAAGGCGCGGCGCCGGTGCGAATCGGCAACGGCGCCGTCAAGCAGCTCCAGCTCGACGTCTATGGCGAGGTGCTCGACACGTTCTACGTCGCGCGCCGGGCGGGCTTGTGCACCAGCGAGGCGACCTGGGCGCTCGAGGGCGCGCTCATCTCACACCTCGAGAAAATTTGGCAGGAGCCTGACGAAGGCATCTGGGAAGTGCGGGGCGGCCCGCGCCACTTCACGCATTCGAAGGTGATGGCGTGGGTGGCGTTCGACCGCGCGGTGCGCTCGATCGAGGAATTCGGCCTTGACGGGCCGGTCGAGCGCTGGCGCGAGGTCCGGTCCGCGATTCATGCCGAAGTGTGCGAGCGCGGGTTTGATCCCAAGCAGAACGCGTTCGTCCAGTCTTTCGGCGATGCGACGCTCGACGCGAGTCTCCTGCTCGTCCCGATCGTCGGCTTCCTGCCGCCCGACGATCCGCGCGTTCAGGGCACCGTCGCCGCCATTGAGCGCAGGCTCGTTCGCGACGGATTCGTGCTGCGCTATGACACGGGCGCTGAGGTGGATGGCTTGCCGCCCGGCGAAGGCGCCTTCCTCGCCTGCAGCTTCTGGCTGGTCGACAATTATGTGCTGCTCGGCCGCTACGACGACGCCTCGGCGCTATTCGAGCGGCTGCTCGCTTTGCGCAACGACGTCGGCTTGCTCGCGGAGGAATACGATCCCCATGAGCGCCGGCAGCTTGGCAACTTCCCGCAGGCGTTCTCGCATCTCGCGCTCATCAATGCGGCCCATAGCCTCAGCACGGCCGAGGGAGCGGCGCGCCTGCGTTCGCAGCAATCCGCGTCCGCTCAGCCGGGAACGCAGGCAGGCGCGCCCGCGAGCTAGGGCGGCGGAATCCTCGCCGTTCAGGCCGCCCGTCTCCCGGCTTTGGCCATGACGTTGGTTTGTGCGATAATTCGCGGGTTGAGCAACGTCGGCTGCGCGGGGCGCAAGGAGGACAACATGATTCGGTCGAGTTTGGTCAAAAGCGCCTGCGTGGCGATCGCGCTCTCGGGCTTCAGTGCGCCGCCGGCAGGCGCGCTCGAAATGCAGGGGTCGAACCCGACGGCGCGGCTGAGCGACGGGATGATCTCGAAAGTGGTGGTTTACCATCGCGGCGCGACGGTCCGCGGGCCGCGCGGCGGGGTCTACCACCGAGGCGGAACCTATCGCGGCTACCCCGGCGCCTATCGCGGCGGCGTCTACCGTCACGGCGGCGTTTACCGCGGCGGCTATTATGGCGGCTGGGCGCGGCCCGGCTGGTATCACTGGGGGCCGGGCGGCGCGATCGCGGCGGGCGCCGCGCTCGGCGTGCTCGCCGCCGGGGCCGCCGTCGCCTATGCGGGCCGGCCGCCGGCGCCGGGCCTGTGCTGGTATTACACCGATCCGAGCTACCGCGCCGGCTTCTGGGACGCCTGCTAGGCGCTTGGACGCATATCGGGTCAAAGGGTTGGCCGCCGGGTCCGGCGGCCGCCAGTCCCGCTGGAACAAGCCCCCATGATCCCCAACGCGCCCCGTCCGTTCGACTTCGACCTCGGCGAGAGCGCCGCGATAATCCGCGACAGCGCCCGGACCTTCGCCGAGAAGGAGATCGCGCCGCGCGCCGCGCAAATCGACCGCGACAACCTCTTTCCCCGCGACCTCTGGCCGAAGATGGGCGCGCTCGGCCTGCACGGGATCACCGCGCCCGAGGACTATGGCGGCCTCGGCCTCGGCTACCTCGAACATTGCGTGGCGATGGAGGAGATCTCGCGCGCCTCAGGCTCGGTCGGCCTCTCCTACGGGGCGCACTCGAACCTCTGCATCAACCAGATCGCGCGCAACGGCGATGACGCGCAGAAGGCGCGCTATCTGCCGAAGCTCATCTCGGGCGAGCATATCGGGGCGCTCGCGATGTCGGAGCCGAACGCGGGCTCCGACGTCGTCTCGATGACGACCCGCGCCGAGCGCAAAGGCGACCGCTTCGTGCTCAATGGCTCGAAAATGTGGATCACCAACGGTCCCCTCGCTGACACGCTTGTCGTCTACGCCAAGACCGACCCCGCGGCGAACGCGCGCGGAATCACCGCCTTCATCGTCAAGCGCGGCATGAAGGGCTTTTCGCATGGAGCAAAGCTGGACAAGCTTGGCATGCGCGGCTCCGACACGTCCGAACTCGTCTTCGCCGATTGCGAGGTCCCCGCCGAGAACGTGCTGGGCAAGGTCGGCAAGGGCGTCGCCGTGCTGATGAGCGGCCTCGACTACGAGCGGGTCGTGCTCGCGGCCGGGCCGCTCGGCCTCATGGCTGCCGCGCTCGACGTCGCCCTGCCTTATGTCCACGAGCGCAAGCAGTTCGGTCAGCCGATCGGGACCTTCCAACTGGTGCAGGGCAAGCTCGCCGACATGTACGTGACGATGAACGCGGCCAAGGCTTACGTCTATGCCGTCGCCAAGGCCTGCGACCGGGGCGAGACCACGCGCGAGGACGCGGCGGGCGTGATCCTCTACGCCGCCGAGCGCGCAACCCAGGTCGCGCTCGACGCGATCCAGCTTCTGGGCGGCAACGGCTACACCAACGACTATCCGCTCGGGCGCCTGCTCCGCGACGCCAAGCTCTACGAGATCGGCGCAGGCACGAGCGAAATCCGCCGCATGCTGATCGGGCGCGAATTGTTCGAGAAAAGCGCGTGAGCGCTTGTGTCAGTCCACGACCGGGATTCCCTCCGCCAGGGTCCCGTCGCTTGCGAACAGCGGCTTGAGGTTGCGCGGCTGATAGACGGCGGACTCGCACGTTCCCTCAGCGTCGGCCGAACAGACCAGGGCCGGTTTGCCGTAGCGGCCGACGACACTCATATGCGCCTTTTCGTTGATGGTTTGCAGCCGATTTCCGTCCGCGTCGAGAGGCGCGTAGAGGCGCTCGAAGGCCGTGACGTCGAACGGCTTCTGCAAGACCTCGCGAAAGGTCGGGCTGAAGCGATCGATCGAGAAGAGGCCGCTGCTCGAGTCATGCGACGGCGCCAGAACCTGCAAATCCGCAGGCCTTGGAAGGCAGGTCCAGTCGAGAACCAGCCCATCCGCTTCCGCCTTCCGCGCCATCCAGACAAGCGGAATATCGGCGAGCGTGCGGGTGACATAGCCGCCTCCCACATCGGAATGCGCGCCGGCAAACCAGACCTGCTCGATCCTGACTCCCGCCGGCGCGGGCCCGGTCCAGAACGTGGGAACAAAATCGTGGCGGTGCTCGTCGACGGCCAGGGCGTGGCAACCGTGTTCGACCACCGCGCAAGGACCGGTGTCGTGAAACGCGAATTTCCTGGCGTTTTCCGCCGAAAACAGGCGCCCCGGAACGCCGAGCGCTCCGACCGTCTCCCAAACGCCGAGAAACTTGATTTTCGCGCCGACGTGGCAATCGGTCTTGTACTTGTCGACGAAATCTTGCGGCGAGTGCGGCGGATCGGAACGGTAGTACGCCCAGGCGTTGGGAAGGTCGCCGAGCTTCTGCCGCTTGAGAATGCCGCACGCGTTGATAAGCCCGGCGAGGCTCCGCGCCGTGAAGGCGCCGCGAGAGAAGCCGAACAGAAAGATCTCGTCTCCCGGCAGATAGTTCTGGGCGATAAACATATAGGCGGAGCGAATGTTGTCGCCGACGCCAAGCCTAATCGCGCCCGCGACCAGCTTCTCGAATTCGAGGCCCTCTGTCCCGACGCCGCTGAGATAGAGCACGATCTGAAGAACGCCGCCCGTGTGCTGGGTCGCGTGGATAGCCCGCGCGATTCTGAACACATTCGTGTCGGCGCTTTGATTGTCCGCGTCGTCCCAGGTGCCGTCGCAGCACACGATGACCCGTTTCATGCCCGCCCCCGACCTGCACGACCATCGGACCGATCTAAGCCGCGTCTTCCGCCGCCGACCCCTTGCGGATGAGCACTTCGGCGAGATGCCGAGGCGCCCGTGCAAACGGCGGATCATCGCAATCGAAAGGCCACGCTTGCGTTGCAGGATTTCCCCAGCCCGCACGCGGGAGCCAAGCACCGCCTCGAGATCGCGGATCGTGAGGCCTTGCTGCTCCATGCGAAACTTGATCGCTTCGATCGGATCGGGGGGATCGATGGGAACATGCCGGCTTTCGTGACGTCGACGAGCGTCGCGAGGACGTCGAGCCGGTCGCCTTCCGGGGTTCCCGCCTTCGAGCCCCACAAGCGCTTCATCTCCTTCAAAGCGGTTCGATAGTCATCCCCCGTGCGGATCGGCTTCACGTCACTGGCCATGGTCCACCTTCCTGACATCCGGCGCGAGCTGCGATGAACTCGCGCAACGTGCGCCGAGCGATAACGCGCATTCAAGCCTCAACACGCCCCTTGATCGAAACACATCCTCAAAAATTCCACCACACGGCGACCACTCCTCCGTGCTGGCCGTTGGTCTTGACCGTCCAGACGGTCGAGAACAGGCCGACCTGAATCGACCATTTGCTGTTCAGCGCATAGACGACGCTCGCTTCCGCCACCGAAGAGCGCCAGGCCGGGAATGTCGGGTCGCTCGTGTTCATCGAGACCGTGGTGAAATCCTGAAGCATCAGCATGATCTTGGGCGTGAACTTGAAGCCGACGGTGACGTTGCCGTGCCACTCGTCCGGCGGGCCCTGGGTGCGGACCCGGTAGGCGACCTCGGCGTCGAGGAAGGCTGGAACCGAGCTTAAGCCCGGAATCCAGCCAAGGCCGGGGACCCCGGCCAGCGTGAAATTGCGGCCGGCGTTGAGGCGCGCCTCGCCCGCCCAGCCGGTGTTTCCCTCTTGCGCCGGCGCTTTCGTATCGTGGGCGCCCGGAATGAACGCGGTCGCCTCGCCCGAGAATATCCATCCTCCCGTCGACCAGAGCTTCTGCCTCAGGCCAATCCCCGAATAGTCGAGGCCGTTATAGGTGTCCGGCGTGGGCTCACCGATCGAATAATGCTCGAACGCGGTCTCGCCGAAAGCGGTGAGCGAGTCGGTGAGCCCGAATTGGGCGTAGGTCTGCACGTCGAAGCGGCTCTGGTTGGCCGGCGGATTGCCGCCCCAGGGCGGTCCGAAGCCGGTCCAGCCGTACAGGGTCTCGATGACCTGCCCGGTTCCCTGCGGCAAGGTCCAGGCGCCGCCGAACGCCGCCGCCGGCGCGCCGACGCTGAACGCAAGCGCGAACGCGGCCGACCACCAACGGTTCGGGCCGGCGCGGGTCAAAACCATGCCCCCTTACGCAAGCAGCTACGCAGCCCTGCAAGGACTTAAGACAATCGTGGAAACGAAGCCCCAACTTTTCCGTCCGGTCAAGCGTAAAATAACCTCGCCGTCGCAAAAAAGCTAATACACGCAACGAGTTGCGGGTGATCGCGGGCATCGGGACAACTCGTTTGCGCGCCTCTTGCGGCCCTGTCTAGACATATCGGCGGCCCGATCCGGCCGCCGATCGATCGAGGTAATTAGAACGTCGTTTGGATTTTTCTTTTTTGGGAACACGCGCCAGTCGAGCGCACTCGCGCCGACACGCGCCGCCTGATATAAAGCCCATGTGCTCGATTTGCGCTCCGCGCCCCGCGCGCCTTTGCTAGCCCCTTCCGATGCGCCGCCGGTCGAATGGGTCGTCACGCCGGGACTGACGCCATATGCCGACGCGCTCGCGGAGATGGAGGCGCGGGCGGAAGCGATCGCGCGCGGCGCCGCGCCCGAGCGCGTCTGGCTCATCGAGCATCCGCCGCTTTACACTGCGGGAACCAGCGCCAAGGCGAGCGACCTCATCGAGGCGCGCTTTCCCGTCCATCGCGCCGGACGCGGCGGCCAGTTCACCTATCACGGACCCGGGCAGCGGGTCGCCTATGTGATGCTCGACCTCAAGCGCCGTCGGCCCGACGTGCGAGCCTATGTGGCTTCGCTCGAACGCTGGCTGATCGGGGCCTTGAAGGCGTTCGACGTTAAGGGCGAAACCCGCGAGACGCGAGTCGGCGTATGGGTCAGGCGGCCCGACAAGCCCGCTTCGCCGCTGGGGGAAATGGCCGAGGACAAGATCGCCGCCATCGGCGTCAGGGTCAGGCGCTGGGCGACGCTGCATGGCGTCGCGCTCAATGTCGATCCGGATCTTGCGCATTTTTCCGGCATCGTCCCGTGCGGAATCGCCGAAGCGCATTATGGCGTCACCAGTCTCGCCGACCTCGGCCGCCCCACTTCCATGGCTGAAGCGGACGCGGCTTTGCGGGCGGCGTTCGAGGCCGTGTTCGGCCCGACGCGGTCCCCTTGAGCGAGGGCCGCCTCCGGTTGCCCGCCCGGCCGGCCGAAATTATAGCCGTGGCATGGGCCTTCAATTTCGGCTTCCTGAGAGGAGCCGGCGCGCGTTCTGGGCGCGCCTTTATGCGCGCCGGCGCCTCATCAGCGAGTTCGCCGCGCCGCTCGCTCCCGCCCATTACGCGCTGATCGGCGAGAGCCTCGGCTATCGTCCCAACGCCTTCTTCGATCCGGGCTTTTTCCGCGCCCGCGCGAACATCGGGAAGGACAGGAGCCGAGGACTGCTCGAGCTCTATCTCTCGCGTCCCGACCCCGACGCGCCTTCCCCTTCGGCCGAATTCGACCATGCCTGGTACGCGTCGCAGAATCCGGATTGGGCGAAGAGCCATCCCCATCCGTTCCTGCACTTTCTCGAGCGCGGATTGCAGGCGGGGAGGCGTCCACGGGAGGATATTGACGTGGCGTTCGTCCGCGACATCACCCGCGGCGTGAAGCCCCGCTCGCTCGAGGAGGCGGCCTTCCGGGTCTTCGACCGAAGCTTGAGCCAGGGCGAGATCGGGCCGCCTCTCAACCGGCAGGAATTGCGCACCCGCCAGGACCGTTTCTACGCTGACGGACGGCTCTGCGTTGAACGGGAGGCGCCTCGTCCGGAGCGGAGCCTGCTCGTCTTCGTCCAATGCGGCCAGGGGTTCGACGCGCCCTACCTCGAGGCGCCGCGCGGCTTTGACGTTCTCCTCAACTATTACGAGGAAGCAAGCGTCCATCCGAACGCTGATATCGCCGTTCTTCAGGCGGGAACCAAGACAACCGCCGTTCGACGGCTGATGGAGCTGAGGCCCGATCTGCTCCTGCGCTACCAGGCGGTCCTGTTCCTCGATGACGACGTCGAGATCGACACGCAAGCGATCGAGGCGCTCTTCCGCACGATGGCGGCCGAAAAGCTCGATCTCGCGCAACCGGCGCTGACCGCGGATTCGGCGACCGCCTATCCATTTCTGAAGAGACCATCCATCGGCGCGGGCGTGACGCGGGTCTCGTCGGTCGAGATCATGGCGCCGGCGCTAACGCGCCGCGCGCTCGAGAGCGCGAGCTGGGCGTTCGCGGAATCGGTCAGCGGCTGGGGCAGCGACTTGCTGCTGGGGCCAGCGGTCCGCGCAGCCTGCGGACCCAAGAGCGTCGGAATCATCGGCTCGGTCGCGATCCGGCACACGGCGCCGGTCGACCTCGCCGCTGGCGCCTTTTACGCCCTTCTGCGCCGCTACGGCGTCGATCCAGGACACGAGGCGAACCGGGTCGCAGTCGACTTCGGCGTCGAACGCTTCTTGAGACCCCTCGCGCCCGGAGAGACTGGACAAACCTGCCGAGCGCCGGTCGGCTTGACAAGGCGGGCGTTTCCTCAATTCTGACGACCGGGCGGGCGGCAAGGACGCAATGCGAAGGGCGCACGAGGCCAGACTTTACGCATTGACCACGGCGACCGCCTGCGCGTTGGCGATGCTGGCCGGAGTCGTCGGGGCGCCCGTGCGCGCTGTCATGCAGAATGTGGTCTTCGACCAATACCAGCGCTGGAAGCCTCGCCCTTATGCGTTCGACCAACCCGTTCGCATCGTCGCGATCGACGACGAATCGCTGAAGCGCCTTGGGCAATGGCCGTGGCCGCGCGAGCGCCTCGCCGCGCTTGTCGACAATTTGAAACGCGCCGGCGCCGCGGCGATCGTGTTCGATTTCCTGTTCTCGGAGAAGGATCGCGCCGACGCCTCCGCACCGGCCGGAAAGACGCCCGACGACGCCTTCGCCCGGGCGATCGATGGCGGGAACGTCGTCCTCGGCAGCTTCATCTCTCCCGATCTGCGAAGTGGCGCAAGCGGTTCCGCCAAGGCGGGATTCGTGACCGCCGGCGACGACCCAACGAAGTTTCTGACGCGGGCGCCGGGGCTTCTGATGCCCCTGCCCGAGCTGGCGCAGCATGCGGCCGGGGTCGGCTTCCTCGATTGGCGGCCGGACACCGACAGAGTGGTGCGGCGGGTGCCGCTCATCCTCAACGTGAACGGCGCCTTGCAGCCGAGTCTCGCCATGGAGGCGCTGCGGGTCGCGCAAGGCGCTTCGACCTATATCGTCAAGTCTTCGAACGCGAGCGGCGAAACCGCTTTCGGTGAAGTGTACGGGGTGATCGCGATCAAAAACGGCGACTTGACGATCCCGACGGACCCCGCCGGGGACGTCAGGGTCTATTTCGCGCAGCCCGACCCGCGCCGCTCGATCCCTGCGTGGAAGGCGCTCGAGCCCGGGGCGGATCTCAGCGGCGTTCGCGGCTCGATCGTGTTCGTCGGCGCATCCGCGGCCTTGCTCTCGGACATCGTCGCCACGCCCCTCTCGCCCGCGATGCCGGGCGTTGAAGCGCATGCGCAGATCGTCGAACAGCTCCTGAGCGGCCAGACGCTGACAAGGCCGGATTGGGCGCCGAGCGCGGAGTGGATCGCGACCGCCTTCATCTGCGCCGCGCTCGTGGCGACGACATGGTTATTAGCGCCTAACCTCGCGGCGCTCGCCTTCGCGGCTGTGGTTGGCGCGATCGTCGCGGTGAGCTGGTACGCGTTTTCCCGCCACGGGGTGCTGATCGAACCGACCTATCCCGCGTTCTCCGCCGCCGCGGTCTACTTTACCGGGGTCTCGACGCTCTACGCGGTTAAACGTCATCAGGAGCGCGAGATCCGCTCCGCGTTCGGCCGGTTCGTCTCGCCTGCGGTGGTCGCGCGCTTGGCGGAAATGCCGGGAGCGCTCGAGCTCGGCGGCCTGCAGCGCGAACTCACCCTGCTCTTCTGCGACATCCGGTCGTTCACCACCATCTCGGAGGGGTTCGACGCGGCGGGGCTCACCCACTTCCTCAACGAATATCTGACGCCCATGACCGACGCCATTCTCGACCGGATGGGCACGGTCGACAAATACATGGGTGACGCCATCATGGCGTTCTGGAACGCCCCGCTCGACGATCCCAATCATGCGGCGCATGCGGTCGCTTCCGCGCTCACGATGCGCGAGACGCTGGTTGCGCTCAACGAGGGCTGGCGCGCCCAAGCCGAGGCCGATGGGCGCTCCTTCAAGCCGGTGCGTTTCGGCATCGGCCTCAATTCAGGCGAATGCTGCGTCGGCAACCTCGGTTCGCTGCGCCGGTTCGACTATTCGGCGATCGGCGACGAGGTGAACGTCGCCTCGCGGCTCGAAGGCGCGTGCAAGATTTTCCAGGTCGACATCATCGGCAGCGAAACGGT
>Ga0335075_10014328_pt1 | contig 11916 bp, 11 predicted proteins | sample Lox_Sample_24_FD_206723 | JGI IMG/M metagenome (GOLD analysis project Ga0335075, IMG submission 206723) | Soil microbial communities from Loxahatchee National Wildlife Refuge, Florida, United States - Lox_Sample_2.4 | ecosystem: Environmental > Terrestrial > Soil > Wetlands | place: USA... | reverse complement strand
GCCGACCTGCGCGGCCCGGCCCAGGGCCCGGTCGAGCTGCCGATCTGGCTGTTCTGGAGTTCAGCCGATCACACGTTCGATCTGTCTAAGCCGTTCATGCTGCGGTCCATGTACGAGACCGTGCTCCGTGAAGCGGCCCGCCCCGAGGATCTCACCACCTACCTGAATGGCAAGACGCTGGCCGCCGTCTGGCCGGACCTGCACCTGCCCAAGGGCGTGCGGCTGGCCTGGGAAGAGCATCACCCGGTGCTGCGAGCCGCCGCCGCTGCCTGATGCCGGTCAGCGAATTCCACCGCCAGGTGGCCGCGATCGCCCTGGCCGCTGCGGGCAGGCACGGGTTCGCGCTGGCGGGCGGCAACGCTCTGATGGCGCACGGAATCATCGACCGGCCGACCGAGGACGTCGACCTGTTCACCGACCAGGAGACCGGCGTGGAAGCGGCCGCCGATGAGGTGGAGGTGAGGCTGCGCGGCGCGTCCTTCGAGGCCGAGCGCCAGGACAAGACCGCCGGGCTCGGGGACATCTTCCCCGGGATGGACCAGGGGCTGGCCGAATGGATCGTCACCGCACCCGGGGGCGAGCAGATGATGCTGCAGATGGCCTATTTCGACCGGACCCGCGGCCCGGTGACCATGGACCTCGGGCCCGTCCTTGACCTCGAGGATGTCCTGGGCGGCAAGGTCTGCGCACTCGCGAGCCGGGCCGTGGAGCGCGATTACCTGGACACCGCGGCCGCCCTTGAGCGCTACAGCGTCGACCAGCTCATCGGCTTTGCCAGGCGGCTGGACGCGGGCCTGACCAGCCAGGACTTCGCCGACGCCGGGCGCAGGCTGGACCACATGGAGGACGAGGCATTCGCCCGGTACGGCCTGTCCCGCCGCGACGTCACCAGGCTCCGGGATCGGCTGGCGGCCTGGCCCCGGCCCTGACCTCCCGCACGCCAGGCAATGCAAAGATCCCGCCGCCGAGTTCCGCGAAGGCAGCCAGCACCACCTCACGCGTGCCCGGACTCCCCCTCTTTCAGCTCTTCCAGCATCTCCTCCGCCACCTCGGCCAGCTGCTTGGCTTCCTCTACGACCGCCTCAGCCTGGGCCTCCGCGGCCACGTCCGCCTTCTCCAGGGCGACGTTCTCGGCCTTGATCTCCTCGACGGTGGCCTTCGCCTCGTCGGTCTGCAAGCTCATGCCGGCCGGCGCAGCGTGATCCGATACGCCCGCGTGCTCACTGGAAGTCGTCATGTCCCGAACAACTGTCCTGAGATCGGCTCTCTACTCGCAGTCAGCCGCCTCAATTCCGGCGAGTCCGGCTGGCCGGTGCTCAGCTGAGGGCCAGCACCGCGTAGACGGCCAGCCAGTGTTCCACCATGTAGTCGTCGCCGATGGCGTGCGGCAGCGCTGCGTCCAGATGTGTGCGCGCCGCGGCCAGCGCCGGTTCGATCCTCGCGTCACCGCCCGGCAGGCTCTCCGCGATCCGCCGCCAGCAGTAGGCCCGGCTCGCGTTGAGGCCATGCAGGTGGGCGATCTGCCCGTCGCTGGCGTCGGAGACGACGGCGGGGGTGAAGAGCGTGGCCGGCTCGCCGTCGGCGATCCCGGGCAGGAACGCTGCCAGCCAGTCGGCGAACTCCGGCTGCGCGAGCAGCCTGCTCATCAGCTCTGCCTCGGTCAGCGTGGGTGACAGGAAGTCGTGGCCTGACGGCTCGTAGCTGCCCGGATAGTCGGTGTCGCCCGCGAACCAGCCCAGTGCCTTAGCCTCGATCGCCACAGCCAGGTCCGGCCGGCCTGCCTGCGCCTGCCGTGCTGCGAAGGGCAAGGCGGCCGACAGGCTGAACGCGCTGTTGGCGTGCATGCCATGCCGGACCGGATACGTGGCCTTGGGCAGCCAGTCCAGAAAGCCCTGGGTCAGCGCGTCGGCCAGCGGCGCGATCGCGGTCAGCCAGCGGGACGCCTGGGCGTCGTCGAGGCTGGCGATCTCGTGCACCAGAGCAAGCGCCCAGGCCCAGCCGTATGGCCGCTCGTGCCGCCCGTCGACGCTGGCCACGAAGCTGGCCTCCGCCGCCAGCTTGTCCGCGGTGAACTGGGCGTCCAGCAGCTCCCTGATCTCGCCGTCCGGCGCCGAGCCGCCAGCCAGCCGCAGCAGCCGCACCAGCAGCCAGTGCATCTCGACACATGAGTGCCAGTCCAGGCTGCCGTAGAACACCGGTGCCCGCTCGGCGGGCCGGGCCGGGAAGTCGCCAGGCCCCGACATCAGATGGACAAGCAGTGAGGGGAACTCCCGGCCGATGTTGGCCACGGCAACCCCGGCGTAGGCGGCCGCCTGCTCATGCAAGATGTCCCGGCACTCGGCCGCGACCGCACCGGCCGGGCCGATATGGCTGTCACGCACGGCAGCAGACTACGCGCCCCGATACGGCGTACCGCTCCGGCTTGTCGTTGGTGCCGTTCAATACGGCCCTTCTAGCAGAGCGCGTGGTGAATGGTGTCGCGTAGCCAGCGCTGTGCCGGGTCGGCATCGAGCCGTGCGTGCCAGAGGAGTCGTATTTCGATTTCCGGCAGTGCCGCGGGGATGGGAAACCAGCGGATGCCGAGGGCCTGGCCGTAGTGTTCGGCGAGGCGCTGCGGCACGAGCCCGACGTATTGGCTTGACACGACCAGGAGAACGGCCACGGCGGAGGTGGGAACGACGGCGGCGACGTGGCGGTGCAGGCCCGCGGCGTGGAGCGCATCATCGAGTGGTCCGCGAGCGCGTCCACGGCGCGAGGCCGAGACGTGGGGGTACTGGCACAGTTGCGCCAGCGTTGGGCGGCGGTGACGACCCAGCGGGCTGTCGGCGCGGACGATGCCGACCATTCGTTCGCGGTATAGCACGGCTGTACGGATGTCGGGAGCCGCGATGTCGCCGGCGCTGATGTCCAGATCGACCGAGCCGTCGCGCAGGGCCTCGGCGCTTTCGCTGCCCTCGGCCACGAAGCGCAGGATCACACCCGGGGCGATCGCGGCCGTGGCTTGGACGGCCACCGTTGCCAGGGTCGCGGCCACACCATCGTTGATGCGGATCGTGAAGGTGCGCCTGAGGTCGGCGACCTTGAGCTCACGGTCGGCGCTGATCAGCGCTGACGCTTCGTCAAGCAGTGAGCGCACCCGCGGCGCGGTCCGGAGCGCGAACGGCGTGGGCGTCATCGCGCGGCCGGCCCGCACCAGGATCGGGTCGTCCATCGCCCGCCGGAGCCGGCCCAGCGCCCGGCTGGTCGCCGGGATGGACAGATGGAGCCGCTCGGCCGCCGCCGTGACGCTGGCGTCCTGGAGCAGCGCGTCGAATACGCGCAGCAGGTTGAGGTCGAGCCGCTCGGCCATAGTTGCATGATACGCAAGAACTCCTTATTAAAGTTGCGTGGCACGGAGACCACCGACGTCCCTAACGTCGTGGTCATGCCACGCAGCATCCTGGTCCGCGATCACGCTCCGGCCTCACCAGAGCGGCCGTCCCGTGTGCTCTGGCAGCGCAGCCTGCTCGCAGTCATGTGCGCCTGCGTCGTGCTCGTGGTCGGGATGGTCGCGGCGGTCAACCTCGCCGTCCCGATGCTCGCCGCGAGCGCACTGCACCCGTCCGCGCCTGCGCTGGTCTGGATTGTCGACACCTACGTGATCTTCTTCGCTTGCCTGGTGATCCCCGGCGGGGCCGCGGGCGACCGCTTCGGGCGCAAGGGTGTCCTGCTGGCCGGCCTGGCGCTGTTCGCGGTGGGCGCGCTGATGTCGGCGACAGCACCGAACGTGGCCCTGCTTCTCACCAGCCGGGCGATCACGGGTGCCGGCGCTGCCGCCGTGCTGCCCAACACGCTCGCCGTGCTGCTGCACGCTGTCCCCGCCGAACGCAAGGGCGTGACGATCGCGACCTGGGCATCGATGACAGGCATCGGCGGAGTCGCCGGCAACGTCGGCGGCGGGGCGATTCTGTCGAGCGGAGTATGGCGTTGGCTGTTCGCAGCCGGCGCGGCGATCTCGCTGGTCCTCGCTGCGCTCGTGAGACGCTTCGCGCCGGTGTCGCCGCGCCATGACCGCCGGCTGGACCCACTCGGCGCGGTGTTGCTCACCGCCGCGTCGGTGGCGCTGCTGCTCGGCATCGTGCAGGGCCCGGAGGCGGGCTGGGGCAGCGCGATCGTCGTCGCCGGATTCGCCGGCTCCGCAGCGCTGTTCACGGTTTGGACGCTTGTCGAACTCAAAGTCGAACACCCCCTGCTCGACCCCCGGTTGTTCCGCGTCCCTGGCCTGCGCAGCGCCTGCCTCGGCATGACAGCGATCTTCTTCGGCATGTTCGCGCTGTTCTACGTCAACGCGTCGTTCCTGCAGTACGCCAAGGGATTCGGCGTCCTGCAAACCGGTCTCGGCATCATCCCGCTGACCGTCCCGGTCATCCTGGGTGGACGGCATGTCGGGCGCCTGGCCCAGCGCATCGGCATCGATGCCACCATCGCTCTCGCGTTCGCGTTCGGCGGCTGCGGAGTGCTCGGGCTGTCCGCGAGCGGCGCGCAGACGCCCTACATCGTCTATGCCGCATGGCTCGTCGTGGTCGGAGCCGGCGTGATGCTGGCCCTGCCGACGCTCTCGAGTGCTATCGCAGGCTCGCTGCCACCGGCCCAGGCCGGGGTCGGAGCCGGGTTGCAGGCAACCACCCGCGAGTTCGGCAGCGCCCTCGGCGTCGCGGTCATCGGCACGGTGCTCACCGCACGGTTCGTCGCCGCGCTCCCCCCGGACATCCGCGCCGGCCACGATCCGCAGACCGTGGCCCAAGCGCTGGCCACGACCGCACCCAGCCGCGCCCAGGACATCATCATCGCGTTCGTCTCGGGCACGGACGCCGGACTACGGGTGATCGGCGCGAGTGTGCTCGTCCTGGGCGCGCTCGTCGTGCTGCAGTCGCGGCTGTCCAGACGCACACCACGGTGATCGGTCAGCGGTGTGCGCCCAGGCCGGTGACGGGTTCCGGGCTGGCGGGCCGGGAGATGTCGCTGAGCCTGGCCAGCGCGTCAGGCGGCAGCGCGAGCCCGGATCCAGCCAGGTTGTCGTGCAGCTGGCTGAGCGTGCGCGGGCCGGCGATGACGGCGGTGACGCCGGGCTGGCTGGCCACCCAGGCCAGGGCGACGCTGGCTGGCGAGGCGCCGAGGCCGGCCGCGACGCCGGCGGTCTCGGCGGCGATGCGGAGGTTGCGCTCGGTGAGCATGCCCTCGGCCCAGGACCGGGCGGCCGGCATCGGTGAGGCCTTGAGCCGGCCGATCCGCGTGTCGCCGCCGGGGGGCTGGCCAGGACGGTAGCGGCCGGCCAGGATGCCGCCGCCGAGCGGGGACCAGGCCAGCGCGCCCAGGCCATGCCGCTGGCAGGCGGGCAGGATCTCGGCTTCGATGGCCCGGGCCAGCAGCGAGTACTGGGGCTGCAGGCTGATGAACGGCGTGCCGCCGGCCCGCTGCGCGGCCCACTGGGACTCGACGATCTGGGCGGCGGTGAAGTTGGAGCAGCCGAGGTAGCGGACCTTGCCGGAGCGGACGAAGGCGTCCAGCGAGGCCATGGTCTCCTCGACCGAGGTGGCGGGATCCCACTGGTGGCACTGGTAGAGGTCGATGTGGTCGGTGCCGAGCCGGCGGAGGCTGGCCTCCAGCGCCCGGGCCAGGTGGGCCCGGGACAGCCCCCGGTCGTTCGGCCCGGGTCCCTGGGGCAGGAACGCCTTGGTGGCCAGCACCACCGCGTCCCTCCGGCCCTTGACCGCCCGGCCGACGATCTCCTCGGACTGGCCGCCGGAATAGCCGTCGGCGGTGTCGATGATGATGCCGCCCGCGTCCAGGTAAGTCCCGATGATGCGGCTGGCTTCATTCTCGTCGCAGCCGGGGGTTCCGGCCGGGGCGCCGAAGTTCATCGCGCCCAGGCAGAGGCGGGAGATTTTCAGGCCTGACCGGCCCAGCGGCACGTATTCCATGCTGGTTTCCTCCAAGAACGGGTCGCGCCGCGCCGGCTAGAGTCGGAACAGGTGTTCCGGTTGAGTACCTTACGGAACACCTGTTCCGGTTGTCAACGCGAGTCCGGAGGCCATGGTGAACGGCGACGCCCGGCCGCAGCGCGCCGACGCGGCGCGCAACCGCGAGCGCGTGCTGGCCTCGGCCGAGACGGTGCTGGCCCGCGATGGGCTGTCCGCGTCCATGCGGGCGATCGCCGCGGACGCGGGCGTGGGCCTGGGCACGATCTACCGGAACTTCCCCACCCAGGAGGCGCTGTATCAGGCCATCCTCGTCCGGCGCACGAAGGCCCTGATCGCTGAGGCAGCGGACCTGGGCGGCGCGGCCGACCCGGGACAGGCGTTCTTCGGCTACTTCACCCACGTGGTCGAGCACGCCATGCGCACCAAGGCCATCGCCGACCTGCTCACCAGGTCCGGGATCGACCCCAAGTCCGGCCTGGCCGACATCGGCCGCGACATGCGGCACGCCGTCGGGGTGCTGCTCGCCCGCGCCCAGCAGGCGGGCGCCGTCCGGCTGGACCTGCGCATCCCGGAACTGATGGCCATCCTGACCGCCGTCTGCATGGCCGCCGAGCACCACCAGTGGGACACCGAGCTGCGGGCCAGCACCCTGGCCGTCGTGTTCGACGGCATGCGCCCGCAGCATGCGCCGCCCGGCGTTCCATAAGCGGCCCCGCGGCCACCGGGTGTCAGCCGCATCGGATGCCTGCAGCTGCGCGCATCCCTCGCGCGCCGTGTCCAGGGCTGCGGCCATCGCCTCGGCATCCAGGCCGGCCCGGTGCAGGGCGTCGCTGACGGCCCGCACTCGCTCCCCGGTACCGGTCTTCTGGCCGCTCGCGAGCACCTCCTTGACGTGCTCGACCTCCAGGAATGCGGCGAGCTGCCCCAGCAGCTGCGGCATCAGGGACATGGCCAGGGACAGGCCGGCCACAACGTCGGACACGTCGGACGGGGATTCCAGCTCGTCGTCCGGGCCGAGGGTCAGCTGGTTCAAGGCGCTGATGCCCTCGGTCACCGCGCGGGCCGCCTGTTGCAGCCTGGTCATGCCGCCAGGCTCCGGCCGGCTTCTCACTGGATTGGCGAAGGCCGGCCCGGCGCCTGCGTGACGGCCAGGCGGCCGTCTCGCAACAGGCCCTGCCGCTGCGCCCGGGAGGCCACGATGCTGTCGTGGGTGACCAGCACCATGGTCAGCCCGCGAGAGTGCCACAGCTTCTCCAGCAGGCCGATGATCTCGTCCCTGGTCCCCTCGTCGAGGTTTCCGGTCGGCTCGTCGGCCAGCAGCACGGTGGGCTCTTTTACCAGCGCCCGTGCGGTCGCCACCCGTTGCTGCTGACCCCCGGACAGCTCAGACGGGAGATGGCGCAGCCGGTCGCCGAGACCGACGTCAATCAGCGCCTGCTCCGCGCGCGCCTTCCGGTCGGCCGCACCCACTTTGAGCGGGACCAGCGCGACCTCGACGTTCTCGGCCGCGCTCAGCGTCGGGATCAGGTTGAAGGTCTGGAAGATAAACCCAATCGAGCGGGCCCGCACCTTCGTGACCTGGCGTTCTGGCATTCTGGCCAGGTCGGTGCCGTCGAACTCGACCGTTCCTGAGGTGGGCCGGTCCAGGCCGCCGATGATCTGCAGCAGCGTGGACTTGCCGTGGCCGGTCGGCCCCTGGATGGCCAGCCACTCGCCATCCTCGATCGCCAGGTCCACGCCCTGCAACGCGGTGACAACGGCACCGCCCTTGCGGTACTTCTTGACCACTCCGGACAGCTTGTACATCGTTTCCTCTCATTCACTCGACTTTGGCCAGCGCGGCGGCGGGGCGCAGCCGGGCTGCCCGCCAGCCGCCGAACACGCCGGCGATGAGGCCGCCGGCGATGGCCAGCACGACGGCGGCGAGGATCAGGTCCAGGCTGACCGGCGCGGTCAGGGTCACCGACACCGTGTGGCTGGTGCTGGTCAGTGCCTTGAGGGCGCTGGAGCTGGCCGAGCCGAGCGCCCGGCCGGGACCCGTGACCGAGGCCGAATTGCCGGATCCGACCGTCGCGGACAGCTTCGGTGCCAGCTTGTCGATCAGGGCGGCGCCGCCGTACCCCAGGCCCACGCCGACGACCGCGCCGGCGATGCCGATAGCGATCGACTCGCCCATGACCTGGCCGACGATGCGCCTGCTCGGCCAGCCGAGCGCCTTCAGCGTGCCGAACTCCCGCACCCGCCGGGCGACCGCCGCCATGGTCAGCAGGCTGGCCAGCAGGAACGCCGCTACCAGGACGGCCACCGACAGCCACCGGCCGAGATTATTGGCCAGGCTGGACGCACTGCTCAGCGATCCGGTCACCTCGCTGGCCAGGTCGCTGGAATCGGTGACCGTGGCCGAGGGCAGCAGCTTGCTGATCTCACTCTGCACCGAAGGGATATTCGCCGCGCTCGCGGCGCTCACGTAGACCGTGTCGATCTCACCGGCCAGGCTCTTCGACCCGTTCTTCCCGATGCTCTGCGCCTTCGCCAGCGGGATGTACACGTCAGGCGGGTTGCCGCCCTGCGGCACGCTGACGATTCCGACGATCTTGAAGTCCGTGCCGCCCACGTCGATCGTCCCGCCCGTGCTCAGTTTGTTCTGCGCCGCGTAGCCGGAGTCGATCACTGCGTCGTCGCCGTTCGCGTCGGCGGGCGTCAGCGTGGTGCCGGAGGTGATCTTTCCGGCGCTGAGCGGGCCGAGCGCGCTGTTGGCCGTATCGACCCCGTCGACGTTGAAGGTGTTGCTCGTGAAGCTGGACTTGTAGCTGCCAAGTCCCTGGCCGACGGTGATCTGCGGGACCGTCCCCGTGACCGTCAGATCGGTGAGCGCGAGCCCGCCGACCGCGCTCGAAACCCCGGCCTGCCTGGCCACTTTGGCCAGCACGCCGGAGCTGAGGACCCCGTACTGCTCGGTGGCGAGGTTATTTATGTTGATCTTCGTTCCCGCGGCGACCGCCCCGGTCCTGATGTCCTTGATCTCCTGGGTGAACCCGAACGTGGTCCCGACACTTGAGCCCACCGCCGGTGGCTCGGTGACGGTAACGTCGGTTCCCACCCCGTAGAGCGTGTGCAGCACGGTGGACTGCGAATTATTAACGCCGTTCGAGGCGGCGACCACGGTGATCACCAGCCCGATTCCCAGCGCGAGGCCGAGAGCGATGAAGACGGCCTGCCGCACGCGTCGGCGCAGCTCGCGCCTGAGGTATGTGAAAAACATGTCGGCTCCTTTCTAAGTGCCAGGTGAATGGCAGGCTCACGCCCGCGCAGGCTCCGTGGCCACCGCAGGACTGCTGGGTCGGCCCGGCCGCGACGGCCACCAGTTCCAGCGCCCGAGCAGGACCACGGCCGACGGCACGAGCAGCGTCCGGACCACGAACGTGTCCATGAGGACGCCCAGCGCGAGGCCCAGCCCGATCGACTGAAGCTGGCCGCCCATGGCCCCGCCGCCGACGATGGCGAGCACGCCGAACGTGCCGGCCAGGACGAGACCGGCCGAGGTGACCGTGGGCCCGGTCCGGCCGATGGCGCGCACCACCGCCTCGCGCAGCGGAAGACGCCCGGCCTCCTCCCTGATCCGGGTCATGATCAGGATGTTGTAGTCCTCGCCCAGGGCCAGCAGGAACACGAACATCAGGAACGGCAGGACGAAGACCAGGCCGTCCTGCCCGCCCAGGTCGATGACCAGCAGCGTCGTGGCTCCCAGCGTGGCCAGGTAGGAGCCGGCGATGCTGACCACCAGGTAGAGGGGTGCGACCAGGCTGCGCAGCACCAGGCCGAGCAGCACCGCGATGGCCAGCACCGCGACCGGGATGATCCGCACGATGTCGTTGCCCGCCGTGGCGCTCACGTCGTAGAGCGCGGCCGCCTGGCCCGCGACACCGCTGGCCGTCGCGCCAGAACGCCGGGCCGCCGTGGCCAGCGCCGCGCGGACCGCGGGCGTAGCGTCCATCGCCGCGGTGCTCTGCTGGTTCCCGGCGCGGAGCCCGGCCAGGAACTGGATGGTCGTGCCGTCGGGACTCACGTACTGAGCGGAGGCGCGGTAGGCGTCGTAGACGCCGCGCGGTACCCGGACGGTGGCCGGCTCGGCCAGCGGCAGCCCTCGTGGGCCGCCGAGATCGGCGTGCGCCGCGGCGTAGGCGCCGGGGCTCAGCGGCGCGCCATTGGGGTCGAGCGGGCCTGCCAGCGCCGCGAACAGCCCCGACGACCGCAGGCTCGCCTCCGCCGCGGCCAGCGAGCCTGGGTGCTGCCACACTGGCGTGCTGTATTTCATGACCAGGTGCGCGGGGTTGGCCGTCGACTGCGGGAAGTGATCCGCAATGATCATGTTGCCCGCCGCCGCATCCGAGCCGGCCGGCGCGGTGACCGAGCGATCCAGGCTCGCCGTGCGGTAGCCGAAGGCGCCCAGCGCCAGGACCGCGAAGATCAGCGCCCCGGCACCGAGGGTCAGCGCCGGGCGGCGCACCGCCCGGGCGGCCACTTGGCCCCACAGGCCTTCCCGCACGCCCTGGCTGGCTGCCGGATGCACCGAGGGAAACACCCAGCCGGCCAGCAGGGCCAGCAGCGCCGGCAGCAGAGTCAGCCCGGCCAGCAGCATCACCGCGACGCCGACGGCCAGTGGCAGGCCCAGATCGTGGTAGAGCCCGAAGCTGGCCAGCAGCAGCGTGAGCAGCGCCAGGATGACCGTGCCCGCCGAGGCGGTGATCGACTCGCCGACCCGGGTCAGCGCGCGGACGACCGCGGCGCGAGGCTCGGTCCCGGCTCGCAGTTCCTCGCGGAACCGGTACACCAGGAACAGGCCGTAATCGGTGCCCGCCCCGAGCATGAGCACGACCAGCAGCGTCTGGGTGACCGAGGAGATCTGCAGCCCATGCGCGCCGAGCCCGGCGATGAACCGCTGCGACACCAGCAGCGCCACCCCGCTGGGCACGAACGTGACCAGCGCCGCGACCGGGGAACGCAGCACGAGGAGCAGCAGCAGGATGATGAACAGGATCGAGAACAGCCCGATCTTGTTCGTCGCCTTGTTGCCGCTGACGTTGTTCGCGACGTTGCTGGCCACCGGGCCAGCCACGTGCAGCTGCAGTCCGGCCGGCGCCCCGGCCCTGGCGAACGTGGCCTGCAGCCCGCTCACCACGGGCCTCAGCGCGGCCACGTCCTGGTTGGCCTTGGCAACGGCGACATCGAACTGCACGGCCTTCCCGTCGGGGGAGATCGTGCCCGCTCCGGCCTCGGTGAGCGCTTTCTCGAGGTGCTTCACCGAGATCACCCCGCTGACCCCCTGCGCCAGCTTCGCCTCCCGGCCGACCGCCGCCAGGTCCGCCGCGGTCAGCGGGCCGTCTGCCCGGTAGGCGACGATCGTGATCTTGCTGGTGGCCGGTCTGCCGAGTAGCGGGGCCGCGAGCGAGGCGGCCTGGACGCTCCGCGCACCCGAGGACAGGAACAGGCTCGGGTCGCTGTTCACCTCGGTGCCCAGCCCGGGCAGGGCCAGGAACGCGGCCATCAGGACCACGGCCCAGAGGGCCACGACCAGAACGCGGTACCGGACGACGAACCCGGCCAGGCCCTCGAAGAACGTGGCCATCACGGCTGCTTCCTCCGGCCGGCCCGGAGCCTGGCCGCGTAGATCATCCAGCCCCCGGCCAGTACCACGATGACGACGATGAGCGCCGCGAGCACCAGCCGGTGCGCGCCCCTCCCCCCGCTCGCCAGGGTCATGACTGCCAGCTCGTGCATCTGCGCCTCCGCGGAATCGCCTTGATCCGCGTCCCATGGTGGCCAGCGCCGCGGCCGGTGTCGTCAGCCCGGCGAATCGAGTTTTCCCCCTGCGCTGGCGTTAGCCGGGCCAGCGGGCTGCAACCCAGGATGTACCGGGCCGTCAGCCCGGTCAGCCCGGTGTGACCACGCCCGCCTG
>Ga0335075_10014326_pt1 | contig 11917 bp, 11 predicted proteins | sample Lox_Sample_24_FD_206723 | JGI IMG/M metagenome (GOLD analysis project Ga0335075, IMG submission 206723) | Soil microbial communities from Loxahatchee National Wildlife Refuge, Florida, United States - Lox_Sample_2.4 | ecosystem: Environmental > Terrestrial > Soil > Wetlands | place: USA... | reverse complement strand
GGGTCGCAATCGCCATCGTCGTCTGCGGCAGCTGGGCCACGTTCCCCAGCGGCGGCGCGTACGGAATGCCGATGACCTTGTCGGGAACGGGCAGCGCGGGATACTTGGCGTCCGGCGGATAGAATTGAAGGTACGCGGTCCCGTACAGGATCCCGGTGTAGTTGGGCGGGCAATAACAGTTGCCCAGCGAGATTTGTCCTTGGTTGGCCGACCCGAAGATCGCGGAGAGATCGGTGACGTCGCGCTCGGTGTGCCAGCGCGGCGCGAGCTGCGGCGACGGTTCGGCGGTCGTTCCGAAGAACGCTACTGCGCCGCCGACCCAGATAATTGCGGTTCGATCGAACTGGACGCCCTTCGACGTGCTGACGTTGAAATTCAGCACCACCTTGGCCCACGGGCGCGGGCACGACGAAGGAGGCGTGTAGGAAAACGTCTGCGGACTAAAGTTCTCGAAGGCGAGATGACTGAAGAGCGTGACCGTGCACGGCGACGTATCGGGCCGCGGGACGGGCATGTCGGCGGTCACCGTGTTACCGGAACCGACGACTTTGAACGGCATCGCTCGTTCGGAAAGCATCGCCTTGTGCGGACCGACGGCCGCGGCGGACTGCACCGCTTCGGACGGTGCCGAGCCGGCCGGAATTGCGGCGCCGTGGCAAGCCGCGACCAGGGAACAGGATAGCAGCGCCGTCGCGCCGCGGGCCATCGCATCGCGCGAAAATCTCATCTCCAGCGAACTCCTCCTGGCTAGCGCTCGATTCCGTGGGCGTTGAGGGCCGCGATCGCGGCAACGACGACCGCAACGATCAGAATCGAAAGTAGAACGGGAACGCGGCTCGAGCCCTGGCGCCGGCGATCCGCCTCGTCGAGACGGACGGGATGACGCTCGCCTTCACGCATGGTGACGACGTTCGAGCAGCGAAGCCTTCGGCCCCATGTCGTTCGTATATACCATGTACCGCGTCGGCAAAACCGTCGCGCCGAAGCGCCAGATTCTCAAAGATATTTCGCTGAGCTTCTTTCCGGGCGCCAAGATCGGCATCCTCGGGCTCAACGGAGCCGGCAAGTCGACGGTGCTCAGGATCATGGCGGGCGTCGACACCGAGATCGACGGCGAAGCCAAGGCGATGGCGGGTTTGACGATCGGCTACCTCGAGCAAGAGCCGAAGCTCGATCCCGACAAGACCGTGCGCGAAACCGTTGAGGAAGGGCTTTCGAGCGCGCTCGCGGCGCGGGCGCGGCTGGACGAAGTTTTTGCCGCCTACGGCGAGCCGGGTGCCGATTTCGAAGCGCTGGCCGAGGAACAGGCAAAGCTCGAGGCGATTCTCTTTGCCGAAGGCGCACAAGACATGGAAGCGCAGCTGGAGATCGCGGCCGACGCGCTGCGCTTGCCGCCGTGGGACGCGAAGATCGGGCCGCTCTCGGGGGGCGAGAGGCGGCGCGTCGCGCTCTGCCGGCTGCTCCTCTCCAACCCCGGCATGCTGCTGCTCGACGAGCCGACCAACCATCTCGACGCCGAGAGCGTCGAATGGCTCGAGCAGTTTCTGGCGCGGTTTCCGGGGACGGTCGTCGCCGTGACGCACGATCGTTACTTCCTCGACAACGCTGCCGAGTGGATCCTGGAGCTCGATCGCGGGCGCGGCATTCCCTGGAAGGGCAACTACAGCTCGTGGCTCGACCAGAAACAGGAGCGGCTGGCCCAAGAAGAAGCCGCCGAGTCGGCACGCCGGAAGTCCCTCAAGCGCGAGCTGGAGTGGGTGCGCTCGGGCGTGAGCGGGCGGCGGTCGAAGAGTAAAAGCCGGCTCGCACGCTTCGAAGAGCTTTCGAGCTACGAATATCAGAAGCGCAACGAAACGCAAGAGATCTTCATTCCGGTCGCCGAGCGGCTCGGCGACCGAGTGATCGAGTTCTCCGGCGTGAGTAAAGCGTTCGGCGAACGGCTTTTGATGGAGAACGTCGACTTCACGGTCCCGGCGGGTGCCATCGTCGGCATCATCGGACCCAACGGCGCGGGCAAAACCACGCTCTTCCGAATGATCGCCGGCACCCAGCTGCCCGACGCCGGAGAGATCCGGATCGGTCCGAGCGTGAAGCTCGCGGTGGTGGAGCAAACCCGCGAGGGCCTCGACGACGATAAAACCGTTTTCGACAACGTGGGGGGCGGTCTCGATCTCGTTACCGTCGGGAGATTTCAAATGCCGGCGCGCGCCTATCTCGGGCGCTTCAACTTCAAGGGTGCCGATCAGCAAAAGCTCGCCGGCGTGCTCTCGGGCGGCGAGCGGGGGCGCCTGCATCTGGCCAAGGCGCTGCTGAGCGGTGCGAACGTATTGCTGCTCGACGAGCCGTCCAACGATCTCGACGTCGAAACGCTGCGCGCGCTCGAGGACGCGCTCCTGGAGTTCGCCGGGACGGTGCTGGTGACGAGCCACGACCGCTGGTTCCTCGACCGGATTGCGACCCACATCCTCGCGTTCGAAGGCGACAGCCGCGTGCATTTCTTCGAGGGCAACTATCAGGAGTACGAAGCCGATAAACGCCAGCGCCTGGGCGAAGAAGCGGCGCGCCCGCATCGCATTCGCTTTCGCCCCTTGACGGTGCGCTAGGATTGTGAATCGCGCCGTTTCACTGGTTCTGCCGTTGCTCGCCCTCGGAGCAGCCGGAAGCACGTACCTGCCGCGGGCCTCGCACGTGACCGTCGTCGTGATGGAAAATCGCGCCTACGACGGAATCGTCGGGAACCCGGACGCTCCGTTCGTCAACGGGGTCCTGATTCCGCAGGGCGCGTTGCTGACCAGGAGCAGCGCCGTGACGCATCCCAGCCAACCGAACTATCTCGCCCTCTTTTCCGGCTCGACGCACGGCGTCGACGGCGACGCTTGTCCGGTGCGATTCGACGCGCCCAACGTCGCGTCGTTGCTGGCTGCGGCTGGCCGGAGCTTCGTCGGACTGGCCGAATCGATGCCCTACGACGGCTTCACCGGCTGCACCAGCGACGACGTCTACGGACGCAAGCACGACCCGTGGGTCGATTTCTCAAACGTCCCGCCGTCGGCGAATCGGGTCTATCGGAGGTTTCCGCCGGCAGACGCTCCGGCCCTCATGTGGATCACGCCCAACATGTGCCACGACATGCACGATTGCAGCACGCGTACCGGCGACGCGTGGCTGGCCAAGAACTTGCCGCCGATCCTGGCATGGGACCGGAGTCACGACGGCCTCCTGATCGTCACCTGGGACGAGGCCGAACCCGATGCCGGCGGCAATCGAATCCCGACCATCCTGGCAGGGCCGATGGTGCGTGCCGGCTCGCGCACCGATCGGCCCGTCGACCATTACGGCGTTTTGCGCACGATCGAGACGATTTTCGGTCTTTCGTGCATCGATCGCGAGTGCCGCGCCAAACCGATAGAAGGAATCTGGAAGTGAATAGTGTGCCGGCGTTGGCGGCGATCGCGCTTTTGGGCGCCGCGCCGAGCGCGCCCCCCAGCATGGCGCAAGTTCTGCAAGCGTCGTATGCGGTGCGCGATCTCGGAAACGTCGAACTCTCTTCCGACGGCAGCGCGGTCGTGTATCGCGAGGCGATCGAAAGCGCCGAACCGGCGACCGTCGTGGTGCGCCGTTCCCGGGTCTTCGTGCAGCGGCTTGGCCAAGCGCCGGTTCGCATTACCGCCGGCGACGGCGGCGATTTCAACGAAACCGAACCGCGCTGGTCGCCGGACGGCCGCAATATCGCGTTTCTTTCCGACGCTCGGACCCGCGGACAACTCCAGCTCTACGTCTGCGACGCGCAAGGCCGCGGGCCGCGCCGCGCCGGAACGCTGGCGGGCAACGTGCAGGGCTTGCGCTGGGCGCCGGACGGTCGAAGCGTCTCGGTTCTCTATATCGCGTCGGCACACCGGCAGGCCGGAGCCCTCGCACCCGGTGCGCGCGACGTAGGCGTCATCGGCAGCGTCGTCGACGAACAGCGGATCGCGCTCGTCGACGTCGCTACGGGATCGATGCGCCCGATCACCCCGCCGGACGACTACGTTTACGAGTACGATTGGGCGCCCGACGGCCGTCGGATCGCCTTCACCTACGCGCGAGGGAACGGCGACAACAACTGGTGGATTGCCAAGCTCGCAACCATCGGAAGCGACGGCGCCGGCATGCGCGACGTGCTGGCTCCGCACTTTCAAATCGACGCACCGCGCTGGTCTCCCGACGGCCGGAAGATCGCGCTGATCGGCGGCTTGATGAGCGACTTCGGCGCGACCGGCGGAGACTTGTACGTCGTCGACCCGGGCACCGGCGCCGCGCGCGACGTCACGCCGTCGGACGCGTTGTCCGTTCAATCGCTGCAATGGATCGCGCCGAATCGCATCGATTTCGTCGCGCACGTGCGCGGCGCGATGCATCTGATGAAGCTCGATCTGGATGGCGGATCTCCGGCACCGCTGACCGACCGGCCGGAGTCGGTGCTCTCGTGGTCGGCCGCCCGCGGCGGAGGGGTCGTCGCGATCGTCCGGCAATCGTTCGACGATCCGCCCGAAGTGTGGGCGGGACCGCCGTCGGCCTTGACCGCGCTGACCAACGTCAACGCCGGCGCGACGCGTTATTGGGGCAAAGCGCGTTCGCTCGAGTGGAAGAGCGACCCGTATACCGTACAGGGATGGCTGATCTATCCGCTCGACTTCGATCCGAACCGCACCTATCCGATGGTCACGATCGTGCACGGCGGTCCGTCGTCGCAGAGCGTTCCCGTCTACGGAAACCGGACGATCGCCGCGCTCTCGAGCCGCGGCTACTTCGTCTTCGAACCGAACCCGCGCGGAAGTTACGGTGCGGGTGAAGCGTATACGGCTGCCAACGTCAAGGATTTCGGCTACGGCGACTGGCGCGACGATCTGGCCGGCATCGACGCCGCGATCGCCGCGGCTCCGATCGACGGGCAGCGACTGGGACTCTATGGCTGGAGCTACGGCGGCTACATGGCGATGTGGGCGGAGACGCAGACCGATCGTTTCAAGGCAATCGTCGGCGGCGCCGGCATCGTGAACTGGCAATCGTATTACGGGCAAAACAAGATCGACCAGTGGATGATCCCATTTTTCGGTGCGTCCGTCTACGACGATCCTGCCGTCTACGCGAAGAGCTCGCCGATCACGTTCGTCAAACGATCCAAGACGCCGGTGCTGATCCTGCAAGGCGAGTACGACGAAGAAGTACCCGCGCCGCAGGCGTTCGAATTTTACAACGCGATGCAGGCGCTGGGCGTACCCAGCCGGCTGGTGGTGTACGCCGACGAAGGGCATAGCCCGCAGAAAACCGCCGACCAAATCGACATCTTGACGCGTATCGTCGGCTGGTTCGACCGGTACCTCAAGTAGATGAAACGCGGGCGTCGTAACGTATGATCCGAGTCACGCGCGGCCGGCTGATCCGAACCGGAATCGCCGGTGCGATCGTGCTCGGACTCGGCGGCTGCGTACGTCCGCGGGTGGAGAAGCCGTTTTCGGACGACGGCTATACGTACCGGCAGTTGACGTCCGGCGATCGCGACGTAATCGCCGCACTTGCCGGAGCGATGCTGAGCGGCGCGCTACCGGGCGATTCCGCGGCGCACGGCAGGTCCATCGTGGAAGTCGTCCGCGGGGTCGACGTCGCGATCGACGGCCTGCAGCCCGACGTCCAAGGCGAAGTGCACCAACTTTTCGGGTTACTGCAGTTTCCGCTCACGCGAGCCTTGGCGGCGGGGGTGTGGACGTCGTGGTCGGACGCGAGCCCGGCCGATCTCGCCGCATTCTTGAATCGATGGCGCTTTAGCGGGCTGCTGCTCTTTCGCAGCGGATATCAAGCGTTGCACCAGCTCGTGATGGCATCGTGGTACGGCAACGCCGCGTCGTGGGCGCGAATCGGATATCCAGGGCCTCCGAAAATCACATGATATCCGATCCGATCGCCGAGGGTCTAGGCCGCGGATGGAAGGTCTACGACGCGTCGGCGCTCGACCGCGACCTCGAGCTCGAAGCCGACGTCGTAATCGTCGGCACGGGAGCGGGAGGCGGGACGGCCGCCGAAATCCTCAGCAACGCCGGCCTGCGCGTCGTCATGATCGAAGAGGGGCCGCTCAAGAGCTCGCGCGATTTTCACATGCTCGAACGCGAAGCGTATCCGGAGCTTTATCAAGATTCCGCAGCCAGACAAACCAAAGACAAAGCGATCACGATCCTGCAAGGGCGCAACGTCGGCGGCTCCACCACCGTGAACTGGACGAGCAGCTTTCGAACGCCGCCGGAGACGCTGGCGTACTGGCGCTCGCGCTTCGGGCTGGAGGCCTTCACCCCCGAACTGCTGGCCCCGTGGTTCGAGATCATGGAACGGCGCCTCGGAATCCACCCGTGGCCGTTGCCGCCCAACGAGAATAATGCGGCCTTGGCACGCGGCGCCGCCAAACTCGGAATCCGGACGGCGGTCGTGCCGCGCAACGTCAAAGGCTGCTGGAATCTCGGCTATTGCGGGCTGGGGTGCCCGACCAACGCCAAGCAGTCGATGCTCGTGACCACCATTCCGGCTGCGCTCGATCGCGGCGCGATCCTGGTGCATCACGCCCGTGCCGAATACTTTTCATTCGACGGCGACGAGGTCTCGGGCCTGACCTGCAGCGCGCTGGACGCGCGCTCGCTGCAAAATCGCCCGTACACGATCGAGGTTCGCGCGCGGGCCTACGTCTCGAGCGCGGGAGCGATCGGTTCGCCGGCCTTACTGCTGCGCAGCCGCACGCCCAATCCACACCGGCGACTAGGCACGCGAACGTTCTTGCATCCGGTGGTGCTCTCGGCGGCCGAGATGCCGGGCGACGTCGACGCTTTCGCGGGCGCGCCGCAGTCGATCTACTCGGATCACTTTTTGCGGACGCAGAAGATCGACGGCCCGATCGGATACAAGCTGGAGGTTCCGCCGATTCATCCCTTGCTGACCGCCGTGACGACGCCCGGTTTCGGAGCGCAAGGGGCGGCGGCGATGGGCGATCTGCGCAAGACGCAAGTAATCATCGCGCTGATGCGCGACGGCTTCAACGAACAGAGTCCCGGTGGCGAGGTGCAGCTGCGCCATCGCCACATGCCCGAGCTGCAATATCCGATCACGCCGTTCGTATGGGAGGGCATGCGGCGCGCCTACGCGACGATGGCCGAAATTCAGTTCGCTGCCGGCGCGCTTCGCGTCGCACCGGTGCACGAGTCGGCGCCGTACGTCTCCTCGTGGAATCAGGCGAAGGCGCAGATCGCATCGCTGCCGATGGAGCCGCTGCTGGCGCGCGTGGTCAGCGCGCACGTGATGGGCGGTTGCGCCATGGGGGCGGACGAACGGCAGGCGGTCGTCAACGGCGCCGGGCGCCACCACGTCGCCGGCAATCTCTTCGTCTTCGACGGCTCGATCTTTCCGACGAGCTTGGGTGCGAATCCCCAACTGTCGATCTACGGGATCGTGGCGCGCATGGCCAACGCGCTCGCCGTGGAACTCACGGGCAAGCCGATCGAGCATCGCCTCTCGTGAACGCGCGGCGTCCGCTGGTTGCCGATCTCGCGATCTTGCGTTTGGCGTTGCGCGGTCTGCGCGCGGTCGGGGCGCCGCCGAAGCCGACGCCGCTCACCTACGGCGGCGAAAGCTTTCTACCGGCGATCGTAGCCATCGTCGTTCTTGCCGCGATTCCGGACGCACTCGTTCGGCATCTGCTGGTGCCTCGAGCGTATCTCGCGTGGAACCTCGTCGCCGACGCCGCGGTCGTCGCCGGCGTGGCGTGGATCTGCGGGCTGTACGGATCCATGGCCGAACTGCCTCATCGCGTCGACGACGAGGCGATCGAGTTGCATCTGGGCCTGGCCGCTAGCGCGAGCTGCGCGCCTTCGAACTTGCGGTCGGCGGAAGCGATCGGCCGCATCAAGCGAGTGCAGTTGCGCCGCCGCGACCCTTGCGCCGGCGTGTTGACGGCGCCGGGGAGCGCAGCCGTGCGCGTCGATTTCGTCGAACCGGTCGCGCTGCTGACGTATCCGTACGTGTTCGATCGGCAGGTGACCGCAGTCTACGTGGCGGCCGATCGGCCTGCGGAATTGGCCGCCGCCTTGGAAGGCGCCCGCGACAGGGCACTCGCCTCGGGGTAGCCAAGCGGCGGGCATGGAACACGCGCTCATCCGTATCGCCGAGACGGCGGCATGGTTTTTCGTCATCGTCTTCATTTTCGCGCTCATCGGCGTTTACGCCACGATCCATTGGATCGTATCGCTCGCGATGCGCGGAGGACGTGCCGTCGAGAGCGGCGTCGAGTCGATCGAACGTAAGCTCTAGAACAAGATCGTTTGATACTCCCCGACGCGCTCGAAGCCGACGCGCTCGTAGAGCGCGATCGCGAGGGCGTTGAAGTCGTTCACGTAGAGCGATAGCGTCGGCGAGACTTCCAGCAGCCGATCGCAGATCGCACTCAACGACGCCGTCGCCAAGCCCTTCCCGCGCAGCTCGGGCGGAGTCCAAATTCCTTGAAGCTGCGCCGTTTTCCGGCACCACGGGCCGATGTTGCAAAAGAAGCACAGGCGCCCGTACGACTCACCCACCCACCAGAGCTTGCGCTCGATCATTTGGCGGACGTTGGCGGCGAAATCGGCCGTATTGCGGCGCGGATCGTATTCGAGTTCGTGCTCGATCATGCTCGCCGACGAATCGGCAACCGCCGGCCATTCGTCCAAGCGCGCGTGGCGCACGGTCACGGCGCGCGGGTACGGCCGCAGTCGAGCACGATCGATCGCCATGACGAGCTGCCGGTCGCGAACGAGCCGCGGCGGTGCGTGCCAGCTTTCGACGCGCTTCCAAAACGAGCCGACGGTCTCGCGAGGTCCGACGATCATGCGCTCGCCGCGATGGCGGTTGGCATGCGCCGCAAATGCATCCAGCGTCGTCTCCTCGGCGGCGAGCGCGAGTTGCCGCCCGAAATAGCCGACGCCGGCCACGGCGCCGCCCTGGTCGAGCGCCACGACGATCCGCGACCGCGTTCCCGGGGCGAAGTCGTAGAGGACGAGATACGTCATGAACACGTTTTCGTAGGGAGCTCGCGATAAATACGCAATCGCGGCGGGTTCGGTGGCGCGTGAGATGCGCTCGAGGCGCACGGCTAGGTCAACGGAACCAGCAGCACCGGTTTGCTCGTCGGCTGTTTGCTGCCGCCTTCCGGCTCGATGCTGACGGCCACCGCGGAGGTCGCTCCCGCATCGACCGGCAACTCGAGAACGGCGACGCCGCGGGCGTCGGGGACGAAGGTCGCTTGCGGCGTCATCTTCTTCGCGCCTTTGGCGAGCGTCCACGCCTGGTAGACTTTGCCGCGCGGCGGCTCGGGCAGCGCGCGCATCGCGACGTAGAGCCGGCTGCCGCGGGCTACCACCTCGTCGTCGCCGGCGGCGTAGTGCTTGGCGTTGCTATCGAGCAAGTCCGAAATCGTCGCGCGCTCGTCGGCGAGGTTGCGTGCCAGCGCATTGGACCGCTCCGAGACGCGAGTCAGTTCCGTTTGAGACTGCTTGAGCTGACCGATCAGGGCGACGTTCCAAACCGACGTGATGATTGCGATCGCAAAGCACGCCGCAGCCACCAGGTAGGCGGGCCACACCGGCGCGCGAGGCCGTTCGGGCGCGCGGCCTCGGTTGGGAGCGCCGGCCGCCTGCATGACGCGCGCTTTGAGCAGCGCTCCCGGCCGCGGACTCGCGTCGGCGCCGGCCGACGAGCCGAGCGCGGCCACGACCGGTTTGAGAGCTGCATACTCGCCGGCGCATTCGCTGCAGCCGGCGATGTGACGGCGCACGCGCTCCGCATCGGCGGCCGGCAGCGCGCCGAGCGCGTAGGTCGCGACGTCGTCGAGCATCGCCTGCGTGTGATCGCGATCGCTCATACGTTCACCGCTTCGTCGAGCAAGGCACGCAGCTTGCGCAATCCGGAGCGAATCCGCGTCTTGACGGTGCCGAGCGGCGTTCCGCTGCGGCGCGCGATTTCTTCATGGGTGACGCCGCCGAAGAAGCCCAGCTCGATCGGCTCGCGCTGTTCGGGCGGCAGCGCGGCGAGCGCGCTGCGCACTCGCTCCGCGTCGATGCGTGCGAAGGCCGTATCCTCCATCGCTTCGGTTTCCGGCAGCGTTTCGGGAAGTTCGGCTTCGGGCCGCGAGGACCGGCTGCGCAAAACGTCGAGCGCGCGGTTGCGCGTCACGCAGACCAGCCACGCCGTAAAGTTTCCACCGCGAAAAAGTTCCGGAGCGTTCCATAATTTAAGAAAGACCGTCTGCGTAACGTCCTCGGCGGCCGCCGCCTGACCGAGCATGCGCAGCGCGATGCCGTACACCAGCCGATGATAATCGTCGTAGAGCGTCTCGAACGCTCGCGCGTCTTGCTCTCGCACGCGTGCCATCAGCATGCCGGCGTCTTGGGTCACCTCCATAGGCTTCGCTTCGTCGGGACGGTGCCCTGGGACGAACGAGCGGACACTCGTAAGACTCAACGCGTGCGAAGCCCCGGTGGATTTTTGGGGTGCCGAAGTCGAAGCTAACGCTCGGAATGGAACGCCTCGTCGACCGGCTGCGCAGCGCGCGCTCCGTCTTCGCACTCACCGGCTCCGGAATATCTGCCGAAAGCGCTCTTCCGACCTTCCGCGGGGTCGGCGGCCTCTGGCACACGCACCGCGTCGAGGAACTCGCGTCGCCGGCGGGTTTCGCTGCGGATCCGCAGCTGGTCTGGACCTGGTACAACGAGCGAAAGGCGGCCCACCAGCGGGCCAAACCAAATGCGGGACACTACGCGCTGGCGCGCCTCGAAGCGCTTGCGAACGACTTCACGCTCGCGACGCAGAACGTCGATTCGCTGCATCTTCGCGCCGGATCCCGTCGAGTGCTGGAACTCCACGGCGATTTGCGCGAGGCACGCTGCAGCTCGTGCGGCTTTCGGCGGCCGCTCGACGCACGCGGACTTCCGATCGAGGAGATCGAGCATGAGTGCGGAGGCCGTCTGCGTCCCAACATCGTGTGGTTCGGCGAAGCGCTCCCGCAGCGGACGTGGCGCGAGGCAGCCGAAGCCGCCGCGCGGGCCGACGTCATCCTCGTCATCGGAACCAGCGCCGTCGTCTATCCGGCGGCCGCGCTGGCCACGCACTACGGCGAAGGCGCCTTCGTCGCCGAGATCAATCCACAGGAAACGGCGATCAGCCGCGGCGTGGATTTGACGATTCGCGCGCCGGCCGCCGAAGCGCTGCCCGCGATCGTCGAAGCGTTCGGCGCGCTTCGATAGCGAAGCTTACGGCGGGAGCTGAACCGGCGGGCCTTGGTCGTCTTCGTACGTGCTCGCAGCGGCCGGCGGCTCGGGCAGCGCGGGTTCGTCGGCGTCGAAGCTCGAGAAGCGCTGTTTCGACGGTTCGATGCCTTTGAACGAATAGGACGGACGCTCGACGATCGCCGATGCCGAGGAACGTTCGTCGACCGCATTCGCGGGCGCGCGCGCGGCGTCGACGCGTGACGGCTGGGGCGGCATCGGATCGGGCACGGGCTCGGCCACGACGCGCTCCAGCGGGTCCTCGTCGTTCTCGACGACGGTGCGCGCGAAGGCGCGCTGCGAGGGAAGAGTGAGCTTACGATCCTCGGTCGCGCGTTTGGTCAGCCCGCGAATGATGTAGGCGCTGTGCAGCCGCCGCAATCCCGGCAGCGGGAGCGACGACGTCGGAACGCCGACGAAAAGTTCGCGCACGACGTCGTAGGTTTTTTCGGATGCGACGACGGTGGCGTTGAGCTCTTCGGAAGCCTGCTCGAGCCGCGCGGCGACGTCGGCCGGGTTGCCGACGATGGCAAACTCGCGCCGATGCTCGAATCCGGTATCGCCGGCGACGATCTTCCCGGAGTTCACGCCGATTCCGACCGTGA
>Ga0335075_10014325_pt1 | contig 11917 bp, 11 predicted proteins | sample Lox_Sample_24_FD_206723 | JGI IMG/M metagenome (GOLD analysis project Ga0335075, IMG submission 206723) | Soil microbial communities from Loxahatchee National Wildlife Refuge, Florida, United States - Lox_Sample_2.4 | ecosystem: Environmental > Terrestrial > Soil > Wetlands | place: USA... | reverse complement strand
TCCCACAGATAAGTACTGCCGTTCTGATCCCCGGTGGCCAGCATGCTGCCCTCGGGGCTGAACGCGACCGACTGCACACCCCGGGCACCGGGGTCGGTCAGGGTTGCGGCCAGCTGCCCGGTGGCAAGGTTCCACAGGTAGGTGCTGCCGTTGCCGTCGCTGGTGGCCAGCACCTGGCCGTCCGGGCTGAACACCGCCACGGCCTCAGCGTTACCAATACCGGGGTTGGCCAAGGTGGCGGCCAGGCCATCGGGGCCGGTGGCCGGGTTAAGGAACGGGTGGCTGGCACGAGGAACCTGAATCAGTGCGACAACAACCGCTGTAGCCAGGATCACGGCCAGGTGCGCTGCGATCACGCCTACGAGTCGGCGACCTCGCCAGGGCCGGGGCGGCGCGGCCAGAACCGGCGGCAGATCTAAAGATTCCTTGCCCACCAGGCCTCCCTCGGCGATCGCCTGTTTGCGCGACCTTACGGCGCAGCACCCGTAAAGTGCCTGCGGAATTCCTGTACAGATCCTCCTAATCCTGGGCATAGCCCTCCAGCAGCTTAGACGGGCCAGATCATCGTCGTTACTAAGTGACCCGGCGCACATGGGGGACCATGAACGGTGATCGGATAGCTTCTGCTCGTGGTGGATCTTCGGGCGGTGTGCGTGTTCTGCGGGTCGTCGACCCCTCCCGATGCCCGGTACCGGGACGCCGCTCGCGCCCTGGGCGCCCTCATGGCCCGCAGCGGCATCGGCCTCGTCTACGGAGGCGCCAGCGTCGGCCTCATGGGCGAGCTGGCCGACGCGGCCCTGGCCACCGGCGGCCGGGTCACCGGGGTCATCCCGGCGGGCCTGTTCTCCCGTGAGATTGGTCACACCGGCCTGACCGAACTGCACGAGGTCGCGTCGATGCACGAGCGCAAGCAGCTCATGTACGACCTGTCCGACGCGTTCGTCGCCCTGCCTGGCGGGCTGGGCACGCTGGACGAACTGGCCGAGGTCACCACCTGGTCCCAGCTCGGGCTGCACCGCAAGCCGATCGTGCTGCTCGACGTCGACGCGTTCTGGGAACCGCTCATCACCCAGCTGGACCGGATGGTCAACGTCGGACTGCTCAAGACGGCTAACCGGGGTCTGGTCATGCGGGCCCAGTCCGCCGAGGAGGCGCTCGGCGTTCTGGCGTCCGCCGAACCTAGCCACGTGGAGAAGTGGATCACTGCCGAGGACCGGTAACCCTCAGCGACCAGCCGCTACCATGATCGGTGCCGCCGCGCACCACTGCTCGCGGGGGCGCCGGGCCGGGCACGGGACGTACCGTTCAAGATGACCTCCCCGATCTCAGCACTCACGGGGCTGGGCCTTGGCGGCGGGACGGGCGCCGCCCTGGAAACCGGGCCTAGGAAAGCACCCGAAACCGGCGTATGCATGAAGACGACGAACCTGGCGGCATGGGCCGGGATCGTCGGCGCACAAGGGGGTAACGCAATGGCACGGCGGGAATCACACGGGCCGGTGCCGGCTGGCCGGAACGCAGGCCGCCTGATCGTGGCGGCGGCCGGCAGCGCGGCCCTGCTGGCCGGGGCCGTGGCCGCGCTGAGCGTCGCTCCGGCCGCGGCGAGCCCGGCCCGCGCCTCGGCCAGCGGCAGCCGCGCCGTGGCCCAGGCCGTGGCCGGTCCCGATAATGACGGTCCGGGCGGCTTCTGGTACGGGACCGACAGCCGCCAGGTCACGATCTCGGGAACGAAGGCGCCGTACGCGGAGCCGGTGATCGGCGGCCACTACGGCGGGTACATCGGGATGGCCGCCAACTGGGCGAACCTCGAGGACTGTAACAAGATCGTCGTCTGGTCCGCGACCAACAGCTCGCAGGCCAACCAGAACTACGCCCTGCACTTGGGCGTCGGCACCGGCGTGTACTACTTCATGGGCGGCCCGGGGGTCGACCCGCACTACAACGGCACCACCAGCGAGGCGACCGCCTGGGGTGCGGCGCAGGCCTCTTATGCGCTGGCCGATACCGCCAAGCTGCACGTGACCTACCCGGTGATCTGGATGGACATCGAGCTCCCGGGCGGCCCGTCCGACTACACCCCGGCCCCGGACAACGGCTGGAACTCGGTGTACACCGCGCCGTGCAGCAGCGTGGTCAAGTCCGACTTCGTCGCGGCCAGCGTCGACCGGGCCGAGGTGAACGGGTTCGCGGACTACGTGACCAGTCACTCCTCGTACAAGGTCGGCGTGTACTCGGCGCCCGGCATCTGGGCCTCGATCTTCGGCACCGGCTCCGACGCGTCACTGCCGAACACCTACGAATGGACCTACGAGGCCTTTACCAGCAGCCTGGCCAACCCGCCGATCGGCTGGTGCCTGAGGGGCAGCGCGTCGTCGACCTGCGCGAGCTTCTTCGGCGGGCAGACCAGTGCCAGCAAATACGCGCTGATGTGGCAGTGGTCGGGCGGCGGCGGAAGCGATAACGGCGTCGGCGACTTCGACCAGATCGACTCCAACCGGACACCATAGCGGCAGTTCAAGCCGCCGCGGTATAAAGCGGCGTGGTGGCGTGACATGGGGACAATCGCGTCTGTAGCCTGCGGAACACGGGCACGCCTTCGAGGGAATGGCGTGTTCGGAATTCGGGGGCATTCGGATGGGATTCTTTCGCTTGCGGCACGTCATCGCCACCGCCGCTGTGGTCGAGGTGGCTGTGCTGGTATCGGCGCTGGCCTACCAGGCCAGCACCACCCGCGACGCTGCTGACCAGGGCGGCAACGTCAAGCCGGCAACGGCGGCCACCGCGGACACGGCCGGGACACTGACGCCGTCGGCATTCCCCGGCTGCGCGTGGCCGGTCGAAACCACGCCCCCCACCGGCAACATGGCCGCGCCCGACCCGTTTGCCACCTACTGGCTCACCCCATTCCTGGCTGCACGCGGCGATTCGGTAACCATCAGGGGCGTGTTCCCGACGAGCCGGTTCATGTCATTTGCGGTATACAACGACTCTTTCCAGCTTTTCACCAATCAAGTGCGCGGAAAGAATGTGCCGTCGGACCTTTCTGACTACCAGATCACTCCCGACCAGGGCAGCACGAACCCGTGGCGTACCGGGCACGTGCGGAAGGGGCAGCGGTTCACGATCCGCCTGCTGCCGGTGGCGACGGCCGCCCAGCGGCGTTCCGAGAACGCGATCCCGATGATCGACCAGCACCCTCCGGCCACCCCGTCCGGGCCGGCCGGGGTGGGCTACGTGGTGTTCCGGGCCTACGTCGCGGCCGACGGCGACGCCGCCGTGCGGCTTCCCGCCATCACCGTCACCCGGGACGGGCGAAGCACCACGCTGGCGCAATGCCGGCCCGGCTCGGGTTCCCGGCCCGCCAGCACGGCGTCGGTCAGCACCGCGGTCCTGGACGGGCTGCGCGACGACGGCGTGGCCATGTCGTGCGCCACCCGCTGCGCCGCGCCGGAACTGCAGTACTTCGCCCCATCGGCCGACTCAGAAGCGGGGCTCTTCCCCAACCCGGTCAACGGGTACCTCGAGATGGCGTTCACCCCGAGACCGGGGTACGTGATCGTGACCCACGGCCGGGCCCCGACCAGCCCGGCTCAGGCCGGCCACGGGGCACCGGGGGCACCGGGCGACTCGGTCGGCGCCCGCCCGGTCTCCTGGCTCAATCCGGCCTTCCAGGTTCGCTACTGGTCGATTTCCAACTACCTCGACATGCAGCCTTACCCGGTCGTCGAGGTCGGCCACGGCTCCGCGGCGCAAGTCGGCGCGACCCCGGACTACCTGACGACGCTGAAGGGCGGCTACTACACCGTGGTCTCCTCGCTGCCGTCGAACAAGCCGTCGGCCGCGTCCCTGAAGGCTCACGCCGCGACCTGGATCCCGATGTCGGCCAGTCACGCCGCGACCCCGGAGTTCCAGCTGCTGCGGAACGTGCTCCCGCAGCAGTCCAGCTACCCCGAGGGGTTCGCCTTCATCAGCCCGCCGGCCAACCCGTCGAAGATCATCGGGCCGGCCGCCGTCCGGCGGCAGATGGGCGCCTACTACCCGCAGACAGCGCAGTGCACGGTGGCCGCATTCGAGGCCGGCGGCTGGGCCGGCTGCCTGGCCGCCTCGCGCGCTTAACCGCCGCGCGCCTAGCGGACGCCGTAGAGGTACTCGAGCGCGAGCTGGTCCAGGTGCTCGAAGGCCATGCCGCGCTGCGCCAGCACCGCGACGTCGGGGGTGTAGCCACGGATATCGCGCCAGGTCTCGGCGTCGGCCAGGGTCGGCAGCGAAAGATCGGGCACCCGCGCGGCCGCCAGCGCCGCCTTTACGTCCGGGTCGGCCCGGAACGCGCGCACTTTCTCCCGCAGGATCAGGTAATTACGCATGCAGGCGGCGGCCGACGCCCACACCCCGGCGTCGTCCTCGGTCCGCGGCGGCTTGTAGTCGAAGTGCACCGGCCCGTCGTACCCGCCCGCCTCCAGCGCGTCGATCACCCAGAACGCACCCCGGGCATTGCCGGCGCCGAACCGGAGATCCTGGTCGTAGCGGGGCCCGTGCTGGCCGTTCAGGTCGATGTGGAACAGCTTGCCGTGCCACAGCGCCTGAGTGATGCCGTGGGCGTAGTTGAGCCCGGACATCTCCTCGTGCCCGACCTCCGGGTTGAGGCCAACCAGCTCCGGATGCTCAAGCTCGTTGATGAACGCCAGCGCGTGCCCGGCGGTGGGCAGCAGGATGTCGCCGCGTGGCTCGTTCGGCTTCGGCTCGATCGCGAATCGCAGGTGGTACCCCTGATCGATCACATAGCCGCACAGGATGTCGAACGCCTCCTTGAGCCGGTCAAGCGCCGCCCGCACGTCCTTGGCCGCCCCCGACTCCGCGCCGTCGCGGCCACCCCAGCACACGTAGACCCGGGCCCCGAGCTCTTCGGCCAGGTCCAGGTTGCGCATCACCTTGGCCAGCGCGAACCGGCGCACGTCCCGGTCGTTGGCGGTGAACCCGCCCTCCTTGAAGATCGGGTGCCCGAACAGGTTGGTGGTGGCGGTGGTCACCACCAGCCCGGTCTCGTCGAGCGCCCGGCCGAACGCCGCGATCCGTTCCGCCCGCTCCTCATCGGTGTCGTCGAATCCGAACACGTCATTGTCGTGGAAGTTCACGCCGTAAGCCCCAAGCTCGGCCAGCTTGCGCACTGCGCGCTCGGCGGGCATCGGCGGGCGGACCGCGGTGCCGAACACGTCCACGCCCTGCCAGCCGACGGTCCATATCCCGAACGAGAAGCGGTCGGCGGGTGTTGGTGCATACCTGTCGTCGCTCAAGAGCCAGTCCTTTCATCCCAGGTGACGGTGTCGTCGCGGAGCGCGGCGTGGCGCTCGCGGATCTGCGGCTGTGCCGGGCCGGTGTAGGTTTCCGCCGGCCGTGGCGGCCACGGCGGCGGGTCGGGGGTACCGGCCAGCGCCCACGCGGCCTGGCGTGCGGCACCGAGCGCAACGTACTCCTCCGGCTCGGGCACGTCGACCGGCGAGAAGAAGATGCCCGGCGCGGCCTCGCGGACGGCTGGCGATCTCGCTCCGCCGCCGATCAGCAGCACCCGCCCGGAAGCTGGCTTCGTCCCGCACGCCACGGCGAGCAGGTCCGCGGCGTCAGCCAGCGAGGCCGCCACGGCCTCGACCGCCGCTCTGGCCACGTTGTGCTGGGTCGCGTTGCGGGTGGTCAGCCCGCGCAGCACCCCGGTCGCGTCCGGCCGGTCCGGGGTCCGCTCGCCGTCCAGGTAGGGCAGCAAGGTGATCCCGCCCGCGCCGGGGTCCGCGGCCAGCGCCAGGGCGTCGAGCCCGGCCAGGTCGGTGCCCAGCAGCGAGGCGGTCGCGGACAGCACCAGGCCCGCGTTGATCGTGCACACCAGGGGCAGGTACCGCCCGGTGGCATCGGCGAACCCGGCCACCGCCCCGGACGGGTCCGCGGCGGGCACCTCGCTGACCGAGAACGCCGTGCCCGAGGTCCCGATCGACACCGCGACGTCCCCGGGGCGCAGGCCGAGCCCGAGCGCGGCGCCCATGTTGTCCCCGGTCCCGGCGGACACCACCGCGCCCCACGCGGTCTCGCCGACGGCCTCGCCCGGGCCCACCACCCGGGGCAGGCGCAGCGTGCGCCCGATCGCCGTCTTGACCAGGTCGGGCAGCCAGATCCCTCTCGCGGGCGAGAAGTACCCGGTGCCGGACGCGTCACCGCGGTCGGTGACCGGCGGCGTTTCCCGCTCCGGCGCGCCCAGCAGCCGCCAGGTGAGCCAGTCGTGCGGTAGCAGCACGGCCGCGGCGCGGTTGGCGTTGCCCGGCTCATGCTCGGCCAGCCAGCGCAGCTTGGTGACCGTGAACGAGGCGGTCGGCACGCTGCCGGTCTCGGTCGCCCACCATTGCGGCCCGCCGCAATCGCGGACCAGTTCGGCCGCGGCCGGGGCCGAGCGCAGGTCGTTCCACAGCAGCGCGGGCCGGATCACCTCGCCGTCGTCGTCCAGGACGACCATGCCGTGCTGCTGCCCGGCCACGCCCACGGCGTCGGCCCGCTCTAGCAGGCCGTCGCCGGCCTGCTGCAGTGCCGCCCACCACGCGGCCGGGTCGGTCTCGGTGCCGGCCGGGTGCGGCGCGCTCCCCCGGCCGACCACTGTGCCGTCATCCGCGTCGCAGAGCACGATCTTGGTGGACTGGGTCGACGAATCTATGCCGGCGACGAGGCGCCGGCTGTCGGCTCGGTTCATGGCCTCCGCTCTCATGGCGATCAGGCTCTTCCATGAGACGGACGAGTCCACCTCACCAGAGCGTCAGCAGGCACAAACCGAGGCTACTGCGACCTCCGCCATTGGGACATTGCCCACGTGGCCGGCCCATGGCTGGCGGATGGCGCCGGCCATGATGGATATGCCGGCCTTGCGCACGTTGACGTCTGGCTGGAGGCCCTAACCGACCGGAGGGCGATCAATGAGTGAGTTTTACGGAATCAAGCCGGGTACCATTCCTGGCTTCGCCGAAACCGGTGCCGGGAGGTTCATGAGCGTAGAGGGCCTGCCGGGGCACACCGTGCAGCACATGCTGATGTTCATGGAAAAACTGCGCGGTATGCATGAGACGGACCCACTGGCGTTCGAGGTATGCATACGCCATGTCGCCACGGTGATCGAGGACCAGCGCCGGGATGAGGGGAGAACTGACCCGCGAGCCTGATGCCCGTGACGGGGGTACAGCGTATCGGCGAGGGGCGCCAGCCTGCTTGCACTCGTTCACCCAGGTGGGATTCCTGGGCCATGACGTCGGGCACCGCAGACTTGCAGATCCCGGTGGACCCGGGCAAGGCGAGGACCTAGCTGCAGCACAGAGATCATCGCCAGCGTCGACTCGGCTCCCTGGTTGCGACCGCGACTTTCACGGCTGAGGCCGTCGCATCCCCCGCCGGTCCGCTCGTCGAGCAGTGGAACCCTGGCGTCGTTGTCACCGAGGAACCACGACAAGCTCATTTCCGCGCCAGCAAGCCAGCTGCTGTCACCGGTGACGGTCGCAGCACGCATGCACGCATCGGCGAGCGCGGCCACCTCGATGGGCTGCTGATCGAAGCCCGGGCGGTCCTCACCCAGGCCCCAGCCCCCAGCAGGCACGACCGACAGGTGGCCATCTCGGGTCTCGACAGTCAGCAGCCACTCGAGCATCCGCAGGCCGTCGCGCAGCACCCGGTCCCGGCCCAGGTTCGAGCCGGCAACGATGACGGCCTCAGCGATGGCCGCGTTCGCATAGGTCAGCCTGCGCGCCGGCCACGGCCACGCCGGGTCTGCGCGCGCCTGGCCGATGATCGCACTGGCCTTGTCGAGCAGGGTGAGCGCCCCGGAATGGTCGTGCCAGCAGTCGAGTATCTCGGCGGCGCCGAGCGCGGCGAACGCCATGGCGTGCGGCCATACGGACGAGACTTGGGCGCCGCGGCCGAACCGGCTCAGTGACTCCTCCCGGATCCCGGGCGTCGGGCCCCGCACGGCGGCGGTGCCCAGGCCCCAGAGGGCGCGGCCCCAGCAGTCCTCTGCCTTGGGATGGTCACGCCATCGGCGGTCGTAACCGAGACGGTTCCGGAACCTTCCGTCCGGCGCCTGTGCTTGGGCAAGGAAGTAGAGATAGCGGCGCCCCAGCGTGATGAGCTCCTGAGATGGCGACGGCTCCCGGCACACCACTACCAGGCCGCGGGCGATGTCATCGACGCAGTAGCCGTGGTCGTACCGGGGCACGACGCCATCAGCATGCTCAAGCAGGCCGACGTTGTCGGTCAGCCGCTGCAGGTGCCGGAACGGCGCAGCAGGATAACTCATGCCGACGCTCCCGCCAGTTCCGCTGCGAGCGATGAGACGCCCGGCCGGGGCATGTGCGTGAGCAGCGCCGCGGCGAAGGCAGCGAGCCCGCACCGCGTCGGCGGATAGGTGCTCAGCAGCGCGTAGGTCGTCCTCATGAAAATGTCCCCCCGTCGTCGTCTTCCGCGATGCGAGCTACGGCGCGGCCTAGCTCTAAGCCGGACGAGCTTCAACGGCGCCCCGACGGTCGACGCGGGGCGGTCGAGTTGGCCGACCGCCGACAGCGAGCACCGTTCCCCGCGGCCGGAAGCCACGTGCATCGCTTGGACCGAGATGCCAGAACCCCAGGTCCAGAGACCAGATGCCAGAACCGCAGGCCTGGACAATGGAGCTGAGAGAGAGCATGGGTCCCGGGATGGGATGTAACTGACGAGAAGCTCATTGAACGTCCGAGGCTAGCTCGAATGGCCTCGCGTGCCCGCCGACGTCCAGGGCAGTGGCTGAGCGTCCCCCGCGGCCTCGCGTAGCGAACGCGACATCAGCCTAGCCGAGAAAATGCCAGGAGGCCGCCGGACCTGAGTGCTACCGCCCTCGGGTACGGCCATGTCGTTCATGCCTGCGAAGTAGTGGACGGGTGCTGGGACGCCATCGTGCCAGCCGTCACCTAGCATGACGGACTCGGTGCAGCGGTGGTCCTCCTTCGCGGCCCGCGAACGGCTTGATCCCGCCGGACGTGCTGAGCAGAACGCCAGCTTGATTGACGCGCCTCAGCAGACCTCGCCCTGTGCCGTCATTGCGGGCCCTCTGGTGGAGGTACCGTAGAACAGGTGCGGCCGGTGCCGGGCAGGCCTGACCGCCGCCCGACGCCCCGTCGCTCCAGACCCTGGTGACGTCAACCCCGAGCGGTGTGCTCGGAAGACACCCAGGAGGACAGAGCGACGAAGACAACGGCACCCAGCGTTGCTGCCCTGCCGCCTGAGCGCGCCTCAGCTGCGCAAGGGCTGCCTGTTGCCGTCGATCCTTCGACGGCCAGCTTTCGTGCACTGGCGCTGCAGGTGCGAGCAATGGGTCTGCTCGACCGCAGGCCCGGCTACTACCGAGCAAAGATCACGCTGACGGTCTTCGCATTTTTCGCTGGATGGGCCCTGTTCGTCATGGTCGGCAACTCGTGGACGGCCCTCGCCGTCGCCCCATTAGTGGGGATGACGTTCACCCAGCTGGGATTCGTCGGCCATGACGCGGGGCACAACCAGGTTTTCCGCACACGCCGGCGCAATCGCTTGCTCGGCCTAGCCGTGGGCAACGCCCTCATCGGGCTGAGCTTTGGCTGGTGGGTTCCCAAGCACAACGCTCACCATGCGCATCCCAACGAGATGGGCCGCGACCCCGATATCGGCGAAGGAGCCGCCCTAGTCTGGTCTGACGCGCCGGAAAACGGGGGCGGCCCGGTCGCGTCGTGGCTGGCACGCTGGCAGGCGCCGTTGTTCTTCCCCCTCATGCTGCTGCGAAGCGGTGGCATGCACGTCCTGGGGATCCAGCGGCTTTGCCGGCGGCGAGACCACGCCGCGGCGGCAGAAGCCTGCCTGCTCATGCTGCATGCCGCGCTGTACCTGACGGTGGTGCTGTGGGTGCTCTCCCCGCTCAAGGCACTGGCTTTCATCGTTGTGCAGCAGGCGGTCTTCTCGCTGTACCTGGGCATCAGTTTCGCGCCCAACCACAAGGGAATGCCGATCATCGAACCGGCAATGACGGCAGGCTTCGCCCGCCGCCAAGTGGTCACGGCCCGAAATATCAGGGGTGGCCCGCTGGCCACCTTCTTGCTCGGCGGCCTTAACTACCAGATTGAGCATCACCTATTCCCATCGATGCCCCGGCCCAATCTGCGACGGGCCCAGGGTCTCGTCCAGGACTTCTGCAAAACGGCCGATCTCGGCTACAGCGAAGAAAGCTTCGTCGGGTCATTCCGCCAGATCATCCAGCACCTTAGCTTTACGGCGCTCGAGCAGCCGCAAGCCGCCAGCCGCCCTCCTGGCTGATTATTACAATCTGACCGGTGTTCCCGGCTGACCACCAGGCGTGATGGCTGGGCAGGCTCTGTGGTCGCCGGGTGGCGCGGGTGCAGGCCGTGCGAACCATCCTGGGCTGGACGGTACGCCTGGCCTGGTGATCGACAGCCAGCCATTGGGGCTCCGCCTGCCGTCAGCAGGCCCCCGTCGCATCCTCTGGTCGAGCCCCGGGCGGACTGCATCCTCAATCAAGCAGGCAAAGAGGGCAAACCGCTGAGCGCCTGTGACCCGGGAGCTGAATGTCACCGGCGCTGGGCCGTACCCCGGCAGAGTCCGGGCCGACTTGCCGCCTTCAGCCGCGGCCGGGCCGTCTCGGTTCCGCGGTGCGGAGGCCGATGATGCCCGACCCGGCGATTGAACCCGTCGCGCACGGGTAGTGCGGTGGTCTAGCGAAAGGGCTGGGACCCATGGCCGATCAGGACCGGACAGGCACCGAACCGGCTCGCGGCTGCCATTACCTAGGGGCTGGACATGATCATTCTCATATATAGGAGCCGTACATGATCATTCTCGGTATTATCCTGCTTATTATCGGTTTCATCGCGAAAATCGCTATTGTCTGGACCATCGGCATCATCGTCTTGGTTGTCGGCCTGATTCTGGCGCTGCTCGGCACGCTGGGTCACGCGGTCGGCGGCCGAAGACACTACTTCTGAGCGGATTTCGGCCCCGGGGCGTTTGCCGGCGCCCCGGGGATGTTCGCGTGGCCGGGCTCACAGGCCGTGTTCTGGTCTGTGCGTCCGCTGATCTCGGCCGTCGTGGGACCGATCGAGCGCGCATCTCATGGACCCGATCCACGCAGCCGGACAGCAGCCTGCCGACCCGGGTGACGGAGAATCGTTCCTGGATACCGGCCCGTTCCCGCGCTGCCTGCGCGTGCCGACAGCAACAGCGCCACCAGGGTCAGCGATCGGCTCATCCGCAGCGGTCCCGGGAGCAACGTGATCTTGCAAAGCTTCCCAATGCAGGCGCCGCCGGAGGATGCCCGGGGCGTGCGGTCAGCCGCTGGGAAGGCACCGCCACCCGGTCCGGGCCGCCGTGAAGCATCGCGCGCCATCCGGCATGCCCGGGCATTGCCGCGACCTGCCGGATGCCATCGGTCAGATGGCCTGAACCTGCTCTGCCTGCAGGCCCTTGGGGCCTTGGCGGGTGGTGTACTCGACCCGCTGGTTTTCTTCGAGGCTGCGGTAGCCGCCCATGTCGATGGCCGAGTGATGAACGAAGACGTCGGCGCTGCCGTCATCGGGGGCGATGAAACCGAAGCCCTTATCGGAGTTGAACCACTTCACGGTTCCCTGTGCCATCTGCTTGTCTCCTTCTAAGACGAGCCCGTATCCGCACGGTCGCGCGGATCAGCTGCTGGTTTGCCCGCTGCCGGGCAGAATCTACGGCCGCGCGGCCTGGCGACGATCACGGCGGGCAGTGATCGTCACGGCCTGCGGCGTCCTCGGTAGCCTGCGGATATTGCCACTGCGCCGCGGCCGGTGGCCGGGCTGGCCGTTGCCGCCGCGGCGGCGGCTGGTGGTCTGGCTGGTGTGACCCGGGCGGCGGGTGGGCCGGC
>Ga0335075_10014324_pt1 | contig 11918 bp, 8 predicted proteins | sample Lox_Sample_24_FD_206723 | JGI IMG/M metagenome (GOLD analysis project Ga0335075, IMG submission 206723) | Soil microbial communities from Loxahatchee National Wildlife Refuge, Florida, United States - Lox_Sample_2.4 | ecosystem: Environmental > Terrestrial > Soil > Wetlands | place: USA: Florida... | reverse complement strand
TCGACGGCGGCCTGCGCTGATCCCTGGAATTGAGCCATCTTACGTCTCCCTGAAGGTCATTCGACAGACCAAGGATAGCCGCCATGGCCGCCGATCGCCCTCATAGGATCTTCACCGAAGCAGTAGTTCACGACGGCCGTCCGCCCGACCGCAAGTAGCGCAAAAGCGGACGTTCCGTTCCTTACTCGACATGGACCCCGGGCAGAATGCAGATGTTCACGGCGTGGCGGCGCGTCTCTCTCATTCCTCCGGCAGCCCCGCCCTGCGGAGCCCGTCCAACACGGCAGGAATACCAGACGTATGATCGACTATCCATTTGAGGGTGAGCCTGGGGTTAAGGCGGCGCGACTCGGCCAAGGCGGTGTGAGCCTCATCCATTTTTCCGGCGAGCGCATAGACGGCAGTCAACTGCGCGTAGACCGAATATGTACGTAAGCCTGAGTCGAGCGCTTGGTTCAATTTGCTCAGCGGGGAATCGGGGCGGCTCACTGTTTGAGGCCTCGGGGCTGCTGGCGGGTCATATTAGACGACGGAAGGACTGATGCTGGGCTTGAGCGGTGGCATGAACTGCTCGGCCTGCGCCTCCTATGCGCCCGCGGATGTCCCGGACGCAGTGCGCGGCGCCATCCTCGGCGTCCCGGCCGCCGTCATCCTGTGGGTCGGCGTCATCGCGCTCGTGTCGTTCATCCTAAGCTGGACGACGTTCGGCCGCAAGACTTACGCGATCGGCAACAACCCGCTGGCGAGCTACCTCGCCGGCGTCAACGTGCGGCTCGTGACGATGCTGCTCTACGCGCTCAGCGGATTTTTTGCCGCGCTCGCCGGCGTGCTGCTGGTCGGCTTCGGGGTCAGGCCTCGCTCGGCATGGGCACCCCGTATCTCTTGCAGTCGATCGCCGCCGTCGTCATCGGCGGCGTCTACATGCTGGGCGGCCGCGGCCCTTATATCGGCGCGGCGACGGGCGCGGTCACGCTGGTCGCGCTGGTCAGCGTGCTGCTCGCGATGAACATGCCGGACTACGCGCGCAACATCATCTGCGGCATCGTGATCCTGGTGCTGCTGCTTCTCTACGGGCGCGAGGAGAAGGAGGAATGACCGAGGCCTTTCGCCGCTCCTGACGCCGTCACTCCAGGGCGGCCAGAAGCGCCGAGGCCGCCTGGAAATCCAGGCCCGTTCGATTCTCGGAGATCGCGTTCACGATCGGCTTCAAGATGTCATGAGCGCGGGCTCGATCGCCGTCGTCGGCGATGAGCTCAGCCAAGTCACGGCCAGCCCGCAAGAGAAACAATCCCGCATCCTGCCTGCGCGCGGTGGCGACGGCTTCCTCGAACGCGCGACGGGCATCGCTTCGCCGCTCCTGTTTCAGCCGCAGCCGTCCGACCAGCCTCTGCAGCTCCGCAAGCGCAAAGACATCGCCGTGTCTCTTGGACGTTTCGATCCCGCCCGACAAGGCTCTCTCCGCGGTGTCGAGGTCGCCGACAACGAGAGCGGCATCAGCGAGGAGTGACGACCAGGTCGGCACGTGAAGCTCGGCGCCCGTCTTCCTCCAGTCGAGAATGCCCCTCTCCAACTCCGCAACACCCGCCGGGTCTCCGTTGAGGCACGCTTGCGCGGCGCCGTGGTGAACTTCGAACGCCGCCGACCAGAAGACGAGACCATGCTCGGAGCAATAGTCGATCTGCTCCTGGCTCAGCGAGGCGCTGGCTAGCCCGTCGCGGCGCAACAGCAGGACATCGGCGAGAATGCTCGCCGTGAAAGCGACGATGAGCGGAAAATTCAGGCTTCTGGCCAGCGACATCGCGGCCTGGACTTGGGCCAGAGCAGCGTCGGTGCGGCCCTGAAGGCAGAGAACCCACCCCTTGTATTGCAGAGCCACGATTTGCGGCTCCTCTCCATGGCGCTCGAGGCAGGCCCCAAGCGGGACGTGGCCGCATTCGGCGACGCATCGGTCGAAAGCGCCCGTGGCCCGAGCGAATTCCCCCTTGCTCATCAAGGTCGACCCGATGGCCCGGAGCGCAAGGCCGCTTTTTTCGGCGCTCGAGTCCTCCGTCGCGATGGCAAGCAACCGCTCGGCATGCGCGAGCGCCCGATCGAGCTGAGCCCGGTCATAGGCGTAGTGCCATAGCCCGCGAACGCTGGTGAACACGGCTTCCCGGTCGCCCATAGTCTCGGCAAGGCGGCCCGCCTCCTGGTAGTTGCGCTCGACCTCGTCGGACGCATAGCCGCGCGCCGCGAGCAGCGCCGGTCCGAGCGCGAGCCGGAACGCGAGCTCCTGCCGGTCGCGCTCCTCGTTCCTCGGCAGCTGAGCTATCAGACTGAGCGCCTTGCCGTAGCTTTGAACGGCTTCGTGGTTGGCGAAGCGGCGCATTGCCTTTGCGCCGGCGCGACCCCACCATTCGATCGCAGTCTGCGGCAAGCCGGCCTGGGTGAAGTGATGCGCAACGATCCCCGGCTCGCGCTCGGCGCGCTCCGGAAACCGAACGCGCAGACTTTCGGCCACCCGCTGATGCAGCTGCTGCCGCCGGCTCTTGAGGAGCGTGGCGTAGGCGGTGTCCTGCACCAGCGCGTGCTTGAACGCATAGGTCGCTTCGGGCGGCTCGCCGTGTCCGAAGACGAGTCCGGCGGCCATGAGCCGGCCGAGCGCGTCCTGCAGCGCGGCTCCCCGGATCGGCGACGCCGCTTCGAGCAGGTCGTAGGGAAACTCCCGGCCGATCGTCGCCCCGATCTGCGCAATTTCCTTGACCGGCGCGAGGCGATCGAGCCTCGCCATCAGCGAATCCTGTAGGGTCGAGGGAATCGCGAATGGCGTGAGCGCGGAATCGAGGAGGTAGGACCCATTTTCCTCCCGCAGGAGCCCTGACTCGAGCACGGTCTTAGTCAGTTCCTCGACAAACAGAGGGACGCCGTCGGTTTTGCCGATGATCTGTTCGAGAACCTCCGGCGGCAGCGGTTTGCCCCCGGCGACTCTGTCGATCATGGCGAGCGCGTGGCGCCTGCCGAAGCGGCTCAGTGCGAGCGAATCGACGTGCGCGTGATTGAGCCAGGGAGCGACGAACTCCGGCCGGAACGTAATGACGAGAAATGCTCGGAGATGCGGCGTGCGGTCGATCAGGCGGGAGAACACATCGAGCGACGACGGGTCAATCCAGTGCGCGTCTTCCAGGAGCGCCAGCACGGGCGCTTCCCTGGTCAGCCCCTCGAAGAGCGCGATCAGCGCCGCGATCGAACGCTCCTTCTGCTCGCCCGGCGTAATTTCCAGGGCCCGATACCGGCCCTCGAACGGGACCGAACACAACGATGCGACGAAGGGGACGATCTCCTTCGCCTCCAGCCCGGAACGCGCGGCCATCGCCTCGAGCTTGTCCAGTCGATCCGCCGGCGGCTCTTCGGTCACGAATTGGGCAGCGCGCCAGATTTGCCGGACAATCGGATAGAAGGCGTCGTTCACGTGGTGCGGCGAGCATTGGTACCGGATGTTGATATGCGGCTCGTCGGCGACTCGTTCGCGCAGCGTGGCGAGGATCCGCGACTTGCCGATGCCGGCCTCGCCGGAGAGCAACACGACCTTGCCTTCGCCCGCGCTCGCGTCCCTCCAACGCTCGATGAGCAGCGCGACCTCGGGCTCGCGTCCGACGAACGGCGTCATCCGATGCGAACGCGAGGCTTCGAAACGACTCACGTTCTCTGCTTCGCACAGGACCACCCACGCGGACGTGGGCGCGCTGAACCCTTTCAGATCGAGCAATCCAAGCGATTTGACCTCGAAGGCGTCGCCCAGAAGGCGTCGGGTCGAGTCGGCGATCAGGACCGCGCCGGGCTCGGCGCTGGCTTGCAAGCGCGCGGCCAGATTGGGCGTGTCGCCGACGACGGCCTGTTCCCGCGACGACCCCTCGCCGATCAGGTCGCCGACGACGACGATCCCCGTCGCGACGCCGATGCGCACATTCAGTCGTTCTCCGGCGCGAGTGTCGAGCCTCCCGACGGCATGCGCGAGGTCGAGCCCTGCGCGAACCGCCCGTTCAGCGTCGTCCTCGTGGGCGCGGGGAAAGCCGAAATAGGCCAGGACTCCATCGCCCATGAATTTCGCCACGAAGCCATCGTAGCGCGCGACGACGCCCGAACACGCCTCCTGGTAGGTTCGAATGATCTCCCGCATGTCCTCGGGATCGAGGCGAGCGGAGATCGCCGTCGAACCGGCCAGATCGCAGAACATGACCGTAAGCTGGCGCCGCTCCGCCGCCTCATGCGCAACCTCGGGCGCTGGCGCGGGAGAGGCAGGCTCGGCGGTTTTCAGGGACGGCGCCGACAAAGCCGACAGCCCCAATATCGCCGTCAGCATCTTGCGGCGATGTCCCACAACCGCGACGCCGAGATCCTTCAGATCGTCGGCCGTGAGCTTCGGCAGAATCTCGCTGTCGATTTCATTGTCGCGAAAGGCCCCTTCGTATTGTTCGAGGCCAAGGCCTCGCAGCCACTCTCCTATGTCCATGGTCGCGTCCTCGCGGCGGACTTCGACAATCAGCGGCCCGCTCCACGCGCTGCGATCGCCCGGCCGAGGCGAACAGTCTCGCGGACTAGCAACTCGAGGTCCTCCTCGCGCGTGCGATGATTGTTGATCGCCGCGCGCAGGCAGTGCTCGCCGTGCACGGTCGTGTCGGAGAGGGCGGCGAGGCCCTCTTCCTGCAGTCTCAGCATGATTTCGGTGTTGAGCTCCTTCAGCGCCCCGCTGTTTAGGCCGGGCGAGCGATAGCGGAAGCAGACGATATTGATGTTGGTCGGGGCGACCAGCTCGAGGTCGGGCTCGGCCTCGATCAGCGCGCTCAAGGCGTGCGCGTGCTCGACGTCCTGGTCGATCAGGCGTCCAAACTTTTCGACGCCGTGCTCTTTGAGCGCCATCCAGATCTTCAGCGCCCGGAATCCGCGCGACGTCTGCAGGCCCCATTCGTGCAACCACTCTCCGGACGCCAAGCCGCGTGGGGTCGACTCGAGATATTCAGGCGTCACGGCGAAGGTCTTGCGATGAGCCGTTGCATCCCTGACCAAGGCGCAACCGGCCTCGAACGGCGCGTGCAGCCACTTGTGCGGATCGAGGGCGAGGGAATCCGCCTTCTCTATCCCGGCGACCCGGTAGGCGTTCTGCGGCGCGATGGCGATGAGCGCGCCGATGCACCCGTCGACATGCAGCCAGAGATCCTCTTCGCGCGCGAGGGTCGCGAGCGCAGGCAGGTCGTCGATGGCGCCGGTGTTGACCGTGCCGGCGGTCGCGATGATGCAGCATGGGGCGAAGCCGTCCGACCGGTCTTTCGCGATCGCTGCCCGAAGCGCATCGACGTCGATTCTGAGCGCGCGGTCAGTCGCGATGCGCCGCAGCGCCCGATTGCCGAGTCCGAGCGCCTCCATCGCCTTGCGATGACAGGAATGGATCTGGTCGGAGCCGTAGAAGCGTAGGGGTTTTTCGATCGCCGCGACGCCAAGCTCGCGCACGTCGACGCCCGCCTTGACGTTCCGCGCCGCCGCGAGGCCGATCAGGTTCGCCATCGAGCCGCCGCTGACCAGCGTCCCGCTGGCCGAGGGGGGAAAGCCGACCATGGCCTTGAGCCAGTTCACCACCTGCTTGTCCATCAGCGCGGCCGCGTGACTGCCGCCACCGAGATTGGAGCCCTGGATCGCGGCGAGAAAGTCGCCGATCGCGCCGGTGAAGTTGCTCGAGCCCATGTACCAGGCCCAGAAGCGCGGATGGACGTTGCCCATCGGGTAGGCCATGACCGTCTCGGCGACCTCGCGGTAGACGGCGGCGAGCGGCTCGGGCTTTGTCGGCGGGGGCCTATCGAAGAAAGCGCGCACGTCCGGCGGCATTTCCTTCCAGACCGGGCGGTCGCGCACATCGCGGAGGTAGGCGACTGCGTCTTCGACGACGCCGCGCGATACCGACAGCGCCTCGCTCCAATCGTCCGGATCGAGCGTTTCGGGGCCGGCGCGCGCGTTCGCCCGCGTCGGCTCGCCCCGCCGAGTTTCCGGCGGTCTCATGAGGCGGGGAACTGACCCGACGGCGTCGACCGCGACAGCGCCTTCTCCTCCTCGTCCATATCGGCTTCGATCCCTTCGAAGAGAGGCGCCGTCAGGTATCGTTCGCCCGTGTCGGGCAGCATGCAAAGGATCACTGAGCCGGCGGGCGCCTGCTCCGCTACGCGGCGCGCAACAGCAAAGGTCGAGCCGCCGGAGACGCCGGTCAAGATTCCCTCCTTGCTGGCAAGCTCCTTCGCCCATTTCATCCCATCGGCGCCCGAGACCTTGACGAGTTCATCGAACAGCTTGTCGTCGATCGCCTCCTGGAGGACTTCCGGGACGAAGTCCGGCGTCCAGCCCTGGATCGGATGAGACTCCCAGGCTGGATGGCTCGAAGCAGGCGATCCGTCCGGATTCCGCTCCTGCGAACGCCCATCGGCGACGATGGCCGCGTTCGCCGGTTCGCAGAGCACGATGCGCACGCCCGGCCGCTCACGCCGCAACACGCGTCCGACGCCGACCACGGTTCCGCCGGTGCCGTATCCGGTGACGAAAAAGTCGAGCCGGGAGCCGGCGAAATCGCCGAGGATTTCCCTGGCCGTCGTCGCCTCGTGAATGGCGGCGTTCGCCTTGGTCTCGAACTGGTGGGCGAGAAACCAGCCGTTGGCCTCGGCCAGCTCAACCGCTTTGACGTACATCCCGAACCCTTTCTGGGCGCGGGGCGTCAGGACGACCTTCGCGCCGAGCATCCGCATCAGCTTGCGGCGCTCGATGGAGAAGCTGTCTGCCATGGTGACGACGAGCGGATAACCCTTCTGGGCGCAGACCATGGCCAGCCCGATGCCAGTGTTGCCGCTGGTCGCTTCGACGACGGTCTGTCCGGGCTTGAGGGCGCCTCCGCGCTCGCCCTCTTCGATGATATTGAGCGCCAAGCGGTCCTTCACCGAGGAGGCCGGATTGAAGAACTCCGCCTTCGCATAGATGGTCGCGTGGCCCACACCGAGATTGTTGATTCGGATCGCGGGCGTGTCGCCGACAGTGTCGAGGATGCTGTCAAAAAGACGACCACGACCCGACGTCGTAAATATGTTCGATCCAACCGGCATGCCATAACCCTCCGAAGGGCGCCGCTCCCTGCCAGGCAGAGCTTTCGAAACTTCCCCGGGGTCTGTCAAATCCTGCGTTCCAACAGTCAGTGGTCCCAACACTTCTTGGAGTTGCGCCGCGAGAGCGAGAGCCAGATCCGCTTCATCGGCTACGGCGCGCCAGGAGGCGTGATACAATGTCGGCAAGGCACGGCTGCGCGGCTGTTGCTGAGCCTCGAGGGCCCCGGCGGGCCGAATCGCGCGCGGCCGTTTGACGCGGCGCCAAAGTCTTCTGGCCTCTTGTCACGGAAGGCCGCAGGACAGGTTGACGGCTGAATGAACCACGTCCGCGTCAGGGGGAAGGGTCGAACATGGATTCCGCGCCGGAGAGGCTCGGCAAGCCTCTGGGAAGGTCATTATAGGTCGGGGCCATCGCGGCCCGCGGGGATGATGACACGTGGGCGAGGACCGGCGAAGCTGTTCCCGCGGCGCATGGCGTCGCCGCGTCCGACTTCGACTTGTCCCAGCTCTCCGCGCGCATCCGCCTGGCTTATGGACTCCTCAAGGCGGCGATGGACGAGGCGGCCCAGACCATGGAGAGCAATCGCGCCGCGTCGGCCAGCCGTTGGTGGGGCGCGCGGGCGCGCGCGCTGGAATCCGTTCATGCCGGCGTGCCCGCAACGATTGAACTCATGGAGGCCCGAAGGATGTGGCGGCGGCGCAGAGTGCGCATGCCCAGGGCGGGTTCGCGCAAATACCAGTCATTCCCCGAGGCCATAGCGAAGGGGGCAAGGTCGACCCCCCCTTCGAGACCGCGCTGTGAGCGCGCGGAAAGCGCGAGAAAGCGGTCACCGGCGGTCGACAACCTCTCCGATCCTCCGCGGCCGACCGCATCGGAGTCGCTTGGTTTCCAGCTCCTATCGATGCTCACCCGATCCGATCCAGCATATCCCGAATGCGAGCGGTCAAATCTTGTAGGGAGACAGGTTTTTGAATGAGCTGCACGTCGAGGTCGACGCGCCCATGATGCACGACCGCGTTGCGCGAATAGCCGGACATGAACAGGACCTTCAGCCCCGGCCGCAGCTCCAGCGCACGCTGGGACAGCTCCCGCCCATTCATACCCGGCATGATGACGTCGGTCAGGATGAGGTCGACCTTGGTGGAAGGCTGCTCGAGAATTGCCAGCGCCGCGCCCGCGTCCGGGGCGCCGATGGCCTTGTAGTCGAGGTTCCGCAACGCCTCGATTAGATACCACCGCAGGTCTTTGTCGTCCTCGACCACCAGAATGACTTCGCTGTCAACGCTGCCGAGTGAAGCCCCTCCTTTGTCCTCGACATCATCGGCGTGCCCCCGAACGCGCGGGAAGTACAGCTTCACCGTCGTTCCGTGTCCGGCTTCGCTATAGATTTTCACGTGTCCGTCGGACTGCTTGACGAACCCGTAGACCTGGCTCAGCCCCAGACCCGTCCCATGACCGATTTCCTTGGTGGTGAAGAACGGTTCGAAGGCGCGGAGAAGCACATCCGCGGTCATACCATGGCCCGTGTCGCTAACGGAGATAAGCGCATACTGGCCCGGCGCGACTTCAGGATTTGTGCGGCAATAGTCGCGATCGAGCATCTGATTGGAGGCTTCGACCGTCAACTTGCCGCCGTTGGGCATCGCGTCTCTGGCGTTGACCGCGATGTTGACGAGACTCGTTTCGAGCTGCGGAACGTCGACTTCGATGGGCCAAAGTCCAGGCGCGCCGGTGACCTCTATTTCGATCGTCTCCCCGAGCGAGCGTTGCAGAAAATCGCCCACGCTGGGGAGATATTTATTGAGATCAAGAATCGCGGGATTAAGCGGCTGGCGGCGCGAGAAGGCAAGCAAGCGCTGAGTGAGCGCGGCGGCCCGCTGGGCGCCGCGCATCGCGTTGGCGATCGAGCGGTGCAGGTTTGCGGCGCTCGCTCCTAGCCCTTGGGCGTCGTGCCTCACCCTCTCCAGATTGCCCATGATGATCATAAGGAGATTGTTGAAGTCATGGGCGATGCCGCCGCTGAGCTGGCCCACCGCCTCCATGCGCTGGGACACTGCGAGCTGCTCCTGAGTCTCGCGCAGGATACGCTGCGTCTCCATTCGCTCGGTGATGTCCCGCGTAACCTTCGCGAATCCACCAATTTCTCCGTTGTCGTTGCGGATCGGGTCGACGACGATCGTGGCCCAGAAATGGGCGCCGTCCTTGCGCACACGCCATCCCTCGGCCTCAAATCTTCCCCCGCTCGCCGTCGCGAGCGTCCGCGCTGGAACGCCGGCGGCCAGATCCTCATCGGTGTAAAATGTGCCGAAGTGCCGGCCGATGATCTCATCGGGGGAGTGGCCATAGATGCGTTCCGCACCGCGGTTCCAGGTCGCCACGAGCCCGTCCCTGTCGAGCTGGAAGATCGCGTAGTCCACCACCGAGTCAACCAGGTTGCGGAACCGGTGCTCGCTTTCTAGCAGTCGGCTCTGCTCGAGCCGTCTCTCGGTCATGTCGCGGGTGACCTTCGCGAAGCCGATAACCTCGCCGTCGTGATCGCGTACGGCGTCGATGACCCCCAAGGCCCAAAACCGGCTGCCGTCGGCCCGCACCCGCCAGCCTTCGGACTCGAACCGCCCGGCCCGCGCCGCGACGGCAAGCGCGTTCTTGGGGAACTCTCGCGCCTGGTCCTCGGGAGTGAAGAACTTCGCGAACGGCTGCCCGATGATCTCCTCAGCGCTATAGCCCTTGAGCCGCGACGCAGCAGAATTCCAGCTCGCAACGCGTCCGTCGAGGTCGATCATGTAGATCGCATAGTCGGTGATGGAGTCGAGGAGTAACTGCGGCAGCCGAGCGTCATCGCCGGAAAGTCTTCGATCGTTCCCTTCTGGCGGCACGGCTATAGCCCTATTCGTCCAATTCGCTAAAACGAAACACTGAAGTTAAGGTTCCGCGCCCGCGCGCGACCCTTTGCATCGAAGCAACAGGGCTGGCTCGGCCGGCCCACGCGCGCATGCCCGAATTCCGGTGGCCGGAAGGGGAGCTTGGGCCTCGCCGAGGCGATAGGCATGCTGTCCGCCCCGTCTGCGACGTTCGCGGTCGCACGCCGTGATGCCCGCAAACGTCGACTTCAGCCGTCCGCCGTCCGCAAATAGGAGTCATTCCCGACGGCGTAGCCGTGACGGCCCTCCGAGGGCGAAATGTTCAATCCGATGAGGCAAGGGGCGTTTGACCAGGCGACACTACAAGATCGGCCACAGCCAAAACCCCACCCCAACAAGCGAAATGAAGGCTCCGCTCAACACCTCGCCGTAACGTTCAAGCGCGCCGAAACGCAGCCGTTGCAATCCAACCGAGGAATAGACGCAGAGCAAGACATAGGTTGCGATTGTGCTCGCCGAGAACACAGCCGCCATGGCGATCATGACCCAAATTCCGAATTTCCCGGCGGCAAAGAAGGCTGGAATGCCTTCGACCATGGGCGACGATCCGAGGATCAGCAGCAGCGCTGTGCGGGAGGTTGTCCTATGGTTGTGCGCATGTTGCGGCGGCGAAGCGTCAAAGTCGGACGTTGCCGGATGTGCTGTCGCCAAGTCGTGATCATGCCAATGGACGTGAACCGAGCGGCCGCCGTGCCGGTGGGCGTGCCTATGTCGGGTGAGCACAGCGACGCCGCCGCGCATGGGCGCATAGAGCGGGTCGTCCCCGACGACGAGCATTCCATGTTCGTGGCCGTGGTCATGATCCTCGCTGTGCCCATGATCGTGGTCATGGTGGTCGTGTTCGGCAAAACTGGCGCGGTAGGAATGTGCATGGCCGTCGCGCTCGATCGTCACAACGACATCGAAGCCGTGCGGCTCTGGAATGTCTTCAAGGGACTCCCAAAACCCTTCCCGCATGGCGAAAGAAAACAGCTGGCGCTCGGCCGTCTCGCGCCGTGTCTCCAACTTTACCCAATCGGCCGACGGGCCAGACAGGCGGAACCGGGGCGGGACGCCCTCTTCATAGATGGACAGCTCAACGATCCCGTGGCCGGTGTCGATGCGCTGCAGCTCTGGGCCATGGACGTGGCCGCGCGTTCTGCCGGGCGGATATCCGGCCAGGAAAGAAAGACCGGGACTGTGACCATGGCCATGCTCGTGACTATGCCCCTGTCCAGCTGCTCGATGCAGGTCGCGCCATGCGGCTGTGGCGATCCAGCCGCCGAACACGATCAAGGCGACGCTGGCGGCTGTGTCGAGGAAATGACCGAAGCGCACAGCGACAGCGACGCCAGCTAGCCAGATGACCGCCGCAATAATCAAGGTCGAGACGACGTGCCCGATGCCGGCCTGGAGCGCTGCGCGGGCAGTCTCAGCCTGCGACCAGCCCCGTTGTCGGGCGAAGAGGGTGATTGGAACCCAGTGATCCGGGACGAGGGTGTGCAACACGCCGACGACGCCGACGGAAATTATGAGAAGGATTTCAGGGCCAAAATTCATGTCTTGTTCCGGGCGGCTTTGGTGTCAGGGGCCTGGCGCTCGAAGGAGATGATTGCGAAGAAGGGGTTGGGCCGTCGGTCCGGCCCAACCTTCGCGACACTTGGTCAGGGAGCCTCGACCGTGACCTCCAGCTCATCGTATCGCATGAACTTGTAGAAAATGACCGAGCCGAACCAGCTCAGCGCAAAAATACCGATGATCACATAGCCGAGCACGCCGAAATTGTCGTTGATGGCGCCGATCGCGCCCCAGAACCCGCCGCCATCGGTGAGGCCCAGTTGATCGCCGATGAGGTTCAGCGTTTCCAATCCGCCGATAAGCACTGCGACGACCACAGAAACCGCG
>Ga0335075_10014323_pt1 | contig 11918 bp, 8 predicted proteins | sample Lox_Sample_24_FD_206723 | JGI IMG/M metagenome (GOLD analysis project Ga0335075, IMG submission 206723) | Soil microbial communities from Loxahatchee National Wildlife Refuge, Florida, United States - Lox_Sample_2.4 | ecosystem: Environmental > Terrestrial > Soil > Wetlands | place: USA: Florida... | reverse complement strand
CAGGGTGGTCTCGATGGCTTGGATCACGGCCTCCCCGGCTTCCACTTCGCCGAGATGATCGAGCATCATGGCGGCCGACCATATCTGGCCGATTGGATTGGCTATGCCCTGGCCGGCAATGTCCGGTGCCGAGCCATGGACAGGTTCGAAGAGAGACGGGAAGCGGCGCTCGGGATTGATGTTGGCCGAAGGAGCAATGCCGATGGTCCCCGCGCAGGCCGGCCCGAGGTCGGAGAGGATATCCCCGAAGAGATTGGAAGCGACCACCACGTCGAAGCGGTCGGGGTTGAGGACAAAATGCGCGGTGAGAATGTCGATGTGATATTGGTCCCAGCGCACCGCTGGAAAGTCCTTGCTGATTTCTTTGGTGCGCTCATCCCAGAAGGGCATGGTGATTGAGATCCCGTTGGACTTGGTGGCGGATGTGAGGTGCTTCTTCGGCCGCCGCTCGGCGAGGCCGAAGGCGAATTTCAGGATGCGGTCGACGCCGGCGCGGGTCATGACGGTTTCCTGGATGACCACTTCGCGATCGCTTCCGGTAAAGATTCGGCCGCCAATTGAGGAATACTCCCCCTCGGTATTCTCGCGAACGACGTAGAAGTCGATATCGCCCGGGTTGCGCCCGGCAAGCGGACACGGTACGCCCGGCATCAACCGCACCGGCCGGAGGTTGACATACTGATCGAATTCGCGCCGGAAGAGGATCAACGATCCCCAGAGCGAGATATGATCTGGAACCTTTTCCGGCCATCCGACTGCGCCGAAAAAGATGGCGTCGTGTCTTCCGATCCGTTTCTTCCAGTCATCGGGAAGCATCTTGCCGTGCTTCATGTAGTAATCGCAGGAGGCGAAATCGAATTCGTCGAGCTGGAGGGTGAAGCCGTACTTTGTGGCCGCGGTCTGAAGCACTCGGATGCCTTCGGGGACAACCTCTCTGCCGATGCCGTCGCCCGGAATGACGGCTATCTTGTAGATTCGACTCTTTGGCTGGGTACGGGTTCGGTCTACTTCGCCGGCATTGAGCATATAAAAGGGCCTTTCAGGGATTCGTGGTTGTGGCCTGCATTGCCCGGCGCGCAAAACGCGTAACGAGAATCGTGACGCAGGACAATACCAGCGTAGCGCCAACCAGATAAAAGCCGCGAGTGAAAGTCGGCTCAGCCGATCATGTGAGATTCGGCCAAGCCGCTCAACGTGCCCGGGGGAGTTGATCAATCCGGCGCGGTGGTGTCTTGGATTAGTTTACGCGGGTTTATTCTCTCGTCGCTCGGCTAACTATGAGACTGCTTTACGAGAAACTTTTATGCATATCTCAGGTGCCTAGATGGGATAGATGGGTTAGTTCATTCGTATAGTTTGCTTTGCGAAAGGATCGTGCATCCAAGCTTCTTCGCTGATAGGAAATCAATCATAGACCGCGTCGGTGTCTAAGCTTGCGGAGATGGTCTGATGCTGAGTTCAGAGTAAGACAACCACGAGATTTGCATGTAGCTTTCGAGCAGCCTGCGGTTTTGTGGTTGATCAGTGCGTCGACGCGCGATGCGCGGAATGCCCTGTCGCTCTCACTGGCGGAACTGCCTGTGACGCCGGTAGTTATTTAGATTAGGAATATGTTTCATAACCTCATAACCTCCATCTCAGTAGAAAGCGAGAAAGACGAGATCAAAAAAAGGCTCGGGTAGGGTGCAAGGGATAGGTGTACGGCGCAGATCCAATCGCGATAACTAAATTGGAAGCTCTCACATGGATAAGTCCGGATTCTAGCCGACATTTTGTCTCTTACTGACGCCAAATAATTTCCCGTTGACATTGCATAAGAATTAAGCTACTTTTCGTCTCGCCCTGATCTGGGCGCACGTTTGGGCTCCGACCTTGAAGTTGGCCGTCTGCTACTCACCGCTCCATCGGCAGTGTTGATGAAGGTCTACGTGTATCTTGCATACTTTCTGGAGATTCGATCATGGACATTCGTCTCAAGTATCTTGGTGCTTCGCCTCGTCGGCCGCATGGTTTTATATCTACGATCGCGGCTTTAGCTTTTTTGGTTATTCCCATAGCTTCTCGACCGGTCCATGCTCAGGCAGCGGCCGGTTACAGGGTTACGAATTTTGCCACCGGCTTTGGCAACGATGGCGAACTCGGTCCCATTGGGCTCGCTTTTGATCCCGCCGGAAACTTATATGTGGGTGACTTTGTGACCGGCTATATCTATAAGTTTGGCCCTGGCGGAGGAGTCGCATCAGCCGCCACGCAGTTGAATAAAAGCCCGATCCCGGGAACTCCGGCAGGGTTGGCATTCGACAAGCAGGGCAACCTTTATCTTGCTCGTCAAAATGTAAGCAGTCAGAACTCGGGGGATGTGGTCCAGCTCGACCCCTCAAACGCATCTATCCTGCGGACCGTTGTTAGCGTGCCACTTGCCACAGGCCTCGCTACTGATCCACTAAGTGGCGATCTGTTTGTTTCTCAAATTCAAATCGGGATGATCCAGAGAATCACCGGATTTTTGAACGGCCCGGGCACTGCGACCGTTTATGCCACAGTAGGAGAAGGTAATGAGATCGATGGTCTGTCATTCGGTCCGGATGGCACGCTCTACGCAGCCATTAAGACACAGCTTGTGGGTAAAATCACTGGGACCAATTCGGCCTCGCCTGGAACCGTCACATATCTCCCCGTCATCGTTCCTTCGATCGACGGAATGGCCGTCTCCGCCGACCCCGATATCCCGTTCCTATATGGCAACCGCAACGATGGAATCATCACCAAGATTGACCTCGCGATGACTCCGCCGGCGCTGTCTAACATCTTCCAAGGCGGTACACGTGGAGATTTCGTCACTGTAGGCCCTGATGGCTGTCTCTACGCAACCCAGACGGATCGTGTGTTGCTGGTTACAAATGCAGATGGCACATGCCTGGCACCTCCGCTGGGGCCGTTGTTCCCCTCTAATCCGGTAATGCCCACGCGGACAGCAACTCGCCTTAGTGCGGCGCCTAACCCCGTTGCCCTAAACCACCCTGTGCAGCTGGTCGCAGTTATTGTTGCACCACCCGGGAGTTCCGGCACACCGACGGGTACTGTCACTTTCTACGATGGCCTGGTGCCGATAGGATCGGCTTCTCTTCAATACGGAGTTGGAACCATCGATTACACCTTTACGGCAAAAGGGCAGTATCCAATTGCGGCACAATACAGCGGGGATCAGTACTTTGTGGGGAATACGTCGCCGGTGTTGATCGAGGTCGTGCAGTGAGACGGTGATCGAGAGTATCTGGGATCAGGGACGCCCTGGCTGCGCTATGCGAGTCAAGGGAACCAGGGCGTTGATCCAGTACTTTGCGGTGCGACTTTGCTCCTGAAGCTCAGGCTAAGTAACATCGCGACAGGGCAGGTGAGTTGAATCTCATGCCGCAGGCGAGCGGATCGCGTGAGGGGACAATCTGGGGCTAATGCCCGCTCTCAAGCCGGAGGGGATGGTCTCATGCTGAGGTCAGAGTAAGCCCACCATGAGATTTGCATGCCGTCTTGGAGCAGTTTGCGGTCGTCCTCGGTGAGCAACTCGTCAAAGCGCTCAGCATTGAATTCCGTATCGCTTTCGCGGCTGCCAGCGGGGAGGCGGTAGTCGTGTCTTTCGAATTCGGGTGTCATAATCGCCCTCCTAACTGGAATTGCGGAAACAAGGGCGAAAAAGGGCCATCAGAGCCAGCGAAATGCGCGATCCAATGAACAGGCGATTTTGCGTCAATCAGGCGATCTGTTCGGGCAGAATTCTTCACGATGGTTGATCGGTCTTCGATGAGGCGGCGATGAAATCTCCAGACGAAAAGACGGCTCCACGTGTAGGAAAGAATCGTTGGATGAGGCAATCGTGAAGTGCGGAGTCGAGGTCGGCGCAGCAATCGCCGATGATCGCAACCCGGTAATCGGCGTCGGCAGCCTCGACAAGAGTGGAAAGAACGACGCCGCTGGTCGCGATGCCGTAAAGAACCAATGTATCGATGTCATTCGCGCGAAGAATCATGGCGAGATCCGTGCCGGCGAAGGCACTGACTCGATGCTTGGTTATAACGATCTCATCGTCTTGCGGTGCGATGATATCCGGTATCGCTCCGAGTGGTTCCTTGAAGAGCCGCTGATGCTGCTCAGAGGATTTGATGGCACCGAGCAGTGCGTTTCTGGAACTGACCTCGGGGAGCCCTGGTCGAAAACCTACCTTGCAGTGGATGATGGTCATGCCGGCAGCACGAGCATGATTGAGAACACTCGCGACTCGAGTCAGAAAAGCGTCTTTGGCTTCCCGGGTGTAAATAGAAACAATGCCGGCCTGACAATCCATGCTCAAGACGGCTGTGTGGGACGGATCGAACGTAAGCATATCGGCCATAATCAAGGTCTCCGGCGAGCCCTGCCGGTCAGAATTGTAATTCAATGTGGCATATCGCCCGCAATGTCTACCAAATATGTAGCGTGGCTTCGGTTTCACTTAAGTCTGCATGTCGATGTCAGCCGTCGCCCTTTTATTCGCAATCGATGAATGAAGACACAGAAGTGAATCGTTGCATGCTGGGCGCCAGGGAATTGCCTGAAGAAGCGATGACATTTAACTGACAACCGGGTGACAAGTCCAGGCGGCGCCGTCCGTACCCTAGCTTCATCAGCATAGGGGCACGCCTTGAGTAAATCCCGAAAGATCGTTTTCTTCTTTCCGTCGTTCGCCAGTTCCGAGGCTACCGCGCCGCTCGGCATCCTGGCTGTGGCCACTCCTCTCATCCGGGCCGGCTTTGAGGTGGTGCTGATCGATTCCACGATTACCCCGAACTTCAAGCAACGCATTCTCACGGAGGTGCGCGACGCCATTTGTCTTGGGATTTCTCTGGTGACGGGGCCCATGATTCGGGAGACGGTGGATGTCGCACGCGCCATCAAGGCATGGAATCCTGACTTTCCAATCGTGCTTGGCGGGTGGCATCCCTCGCTGTTGCCCAAGCAGACCCTCGAAGCGCCGTACATCGACTACATCGTGCGCGGGCAGGGGGAGGATGCGTTTCTCGAGCTGGTCCAGCATATTGCAAACGGGTCTGCGCCTGATTTTGTGGCCGGCATTGGATTCAAGCGGGACGGCAAGATGACGATGACCCCGGAACGTCCCCTTAAACCGCTCGTAGAAATGCCGCCCAAGGCTTACCAGATCGCCGACTTCGACGCGTATGAGCGCAGCTGCGGACGACGCTGGGCGATGTATACGTCGAGCCTTGCGTGCCCCTTCAACTGCTCATACTGCACCAACGCGGGCGTCTACGGCAGAAAGTGGAATGCCTTGCCTCCCGAGCAGTTTGTCGAGGAGACAGTGGACCTGAGCCGCCGCTATGCGCTGGAGATGCTCTGGATCGTCGACGACAACTTTCTGGTTGATCTCGATCGTGCTCGCGGCATCGCCGAAGGACTGGTGCGGGAGAAGTCGCATTTTCGCTGGAGTATTCAGGCAACGACGAATCTGACTTCGCGGCTTTCCGCAGCCGATCTGAAGCTGCTCCATCAGGCTGGCCTTCACCAGATCTGCCAGGGAGTGGACTCCGGCTCTCAGAGCATCCTGAAGGCTATGCACAAGGACTGGCAGGATTTTGAGTCGATCTATGATAGCGCCGCGCGCTGTTTGGCTGCGGGCATTCGTCCTTCGTTCAACATCATCTTCGCTTTTCCAGGCGAGGGGAAGAAGGAGCGCCGCGAAACCATTAACTTCATGATGGACGTCTGCCGGCGCTTTCCGGGCGCGGAGTTCTGGACCAACATTTTTACTCCCTATCCAGGATCTCCGATCTTCGATAGAGCGGCGGAACTCGGCATCGACGTTCCTGCGTCGTTCGAAGCCTGGGCCGATTTCTTCCCGCGTTACACCAGGCTCCCCTGGCTCGATGGATCGGAGCATAAGCGACTGCAAGTTACGCGGGACTATCTCCGCATTGCATTCGACCGCATTCCGATTGCGGCGGACAAGCGGGGAACAATGACACGCCTTGCGCAAAAATGTATCTCTTTTCCCGCCCGGTGGAGATTGGACCGTGACAACTATAACTTCCCGGTCGAGCTTTGGCTGAACAGCAAACTGAAGAAGTATGCTGCGATGAAGCCCGCCGTTGATGCAAAGAGGCTGGCGACCACGCCCGCGGAGGCCGCATGCTGACCCCGAGTAGCTCTACCAGTGGATTGGGTGCGCCTCTTCTTCAGGCGGATGTCTTGCTGACGCACTCTTATCATCTCCCCTATGACACCAAACAGCGGCGCAAGATGCAGCCTTACCCTCCCATCGGAACGCTGTATGCAGCTGCGTCGCTGCATGCAAACGGCATTTCAGCTGCCGTCTTTGATCCGATGCTTGAGCACCCTGAAAGCGGAATCGTCCGCGCGCTCCAGACCTATCGCCCGCGCATCGTCGCCATCTACGAGGATGATTTCAACTTTCTCTCCAAGATGTGCCTCACGAGAATGAGGGAAGTAGCATGGGCAATCGCCGCAGCGGCGAGACGGGCTGGGGCAGTAGTCGTAGCGCATGGGTCCGATGCGACCGACAATACAGCGCTTTTTTTGCGGAACGGGATCGACTTCATCTTGCGCGGAGAGGCTGAGCAGACGCTGGCTGAACTGTGCTTCGCACTCCTCCAATCGAATCCCGTCGACGACATTGCGGGTCTCGTTCGACTCGGACCAGATGGGCAACTGAAATATGGCTCTCAGGCACTATCGAGAAATCCTGAATGGGCTTCGCTTCCCATGCCGTCGCGCGAACTGATCGATCTTGAACCGTATCGCGATGCCTGGATCGGTGCGCATGGATACTTTTCGACGAACATGGCAGCGAGCCGGGGTTGCCCCTACCACTGCAATTGGTGCGCGAAGCCTATCTCGGAAAACAAGTTCCATCTGCGACCGGCGGCGACAGTTGCTGAGGAAATGCGAATACTCAAGGCGGAGATGAAGGCAGATCATATATGGTTCAGCGACGACATCTTTGCGCTGAATCACCATTGGGTGCGAGAGTTTGCCGCGGAAGTGCAAGCGCGCGATGCCGCGCTATCCTTCAAGATTCAGTCGCGCGCGGACCTGATGAGCGACGAGATCGTCACTGCGTTGAAGGCCGCGGGTTGCGCCGAAGTCTGGATGGGTGTCGAGTCAGGTTCACAAAAGATTCTTGACGCGATGGACAAGGGTCTAAAGCTCAGCTCCGTGGGGGCCGCACGCCAGCGCCTGCGGCTGGCAGGTATCCGTGCCTGTTATTTTCTCCAATTCGGGTACAGCGGAGAGACCTGGGATGATCTCAAAAAGACGATCGCATTTGTCCGCAGCACCCGTCCAGATGATATCGGCATCTCCTTTTCGTATCCTCTGCCCGGAACAGTGTTTTACGAGCGGGTGAAGGCACAGTTGGGGCCGAAGCGAAACTGGACAGACAGCGACGACCTGTGCGTCATGTTTCGCGCCGCCTACACCAGCAACTTCTACCGCGCCGTGCGCGACGCGCTGCACGCGGAAGTGAGTGGCTGGAGCGTCATGCCTCAGCATCCAGACCTGGGATTGCGCATTGACCGGTTATGGAAGAAGGTCTATGAACTGGAGCCAAGCAGTAGGAACGCCGGATCAACGCCGCGGCCGGAGGAAGATCAGGGTCACAACGACACCCAGCCTCGCCTCGTCCCACTAAGTGAGTTACTCGCCACAGGAGGAGCTTAGATGAGAGACCTCCTTCTTGCGCACGGATATTTCCTCTTTGAAGATGCAAAAGAACGTCAGATCATGAAGCCCTACGCGCCGCTGGGCATTCTCTATCTCTGCTCTCATTTGCGCAGCAAGGGCTTCGCGGTCGACGTTTTCGACACGACCTTCTCGAGCCGTGAAGCGTTCTTCAACGTCCTTCGCGCCGAGAAGCCATCTCTGTTAGGCATTTATGCCAACCTGATGACCCGCAGCAATGTCATCGAGATTCTTACCGTAGCCCGCGAAGCTGGATGGAAAACGGTGGTCGGCGGACCCGAGCCAGGCGCGTATACGCTGGAATATCTTCAGGCGGGTGCAGACTTCGTAGTGTCCGGCGAGGGCGAACTAACAATGGAGGAGTTGCTGCTCGCTTTGCGCGATGGCGAAGAGAACTTTGCCAAGATTGCGGGCCTTTCATTTCTCGACCACGAAGGCAACCTGCGTCAGATGCCGCCCCGCAGTCAGATTGCGAACATCGATCTCCAGCCGTGGCCGGCTCGCGATGCCATCGACATTCGGCGCTACGTGGAAACCTGGCGTACCCACCACGGCAGCGGCTCTGTCAACTTCATCACCGCTCGCGGATGCCCGTTCCGCTGCAATTGGTGTAGTCACCAAGTATTCGGGCAGTCGCATCGTCGCCGGGATCCAGTGCTGGTGGTGGACGAGGTTGAGTGGTTGCTTCGCCAGTATTCGCCTGACATGGTGTGGGTTTCGGATGATGTTTTCACCATTAATCATGCGTGGCTGCGGTCCTACACTGCTGAAATGCGCCGCCGCGGCCTGCGCATTCCATTTGAGTGCATCTCACGCGCCGACCGGCTGAATGACGAAATGCTCGATCTGCTTGCGGAGCTCGGCTGTTTTCGCATCTGGATCGGTTCAGAGAGCGGATCGCAGCGCATTCTCGATGCGATGGATCGCGGCGTGAAGATCGAGCAGGTCCAGAACGCAGTAAAGATGAGCCGTGACCGTGGGATTCAAAGCGGTATGTTCCTGATGTGGGGCTACGAAGGAGAGGAGCTCGACGACATCGAAGCGACCATTCGCCACGTGAGCACCTCGCAACCCGATATCTTCTTCACCACGGTCTCTTATCCCATCAAAGGAACGCCCTACTACAACAAAGTTTCGGATCGTCTCGTTCAGCTCGAGCCGTGGGGAAAGACATCTGATCGCGAACTAAATGTCAAAGGTAGGCACACAAGGCGCTTCTACGCTCATGCCGATAAACTGCTGCGGGAGGAAGTGGAAAAAGCCAAGCTGTTGCAGAGTTCATGCGTAGACGGCGGAGAAAAGCTGGCTTTCCTGGAGCAAAGCATTCGGCGATCCCGTGCCGGGATGATGTCAGCCTACCACGAGGTGGAAGGATGACCGCAGCGAGACAACCGGAACATGCCGCCGGCGCAGCGTTTGATCGAATTGCCTCTCAATACGATGAGCTTTTCACGGCCTCACCCATCGGACGCTTGCAGCGCGGTGTGGTGTGGAGGCATGCGGTCGAGGCGTTCCCGCCCGGAAGCCGCGTTCTGGAGCTGAATTGCGGTACCGGCGAAGATGCCCTTTTCCTGGCGCAGAGATGCGTATCGGTCGTAGCCTGTGACGCCTCAGTGCATATGATACGCTGCGCAAAACTGCGAAAGAGTCGTGAGGCTCCCGGTGCTTCCGTCTCGTTTTCAATGCTTTCCATTGAGCGCTTGCAAGAGTTGGAAACGCAGCCTCTCTTTGATGGAGTTCTCTCGAACTTTTCCGGCCTTAACTGTGTTGCAGACATCGCGTCAGTGTTCAACCAGATTTCGTCCCGTACTCGGCCTGGGGCGAAGTTGCTTCTTTGCCTCTCTGCGCGCTTCTGCGCGTGGGAGTTCTTGTACTACGCCAGTCGCGGAGACTTCCGCAAGGCAACGCGCAGGTGCCGGGGTACGGCGACCGCGAAGATCGGCGGGCAATCTTTTCCCATCTACTATCCCGGGCTTCGTTCGCTTCGCAAAGCTGCCGGACCGGCCTTTCGACTGCGATCGGTCACAGGGATAGGCATTCTAGTTCCGCCTTCATACTTGAATCCTTTGGTCGGTAGACGCCCGCGCCTCCTAACACTACTGGATCGCATTGACAAAGTACTGAGCAGGTTGCCGATCTTTCGCATTGCCGGGGATCATATGCTGCTGCACTTGGAGAGAGTGTAATGAGGACGCAGATGCTCCATGAGGAGCAGAAGCCGAGCCCGCACTCGCCGGGGGAGCGGATCGAACTGCGGTGCCCCGTCTGCGCTGCTGCGCTGGGTATGTTGGCCATTGATCGTGCTTCCGATCTACTTAGCTACGATTGTTCGCGCTGCACTTACTCGATGGTTTCGCGGAAGGGAATCTGGCAGGCTCTACGGCCGGAAAGACTCGCGCACTTCACCCGCTTTCTCGATGACTACCAAAAGGTCAGGGCAGCAGAAGGGCGGGGAAGTCAAAAGCCGGAGTTTTATCTTACGTTGCCCTACGGAGATATAACGGGGCATAACTCATGGCAATGGAAAATCAGAGCGCGGACGTTTGAGTGCCTAACTGGAGAGATACTTCCGTCATGCCGCAGTTGTGGTACCCAGAAGCCCCGGATTCTTGACCTGGGCGCCGGCAACGGATGGATGAGCTATCGCTTGGCCTTAGAGGGCTGCCATCCCGTAGCCGCAGACATTGTGACGAACGAGCTGGATGGCCTCGGTGCCGCGGTGCATTTTGAACGGGAGCTTTGCCCTCTCTTTCCTCGGATCCGCGCGGAGATGTCCAGCCTCCCGTTTGCCGATGGTCAGTTTGACGCCGTCGTTTTTAATGCTTCGTTTCATTATGCGGAGGACTATCATGTCGTCCTGTCTGAGGCCTTACGATGCCTGACGACAGGCGGTATGGTGGTCATTGCAGATACACCATGGTATTCATCGGACGAAAGCGGTCGGCAAATGCTTGCGGAGCGCCGTGCCACCTTCGCGAAGCGTTTTGGCACTACGTCGGAGTCCATCTGCAGTCTCGAATATCTTACAGACCGGCGGTTGCGTGAGTTAGAAAACGATCTGAACATTCACTGGGAAGTGGCTACTCCCAGTTACGGATTGCGATGGGCGATGCGGCCGCTGGTGGCGAAGTTGCGTGGCCGGCGCGAACCATCCCAGTTTCGGATCTATGCCGCAAGGAAGGCAGCGTGATCATTCTCTTTCACCCCCGCGCCACAAGGCCACGCAACTGCCGTCTTCCTTTGGCGGTGCTTGCTCTCGCTGCGGTCCTGGAAGGGCGCGAGGAGTACGAAATTGTTGATGGCAACCTGGACGACACACCGGTCGACACGATCCTGTCGCTTATTGACACTCGCAATGTGGAGCTCCTCGGTGTGTCAGCGATGCCCGGACCTCAGATGGTCGCTGCAATGGAGACATCGCGCGAAATACGGAGGCTGCGTCCCTACGTCAAGATAGTGTGGGGAGGATACTTTCCCTCGATCTACCCCGATGCCGCACTTAACGCGAAGTATGTTGACTTCATCGTGCGTGGCCAGGGCGAGGAGACGCTTCTCGAGTTGGTCGACGCTCTCCGTGGCAGACGATCTTTTGACGGTGTCCTCGGGTTGTCCTACAAGGACATGTTCGGTCTTCACCGCAACAATGCGGAACGTCCCATGAAGGGCCCGGATAGTTTCCCCTGGTCGCCCTTCTATCGTCTTCCTGTCGATAAATATCTTCGGCCGTCTTTTTTTGGCAAGCGCACGGCTGTGCACCACGCGAGCATCGGCTGCCCGTTCAATTGCAGCTTCTGCGGAGTGCACGCTGCGTATGGCCGCGAGGAGCGCATGGAATCTCCACAGAGAACAGTGGCCATCCTTAAGCATCTGATCCGGGAATACGGCGCGGACTCGGTTCAGTTTTACGATATGAACTTCTTTTTGCGGGAGGACCATGCGCGCGAGCTGGCGGACCTTATGGCACCGCTCAGGCTGCGCTGGTGGTGCGAGGGCCGAGTGGATATTATGTCACGCTACTCAGACGAGACGATGGAGGCCATTAAGCGGGCTGGCTGCGCGATGATCTTTTTCGGCGCCGAGTCGGGATCGGACTGGGCACTTAAGGAGATGCAGAAGGGCATTACCACTGAGCAGACGATGATCATGGCGCGCCGCACGCGGCAATTCGG
>Ga0335075_10014322_pt1 | contig 11918 bp, 6 predicted proteins | sample Lox_Sample_24_FD_206723 | JGI IMG/M metagenome (GOLD analysis project Ga0335075, IMG submission 206723) | Soil microbial communities from Loxahatchee National Wildlife Refuge, Florida, United States - Lox_Sample_2.4 | ecosystem: Environmental > Terrestrial > Soil > Wetlands | place: USA: Florida... | reverse complement strand
GCTTCAAAACAGCGACGATCTGCTCAACAGTGAATCGCTTCTGCTTCACGGCAAATCTCCCTTCCTGGGTTCTAGATTTTGCCGGAAACTAACCCTCAGAGTGGCTCAAAAATACCGGGGCCGATCAACTGCTCAATAGGATGACGGAAACAAGGGGCGTGTAGGATAGCAGTAACTCATTGATCAGACTTCGCTTAGCCCCCCGATTTAGCCTCGATTAACCCTCTGGATGGACCCAAGAATAGACCCAAACTGACCCAAGGATGACCCATGAATGCCAACGTTCGTAACTTCTGGATGTTTGTGTTCCGGCAGCTGCTGAATTATTTGAAGAAGAAGGGCTAATAGGCAGCTCGCAGACCTAAGCTCCGGCACTTACGGGCATGCACTCAATGGTATAAGACTCGCCACAGATTCAAAGCCCAGCGAGATGCCCTGCTTGCAAAGCCAAAGAATTACTTCAAACGGCTCACTCGGTTTTCTCTAATTACAAACGTTTCCAACACATCGGGGAATGTGTTCTTCGTTCAAGGTTAACCCGAACCTGTTGAATGCAAACGACTCGGCAAAAGTTGGTACGGCGGCCTGGTACAGAGTTACGCGCAGTGAACCCCCAGCTCAAAGGAACGTGTCACGATTTCGCATCTTCTCCTCATGCCAGACGGGCCGTTACGGTTGCAACTAGCGATGCGCCGGCTTAGCCATTGCCAAACATCTCGACAAAGACAAAATTTTGGACACTTTAGTGTCTGACTACACGTTCAGATAAGATACCTCATGTCCCTGTCTGCGTAGCTCGCGGCATAATCTTGCGAGGCCACATTTTGCGAAAAACGGTAAGTCTTCCTTCTTTCTGCCCAACGAAACGAGACACAGATTCCAATCCCCGTTCTTTGGTTTTTCGTCGAGCCACGCGGTGGGCACGCCTTTGTGGTGGGTCCTTATGACGTGCGCCAGAGCCTTCCTGTAGGTACTGTCGCCGGGAGCAAAAAACAGTTCCGCTGTCCGTCGGGTTTGCTCGAGAAGATGGCTCATGCTGCTCGACTTTGAGGGTATTTTTGCGAAATACAGCGTCTTGCTCGCGAGATGCAAAACGTCGCAGAACTCAAATTTCGATTGGGCGCCGCCAACCCGAAGGTGCCGCGCATCCATTGAGAGAAAGCCGTTCATTTGCCCACATCGCAGGTTGTATTGAGGCTCGATTTCGGCGTTTTGCCAAGGGGGCAGTTTTATCTTGGGGGCGGGAATACTCGCCACTTCCGAATTGATTTTGGACAAAAAGTCAGTTGCGACTTCATACCAGATCCCTGACGAAAGAACATATTCCTGCTCGTTGAGGGGTAGCTGATAGCCGAAACACTGGTAGACATTCGTGCGCCTTGGCTCCTCCTCGGCACCACTCAGAAGGTGAACCGGCGTCTCCTTTGCGCTTTGAACTGTCGCTTCGAGGCCTTTTCCCTTGAGATAATTCTCCCAGCTTTCGAGCAGCAAATAGGGCCGCGTAACTGCAGTTTGAGTCCGCCTGCCGAATACATAGGAATCGACAACCTGATCGGCGTCGTGCCGATAGGTCGGAGTGAACAGCACCAACCGCTTTGCCTTCCCAGACTTCAACTCAGCGTCAAGCTGAGCATTTAAGTTGAGCGTGAGTGCCTCGTCATCGATGGGGTCAATGTTGTCGATCTCAGGCCAGCGCTTCCTATACTCGTCGCTATCAAAACGCCTGGCGGCTGATTCGAGCACCTTGCGAAGGTTCGAAAAGGGCACAGCCACCCGAAGGTTTGTCGAGCCTCGTAGTTTCTTGCCAAGAATTTTCGCAGAAGAAATCCCTTCAATGCTGGCAACCAAATCCCGGTCGAATTCAACGTTAAATTCCTCGACGGCGGAAGCCCGAGGAGCTCGTTCCCGAGCGACATGCCATTTGGCGAATACCTGCTCGAGGTTCACTTCGACCAGCTTGTCCGGATCAACGGAGTTGAGTGCAACTCGGCGGCCGAAGCTCTGCTCGAGCCAATCGTCGTGCAACTTCGTCCACCCATGCCCGAAAGCCAACACGAAGGTCTTGCCTAAGAGTCGAACAACCAATAAGGCCCCAGTCGATTCGGTTGAGAGTGAAAAAGTAGCGCCGTTTCGAAGGAGCGGTTTAAGAACCTTTGCCCACGACGGAGGTTTTCGGAGACTTTGCATGGTGAACACATGCCCGTCCCAGCCCTCGGCCAGCGGCAGCCCGTCTCGCGTCGGGAAAGCCTTCTCGAAGACATCAGCTCTATCGGGACGGAGCAGGTAGATGGACAATTGAGATGCGGGTTCGTCGCTCTTCGCCATGACGCAGTGCTTCTGATTCCGTAGACAAAGGTTATCATCAGCAAGGCCACCAGCTAGATAAGTTATACAATTATGTAACACCTAGTTAACGCCGGCACGATTATCCCGCCCGATTACATCCGCAACTGTGCCGCAATCATTTGCAGCGACGACCCCTTTTTCGTCAATTGAGTCGGAATAGCTGACGCGCGAGACGTACAAGACGCGCATCGATCCCAAACTCAAAGCAGCGAGATGGATTGGCTAGTCGAATTTATATCGGAAGACTTCTCAATGCTTCTATCGTTTCAACCAGCTTGAGAAATTCTCTCCGCGGATTACGGAACCAATCGGTCGACCAAATGCGGTAAATCCTCCAGCCCAACTGTTTCAGCACCTGTTCCCGAAGACGATCTCTATCTCGCACAGATCGTGCTGAGTGATAGGTCGCGCCATCACATTCGACCCCAAGGATGAAAGACCCACCGCGGTTGGGATGACGGATCGCCAAATCAATGAAATAGCCTGCGACACCGAGTTGCGGTACAACCTCGTACCCGCGCTCATTAAGCATTTGGATCACCCAACGTTCAAACTCGCTGTCAGGTTCCTTGCAAGTGATTTCTGTTGAATCGAGGTAGCCGTTCTTCGCGTAGGCGAGGTAATGCTTCAGCGCTTTCACTCCCAAGCGCGACCGTTCATCAATTCGAATGTCGCTCGCTTTCATCGAAGTGAACAACCGGACTTGTTGTTTTGCCCGTGTAAACAGCACGTTCAACCTGCGGTGCCCATAGGCGCCATTGATGGGACCAAAGCGTTGATGAAAGTTTCCTGCAGAATCTTTCCCGTAAACTGCAGAAATAAATATTACGTCCCTCTCGTCTCCTTGCACATTTTCAAGATTCTTCACAAAGAGTTTGTCGAGTGTATTGTCCCATCGGAGGCGATAGGCTTCGGCTTGGACATCGGTTGCGAAGAGATCATCCATCAGTTTCTGAATAAGATTCTGTTGTGGCTGGTTCATGGCGACTATGCCTAAAGACCGCTCGGGAAATTTGCGCATGAATTTCTGAGCCTCGGCGACGACTGCCTCGGCCTCAACGGGGTTCATGCTCTCGCTGTAGACGCCATCAATTTCTTCGAGGTGGACTCCGAAATCGGGGTGTTTGCCTCGCGGCGACGGGAAAACAGTTAATGACCCTTCGTAAAACTCGCGGTTCGAGAACGCAATGAGACCTTCATGTTGTGAGCGGTAATGCCATCCTAGGCGGCGAACAGGTTGGTATGGCCCGCGCGCAAGATCAAGAATTGACTCCTGCCCAGTCAAATCCGCAACTTCAGCTTCGTCTGTTTCTTCGTCTGAATCTCCATCTCTGTCTACCTTCTCGAAGAATGGGGTTGGCGGTAGCTGTTTGGGATCACCAACAACCACGACCTGGTTGCCACGTGCGATGGCACCAATTGCATCATGCGGCCTGATTTGAGACGCTTCATCCATGACGACCAAGTCAAATCGAATGCCTTCTGGGTCCAGAAATTGCGCTACTGACATTGGGCTCATCATTAAGCAAGGCTTTAGAGCTTGGATAGCTGCTCCCGCTCGTCGGAACAGGTTCCGAAGTGGCGCGTGCCTTTTTTGCAGCCCGATTTGCCGCTTTATCAAAGCAAACTCTGTAAATTCTGACGCCTTGCCCTTGCCCACGCCCACCGGAACCGGCGTGTCCATAAGGGTTTCAGCTATCTGTTGCCGGCGTAATTCCAGAATCTGTCGATCCAGCTGTTGATATCGCCTTCGCAGTTGTTCGTGAGTTGCGCCGGAGTGCGCGGTGAGTCTTGGATCTTCCCGAAGCAAAGATTCAGCGCAAGACCGATAAAAAACGAATTCGAAGATTTCGGCCAAACCGCAATTTGGGTTCGGGAAATCCTTAATGCAGTCGAGTATTGGGCCTAGTGCTGTGGTTCGTGCGTGGATTTCGACCCTCAGAAAGTCCAGGTAGGGTTGTAAGGCGGCGTGATTATCCAATGCGAATTCAATCCGGGATTCTACCGTCCCAAGGTCCGCACGGTTCAAATCGCTTGTCCCAGCCCATCGCGTGTTGTCCATTGCTGCGAGACCGTTCACCGCCCTCTGGTGTTCGGCTACGATCCCTGCAGCATTGGACAAATGCCGACCGTGATTTCGAAGCGACTCAATTAATTCCCCGACGGGCTCTTTCGAAAGTCTTTGCCAGAACACCTGTGGGAGCCCAAGCTTGGCGAGCTCGCTGAGGTAGGCTACGGTTTTTCTCAGTTGTGAGGTTCTTTCGACCCACGATGTCCCAACTGATCCGAGAAGCTTTTCGACTTTTTCGGTGGTCAATTTCGAAATGAGCCGCTCAGCCTCCTTCAACTTCTCAGCGACGACCTTCAATTCCGCTAATTGAATTGAGGGATTCCAGTGTAGAGGCTCAAGTTCGGAAGCCAATTGTGCAGTAAGGTTGGCAGCCCTTGTCTCCGCCTTCGACAGATCCTGAAGGGACGGAGAGGGCCAGGAGGATGAACTAGCGGTTCGCTGTAACAAGAATGCGTGCTCACTTGATTTTCCAAAGGCAAGCAAGGAATCAAGCTTTCCGCTTTCTGCTTCAAGTAAAGCCTCACGCCAAAGGCTTTTTCCATCCATGGGGGACGCAAACGCTTGTCGCACCCTACTCGCCCATTGGGAGATCGACAGAAGTTCTTTCCACGGGGTATCTGCACCTCGATAAAAACGGCCTGCACAACGCTGGAAATCCCGGTTCGTCAGGGTGTCGTGCTCCTGTTGAAGGTATGCACAAAGTCTTCCCAACTCATTACCAGCGTCTTTTTTCTTGTTTGAAGCTCCAGGTATCGCGACTTGCTTATATAGCACTTTCGCATTCCGGCATTCGCGGTTAACTATTCTTCGGAAGAACCCGGATGTTTGGAGCGCTTGTGCGGCGCGTTTTATGTCTGGGAGGGCTAGCATCGCCGACATTCTGAAATCCTCATTGATTTTGGCTTTGAGTCGTTGGAGTGCCTCGAAGGATTGAGCGGCGCGTTCAATATCGAGCATATTGTCTTCTAACATGACCGCGCCGTTGCGGTAATTCAACGTCTTTCGAGGCACGCTTTGAAGAAGGGAGACAGCCTTCAATAGGTTCTCGATGTCAGCTCGCCGAAAAGGTGCTCCTTCAACCACGTCCGCGAGAGGAGAAAGAGCGTCGTGAGCCTTTCGGAGCGATTCTGATTCCTCCCGCTTTTCTTTGCTGATTGTATCGAGGACTGAAATTCTCGACTCTAAGAAATGGAGATCGGACGCAGTGTCGTAGGCTCTTTGTAACCAAGCATCCCCGAGTTCGAAGAGAGCTCCCCCATTTGAGCTGCATTGATCGATGTAATCCTTCGCACTCCTTAGTGCCTCGACGCTTTCAGTTATTTCGACCAAGAACGTAAGTTGAGTCTGCGATCCGACCGAGTGCACTATACTCTCTACTACGCCGTCATCCATTTCGGGCAATGCCGTAACCTTACGGACAAATTGGTCAACTGCTAGCAAATTCGGTTCGATCGACCATCCAGTTTGTAGCTGCGCGGTGACGACCTCCCCGCGCAGTTCCGCGATTGATCGCTTCCAAAGACCAAGCGAGGCTATCAATTCATCAGCCTGAAAAACGTCGAGACTCGTGTTTTGGATTCCATACCACGGATGGCCTGAAAGACCTTGCCAATTGTTGATCGATATGGCACGCGCTTCGAGGTCGCGCGACAATTCTCGGAGCTCCTCGCGCGTGAACGAATTCATTGTGGATGAGTTTTCAATTCGCACTTTGAGGACTTGTCCGTTTAACCGTTCGGCCAATCCAAGCCGAATGCAATTCGCACGGAGAATCTCGTTTACGGTCAGACCGGTTTCACCGACACCTTCTTTCATTCGGGCCACATAATACAGAAGCTCGTCACGCGCCTTTGCGTGAGCGAGCTGTGCTTGGCGAAGCTTGCCAGCGTCTAGTGGAGGGCCAGCAAAATTGATCCTTTCTTCTAGGGACTTAATCACTTCAGTTTTTCTAGTCTTGTTCGAGTGCACTTCGAGACAAAAGGTGCCCAAACCGAAATGATCGAGTCGATCTTTAACAACGCGAAGGGCAGCCATTTTCTCTGCGAGGAACAGAACTCTCTTTCCAGTCTGCATTGCAGAAGCGATGATATTGGTGATCGTCTGAGATTTCCCGGTGCCCGGCGGTCCTTGTATTACTAGATTCTTCCCATCCAAAACGTCGATTACCGCACTGTGCTGCGACGAGTCTGCATCGGTTACCAGGCCATGATCTCGCGGTGCAAGATTGGGCGAGTCAATTTCATAATCTGGTGCAAGCGTCACCTCAGAAATGGAAGATGTTCCTATCAGGAGGTCACTCAGTATCGGATGAGCTTCTAAAGGTCGGTTCTTTGCCCACCATTTTGGATCGAGGTCGTTGTACATGGCGAGCTTTGCAAATGTGAATAGGCCAATGGTGACCCATCTCCGCAGCTGCCAACGACGTTGAGTCGCAAGGATGTCTTCTACTTTGACAAAGTAGTCGGAAAGCGAGTCCTCCGTATCCCAACTGGGTATTTCCAGCCCTATAGTTCCCCTTAAAAGTTGGACGAATGCCTGATTTATTTCGATGTCATCGTCTCTAGCCGTGAGCACGTAGGTGTATACGCCGTGGTCGAGAGCACGCTGAATTTCCACGGGATAGAATACTAGCGGAGCAAAGACTGGGATATCGGAGTCCACTGACTCGTACCATTCAACAAATCCAAAGGCAGCGTATAGGGCATTGATGCCCGCGTCCTCCAAAAGTGTCTTATCCCCCTCACGAATTGCGGCTAATTTCGATTCCATCGCGTCGCGATAAAGAAGGGTTTGAATGGAGGAATCTGATCGAGATTGAGCTGGCTTGGGAATGTTCGGAGGCAGATCGTAGCTGGGATCGATGCCTAACTCGCGAGCACGAGCCGCAACTGAGCGCTCCACCCTCGTCGGGAGTCCTAAGGCTTCTCTTATGCGGTCCTTCAAGGCTCTATCGAGCTTCCCCAACTGCCTTCGAGTTCCACGCGGACGCAGCTTTTCCTTTTGCTGAAGATACATTTCGTCGTTTTGTTTCGCCTGTTCTAGAGCCTCGCGAAAGGAGGCGGTTTGTTCGTCAGCTGGGTCGATCTCGGGATCGTCGATCCATGCAAACTGTAGGTTCTTGTGTTGGTCGATGCTGTCAAACAATACCTCGGGAATCTCATCGATGATACGTACGTGTGTTTTTGATTTTTCCGAATGCTTAAAATTCAGAAGACGGTTGGCCATTGACAGGTCGAGTAACTTGGACCGTAGCTTTTCGATACCGGCAAGAACCAGTTCGCCGAGACTCGAGCTTGAATTCTCAGATTCAGAAGAAGTCATCTCGCGCCTATTCGTGAGGCTCACAGATCAAGCAATGTAACAAGTCAAACGCAATTTATATCACATTCGTGAGTAGCCCCCACCCTGGAGCTGCGGTGGGAGATCGTACTGCGCACCTCTGCCTGCGCCCCTTCGGTCGGTATCAATTGATATTGGTATTTCAGAGGTTTGGGAATCTAGCCTTGCGCGCAGCAACCCAAATGGACCAGATATTTCGCCATGATTCTTGCCACCTAATTGAATATCATGTTCGTCGTGCCAAATAGGAAGCAACGAACGCTTCAGAAGATCCAGAAGTTCATTCGAAAGAAACTCCGCGGTAAACTTGTGCTTGACCTCAATGGCCTAAGAATCGTGAAAGAAGCAGACTTAGAATGTGCGGCTTACCACCACATACGACGCTACATTGGTGAAGATCCCCTGTGGCGAATCCTAGCGCGGAAGCACGTGCCGGTTACCGGGCACTAGCTCGATTTACTCATCCTCAGGAGACATCGCTCTGTAATTGCCCTTGAACTCAAATGTGGCCAACTGAACATCGGCAAGAAAGACAGGAAGAGCCTGGACACAGCATGGGAGAAGCTGGGAGTTAACAAGGCGTACTGGATTTCGGCTGTCTCGTCCCTGAAGAGCCATCAACGCTTATTGGAGGAAGAAACAGAAAAATACGTTTTGCACCGAATTATCATCCGACTCGGCTTGAGCGGTCGCAAACTGCGAGATTGGAAAGATCGCCGCAAGCTACTTCGGGCGGATATGGTTCGCTGTCGAGGACGCAAACTATTGAAGTGAACGCCTTGAATAAGACGACGGCGCTAGTGACTGTAACTATCGCCTCAAGAAGGAGATTGAGTCACGAAACAGGGACCAGAACCTGCTGCGATTTTTGTTCACACAACTCGATCTGCTGCTGCACCTGCCTTCTGAATTCAAGCGGATGCGCTATGACTTTGAAAGGCTCCGGAGTCCCGCCAGTTCCACGTACAACCACGGTGCCGTAACCGAGAATCCGCCCCAAAATGCCTTCTTCCACGCCTATGCTCTCAACTTTGCCCAACAGCAACTCAAAGGTCCGGCGACTCAGTAAGCCCTTTTTGATGAGGATACGTTTGTTCGTCACAGCCATTTCTACTGCCTTCTTACTTAGAACTGCGAGACCAAAACAGGCACTGGCGAACAGCACAAAGAATAGAGCCTCCGTCAGCAAATCCCCGCCTTTGACGGCGAGCGCGCCCACCAGCATCACGATTCCGATTAAACCAATTACTGTACCAATTGTAAAAGGTACGACGAGCACTGCCCAGTGGAGACCCGTTTGATAGAGTACTCGCTCGCCGGGTATCAGATTCTTTTCCACGTAACTCATAATTTGCCTCCTTAGAAACGGCTAGTACTGCAGCTTTCGATTTACTTCCCCATGCTCGCCGCTGTCCTCTGGAAAGTTGAATTTATGACGACACATGCATTCTTGGCAGCACCCATGGCCGAGGGTGTAAATAGGACGCTTTTCACTGCCCTGTCCCGGCTTATGACCGGTATTTTGTCGTTCCTTTGCGCGAGACCGTGGAATTCGTGAGAACCGAAAATGATCTCGTCCTCCCAACCGATGGATGTGTCCTCCGAAATTGGTACGGCAGCCATTCTCTGGCTCACGGCGACCTACAATTTATTGAGTAGCAACACTTTGGTCCGCGAAAAGTTCACCGGCCCGCCTTCGGCCGCAGACTCCCAAAGGTGATGAGAAAAAGCCGGTTCATTCCGGCATCTGCCGTGAGTTCAACGCATATTGATACGACTTCAAAAGACCCACTGCCCGGTAAACGCTGCGAGCTAAATCGGTCGATGCAACACCATCAAATCAATTGGTCCGACAAGCCTTCCCTACCTGAATATGATGCAGGGGAACAAACCCTGCGCCTGACCCGACCCATTTATGCCTACTTCGAAACAACAAGTTGTCTTTGGAACTTCGACTCGTCCAACGTAACGTCCCCTTGAATAAAAGCCGTAATGTCCGTTCCTTTTGGAATCGTTACATCCTTGCCGTGCATTAGCAGGAATAGGGGCGCAGCAGGCAACAAGACAAGTGAAGTCGCGACCATCCCTCCCACCATTGCGCCCGTGTGACTTCCACCCTTCGTGTCTTTCACTGCCCGAAGCATTGCTTTCTCTCCATCAGCTAAACGAACTTTGTCGATGTTGATGTCCAGTTTCCCGGCACGCCCCATCCGCCTCTTGTGTTCCGCCTCCGTAACGGTTGCCCAAGCGGTTGATCCACGCGGAATCACGAGAAGTCCATTCACGACAACATCGTCTACAACCTCGAATTCAACAGTTTGTCCAGTCACAGCATCAGCAGATGAAAGGTTTTCGGACAAGACTAGATGGACGGGCGTTCCATCTTCCAGCAGGAATCCCGCACCGGGAGCCGTGGCTACAGCCGGCGCCGAGGATGTCGAAGTCGCTCCCCCCTCTGGCTTAGAAACTGGTACAACATTAGTTGCTGCCGGCGCAATCGGCGCGGCCACGGCTTGTGGAATCGGTCGGCACGCTTGGTTGCCAACCACTGATTCACCTTGATAAATGAAACCCCCGGAGTCCGCAAGATTCCGGCACATCCACTTCGACGGGTCGGGATTTTGAGCCGACGCTATGCTTGCGAACATCAGTAGAGCCAAGATTGCTGAAGGTGTTTTCATTGCCGCCCCATCTTTTGGTCTGCGAGATATTAAATTCCGATCGTGCGTCTTTAGGATGGAGTGGGAGCAATTAACCGGCAATGGTACTTCTCTAAAGAGCTAATAACGTTTCCAGGAACAAGCAAGCCTACTACTGCGCGAACTCCGAGCTATACGCCAAATAACAAACGCCACAATACCCAGGGGGATGACTACGGTTGTCGGCGCGCGACGGTCGCCTTTTTCTTCGTGCTTGGAGCCTCGTAGTACTGAATCTGAACGTCTCTTGGGTTGAGCGCACTTAAGAAGCGAGATGGTTTCAACGAATACGATTCCCTCAAATATGTTATAGATCCATTACGCTTCCTTGCATGAAAGAGGTTTAATTCCTGTATCGCCCTCGTCATAGAAACATAGACTAGCCTTGCAGTCTCCTCCAAATCTAAGGGAGAAGCTCCTTCTCGAGGAATAACGCCCTCGTTCAAGCCTGCCACACACACAACGTCAGCTTCGAGCCCCTTTGCCGCTTGGAGAGTCATGATCCTTACCGTTCCCTCAGCCCCTCGACCGTGGGTGCGCAACTCCTCAAGCCAGCTTCGTACTTCTTTCACAAGTGCACCATGACTAGGCCAAGGGCGTAAATCTCTGGCGGTCGCCGACAAGAAATCCGCAACGTTATCGGGTTTGATTTGGCGCAACGCATCCATTCTTTGGTGCAACTCGGCAAGAAATCCGCCTTCGGCTCCGGCCTTTGATTCCAGTGCCCCTCGCAGCGTGGGATATCGCCGATCAATGACTTCTTTCCACAAGCTTGCAATACTTGTGAGGTGTTTTCGCCGCGTTGCTATCGAATCGGTCTTTCGGCTCCTTTCGGACGGTAGGTCGAATACGCCGCCCTCGCAGAGCGCCTCGAGGCAAAGACGTAAAGCGAAGTTATCGTTCGGGTCTTGAACCCAACTATAAGTGGTGTCAATCAGCGCAAAGCCACTGTCGTCGAGGGTTGGCGGATGCGTGTATGAAATCCCACGCCTACGTAACTCTCGCTTAATCTTTTCCGCATACTGCTTCGCAGGGATCAGTATCAGGACACTCTTTTTGGGGAGCGCATGGTGCGCGATCCTTGCGATAACTTCAGCTTCCTGATCGTCAGTCGCGACATTGTGAATCCGAACAGGCTTGCCATCGCACTTGATCGGTGCAAAAGTTGGTTCAGGCTTTGTGATTCGTTCCGCGTCAAAGCTCGTCACAACGCTGAGTGCTGCACGAAGAACCTTGTCGGGGCAACGACGTGATTCGGCAAGGCAAAGCACTTGTAGTCTTGATTGACCTCCGTGTTCTCGTTGGAATTCTCGGATGAATCTCGGTGTCCCTCCCCGAAACGAATAGATGCTCTGGTCGTCGTCTCCAACCACGAAAAGTCCCTCCGGGTGAGCTTGCGACAGCAACGAAATGAGCCGTCTTTGACCTGAGTTGATGTCCTGATACTCATCGATGAGAAGGTG
>Ga0335075_10014319_pt1 | contig 11919 bp, 6 predicted proteins | sample Lox_Sample_24_FD_206723 | JGI IMG/M metagenome (GOLD analysis project Ga0335075, IMG submission 206723) | Soil microbial communities from Loxahatchee National Wildlife Refuge, Florida, United States - Lox_Sample_2.4 | ecosystem: Environmental > Terrestrial > Soil > Wetlands | place: USA: Florida... | reverse complement strand
ATGCCGACGCCACTGTCTTGCCGTCTGGCGACAAGGCTACATCCCAGACGTCACGCGTATGGCTTTCCAGCGTCTGCAAAGCGGCGCCCGTCCCTGTGTCCCACAGCCGTACCGTCTTGTCGTCCGATGCCACGCCTATCTCTTTCGATTCTCCCTTTGATATTTTTTGCCTCGGCGCTCAGAGAAGACGCTGAGAAGTCGACAACCATGTCAGGGACTGTGTAAGTGAAGAATGAAGGGCCTGAAAGTTGCATACGCTCATAGCACCTTGAGAAAAATGCCTCAAGCTCACCCGGCGCCAGAGGTCAAGCGTGTGCAGTGGCGCGCATGAGGGAGTTGCGAGGTCTATACATAGCAAAGGGAATGAAGATGCTTTTGTTGGCTACGATAAAGTCAATCGCGGTCATGAATACATGGCGAAGCCCTTCAGGGAGGGAAAAGAGCGGGCCCAAAGAGAGGTCAAGGCGTACTTGGTATGATGAGGTGGCAGATGGCTTACTGTAGATGATTGCGGTGATCAGAAGCAGTAGGCCTTTGAAATATCGTCAATGGTTGCCCATGCATGGTGTACAAGGAGCAGTGATGTTGCCATGAAGGCGTCGGCATTCTGTTGTGTATTTGGCTGGGAAAGGGCATGCCAGAACAAGTGCAGGTTTTGGGAAGAGGTGGGCAACGGCGGCTCGGCGGTAAGTCGACTCGTTCAGAAGAAGGACAATTGAGAGGACGTTGAACATATGAAAGATATTGGGCCAAGGTGCCCAAAAGAACATACAGTGTACGCCGAGCGGGCATTTTCATATTGTACGGATTAATCGAAAGAGGAATCGCAATTTCGACCCCATTTTGGGTCCCCTGGAAGCCACCTCTGAGGTATATGCGCAAACTACCATTTCATCCATAGTTTGCTTCTCAGTTCTGGCGAAATCTCATGCTTCTGGTGACCTTGGCCAATTTCTTTCATCCTCATGAACCTGGCTCATCTCCATCGCGGCCCTGGTGCGCATTTCCTGCTTCACGAAGCAGTATCGAATGCCCAGGGTGGTTGGGTGATGGCAAAATCTAGAAGGACTGGAAACCCGATTATGATACCGAGGTAGTTGATTGCCATGGTTGTGGTAAAGGTTGAGGCCGGAAGGTGTGCTCTTCGTGCTCCGAGTTGCCTATTTGGGCGTTTCGGTGAGCAGCGGGCGAATACGGCAAGATAGTAATACGACTTGCAAGGTTTGATACTGATAGGCTGGCAATGCTGTTGAAGAGCGTGGTTTGGTTGTGATTGATGTTGATTGAGCCTATCTCTGACTGATCGGAAAATGCAGGAAGGGCCAACAGTGAGGCAGAAGAAATATTTCCAGCAATGACATGAGGCAGAAATAGTGGTGACGGTGTTGAACTGCTCCGCCAAGCACAGCAGTCTTAGAGATCTACTCGTAAAGCCACAGTAGAGCATTTCATAGCCGACCCACCAAGGTATTCCTGGGCAGGGCTCAATCACGACAACAAGCCAGCTCTTGAAACACGATCGCTCGTCATGCACTTTACACTAGGTCTTCAATCCACAAGGCCAGGCATTGGCGGCGTAGCCTCCAGTACTTCCCCAGTCTTTTCATTCTTGACCTGTTCCGCTGGAACAAGCACGAACAAGATACGACAATTCTCCTGACTAACGTTCTTCCACGCGTGGATTGTCCCTCTAACAGTGACTATTAACCATGTGTAAGTACACAGGAAACCGCGACTTACCTCTGCACAGCAACATCTCCCTCGTTCATGGTCTTCTCTGCACCATCGTCCAAGATGAGCTTGATAGTGCCCTTTAGGACGACAGCAAAATCCAAACTCTGAGTTCTGTGCATGTATGCATCGTCATCTTCGCTAATGGGCGGGAAGTCTACAATTCTGCAAACTGTCCCGGAAGAGTCGGACAGTGCGATCTTCTTGCCATGCAACTCTTGGATAGGACCCTGGACTTTGACGGGGTAATTCTCTGTGCGATGAATGAGCGTGAAGCCGGGAATTATGCCCTCAGGCGGCGAGCCATCTTCGGTGAATGGATTCGTGGGAGACAAGATGGTGTCAGAGTCAAAGATGGCCTTGCCGTCGGCGTTGTGGCCTGTGATGATGCGGCGAGTTGTTGGGAGTGATTGGGTTGCCATAGGGAACGGTGGGGTTGTCTAGAGATGTGGCCACGTCAAGGTTGGAAAGAAGGTACAGAAAATGTATGATCAGTGCCTAACCGAGAGGCCCTTTCAGACACGAGATGAGAGACGCTCTGGGGAAAGGAAGATGTGTGTGCGAGTTATAAGGTAAGCGATGTGATGAAGAAAGATGACATGTGTCAGCCCAAACCGGAATTCCCGCCCTACACTCCCTATTGGTCCTTGGACCGCCACGGTCATTTGCAAAGTGCATTCATTTCAGTTGTTTACAATGGTTTACACTCTCTATTCGTGCTAGCAATCAGGGAGAGGGGCACTTTTTCTATGGCTGACTGTTGACACCATCATCTTGGCAGGTTCTTTGTCTTTGTCCGGTTCCCTTGACAGATGCATTCCGATCTGGGTCGCCGGGCCCGGGCCTGGAGCATCCCATAATTTAAGCTCGCATGACTTGTCTCGTAAACGGACCCATAGAGACTCCCTTAGGATCGACATCTCGCTGCAATTTTGTAGTCTTTCATAGCTTTCCCCAATATACCTGGAAGATGTTAGATTACAACTGCTAGCTGTATGTCAGGCCTACAAACCTTGCTGAAGTCGTTGAAGCTCTGTAAGGGATTTGGGTTGTAGTCGGCTAGGTTGGGTTCAGAGTATACCTCGTATGGCGCTTTGCCAGACTCTTGGAAGCCCGCTCGTCCAACGACCTTATGCCGGCTATTACACCGGTTCCGAGTTAGAGTATATAGCGACTCCGCGTATAGGGCCAACCACAATCAGACCCGGCCTTTATGGATTGGAATGTAGGCTGTAACTCGTCAGCCTGATCGCCATGTCCCTTGTGAGCTTCTTGCATCACTCACATTCCGCATGATCTCGATCAAGACAAAAGCCGCGGTACCAAGCCTGGGGTCCATTTGAAGCATATTGTCATACCAATGGAAGGCTCGGATGATTAGCTATTAGTCAACCACAGGTAGTATAGCACCGGACATCCAGGTGTTCGTCAGGCCCATCGCAGCCTTCAAACTGTCTGAAGCCGTGGTCAATTGCAATGCTCCAAACAAAGATCCTTAGCTACTCACCACCTTACTGCCTTTCTTCTCTATGAGTCATGGACTTTGTCTGGTCTATTGCACCTTCAATATCGAGACCCTATTTGAAGCTTGGCCATGCTCCTCCCCATTCGCGTCGAACATGAGAGTCGCAAATTGTAGGAGTTGGGTCTTTCTCTATGAAGGCGCCATGAGTAAGACCAAGGCAGTAGAGATTGCAGGGCCATCCTTGGGTCATTGGATATTGCAACCCAGTGGAAGAGTCTTTTCGCAAGAGTGTGGGGTGCTTCCTTGGGAAAGATTATCTGGCCGCCGTATATCGAGGGATGAGTACTTGTGAACTTTCAGCTTCAGAGCAGTGACGACTACAAATCCTCAATTAGCTCATCGATGCTATACATGGCGTCTGGCCTACTCCCGAAGCCGACTCCACCTCCTCTCAACGCTCTTCGGGTTCTGCTGAAGCCCAAAAGAATTGTGCGTTAGCCTTGACGATCTATGCATCGAGCATATTCTAGGGATCAGAGGCGAGACCATATTCCGAGCAGAGCCATGAGGTGCCGCCGGTAAGTATTGAGCTCCCAACTCCAACGTAATTGCATCGCGCACTATTGCTAGAAAGAAGCTGAGCAATGATTGTCTCAGGCTGAGGTTGGGAGTGCCACACCCGCATAGTCCACCTCACCCCATATCTGACCAGCTCCAATGGTAATTGTCTCCGTCGTTCAATCGAACCCAAAGTTGTCAAAGGCAGCTAAGCTGATGACAACATCTTGGCAGAAGCAGAGCCAACGCCGCAACATCTAGCCTTAAAATTGAGCTCAGAGTCTCCGAGGAATGCAATAAGACGCGTGAGGGATTCAAAATGTCGCTGGTCGAGTGATTAGTCAGGGGTTTGACATCCTTCTGAGCGGCCCACGCTCGACTTTCTCCCGGCAGAGGATGGTGAGCTTGGCTCGACAATACCAGGGATCCCCCTGAGCCCTGTAATCGAAGTGGGCATTCCGTCACTAATCGACCGAGATTACTGGGGATCGTAGATCAGGTGGGACTGGGAGTGTATCGCGAGAGAGTGAAAGGTTTAAGCTGCATTAGGTCAAATTCGAGACCAAGTGCTGGGGGGGGGGGCATGTAAGGCCACCAAGACGCTTTGGCAGCCGAGATTCTTGGCTATCATCTTCATTGGTTGTAGTCATGCTCAAGGACGGAGTAGGTTCATTGCGTATCGCAAAGCAAAGCTCGCTGGGCATTCTGCCCCATTTTCTGTTTGAAGATGAGGTTTAATATCCCGTATATCAGCATTTGTTGATTGACGCCTCTGTCTTGGAATGAGACGAGCGAGAGGTGGAGAGGCTTCTTGGGCACAAGCCCTACTTTCCAGAGAAACCTTTGGAGAGTATTAGTAACAGATAGCGATCAACTCGTCAAAAGAAGGGCGTTTAAGGAGCTCAAGGCGGCTCTCGCGTTTTGGGCACTGCGGTTTGTGAACGCGATCGATAGATATACGAAGCTTCGCAACGTAGGCCTCCCCAGGCTGCAACAGCAAATACGAGCTTTTTCTAATCGGGCGTTCGAGCTAGCCACTAACCACTAAAATAGACAAGCCTGACGAAAAGGCTGACGATGCCAATGTTTCAACAATCCTCTTCGAGATCGCTTCCCCTCGACGAGGTTCACTCGATAACGGAAGCCGCCTTTCCAGTCAATGGTTTGCGCTCTAGGCAGCGCGAGCTTGCTCCGGGATTTGACTATTTTACTAGCGTCACCCACGCGCGAGAACTACCATGGATCACGCAATTGAGATAGCGAGTGAATCTGCGGGGGAAAGCTTCACATCCTGGCCGCATAACTTGAACCGACTAGCCAGACTATCAACCCCCCAGTCCGTAGGATTTCCTCCTGGCTCTTAACCTTGAACCCTCTGCTCTTTTCTAGGGCCTCATCTCTGGTTGCCTTTCCTGGCTCCAAAGTCGCACTGGTTTATTGCTGTTCCTCCCCCCCCGGACCGACCTTTTTACCCTTGCTACGGCTCCAAAACCTTGCCCCGCATCAGAATAAAAGTGCCTCAGTATGGCTTCGACTGGCCAGGAACCATGGGTGGACAAGTTCGAGACTTTGCAGCTGCATGCCGGGTAAATAATGGCCATTCTCGGAAACTCTTTTCTTTGCTCACAGCATCATAGCCAGGTTCCGGATCCGGCGACCAAAGCTCGCGCAGTGCCAATCTACCAAACCACGGTCAGTGTTGGCCCGGGTCGATGCCGCTGAAGTTTGATTGACACGTCTCAGTCATTCACATTCAATGACTCGGCCCACGGCGCGAGACTTTTTGGTCTCAAAGAGTTTGGCAACATCTATAGCAGAATTATGAACGCGAGTCCACTTTCCACATTAGAAGCTGGGCTGTGCTAAATATCCGTGCCAGCCCACCGTTGATGTCTTTGAGAAACGAATTGCCGCACTCGAGGGCGGTATCGCTGCTGTCGCTGCCTCTTCAGGCCAGTCGGCACAGTTTATGGCCATCGCAGCCCTTGCACACGCAGGCGACAACATTGTCTCGACCTCGAACCTATACGGTGGAACGTACAACCAGTTCAAAGTCTTCCTCCCACGCCTGGGTATAACGACAAAGTTCTTGAAGACCGAGAAGCCAGAAGAGTTCGAGCAGGCCATTGATGACAAGACAAAAGCTGTATATGTGGAAACGATTGGCAATCCAAGATATAATGTGCCAGACTTCGAGGCGATCGCTAAGGTTGCTCACGCGAAGGGCGTTCCCCTTGTAGTGGACAATACCTTCGGGGCTGGAGGGTATTACTGCCAGCCTTTCAAACACGGCGCCGACATCATCGTCCACAGTACCACAAAGTGGATTGGTGGCCACGGAACATCGATTGGTGGCATCGTCGTCGATTCGGGAAAGTTTGACTGGGCTGCGAACGCAAAGAGATTCCCTCAATTCAACGACCCTGCAGACGGCTACCATGGGCTCAAATTCGTGGACACATTTGGACCCCTTGCGTTCGTCATTCGAGTTAGAGTGGAGATCCTGCGTGATCTCGGCTCCTGCATGAGCCCGTTCAGTGCTCAGCAGTTCCTGCTCGGTGTGGAAACTTTGAGTCTGCGCTGCGAGAGGCATGCAAGCAACGCACTGGCCGTTGCAAAGTACCTTGAAGGACACGAGAAAGTTGCTTGGGTATCGTATCCTGGCCTTGAGAGCCATGGGCACTATCAGTTGGCGAGGAGGTACCTACCGCGGGGCGCAGGTGGAGTGCTCTCATTCGGCCTCAAAGGCGGAGCCGCTGCTGGTGAACAAGTGGTCGACAACTTCAAGTTGATCTCCAATTTGGCAAAGTAAGTAGAGTCCTAGTCTTACGCAGTTATCTACTAATCTGCCGATCAGCGTCGGAGATGCCAAAACACTCGCAATCCACCCATGGTCAACGACACACGAGCAATTGTCCGAACAAGAGCGTCTCGACTCGGGAGTGACGGAAGACATGATTCGGATCTCCGTCGGAATCGAGCACATCGACGACATCATCCACGACTTCGAACAAAGCTTTGCAGCCAGCAGTGCGGCGCAGCCCGACGCCAAGGCAAAACCGGAGAATGCGCAGGAGAGTGGGAAGGCGGACGGTGCTGCAAAACTCGGTGGGGCTACCTGATTTCGCGTTTTCTGGAGGAGTTCCTGATGTCTTGCTCGTCCATAGGGTCACACTTATAGGATTGCAAGGCACACTTTCCAGACTCGCGCAATAAAGACGTAGCTAGGGCTAAAGCTCAATGCTTGGCCCATAAATTTAGAGAGTGTGTAGGGAATGAAGAAACGGAAACGCGATGAAGTGCGCCAGTCACTCATATCGAACGGCACAAACTTTCGTACAGATTCCATGTTATAAGCTGCAATACTCTCTCTCTGATCTCTCTTCCCTCTTCCGTCGAATACAGATTATGCAAACCGTAAATGCCATTGCGGACTCCGCGAGTATTGACATGAATGAACATGAGACCCGGACAGTGTCCATTCCCAGGCCGGCTCCTGAACAAAACTCCGAGCTGCGAATAAGGAAATCCAAATTCGTACAGAGATATGGACGAAACGACGAGTTTAAACTACATCATCATCATCATTCTAGTCCCCCTCTTACTTGAAAACGACGGTCTCGGGCTATTCTCCGCCCACGGCTTGTGGTTCAACGGCTGACCATCAACGGCGTCCCAATTCGGACCTGCTGGAGGCATCTCGAAGGCTTCTTGGTACAGAGGACCCTTGAGTCGGTCTTTGATGGATTTGTTTCGCTTCGGAACCTTGGGTTCCTCTTTCTTCTTCTCGCCGGCGTGTTTGGCACGCTCTTCTTCGATGTCGGCGAGATGCTTGGCGCGTCGGCGGCGGACGATGAAGAAGATTGCTACGCCAATTGCGATGACGGCAGCTAGGGCGACGGCGACGCCGATGCCCGCTTTGGCCCCAGAGGTGAGCTTTCGTCGGGTGAGGTGTTTTGATGTAAGGTTTGCTAGGTGTATGAGGGAAGGCATTGTTGATATAGTTGATGGAGGAGAGCTTGTAGGAAGGATCGAAAATTGGTCGGAAGAGTAGAGCAAGTAGCGAGTGGAGAGAATGGAGAAAATGGAAGGCCAGATGAGGTGGTACTTGGGCGAGTAAGTTGTCGGGAAAGGATCAAAGATAGGATGTGGCGAAGGGCCGCAATGTACAGAAGCTGAAGAGAAACAAGCCGTGAGATAGTGAAATAAGGAAGGGAACGATCAAGCTGACACGTCCAACAGATTTCCACGATAGGGCCAAATGCCAAAAGGAGTCCGACTTTGGTGGGTTTCGCATCTTCAGCCCATCCCAGCATTCCTGCCACACTTTAACGGATTGGGATGAAAGGGCGAGATTTGGTAAGCCCCGGCTATTTTTAATTTGCGAACAACCGTCTGGGTGGCGGCGGTCTGCACCTACTATTGGCTCTCAAGAAACCATATCGGCAGCCCCTGAGATAGCACTCTTCCCCACACGAAAAAACAAGCTTGTGCGAACGTTTCATGTTTCTGTTCCCCCGGACGCCATCGGCTCATGATTGAATTGACCACAGAAAACAGTATAAGAACATGGGTTGACAAGATCTAGCCTCGCTTTGGCTTCTAACAGTGAGATCTCTCCAGACTCGTGTTGCAGTCAGCAAAAACGTCGATGCGACCCTTGCCTCGGCCAATCAGAACATGCCACTTCTGCCGGCGCTGATCAAGGCATCGCTGTAAAGCGGCTCAGCATACCTGTGTGTATGTCCCTTAAGCTCCACACCTACGGCCTGACCTGGGATGATGAAACTGCGATGGGTCTATGAGGACGCGATAAGCCAGCCAGACCGAGAGGCTTGAAGACACTATCCGCGGTCAAATTTCGCATGTCTCTACAATCTTATTAAGACTTTCGCTTTTCGAAAACTTCCATCGCCATGCTTCGAAGATCTTCATTGAAATTGGTCTTCTTTTCTGACCCCTGGAGCCAAATGCAAAAATTTGCCCCCTTCAACAAATAATGGCAATAGGTAGTATTCGAAGGAAAAGTACCTAAACCATCTTTTTGTTGCCCTTGAACATCCCATAGAGCACAGCATCACTATTCAATGACTGTTAAATTTGATTTCCTAGAATTCAAGGTGATACTGATTAGGCAAAGAACGTAGCATCCTTTACTGGAAGCTGTCTCCGCATGTGGCGCACGGGAGGGGTACTGTAGATCTCTGATTTTGACAAAAGAAGTCTTTGAAATATCGAGAAACATAGCCATCCGATCTAGAGTTAGCCTTGTCATCGCTTGTAGCACCAGAAGCTTTTGAAGTTACTCTCCAATTTCGAAAGACCCCCGGAAGAACGCGTCAAAAAGGGATTCGAGACCGGGCTCAAAGCCTTACACTTCCACAAGCTACAAAACAGCATGTCGAGAATCTAAAGCGTTCCAGTAAACATGTGCATCAGTGAGAACGGGGTCTTCGAGGCGGGCGGGCAAGGTGTGGAGAACGACGTGAGAATAGGGCAGCTGAGCATGTATTTGAGTTACGAACTGCTATGCAGTCCAATATTCTGTATTTGTTCGCCTTACCATATGTCGTCGGTCTCGAATGTACAACTAATCCCCAATTCTTTAACAAGCTGGAATGGGCCTCAAAACAGTACTTGCTCTTTTCCATTGCCATAAAACTCCCTTCACATGTCAATCGAGCGAGTGCTCGGCTTGAGCCTACAAACTTTATGCATCTTCCCACTGAGGCTCAAAATGTTACAATGTAACGGGTGACGATGCGCACTATTGTTAACTGAAGATGAGGCCAACCTGGACATCCAGTTACCCCGCTGGAGTGAATTGTTCTTTCGTCAATCCTCCATTGCATCGAAGGGCAAGTGGCTGTAGAAAGACCAACGAGGGCAAATTGGCCGAAATTTAGGTTTTCGTTGTGCCGCGGTTCGCGATCGCCGAGAGCCCACTCGCAGAGGCAACGCTCGAATCACGAGGCTTTCGCAACTTTCCTTCAACAGTCTCCCGTTGCCTATGCATTGTTATTATCGTTGGTTCCGAGGTCCAAGAATAACTCCCGATCCTACGGGTTGCTTTTCTTTGCAGGAACCCCCCCCCGCTTGCATCTGATCGACATCTTCGTTTGATTCTATCGCTAATGAGACGTTGAGGCTTTCGTCAACTAACACTGACGCCACAAGGATTCCACGATGCCGTCCTTATCTTTCTCCCGGCCCGTCCATCTACAGAAAAGTTATGAAATTTCGAAACCTCCTCCGAAAGGCCAGCCATACTCCGTCCCCCTCCCTCACTCTGAAAAGCCAGACCGATCAAAGGTCTACCGGCATTGGAGGTTTCAAGATGGCCTGGTCGAAACCCTTGACCCAGCTGTCAGAACGGGTCACGATATGTTCGAGATTACAGCTTTGCGAATCCCAAACTCTCCCTGCCTTGGCTGGCGTTCCTACGATCCTGCGAAGAAGGCTTACGGACCGTACGAATGGATGGATTATGCCACCGTTCAGAAGAGGCGGGCGAACTTTGGTGTTGGTTTGGTAGAGATACACCGGCAGGCTGGCATCAGCGAGAGCAAGTATGGCGTCGGACTTTGGAGTCAGAACAGACCAGAATCGCAGATCACCGATCTTGCTTGCATGTCTCAATCACTCTTTACAATCTCATTGTACGACACACTCGGTCCCGAGGCTTCCGAGTACATCATCCGACACGCAAGCATTGCATGCGTGGTGACATCTCTGCTCCACGTCCCGACACTTCTCAAGCTCAAGCCGCGATTGCCGAGTCTCAAGTTGATTGTATCGCTAGATCCACTTGAGTCGGGAGAAGCTCCAGGTCTGTCCAAACAAGCTCTATTGTCATCGTTGGCTTCCGACGTCGGTCTCAAGATCTTCTCGATTGATCAAGTTGAGGCCCTGGGCGCTTCGCTTAACCGTCCTTATAATCCACCACAGCCATCCGATACCATCACCATCAATTATACTTCCGGCACTACCGGAGCACCCAAGGGCGTTGTACTGTCGCACGCTGCCGCGGTGGCAGCTGCGTCGTGCTCACTGTGTACGGCGTGTCCAGAGCCGAATGATGTGCTCTGCTCCTACCTCCCACTTGCGCACATCTTTGAGCGGATGAACGAGCATGTAGCTTTCTGGTCAGGTGCAAGGATTGGCTACTTTCATGGCAACATTCTGGAACTTGTCGATGACTTCAAAGCGCTTCGACCTACGACGTTGCCTTCCGTGCCACGGCTGTACAATCGATTTGGTGGGGCCATTCGTGCAAAGACCATCGATCAACCCGGTTTCAAAGGCTCGCTTTCTCGATATATCGTGTCGACGAAAATGGCTAATCTGCGAGACAAAACAAACCCAACAGTAAAGCATGCCTTTTACGACCGTATCTGGGGCAAGAAAGTTGCCGCTGCTCTCGGCCTTGACCGAGTGAGAACGATGTTGACTGGATCAGCTCCCCTTGACCCATCATTACAGCAATTTCTTCGAATTGTCTTTGCCAATAATTTCGTACAGGGCTATGGTCTGACAGAGACTTATGCCGCTACTATGTGCCAAGTTCAAGGCGATCTCACAGCCGGAAGTTGCGGCGCAATCCTACCGTCCGTCGAAGCTTGCCTTCAGTCTGTGCCAGATATGGACTATCTCGTTAGTGACAAGCCTCAACCACGTGGTGAACTGCTTTTACGTGGCCACACTCTGTTTGACGGCTACTACAAGAACGAGGAAGAGACTCAAAAGGCCATGACCAAGGACGGTTGGTTCAAGACTGGAGACATCGCCACAATTGACGCCATGGGTCGCATTACCATCATTGATCGGCGGAAAAATGTCCTCAAACTTGCTCAGGGCGAGTATATTTCTCCAGAACGGATTGAGGGCATTTACCTGAACGGATGCAATTATCTCGCTCAAGCCTACGTGCATGGTGACAGTGTTCAAACGTTCCTCGTCGCAATATTTGGGGTCCAGCCGGACACGTTTGCGCCTTTTGCATCAAAGATCCTTGGGAAAGAGGTTTCTCCAACCGATTTCGCTCAAATCAGGGCAGCAGCAGCGGAAGAGAAAGTCAGACAGGCCGTGCTGAAAGACCTGGACAGGGTAGGAAGAAAGAATAAGTTTGCTGGGTATGAGAAGGTTAAGAATTGTTATCTCTACCT
>Ga0335075_10014317_pt1 | contig 11919 bp, 12 predicted proteins | sample Lox_Sample_24_FD_206723 | JGI IMG/M metagenome (GOLD analysis project Ga0335075, IMG submission 206723) | Soil microbial communities from Loxahatchee National Wildlife Refuge, Florida, United States - Lox_Sample_2.4 | ecosystem: Environmental > Terrestrial > Soil > Wetlands | place: USA... | reverse complement strand
CTGGGTGGTGTCAGCGGAGCTTACCGCATCATTTCAGAAATCCCCAACGTCCGGGTCGTGCTGGTACGGACCACAGGACTTTGGGGAAGCTCCTTCGGCTGGGCTTCTGGCAGGCGCCCGCGGTTACGACACGGGTTGTTTGGACATCTCCGCCAATTGTTGATGAGCGGAGTATTTTTTGCACCCAAGCGAGCGGTGCACGTCGAGCTCGTCGAACCCGAGGACCTTCCCCGCCGGGGTGAGCGTCCGGATTTAACCGCCTACCTTGATCAGTTTTATAACTATGTCGCGCCCCCCGCGCTGTATGTGCCTTACAGCATTTGGGAACGCAGCGGCCCACGTGAGCTGCCGGAGCCGACGCCTTCCAAGACGCAAGTCGTCAACGATGCGCCCGCGGCCACGAGAAGCATGGTAATTGCGCGATTACGGACACTGACGGGCCTCGAGGAACTCGAGGATGAGCAGGAATTGGCGCGAGACCTGGGCCTTGACAGTCTCGCGATTGTGGACGCGCTCCTGTGGCTGGAATCGGAATTCGGGGTGTCGGTGCCAAACCCTGAGGCAGTGCGTACCGTGGGTGACATGATCATGGCAGCCTGTGGAGGCGCGTCCTCGGAATCCACTCCGGTACCCAGGCGACGTCCATCGGCGGGATGGCGGGCTAGTGCGGGCAGCGGGCGGGTACAAATTCCAGCCGGCGGCAACATCCAGGAGGTATTTCTCGCCCAGGCCCGCCGCCACCCAGGTCAAGTGATCGCCGCGGACCTGGTCCAAGGAAGTCGTACCTATCGGCAGTTGATCGCCGCGATTCTGGCGCTGCGCCCAAAAATCGCGGCGCTGCCCGGTCAATTCGTGGGCATCATGTTCCCGGCATCGGTCGCAGCCGATGCGGTCTTTATGGCAACACTCTTTGCGGGAAAGACGCCGGTGCTGATCAACTGGACGGCCGGCCCACGAGTGGTGCGCTCGGGGCTCGACAGGGTGGGCGTACCTAAAATACTCACGGCGCAAGCGCTTCTGCGGCGGCTATCGGCGCACGGGATGGGACTGACGGGCCTTGAGGATCGGCTAGTGCCCCTGGAATCATTGGCCGGAACGATTCGTTGGACGGAAAGGCTCTCCGCTCTCATCCGCAGTTTCTGCTCCTGGCGCGGCCTCGCACGCGTGGCGGCAAAGGAGACTGCCGTGGTTCTCTTTACCAGCGGCTCGGAGGCACTGCCGAAAGCGGTGCCCCTCAGCCACTTGAATTTACTCGCCAATATTCGCGATGCGCTGTCCATCTTCGATGTATTCGAAAGCGACAGGTTCTTGGGCATTCTGCCGCCGTTTCATTCCTTCGGTCTCACCGGCACGTTGCTGCTGCCGCTCCTGGCTGGATTGAAGGTGGTGCATCATGCAGACCCGAATGAGGTCGCAACGATCGGCACCATCATTGAAACGTTTCGACCCACGATTCTCTTGAGCACGCCGACTTTTGTTGCCAACATCGTGCGCGCGAATTCGGGCAGTAATCTGGGCTCGCTGCGCTTGTGTATCACCGGCGCCGAAAAATGTTCGCGCGAGATTTACCAGTCCGTCAAAGCCCACTGCCCGCGGTGCGTTCTACTTGAAGGGTATGGTATCACCGAATGCTCGCCGATTGTTTCGGTCATGCGCGAGAACGACGTCGCGCCTGGGACCATCGGCAAGCTGTTGCCCTCAGTGAAGGCAATCGTGATGGACATCGACACTCACCGACCCGCCGCGCCGGGGCAAACTGGTATGCTGCTGCTTCGCGGACCCAGTATCTTCGGTGGTTATCTGAATCACGACGGCTCATCGCCGTTCGAGCGTCTCGAGAATCAAACCTGGTATAAAACTGGCGACCTGGTGACAATCGATGAGCAACAGCGACTGATATTCAAGGGGCGGCTCAAGCGGTTCGCCAAGATAGCCGGAGAGATGGTCTCGCTCGCCGCGATCGAGGAAGTGCTCATGCAGTCTTATGCCAGGCCGGCGGACCAGGGGCCGTGCCTCGCCGTGCTGGCCACTTCGGATGAGCATCACCCGGAGCTCGTCTTGTTTACGATGAGGGCACTCGATCAAGCGCAAGTGAATAAAACGATTCAGCAGGCCGGCTTGTCTGGTTTACACCATATTCGCATCGTTGAGCAAGTGTCTCAAATTCCAGTTCTGGGCACGGGTAAGCCCGATTATCAGACGCTGGCGCAGCGGTTGACCTCGGGAAACATTCCTGGTCGACCCAACAGGCCCATGGTGGCTGAGGAACCGCGCGGCGGTACCTCTTGGCATCCATCTCTATCCTGATGATGCATACGAGAAAGTACGGATTCTGCCGTGCGCCACCTTCCGCTAGACAAGTGTTTTATTGTGCGCAACTGAGCCAGGATATGCTATGAGCACACTCGGGCCCTCTTCCGCCCGCGCCCATCTGATAGGCGGCGGCATCGCCTCCCTCGCGGCCGCAGCCATCCTGATCCGCGATGGTGACCTGCTGGGCAGGAACATCACCGTCTATGAGCAGCTCGAGCTTCTCGGCGGCTCCCTCGACGGCTCCGGAAATCCGCAGAGCGGCTACCTCGTGCGCGGGGGTCGAATGTTCGAAGCGAAATACCTCTGCACTTACGACCTGTTCTCGTCCATTCCCACACTCGACATGCGGCAGACCGTGACGCAGGAGATCTTCCAGTGGAACGAAGTCATCAAGACCGCTTCCAAGGCACGCCTGGTTCGTAACGGTCACCGCATTGTGGCACCCGAGTTCGGCCTGGCCGAGAGGCAGATCCTGCTGCTGGAGAAGCTGCTTCTCACTTCCGAGGGCTCTCTTGGCGCGAGCCGCATTGCGGACCATTTCGATGCAACCTTCTTTCAGACGAACTTCTGGCTCATGTGGGCCACGACATTTGCGTTCCAGCCGTGGCATAGCGCGGCGGAGCTCAGGCGCTATCTGATCCGCTTCGCCCATATGGTTCAAGGCTTCAATCGCCTGCAGGGCATCATGCGCACGGTCTACAACCAGTACGACTCCCTGGTGCGACCGCTCAAGAGATGGCTCGAGGAACGCAACGTGCAGTTCCTCATTGGCGCACGCGTCAATGACATCGACTTCACGGACCGTGACGGCTCGACTTACCCCACGGCACTGCACGTTGAGCGACAAGGCGCGCTCAATCGCGTAATGCTCGATGCGAACGATATCGTGATCGCTACGCTCGGATCGATGACGGAGGGCTCCTCCACCGGCACGATGGATAGCGCACCGCTCCTGTACGACAAGCATGCCGGCGGCAGCTGGGTACTGTGGGAGAAAATTGCCCGCGGACGACCGGAGCTCGGCCGTCCAACATGCTTCTCGGAGCGGGTGGGCGAGTCGGCGTGGCTGTCCTTCACCGTCACGCTGCGCCAGCCGGACCTCCTGCACCACATCCGCGATTTCACCGGCAATGTGCCTGGCGAAGGTGGCCTCGTGACATTCTGCGACTCCAACTGGCTGATATCGATAGTCGTGCCGCATCAGCCGCATTTCATCGATCAGCCCGAGGACGTAGAGGTATTCTGGGGCTATGCTTTATCGATGCATGCACCGGGTAACTTCGTGAACAAGCCCATCCGCGCGTGTACGGGCCGCGAGATCCTGACGGAATTGCTCGGCCATCTCGGACTCAGAGACGATGCATGCGCTGATGCGATCTGTCTGCCTTGCCTGATGCCCTTCATCACGAGTCAATTCCTGACGCGGAGCTTGGGAGATCGACCCGCCGTCCTTCCCGCCGGCTACGCCAATTTTGCCGTGGTCGGCCAGTTCTGCGAGCTGCCCGATGATGTCGTGTTCACCGTGGAGTATTCCGTTCGTGCGGCCATGACAGCGGTCTATGGGTTGCTGGGAATGGACCGTGAACCGCCGAGCGTTTTTACGGTGAAATCCAATCCGGCCAGCATCGTCAAGGCATTCCGCGCGCTTCACGGACTCGGCTAGCGGGGCGATGCAGCATGCTTTCATCGCCAGAAGGGCGTCATTGCTCGGAAAGCTTCCCAAGCATGCGGCAGACGGTTCAGGAGTTTCACCTTGGCCTTCCTGAGCCTCTCGTGCGTGGCCGCACGGTCCCGATGCTCGATGAGGCGCAGAAGCTGCCGCGCGACCGCCAGATCGTTCAGCTGACCAAGCAGATCCTGAAGGATGCAGAGTGCGTCGACGTAGGGCTCGACCTTCCTCCTGGGGTAGAGACCAGAAAGAGAGTCCGTTTCGTAGCGCAATCGCTTGAGGGCGATGCGCAGCTGGTGTCGCTCTTTTGCCTTAAGGTCTGCTATGCCTCTGCCGGCCTTGCGCGCCTTGCGGGCACTGCGGCTCAGCCACTTTTTTCCAATCTCCATCAGCGGCTCATCGAGCAGTGCACGGAGGGTGGGGTCGAGGTCCTCGCACCATCGCCCACGGGCGAGCCAGCGTCTCGTGATTCGAATGAAGCTCCGATATCTAATCGAACTCAGCGCTCGAATTGCCCCGCGATCGGCCATACGGCGCCGCGAGCGCACCGCTTCGCCGATTCGTTCGGTAGCCGCAGGCTGCGTCGGATGGGGTTTGAGTCTTGGCAAGGTTCGGCTTTCAAAGACGTCCCAATTTCGCGCCGTACCCAATCGGTCGCTCAGCCATTTCATGCTCTTCCGGATTTCCCGAGTCCCCCGAGGTGCGATCACGTCCTTGAATAGCGTGAGCGTTGCATTCATGCGCCGCAGCGCGATGCGCATCTGATGGACGCACTCCATGCCCCCTCCATTTATCATGGCAATCCGATTCTCGATCAGATCATTGAGCTCGTTATGCATGATCGCCGCAAACCCATCCTGAACCGTCGTACCTGGCGCAAGCTTGATCGCTCCAGTCTTATCTCGGCGGCCGCGCAATGGATCTCTCTGGTGTCGGATCAGGTGATAGTGGCGAGATGGCCGACCACTGCACGGTCACAGCATCAATGTTGATCGCTGTGCTGGCGCACCGCGGGTAGAAGCAGATCTTTTGACTTTTGAACTTTCATTACCCTACAAAACCTCCAGAATCGTAATGCGTACTTTCCGAAGAGGGTCGGCGCGCTTAATGAGCAACGCGGGCATACGTTTATGATGATACGCTGCGTCTTGTTGCCGGGCTCACTCCCATTGCGCGCTGGGTCGCTGCGGAAACGGTGCTCGAGCGCGGGCGGGCCGCGCGATCCGTTCTCCTAGTAATAGTATCCTCGAACTGAAGAGAGTCGATTGATGGGACACCAGTCAGGGGACACTCCGCCTGATGAATTCGCTCATAGCAACCGCCTGCGGCTCGCGATACATACGCTGAGCGCACCACGGAAATACCTCCGCCCCTGGTACATCGCCTATCTGCTGCTGGGGACGGTGACAGCTGGCGTGCTTCCGGTGCTCTTGCCTCTGACGATCGAGTCCCTGTCCCATCGCCTCGCCACGGTCGCATACGTGATGGGAGCTTACAATCTGGGGCTGCTGACCTCACCCCTATGGGGCGCACTCGCCGAACGTCTCAAGCTCTACCGCCAGCTGTTTGTTTGGAGCTTTCTGCTCACCGCGCTGGCCATCGCCGCCGTGCCCGTACTGCACGAATTTTGGGGCTGGATGGCATCGGCATTCGCCATCGGAGCGGGCTCGGGCGGGGCGGCAACGCTGGCCACGCTGTTGGTGATCGATTTTGCGCCCCGGACTGAGTGGGAATCCCGCATCGGCTGGCTGCAAAGCTTCAATGCCTGCGGTCAGGTGGTGGGCCTCCTGATGGCCGCACCGTTCTCCAGCGGCCGGTGGACAGGTGGCTTGTGGATGGCGGCGGCGATATTGGCTCCGGCGATGCTGGTGGGTGGCATGGGCCTGCCACCATCGAGAGCGGCGCGGCAGCCAAACGCAGATCCCCACGACGTCCACACCCACCTCAACATACGTGCCCTCTCCATTTTCCCAAAGCTCGATCTGGCCTCCGGTGTGGCGGCACACATCTACCGCTTGAATTGGCAAGGATTACGCCAAGTACGACAAGCCATAGGCACGCCTTTCGGCCGCTTCCTGTTGTCCTGGTTCATGCTGGCGCTGGCCGTCGCGGCGCTCTTCTCTTACTTCCCGCTGATGTTGGCAAATAGCTATGGTATTGCTGTCGACTTCAGCGCGAGAATCTATGCCATGGCGGCGGCGTTGAGCATTGGTTTGTACGTCCTTACGAGCCATCTTGCTTCACGGTATGGCGCCAGCCGTCTCTACCGCGCAGGACTGACGTTGCGCATCGGTGGCTTTGCTCTCCTGTGGGCACCGTTTCTGACATTGATGGAAGGTAAGGACGGTACGGTGCTGGGGATGGCAGGCTTTGTGCTAATCGTCGTCGCATGGCCCCTACTCAGCGTCTCCGGAACTGAGCTGGCGGCGCGCCTGACGCCCTTCAGCGAAGGCGCGGCGGTTGGGCGGTTGAACGCTGCGCTGGCGCTCGCGACCGCGATCGGGACCATCATCAGTGGCCCCCTGGTTCATCATTGGGGATATGGAATCATTCCCTTGACGGCACTGGCAGGTCTCGTTGTTTCCCTTCTTCTGGCAGCTGAGGGAGAACCGAAACGTCAATGAGTGGTGCTCGTGGCTGGCGCGCTCAGCCAAGCGCAGCCCCATCGCCGGTAAGACGGTCGTCTTCACCGGCACGCTCGAGCGGATGACCCGTCAGGAAGCGGAGGAGCTGGCCGAGCGTCTCGGCGCCAGGGCTCGCCGGACCGAGGGCGGGCTCCAAGCTCACGAAGGCGCGCGCGCTCGGCGTGAGGGTGCTTTCCGAAGCCGAATGGTCTGCACTCATCGGCGCTGAGGCGCGCCGAAGCCTCGGGCCTCGACCGAAGGTCGGTTCTACCGCTTCCACTCCGCGCGGGAGTTCCCCGATCCACTCAGGGGGCGCGCATTGAGCACGTTCTCCTTACTCGTCCAACCGCGCCGTGCTTGCCGCACGGCGCCCCGAGGTGGGCCAGCTGCGACTTTCTCCAAGGTCTGCCGCCAAGCCGACTATGTAGTTCCGCGTATTGTCACTGGCGGTCCAGCGGGCCACGATTCGCGTACTCGCGCAATCCGCCCTATGAGGTGACGCGCGAGGCCGTTGAACGTGCTCAGGCTCATGAGGTGACATCAAATGAGATCAGACAGCGACATAAAACGGGACGTGGAAGCGGAGCTCAAGTGGGCACCGGATGTCTGCGAGACCGACATCGCCGTGAAGGTCACGAGCGGAGTCGTCACGCTCACAGGCTACGCGATGAGCGCTCACGAGAAGTATCGGGCAGAGGTGGCTGTGAAGCGGGTAGTCGGAGTGACCGCGGTGGCGAACGACCTTGCCGTACGTGCGCCGTTCGGCGGAATGCCGACGGACCCGGAGATCGCCCGCGATGCCGTCGTAGCGCTCAAGCTGCAATTGCCCTTCGACTGGGAGAAAATCAAGCCGATCGTCAAAGAGGGCCACATTACCCTGGAAGGCACGGTCGAGTGGCACGATCAGAGCGAGCGCGCGGAGGCAGCGGTGCGACATTTGCGCGGCGTTCTCTCGGTGCGCAATTCCATCACCCTGACGCCTCGCGTGGCGCCCTTCGAGATCAAACAGAGGATCGAGGACGCATTTCGGCGCAACGCCATCATCGATGCCCACAAGGTCGCAGTGGATGCCTCCGGCAGCGAAGTCACGTTGCGTGGGGAAGTGCGCTCATGGGCGGAGCGGGATCAGGCGCAGGCGACCGCATGGGCTGCACCCGGTGTTCTGGCCGTAAAGAACGAGATCACGGTGCGCGTCTGACGTTCTCAAAAGCCGCTATCGCTGCGCGCGTGACCCCCGAGTCCGAAAGCCTGTCGCGATCAACCTGTCCGTGCTCGTGGTCGATGCTTCATGAGGGCGGTCGATCAGGACGCCCTCCAGCCTTGATCTCCCAAGCGCCAACGCACAGCCAGCCGAGAGCGTCCTGAGAGTGTCCAGCTCGCGATAAGTACCTATTGAAGCCGCATCGCTCAAGGCTGACGATTGTTGCCGTGAGTTGTCGCAACATGCAGTCGAGAGGTGCTCCTCATGTCCACCAACGCAACAAAGTCCAGCAGTTCCAGGCCCGCGAAAGCGCTGATGACATCGGTCTCTCCGAATTCGTCACCTCGGGCAGCTGAGTCGAAGTCGAATTCAGGGGCGAAACCGGATTCTCTGCCGGAGCACTCCCCAGCACCCGTGAGCACTGACACGCGCCGGGCGATGATCGCGGAGGCGGCTTACTATATTGCGGAGCAACGAGGCTTCAGCGACGGTCGTGACGTGGAGGACTGGCTGCTCGCGGAAAAGCAGATTGATGCCGGGTTCTCTGCGTAAGCCGCCTCCGCGCACTTGGCACGGCGGGAGCCGCCAACTTCACGTGGCGGGCATGGGTGCAAGGCACGCGCACTTCATTTCTGGTTGCGGCACTCGCGGAAACAGGGCTGCTGGATCGCCACGCACTGGTCCTGGACATTTTCTTCTTCGACGCGGATGGGCGACCCCTTCCGAAAAGTCGCTGGCGTCCGAGAGCGGACGTCCATTCCCCTCCTGAGCGGCCTCGCGACCAAGCTAGGTTCCCCAGGGAGCTGACAATGCGGCTTGCGTCTCGCATCTCGGTTTAACGAAACGGCCTTGCGGCTAATACGGCTGGGAATGCGCGATCACGATGCTAAGGTCTGCCGGCAAAGGGCACTGGACATTTCGTCGTGACGTTACTCCAATCATTCGCTACGCCTCGTTCCCCCTTCTCAGCGCGAGTGGCTGCTGCCTGTCGGCGAGACGCCGCCCTTGGCGGCTCATCTTGTTACGGTGCGGTGCGGGTACACACACCATGGGATTTATACGGGAGACGAGGTGTGGGCCGCAGCTGGCAAATTGAAACGTTGCGACAGGTGCCTCGACGCCTGTTCCGGGCCTTTCTGCGTGCCGTAATGGCTTGGCGCGGCGCTTGGCAGGCGGGCCCCGACAACTGGGCGGTGTGAAAGCTCATGTCGTCGGAGCTGCGGCGCAACATGCCGTAACGAGGGCCGCTAGTACCCGCGGCCTGCGCGGGGCCAGCAGTTGGGTCTCCCGCTGCCTGGAGGTCATCCTCGTGGCTCAATCGTTGAGAAGCGCACGACGCCTACGCATTCCTGCGTATTGGCGACGCCCGCACGTGCCGGGAAGATGATGCTTGCCCGCTTGGCGGCGTGTTAGGCAGAAGTTCCATGTACAAGAACATTCTCGTCCCCGTTGATGGTAGCGATATAGCGGGGCAGGCCCTCCGCGAAGCTATCCGGCTTGCGCGCAGCTTGTCCTCCCGCATTCGCGTCATTCATATAGTCAACGGCACCCCCCCGCCGGACTGCACACCTAGCGTCATCGAGGAACTCATCACGCAGCAGCGGAGCACGGGCGAGTCAATCCTCCACGAGGCAAAGACAGCCGTGCGCTCGGCGGGCATCGAAGTCGACCACAGGTTGATCGAAGCGCTCGGTGAGCCAGCCGGGAAATTTGTCGTTGTCGAGGCGAACGACTGGCCGGCCCACCTCATTGTGTGCGGCACGCATGGGCGCAGTGGCCTGAAGCGCCTTCTCATGGGCAGCGACGCCGAGTACATCGTTCGCCACAGTCCCGTACCTATTCTCCTCGTCCGCGGATCGTGACTGGCAGTCCCGCACGTCAGCGCAGTCCAAATCCGGCGGGGTCACAGCCAACCGCGGCGCGCCCTAGGGCGCCCATGATCGCGGTGGCGCGTTGGGTCATGATCGCCGAGGCGGCGTACTACATTGCCGAGCACCGAGCCTTCGCGCAGGGCCACGAGCTCGAGGACTGGCTGCTTGCGGAAAAGCAGATCGATGCAATGCTCTCCTCCGAAGCCCCTCGCGCACAATCAGCGGCGAGCGAAGCTAGTCGACTTCGCTGGTGCGGTCTTTAACGATGGCACAGCCCCGGTGCCGTAATAATTGCTCCGTGCCCCGGTAAGGGCGTAGGATCCCTCGCTGATCGAGCAGATCCTCCGGAACCTCGTCACGAATGCCATCAAGTACACACACTGAGGAATCGTCTCGCTGCGCTGCGTGACCCTTCCCGAGCAAATGCTGCGTGTCGAGATCATCGACACGGGCGTCGGCATTCCGGCCGCGCAGATTTATGACGAGTCCCTAGGCATTCACATGAAGGCCGTCCTCATCATCGGGGACACCTCCACCGCCATGAGAGAATTGCCTCGCCATTCGCTCATGAGGATAACGAGCAAGCCCGTCAAGGTTGATGAGCTGCTGACGCTCATGCGGGCGCTCCTGGCGGCCTGACGGCCGTTCGGCGGCTCTGCAAATCCGCACTTCTACCTATCTCCCTCGCGGACAGTACCACTTCTGCCGCGGCAGTCGGTGTGGAATTCTGCCTGTCATCACGGCAAGCCCGCGGCCCTTCCGGAGGGGAGACAGATATGACGACGCGCAGAATCACTGCCCAGATGCTCTACGCCCAGAGTTCGCCCGTTCGCTGGCTCGGCGCGCTCCTTCCTGCGATGGAGGAAGCGGCAGCAAGCCTGTGCCGGCTCAGATGGCAGCACGGCGCGCTGCAGCCGGTAGTTCTCGCGAGCTCGCCCCGCCGGCCCACTCAACTCCCTTAAGCGCAGAGCACTCACGCACGGGTATCGCGAGGGCAAATGAAGCGAATAGCAGTCCTGACGAGCGGAGGCGATGCGCCGGGCATGAACGCGGCGATCCGCGCGGTGGTGCGCAAGGGCATCTCGCTGGGGCTCGAGACCTTCGGCGTGAGGAGCGGCTATACGGGTCTCATCGCCGGAGATTTCATCGGGCTCGGTCTCCGCGACGTCGGCGGGATCATCGAGCGTGGCGGCACGATGCTCGGCACGAGCCGCTGCCCGGCGTTTCTTACTGACGCGGGACAGGAGTCGGCAGTGCGCCAGTTGGTCCAGCGAGATGTTTCCGGCGTCGTCGTGATCGGCGGCAACGGCTCGCAAGCGGGCGCGCACGCCTTAGCCCGCCGAGGTATTGCCGTGGTCGGCGTCGCCTCAACAATCGATAACGACCTTCCCGGCTCGGATGTGACGATTGGCGCCACGACCGCCCTCGACATCGCTCTCGAGGCGGTCGACCGCTTGCGCGTGACCGCCTCCGCACACAAGCGGGTGTTCCTCGTCGAGGTGATGGGCCGTGCTTGCGGCTATCTGGCGCTCGTCGCCGGCCTCACGGGCGGTGCGGAAGCCATCCTCATCCCAGAGATCGAGGAAAGCCCCGAGCAGGTGGCCGGGACCATTCTGGACGCTTACCAGCGCGGCAAGAGCCACGCGATCGTGATCGTTGCCGAGGGTGCCCGGCAGGATGCGGATGCCCTCGCCCACTACTTCACCGAGCACTCCGCGCGCCTGGGGTTCGAGCTGCGCGTGACGAAGCTCGGTCATGTCCAGCGCGGTGGCGCACCGCGCGTCTTCGACAGGCTGAGCGCGACGCTGCTCGGCGCCGCTGCCGTCGAGCACCTGCAGGCCGGGCAGCATGGAGTACTGCTCGGACTCGTCGGCGGACGCGTGAGCACGAGGGCATACGCGGATGTCCTGCACACGGCCAAACCGCTCGACCCCCAACTGATCCAGCTCGCGCAGCTGCTGGCACGCTGATTCTATTTCGAGGAGACAGTCATGTTGCTCAATGAGATCTGCACACCCGATGTCGTCTGCTGCAGTGCCGATAGCACCGCTCTCGCCGCTGCCCGCCTCATGCGCGAGCGCCACGTCGGCGATGTCGTCGTCGTCGATGAGCCGAATGGTGATCAGACGCCAATCGGAGTGGTGACCGACCGGGACATCGTCGTCGAGGTGATCGCGAAGGAGCAGGATCCGGCAAAAGTCACCGTGCGGGAGATCATGCGAACACCCGTCGTCGTGGCGC
>Ga0335075_10014316_pt1 | contig 11920 bp, 10 predicted proteins | sample Lox_Sample_24_FD_206723 | JGI IMG/M metagenome (GOLD analysis project Ga0335075, IMG submission 206723) | Soil microbial communities from Loxahatchee National Wildlife Refuge, Florida, United States - Lox_Sample_2.4 | ecosystem: Environmental > Terrestrial > Soil > Wetlands | place: USA... | reverse complement strand
ACTGGTAGCGCTGGCTGCGAATACTGACGCGCTGGCGCTGCATATGCAGCAGGAACTTATCCAGGAACGACCTCCAACAAGCGCTGCGAAAGCGCCCCAACTGCCACCAGCTGTACCGCCGGAAGCCAAAAACATTATGAGCATTCCGGGGTTGGAGGTGGGGGTTTACCTAGATGGAAAATTGCAGAAGCTTGATTTGCCGTCCGCGCATGCGATTACGACGGTATCAACTCCGCCTGCGTGGGTTCACGGCAGCTTCAATGGACTAATTTTGAGCGGGCACCAGGTGTATTTCGCCGCAGTCACTCGCGAACCGGTCGGACCGCATACTTTATTTGTGATCACAGGACTGCGACTGGATCCTCAATTTTTGGGACGAGTGGTCAGCGGATTGGGCACAATGACGATGTGGCCCAACGTTCACTTGCAGACGAGCCTGCCGATTGCCGATCAGCATCCCGAATACAGCGCCAGTGCGGATAGCAATTCAAAGCCGAATGCAAACGCTACGGTCGATGACGATGCCGGCCTTGGCCCGATGGTTGAGAATGAAAGCCGCGATGCGGGAGAGATTACCGGAGGTGTGCTTCCGAAACGGGAGGACATGTTCGACCTGCCCATCAATTTTCCGACCACGTTGGATACGCGAGAATGGTCTACTGGCAAACCGACAACAGTGTTTGCGCTGGTGACGTCGCGGCCCTCGGCCCTGTACCAGCGACTGTTTCAACAGTCCTTGTTGATTGGGGGAGGAGTTCGGACCGCGCTCATCCTGACAGCAATTGTTTTTGCGTTTCTGGAGTTGCTGGCCATTGTGCTGGCTAGCCGGTTGAGTCGAACAATTACGCGATCTGTTTCTGACCTTTACCACGCTACGCGCGAAGTTGATCAGGGGCGCCTGGACTATCGCATTCCAGTGAAGCGGCAGGATCAGTTGGCGGCGTTGAGTCGATCGTTTAATACCATGTCTGAATCGCTGGTGCGATTGCTGGAAGAGCAAAAAGAAAAAGAGCGCATGGAAGGCGAATTGGAGATTGCGCAGGAGGTGCAGTCCAATCTGTTTCCTTCCTGCGACGTGCGTCTGGGCGAATTGGAGTTACATGGGCTGTGCCGTCCGGCGCGGACTGTGAGCGGCGATTATTACGACTTTCTGGTGCTGGGCCATCATTCGCTGTGCATGGCCATGGGAGACATCAGCGGCAAGGGAATTTCCGCGGCGCTATTGATGGCAGGACTGCATTCTGCGGTGCGTGCGTTTAGCCTGGGCGGCAATGAAATCCTGTCAGAAACTCAGTCTGAATCGAAGCACCCTGCGCGATCGAACGGCGCTGCAGAAGAGATTTTTGTTTCCCCTGCAAATCTAATGCGGTTGTTGAATCTCCATCTATATCGCAGCACACAGCCGGAGAAGTATGCGACGCTTTTCTTGGCTAATTACGAAGTGGAAACGCGCACGGTTCGCTATTCCAATGGCGGCCAGCTGCCGCCGCTGGTCTTGCGGCCGGATGGCTCCGTGGTGCGATTGGATCGCGGAGGAACGGTGGTCGGGCTGCTGGATGACATGCAATATGAAGAAGGGGCACTCACGCTGCGATCCGGTGACATCATCATCGCCTACAGCGACGGAGTGACCGAACCGGAAAATGAGTTTGGCGACTTTGGCGAAGAGCGCATGGTGGAGCTGGTGCATCGCAACCGCCATCTTCCGCTAGAGGAGATTTCCGGCGCCCTGATGCAGGCGCTGAAAGACTGGATCGGCGGCGAAGAACAGCCTGACGACATCACCATTGTTCTGGCACGGCAGAGCTAGCGAGGCGTCCACACGCCGCTTTTACAGCGCATGATGCGCAGGAACCAGAAATGCCTTCACTGTAATGTCGTTGGGCTTTGCTCCAACAGGAAACAGGGTTAGCAGGCTGTTGGTTGACGTGCGGATGACCGCAACGTCACCCGACCGAGCATCGACGACAAACAGCAGATTTCCTGCCTTCGAAAATGCCATCGAATCCGGGCCATCGCCGGTGCGAGGCGCAACCGGTAACAACTCTCCGTCGTCGATACTGTATATTCCCAGCGAATCGGCATCGAAATCGCTGACATAGAGCAAGGAGTTGTCCGCAGTCGCGACTCCTGCGACAGGATGGGTTCCGATCATGTAGGCACCGCCCACTTCATTGGTGCTGGTATCGATTTCGGAAAACGACGCTCCGTCATAGTTGACGGCAAAGATTTCACCGCCGTCCGGTTTCAGAACCAGATGAATGGGAGTTTTGCCAACGTCGAGCATGGCCAGCAACTCATCCTTGGGAATCATCTGCCGGGTTGATAAACGCGAACGTGACGAGGCTGGAGGCGGTGTTGCGAGTGCAATCGCCATTACTTGATGGCCGCCAGAGCAGGCGACAAATGCCTTGCTGGAGTCAGGAAGAATGGCGATGTCGGTCGCGCCCGGACAGCCGCTCCAAACACTGCGAACCTTCTCCGTCTTTGCGTCGATAATGCTGACGCTGTTGCCGACGCGGTTCGAGACCACGATGGCATTTCCGTCCGGGGTAACGGCTGCGACTCCGGGACCCTCACCCACTCCGACAACAGCAATCTCGCGACGCGATTTCAGATCAATGACAGAAACATTATTGGAACCCGAGTTGGCGACGTAGGCTCGCGTGCCGTCTGCGCTGACCGAGATGAAATAAGGACGCTGATGAACTGGGATGGTGGCGACTACGGAATTCTTTTCTGCGTCGATTACACTGACGGAATTACTGCCGGTATTCACGACATAGACTTCATTGCGCTTCGTATTCACGGCGACGCCGGTTGGGTTGGAGCCAACGCGGATGACTCGATCCTGGCGCAGATTGACGACATCGAGGACTGTTACGGTATTGCTTCCGCCGTTGGTGATGTAAGCGTACTCACGGTAATTTGCGGGATAGTCGGGAAACTCGCGGGAGCGGCAGCCGGCCAGCGAAAACAGCGATGCCACAACGAACAGGGCACAGAGCCAGCGTATGATGCATTCGCCGGCTCGATTTGTACCTTGTCTGGGTGGGTGCTGCAACGTCATCCGCTCGCCGGTTATCTGGTTTTTGCAGCATGCGTACTCGCACCCGCAAGCCCAGCCACTTCCTGCTCGATTCGGATGCCATCGGGAACTTCGCGATGCAGAATGCGAGCAATCTGACGAACCTCGCCCATCATGTCGGCGAATTGGTGCGGATAGATCGACTGCGCGCCGTCGGAGAGAGCCTTATCAGGCTGATGATGCACTTCAATCACCAGGCCATCGGCGCCGACTGCAACTGCTGCCCGCGCCAACGGAACCACCTTATTGCGCTTACCGGTGCCGTGGCTGGGGTCGACAATGATAGGCAAATGACTCAGCCGCTGCACCGCAGGGACAATACTCAGGTCGAGCGTGTTGCGCGTGTGATCGACAAAAGTGCGCACGCCGCGCTCGCACAAAATCACCTGATAGTTGCCCTCGCTCATGATGTATTCGGCGGCCATCAACAATTCTTCCAGAGTCGCCGACATGCCACGCTTCAACAGCACAGGCTTGCGGGTGCGTCCGGCTTCGCGCAGCAGGGAATAGTTCTGCATATTGCGCGCGCCAATCTGGATGATGTCGGCATACTCTTCGATCAGGCCGAGCGACTCGTGATCGATGGCCTCCGACACAATGCGCATGCCGAACGCCTCGCGAATCTCAGCCATGATCTTGAGCGCTTCTTCGCCGAGCCCCTGGAAAGCATAGGGAGACGTACGCGGTTTGTAGGCGCCGCCGCGAAAGAATTGTGCGCCGGCTGCCGCGACTTGCTCAGCAACTGCGAATGCCTGCTCCCGGGTCTCAATCGCACAGGGGCCCGCCATGATCGCCAGGTTTTTGCCGCCAATGCTGGCGTTCGTTCCGGGAAAATGGATGACCGTATCTTCTTCTTTGACGTCGCGGCTGACTAATTTGTAGGGCTTGGTGACGCGAATGACTTCAGAGACGCCGGGTAATTCCTCAAGGGTGTCCTGGCCGATGGCTCCTTGATTTCCGGTCACTCCGATTGCAGTGCGCAGCGCTCCGGGCATCGGATGGGCGCGAAAACCCAGGCCTTCGATGTAGTCGCAGACCACGCGGATTTCCTCCGCACTGGCCTGTTTTTTCATGACAATCAGCATGGCGAACCTTCCTGTCTTTATCTCTTAACTATGGGGGAAAGTGAGAAGTACTTTCGGCTTAGCGCGAGCGTCAGAGGCTCAGCGCAAAGGCGGCATTTTTTCAGTTGAGACGAATGTAGCTAACCGCGCAGGCGACGCCAACCGACGAGAACCGTGCCGAGATATCCCAATTGCAGCAGCCAGGTCACCAGATAGGCCAGGATGAGATGACGGTGATTCATGTAATGCTCCTCATTCGTGATTGCACGAAAGCGCCGAAATAGTAGTGTACGCCAACGGGCTTTCAATCCCGCCGTTTTGGGCGCAAAAAATTCATGCAGGCGCCTTTCCCTAGAAGATATGAGGCGTACCGTCGCGATCCGATCGCGAAAATCTCTTTGCCATTCGGTAGGTCCTCTGGTGAGATAAGACGGTGAAGTCTCTTGACATACAGGAACGGTGGCGACAACGGCGGCGGGCCTGGAGCCATATGCGGACCAGCTCACTAGTCATGATGCTCTGTTTCGCCTTTATGCTGTTTTCAACCATCGGGCTGCTGATGATCAGCCTGTCGCCACGCCATATCCCACCCCTCCTGTTCTGGTCCATGGCGATCAACTACGGCCTGTTCGCCATGGCCTATGCCTATGTTTCGATCCGCATTCACTGGGTGTTGATCTTCGCCATCATGCCTTTTGAAACCTTGCTGAATTGGTGGATGCAGAAGCAAGTGGAGATGCAACCGTTACTGCCCATGGTGGCACACTCTGAACTGATTGCAAGGCTCGACAAAGCGCTTGGATTGGCGTGCCTGATGATCGTGATCAGTTACACCCTCGTCTTTGTGGTGATGGCACGTGAAGGAAAGCGATTCTTCAGAATGCATGCCGAGGTTGAACTTGCTTCAGAAATTCATCGTGCCCTGGTGCCCTTGATCGACCGGAGGGTGGGAGAGTTTGAAATCTACGGTCTGTCGCTGCCCAGCGGGGAGGTCGGCGGAGATTTAGTCGACGCGTTCGTGCGGCCCGAAGACGGTAGTTGCTTTGCCTATGTCGCGGATGTGAGCGGGCACGGGGTTTCCTCCGGAGTGCTGATGGCGATGTTGAAGTCCGCAATCCGAATGAGCTTGCGGCAGAATCACGAAGCAGGCAAAATGCTGGACGAGGTCAATGGCGTTTTCTACTCGTTAAAAGCGCCGAACTCATTTGCGACGCTGGCGGCGATCAGCTTTGTAGAACCCACCAGCCTGGAAATTGTCGTCGCGGGACACCTGCCGATTCTTCACTCTGATGGGCGCGAGGTGCGCGAGCTGGACACGCCGGGGCTGCCTGTGGGAATACTGCCCGATTCGGATTTTCGCGCGATCACGCTGGACCTGAAGACAAGTGAGATGTTGGCGATTGTGACGGATGGCCTGACAGAGATATTCAATAAGAAGGGCGAAGAGTTGAGCGATGGTTACATCCGAGCGATCCTATTGAAGGAATATAGTCGGCCACTAGTCGAGATCGCGAACCGCGTGTTGGTCGAGGCGAATGCGTGGGGCGCGAGGAGTGATGACCAGAGCCTGCTGCTGGTGCGGCGGCTCGGATAACTCGCGCGACCGGGCAGAGACGCATTAGAGTTTCGCCGCCTGGTTTAGCTTTTCTTCCGCCGCTGTATGATTTCCCATCGCTGCCAAAACCTTGGCATGAAATTCAAGCAATTGTTTCATCACTTGGGAATCATGCTGCTTCAGCGCAGGACTTGCAGGTAACAACAGTTCTCGCGTTTCGCAGGCCTCTGCCTGCGTTAGATATTGGTCGGCACCGGGCGAGTTTCCGGCAACCGCAGATGCTTCGCCTGTTACCTCATATGTGGCACAGAGCGCTGGAAAAACATCAGCTAGCTGCTTCGACAATTCAATTGCTTTACTTCCGACCAGAACGGCATCTGCCGCGTTGCCGTTGTGAATCAGTGCGGTTGCATATTGAACATAGGCGATGAGCCGTTCGCGTAAAGGAGCGTCGTCAGGAAGACCGTCCGCGAGTTGAGCCGCATGAGCACAGGTTTTGACCTGATCTTGGGGTTTTCCAGGTTTGGAGATCTGCAGTTCGCATGACTTTAAAGACTGAAGAAAGTTAACGAATCCCTTGGGAACATGCGGTTGCGAGTTTACGCCGAAATCCAAGATGACCTGCGAATCCACTGAGATTGATTTGCCGCCGGCTTGAAATGGCGTGTACGTGTATCGTTCAACCGCGTCCAGAGCCGCCTGCTGCAGCATCGCTGGTCCGCTGAGAAGGCGCATCGACGATACTCGACCAGCCGGATCAATTGTCACTGCAATGACCACCGTACCGTATACATGCGCGGCGCCAGCGATTGGCGGAAAATCTGCTTGTGGGTGATTCAACAAATGTTCAGACAAAGTCTTGGCATCGATTTGGACAGGAGCTTGAGCGTGCACCGAGCAACTTGCAAGCAGAAAAAGAAATGACGCAAACAAAATTCGCTTCACGGATACCTCACGACGAGTGAACGGTTGCGAGGATTATAAGGAAATCTTGGTGCAGCAGGCGAGAATTTTCGGCGACTCTATTCTGCGTTGAGAATGGTCTCAAACATCAGCAGGCAGAGGGTCATGAAAATGATGTCGTAGCCGGCCAGCATGTTGATCCAGAGACCGGGATCGGACTCACCCGTGAGAATGGCGGAGGTCGATTGCACCATAGCCAACAGTGCCGGGATTGAGACAGGGAAGAGAATCAGCGGCAGCAGCATTTCTCGATTGCGGGTGCGCAAGGAGAGCGCGGCAAAGAAGGTTCCGTTCACCACCAGCGCCAGCGTGCCCAACGGCAATACCGCGGCCATCCACCAGCCCTGACCCAGCGCATGCAGGTTATAGAAGATGATGAACAGCGGGCCAAGCACCACCTGAATCATAGTGACGAAGAGAAAATTTGCCAGCACCTTGGCCAGAAATAATGCGCTGGCCGGGCTGGGCGCCATGCGTTGCGCGTCGAGCACTTGATGCCGCAATTCGCGCGTCCAGGTCTGGTTCAGCGCGGTAGTGGACGCGAAGAGCAGCGCGACCCACAGAATGCCGCCGGCAATCTGACGCGAGACGGCCATCGTGGGATCGAAGGCAAAGCTGAACAGCACCACGACCAGCAAAGAAAAGAACAGCATCCCGTTGATGGCGTCTTTCGAGCGCCATTCCAAACGCAGATCTTTCGCCAGATGCGCCCAAACGATGCGCGCGTAGCTCATAGGCTTCCGCCTTCGCCAGATGGTGTACGCGGTCGTGTGAGATCGACAAGCGTGGCTTCCGCTGCGCGTAGATAATCCGTGGGACTCAAGATGATTTGCATTCCACGCGTGCCGGCAGAGACAGAGATAACGTCGAACAATTCGATCGACTCATCAGCGAACGCCGCATAGGGCTTTTTGCTGGCAAAGACGGTTACGCCGCCGCGAATATAACCGGTCAGCGGCTGGACCTCCTTGATGGGCACCAACTCGGCACGGCGACCGCCGACCGCAGATGCGAGTTTTTTGAAGTCCAGTTCATCGGCGACCGATAGAACCGCGAACACGATGTCCTTTTGATCGACGCGACACAGCAGTGTCTTGAAAACCTGCTCGACCGGCATATTGATTTTTCTGGCCACTGTTTCACCGGACAGGTCGTCGAGGTCGACTGGGTACAGGCGAGTTTCGTAGCGGATTTGGAGAGCGTCGAGCAATCGGCAGGCATTGGTCTTCATGCGCGCGGCTCCCCTGCAGATAGGGTCGCCGCTGACGCACTGGGCGGGAAATATTCCATGCTGGCGATCTGTCCTGCTTCCATGGTGCAGAAGCAATCGGCGATGGGGCGTGCCAGGTCGGGCTGATGCGTGGTCAGCAGAATGGTATTGCCGGCCGCGCGTAATTGGTCTAGAACATGAAGCATTTGAGCGCTGCTGGCGAGGTCAACATTCGAGAAAGGTTCGTCGAGGAGCAGCAAGTCTGGTTTTGCCATCAACACCCGCGCCAGTGATGCACGTTGGCGCATGCCTTGCGAAAACTTTCCTACTGGGCGCTCGAGGCCGGGATCGAGGCCGACCAGGGTGAGTGACTCTTCCGGCGACCATCGCCCGGCGGGAAGCGTTTCGTCCTGATACAGGCTGGCGCTGTAGCGAAGATTTTCCATTGCCGTCAGCTCGTCGTACAACATGGAATCGTGGCCGAGATATCCAATGCGGCTGCGCACTTCGGAAACCTCGCCGCTGCCAAGAATTGTCATCTTGCCAAACGAAGGCCGCGTCAGGCCGGCCAAGTTCCGCAGCAGAGTCGACTTGCCGGCGCCGTTCGGACCAAGAATTACATAGCTTTTGGCGGTGTGAAAATCGACTGTGACTTTGCGCAGCGCGGCGAAAGTGCCGTATAGCTTTGACACTTCGAGCAGTTCAATGGCGTTGGCAGCGGGCACTCTTGGAGTATACGGAATATGCGAAATCGCACGGCCTTCGCCGACCGCTTCGCTCTCGGGCACAGATCTGTTGGAAGCAGTCATTGCCCTACGATAACCGCATGGATCGCGTCCCACTTGTGATTTTGCTCACCGGAAGTGTTGAGTTTCGCAAGGTATAATCAGCGTAGCGAAGCGATCTGTTCGTTGCGTGGGAACATCACTCCGGAAGCACGAGGTACACATGAGCAACAACGGCCATCATCTCGACACAACTGCAGGCAATCCCACGAAAGTTCCGACCGGACGCGCAGAATGGATCGTCAAGCGGCGCGAGGAGGCGGCCCGGACGGGTGACTGGAATATGTCGCAGATGCATTTCGCGCGGCAGGGAAAAATCACCGAAGAGATGGCGTTCGTCGCCCAGATTGAAAAGCTGACCCCGGAGTTGATTCGTGATGAAGTGGCGACGGGGCGGATGATCATTCCGGCAAATGTAAATCATCCGGAGTTGGAACCGATGGCGATCGGCGTGGCTTCCAATTGCAAAATCAACGCGAACATCGGCAACTCCGCGATCACATCGAACATTGATGAAGAGCTGCGCAAGCTGCATACCTCGGTTCACTTTGGCGCCGATACGGTGATGGATCTTTCTACGGGCGGCGACATTCACTCGATCCGCGAAGCGATCCTGCGGCATTCTCCAGTGCCGATTGGGACGGTGCCGATTTACGAGGCGCTCAGCCGTGTGAAAAAGTTGGAAGACCTGAACATCGACGTCTACCTGGAAGTGATCGAAGAGCAGGCGGAGCAAGGAGTCGACTACTTTACGGTACATGCGGGGCTGCTGGTGCAGTATGTGCCGCTGGTTGCCAAGCGCATTACCGGAATCGTCAGCCGCGGCGGGGCGATCCTGGCGCAGTGGATGACGCATCACCATAAGCAGAATTTTCTGTATGAGCATTTCGATCGCATCGTGAAGGTGATGGCCAAGCACGACGTCAGCTTTTCACTCGGCGACGGGCTGCGTCCCGGCTGCCTGGCCGACGCCAGTGATGAAGCGCAGTTTGCCGAACTGAAGACTCTCGGCGAGTTGACCTCGGTCGCGTGGAAGTCCGACGTGCAGACCATGATTGAGGGACCTGGCCACGTGCAGCTGGACAAGATCAAGGAGCAGGTCGAGAAGGAAGTGGAACTCTGCCACGCCGCGCCTTTTTACACGCTGGGGCCGCTGGTTACGGATATTGCGCCCGGTTACGACCACATCACCAGCGCCATTGGCGCGGCCATGATCGGCTGGTACGGCGCGGCGATGCTTTGCTACGTCACGCCGAAAGAACATCTTGGTTTGCCGAACGAAAAAGATGTGAAGGACGGCATCATCGCCTACAAAATCGCCGCGCATGCGGCGGATGTTGCCCGGCATCGTCCTGGCGCGCGCGATCGTGACGACGCCATCAGCCACGCTCGCTACACCTTCGACTGGGATAAGCAGTTCGCGCTCTCGCTTGATCCGGAGACGGCTCGTTCGATGCACGATGAGACGCTGCCTGACGATTACTACAAGGAGGCGGCGTTCTGCTCCATGTGCGGGCCGAAGTTCTGCTCCATGAACTGGTCGAGTAAGGTGGATGAGTTCAACAAGCGCGAGCATGGCCTGGAAAAGCGCGACATGACCCAACTGGTCACCGAGCAAATGCTGGTGGAGCGGCGCTAGGGAAGGCATTCTCTGGGATGTGAATTCAGCTGCTTTGCTAGTCTCACGTTGACCTGCTGCCGATGCTTGAGTTCTCTCGCTTGCGGATCGTGATTTATTGCCAAACCCGGACGTAATCGAAATGGATAGGCCAGCCATGGCCACTTCCAATCTGCAGCACGAAGCCCGCGCTTGTATCCATATCGGAAAAGACACCGGGGAAGCCTCCCGTAGCCTGTGGGGATGTGGTGGTCGACGAATAAGTTACGTCCGCGCCTGAGATATGCTTGCCATTGAAGTATCGCTGCACGATACCGGTCCCGCCGTTTTGGCGTTGAGGAACCCACAGCGTAGCGAAAGTATTCATCCTCTGGAATGCGGGAGAGCCAAAGCTTGTATTCGCGACGCGTGGAATCAACCCCGCACTGTGTATGTTGTTCGTCCAATCATGCATATCCATTCCGTATCCAACGGAGCGGCTGAAGTACTCGAAGAAATCAAGCTCGGGCTTGTTGCCAAGCGCGGAATTTCGATCATTGATCGCCAGCCAGAGATCGATGTCCTCAATCCAGAATGCAGGCCAATATTGAAATGGATAGACGAAAGAAGCGGCAGGCTTGAAGTTGGGATCGAACGACATACGGCATTCAAAATAACCGCCGGTGGCAGCGATCGGGGTCCCTACGGTTCGCGGAGCCGACGCGCCCTTGTAGCCGACATTGGTGAGCCATCCGCCGCTTTTTGCAGAGGGGACAAATGTGAGGATGGAATTGGTGACGGAAACTGACGACGGAGACTGAACCACCCCGGTGTGCAGATTACCATCGGGACTGTCCTGGGGAATCATGGCATTTGCCATGTACCACTTATAGCCGGGAGCTAGCGTGTTGTTCACGTCGATCGTATCGAGCGAATGAAAGTCGTCGGAAAATGTCAGATGGTTGAAGCCATATTTCGCAGCCGGTGAGGGCTGTATGGCTCTTTGAGGTAGCCGCGCAACCTCACCTCTGTTTGCGAACCCATCGAGGACCCTCGCTCGCCCTGGCAAAGCCGAAGTCAAGAGACTGGTCGCTGCTATTGCACCGGAGTACCTTAGGATGTCTCGCCGGGTTGGTCGGAGCATTTTCTGCTTGCGCATTGTTTGATATTCCTCCATCTCAACACAACAATTTCAGGATCGGAACACGCGAAACTTCGCTCCTGCAGCAATGCCAGTGAATTTCTCTGCCGAGCCGCAGTTGATGGCAATTTCCAACAAATCTGAGCTGCCGACGATGGCAAATAGTTCGCCTTTTGGAGCCTCGGCAAAATAGCGGCAAAAGCGAGTGATGCTCAGGCTTCCAGCTTCAATGACGAGATTGGTCCAGTCTTCGGGTATATCTCCGGAGACAAGGTTGGTGAGGAGATTTCCGAATCGGTCTGCTTTCAAAATGATGCCTTCGATTGACCCATCCGGGTGATGAATTGGCTCTGGCACGTCCAGTTGAATCAAGCCCTCAATTGTCGGGCCAAAGGTTTCGGCGCGGACATCTCCGCATTCGATCTGGGCAGCTACATGGGCTGCCGCGGGCGCAAAAATGTCGCGACCGTGGAATGTGTTGCTTCGCGCAGGCAGCATGTACTGCGGATTGTCAATG
>Ga0335075_10014315_pt1 | contig 11920 bp, 8 predicted proteins | sample Lox_Sample_24_FD_206723 | JGI IMG/M metagenome (GOLD analysis project Ga0335075, IMG submission 206723) | Soil microbial communities from Loxahatchee National Wildlife Refuge, Florida, United States - Lox_Sample_2.4 | ecosystem: Environmental > Terrestrial > Soil > Wetlands | place: USA: Florida... | reverse complement strand
CTCGATGGCCGCGCACGGACGGAGCCGATCGTCCCGCAGCGGCCGTCGCCGGCCGACCCGCCGGAGCCCCGGACGCAAGGAGCGCGGGCGCGGCTCGCCCCGCGTCCACCGCGAGAAGCGGTCGAGCGCGACGGTCCGCGTCCCCGAGCCCCGAGGGATCGCCGCCGAGGAGGACGAACGGCCCCGGCGCCCGTTGCCGCCGCTCGCGACCCGCCCCGGGCCGTCGGGCCCCTCCGCCGCCGAACGCCCGCTCCACATCGTGATGGTCGGCTGGGAGTTCCCGCCGAGCCACACGGGGGGCCTGGGGGTCCACTCGTACGAGATGGTGGTCGAGCTGGCCCACCTCGGCCACCGGATCACGTTCCTCTCGCCGTTCAGCGGGCCGTTCACCCCGGTGCCCGGGGTCACGTTCCGCTTCCCGTCGGAGCCGACGGCCGGTCCCGAGCCGGTCGAGTTCCCGCCCGCGTACTGGTCCGGGGGCTCGCCCGAGAGCCCGTTCGTCGACGCGATCGACGGCTACAACGGCTGGATCGAGCGGCTTCGGGGCGTGGAGGACGCCGACGTGATCCATGTCCACGACTGGTTCGGCACGTACGGCGCCGAAGGGCTCGCCCGGCGGCTCGGCCGCCCGCTCGTGATGACCGTCCACTCGACGGAGTACGATCGTTCGCTCGGGCATCCGTGGGAGCACATCCTCCGGCGCGAGGAGGCCGGGATCCGCGCCGCGACCCGGGTGATCGCCGTGAGCGCGCACCTGAGGCAACAGCTGATCGACCGGTACGGCGCGGACCCGCGCCGCGTCGTCGTGATCTACAACGCCGTGCGCTCGACGAACCGCCTCGAGCGGATCGACCCGACCGATCGCGTCGTGCTCTACGTCGGCCGGCTCGCGGTCATGAAGGGCGTCGACACGTTCCTCCGGGCGGCCGCCCGCGTGGTCACGGTCATCCCGGACGCCCTCTTCGTCATCGCCGGGGAGGGGCCGGAGTATCCGCACCTCGTCGAGCTCGCGGCCCAGCTTGGGATCGGGGACCGGGTCATGTTCCTCGGCAAGGTCACCGAGGAGGAGCGGGAGCTGCTGCTCAACGGCAGTTCCGTCTTCGTGCTGCCGTCGGTGGTCGAGCCGTTCGGCATCGCGGCCCTCGAGGCGATGGCGGCCGGCGTGCCCACGATCGTCTCGAAGACGAGCGGGGTCGCCGAGATCAGCTCGGGGATCTTCCGCGTCGACTTCTGGGACGTCGAGGAGTTCGCGAGCCGGATCGCGGAGCTGCTCGAGTACCCGACGCTGCGCCGGTCGATGGGCGAGCAGGGGCGCGGCGAGGCCCTGCGCGAGGGGTGGCCCGAGCGGGCCCGCGAGACGGTCGCGGTCTACCGCGAGGCGTTGCGGGCGTACGCGGAGGGCCCGGTGTGAAGCTCGTCTTCTACCTCCACCTCCACCAACCGTGGAGGCTCGCCCGGTTCCGCTACCTCGACCTCGGGAGCGGGCGCTCGTACTTCGACGTCGAGCGGAACCTCGCGATCTTCCGCGGGATCGCCGAGCGGTGCTATCGGCCCGCGATGGACCGGCTGCTCCGGGCGCTCGAGCAGCGCGACGACTTCCGTTTGAGCCTCTCGATCACCGGGACGTTCGTCGAGCAGGCCCGACTCGCGGCCCCGGACGTGCTCGACCGGCTACGGTCGCTCGTCCGGACGGGGCGCGTCGACCTCGTGAACGAGACGTACTACCACTCGCTCGCCTTCCTGCTGCCCCCGCCCGAGCTCGCGACCGAGGTGGACCAGCACCGCGCGCTGATCGCGACCGAGTTCGGCGTCGAGCCCCGGGTGCTCCGCATGACCGAGCTCGCGTACTCCGACGATCTCGCGCGGTTCGCGGAGTCGGAGCGGTTCCGGGGCATGCTCGCCGAAGGCTGGGAGGGGGCGCTGCACGGCGAGCCGCCGACCTACCGCTACTGCGCCGCGCCGGCGCCGACGGTCAACCTGCTCCTGCGCCACTACCCGCTGAGCGACGACGTCGGGTTCCGGTTCTCGTCGACCGGCTGGAGCGAGTATCCCCTGACCGCCGAGAAGTACGCCTCCTGGCTCGCCTCGACCCCGGGCGAGGTCGTCGGGCTGTTCATGGACTTCGAGACGTTCGGCGAGCACCACCCCGCCCGGACCGGCATCCTCGACTTCCTGTCCGCCCTGCCGAACGCCGTCGCCCGTTACCCCCACCTCACGTGGGCCACGGTCGGGGAGGCGATCGAGGGGCCCCCGCGCGCGCCGATCAGCGTGCCGTACACCATGAGCTGGGCCGACCAGAACCGGGATCTCGGCGCGTGGCTCGGGAACGACCTCCAGCGCTCGGCGTTCGAGGCGGCGAAGAAGGTGGGGGTCCTCGCGCTGCAGGGCGAGGACCCGGGCATCCTGACCGACTGGCGGAAGCTGCTCACGTCGGACCACTTCTACTACATGTACGTGAGCGGGCACGGGGCCGATCAGGGCGTCCACCAGTACTTCTCGAGCTACGGCAGCCCGTACGACGCCTACGCGAACTACATGAACGCGCTGAGCGACCTGCGCCACCGCGCGCTCGACCGGCTCGGCGTGCCCGTGCTCAAGTGACCGGCTGGGGCTCGCCGGGCCGCGCGGCCGCGGTCGGCGCCTCCGCGGGCGCGAGGATCCCGTGCGAGAGCCGGGCGATGATCGCCATCGCAAGGTAGCTCAGCGCGAAGACGGTCGCCATCACCGCGACGACCCCGACGAGCTCGAGCCCGAGCTGGTGCACCGCCGAGAACCCCCCGCCGAAGAACAGCCCGTTCGGAAGGTTCGGGTAGCCGGAGCCGGCCGCGAACGCCCGCTGCGCGAAGAAGGGGATCATGACGATCCCGAACAGCCCCCCGACGAGGTGACCGGGCAACAGCCCGACCGGGTCCGAGAACCACGTGACGCGCGCGAACGCGCGCTCCGCGGCGTAGAACAAGGGCCCGCTGACGAGCCCGAGCACGAGCGCGCTCGCCGGGCTCACGAACCCCGCGAGCGGCGTGATCACGATGAGGCCCATCAGGGTGCCGTTGACCGCGGACGGGAGGTCCGCCAGCGCCCGGCCCTTGAGGAACTGGACCCCCACGAAGGAGAGCATGCCCGCGGCGGCCGCGAGGAACGTGGTGAGGACGACCACGATCGCCTCCGAGTTGAACTGGAGGACGCTCCCCGGATTGAAGCCGAACCAGCCCATCCACAAGAGCAGGATCGAGAGGGCGAGCCAGCCCGGCCGCACCGCGAACGGCATCCCCGGGGAGGTCCGGAGCCCCCGGGCCTTCTCTTCCTGCCAGACGACGGCGAGGATGCCGAGGCCGGCCGCGCCCGCGGCCCCGTGGACGACCAGACCCCCGGCGAAGTCCACCATGCCGAGCTTCGCGAGCCATCCGGACGGATTCCAGATCCACGCGGCCGGGAGCGTCCAGATGAGGACGAAGTAGACGACGGAGTAGAGGGCGAAGGAAGTGAGCTTCACCTTTCGGAGGACGACGACGCCGACGAGCGCGAGGGTCACCGAGGCGAACGCCGCCTCGAAGAGGAAGTAGGTCCCCGTGTAGAGCCCCGTGTTGAAGTACGCCGGGCCCATCGACCACCAGGGCGAGCCGAAGACGTTCGCGAAGTTCGGGTTGAAGCCTCCGAGGAAGAGGCCGTTCGCGTAGAACGGGTTGCCGATCACCCCGCCCCACGTGGGCGCGAAGCCGATGTTGAATCCGACGATCGCCATCACGACGACCGCGAGCCCGCTAATGAGGAGCGTCTTCAGCAGGCTCCGCTCGACGCGCTCGCCCAGCTCGCCGACCTCGAGGAGGCCGACGGCCACCGTCATCGCGAAGACGAGCAGTCCGGCGAGGAGCACCCAGAGGTTGTTGAGGAGGACGTGGTCCGCCATGCGCGCGCCCGAGGTGGGCTCGCTCGACTCACAGGATAACCCCTCGGTTGGACCGGCGGATCGGGCGCGCCGGCCCGAGTCCGTGCGCTTCGAACCCAACCGTTAAAGGTCCCCACCGCCCCCCTCGAGCGGCGCGGAATGCTTCGAGCAGGCGGGTTCGGGAGGGACCCCGATCGCGGGCGACCGTGATCACGCAGCTCACCGGGAACAGCCGGCTCCTCCTCACCGTCAACGAGGACGGCGACTGGAACGAGCTGTTCTACCCGTACCCCGGCCAGTTCCAGCAGCTCCGCGAGATGCGGATCGGGCTGTTCGACGTGCCCGCCGGCCGGTTCGCCTGGCTGCGCCGCGGCAACGGCTACAAGATCCAGCAGGCGCCGTTCGGCCCGGGTCATCTGCCCGAGTCGAACTGGACCGGTCATGGGATCCAGCTCTCGGTCCGCGATCACGTCCATCCGAACCACGACCTCGTCGCGCGCGTGCTGCGGCTGCGCGCCGACCCCGCGCGCCCGATCCGGCTGTTCGCCTACCATGCGTTCCAGATCGCCGAGTCGATGTACCAGGACACGGCGTACGTCGACCCGTTCGTCCCGTCCCTGGTCCACTACAAGCGGGGGTACTTCTTCGAGTTCTTCGCCGACCCCCACTTCGCCCGGGCCGTCTGCGGAGAGCACACCCTGAAGGGGCTGCAGGGCACGTACGTCGACGCCGAGGACGGCCGCCTCGAAGGCCGGCCGGTGGCCCACGGGGCCGCCGACAGCGTGATGGAGTGGGACCTCGAGCCGAAGCCGAACGAGGACGTCGAGATCCGGCTGTTCATGGCCGCGGGCCGGAGCTTGCCCGGGGTCCACCAGGTGCGGGAGTACGTGCGCGAAGGCGGCTCGCAGCGGTTCGTCCGCGAGGCCGAAGCGTTCTGGGACACGTGGGCGCAGCGACGCCTCCCCAACCCGCCGAAGGGGCTCTCCGATCGGGCCCGCGAGCTGTACCGCTCGAGCGTGCTGGTCCTCCGCCACTCCACCGGCCCCAACGGGGCCATCATCGCCTCGCCCGACACGCGCTCGCTCGTCGCCGCCGGCGACACCTACAACTACTGCTGGTGGCGCGACGGCGGCTACATCGCGAAGGCGATGGACGAGGCCGGCCTCTTCGAGAACGCCGACCGGTTCCTCGACTTCGCCCGCGAGTGCCAGAACCCGGACGGGTCGTTCTTCCACCGGCACTTCCCCGACGGCGCGATCGGGAGCACGTGGCATCCCCCGCCGTTCCTCCAGATCGACCAGACGGCGACCGTGATCGCCGCCGCCTGGCACCACTTCAAGCGAGGCGGCGACCCCGACATCCTCCTCGAGCTGTGGCCGCTCGTCAAGGGCGCGGCGAACTTCCTCGCCGACTTCCGCGATCCCGAGACCGGGCTCCCCGCGCCGAGCTTCGACCTCTGGGAGGAGCGGCTCTCGATCCACACGTACTCGGCGGCCGCCGTGGCGCACGCGCTCGAGCGCGCCGCCCGGATCGCGCACGAGATCGGCAAGGACCCGGCGGCCTGGCGCCGGGCGTCGCAGGAGATCCATGACGCCTCCCTCAAGTACCTCTGGAACCCCGACGGCGAGCGGTTCGTCCGCTCGATCGCGCCCCGCGACGATCGGATCGACGCCTCGGTGCTGTTCGCGCTCAAGCTCGGCCTGCTTCCGTGGAACGACCCGCGGGCCCGGGTCGTCGTCGACGGGATCGAGAAGCGCCTCTGGTCGTCGCCGATCGGCGGGCTCGCCCGCTACGAGGGCGACGTGTACTACGGCAACGAGAACCCGTGGATCATCTGCACCCTCTGGCTCGCCGAGGCGCGCCTCTACCTCGGGCAGCGCGACCGCTGCCGGGAGCTCCTCGAGTGGGTCGCGACGCACGCGACCCCGACCCGGCTGCTGCCCGAGCAGATCGACCGGGGCACCGGAGAGCCCAAGAGCGCGACGCCCCTCACGTGGTCGCACTCGACGTTCGTCGACGTCGTCCACAAGTATGCCGAGTCGGAAGCCGGAGGCAAGATCCCGGACGAGTAGGCCCGGGCGCCCGGGCCCGGTCACGCTGGGGATCGACCTCGGCGCGACGAAGGTGGTCGCGGGGCTCGTGGGCCCCGACGGCTCGATCCTGCGGCACAGCGGCCGGCACCTCCACGCCAACGACGGGCCGGGCGGCGTCGTGCGGACGGTCGCCCGGGCCGCCCGCACCTGTCTCGGCGAGAGCGCGCCCCCCGGGCTGCGGGTCGGGATCGCGGTCGCGGCGCAGGTCGACCCCCGGACCGGCACGGTCGTCCACGCCCCGAACCTCGGGTGGCGCGACGTGCCGCTCGCGCGCCGGCTCTCCGAGGAGCTCGGCTGCCCGGTCGCCGTCATCAACGACGCCCGGGCCGCGACCGTCGCCGAATGGACGTACGGGGCGGGCCAGGGCGCCTCCGACCTGTTCCTCATCACGCTCGGTACCGGCGTGGGCGGATCGGCGGTCGTGGGCGGTCGCCTTCTCGAGGGCGGGACCCACGCCCTCGGCGAGATCGGCCATCTGACGATCGTCGTCGGCGGACGCCGCTGCCATTGCCCCAACTGGGGATGCCTCGAGGCGTACGTCGGCGGCTGGGCGATCGCCGAACGGGCCCGCGAGGCCGTCCGCGTCGATCCCGAGGGCGGCCGGGGGATCCTGGCGCGCGCCGGCTCCGAGCCGGCGATCACGGCGCAGACGGTCTTCCAGCTGTACCGGTCGGGTGACGTGCTCGCGGGGCGGATCGTGCGGGAGACCGAGCGGTTCCTGGCGGACGGGGTCGTCGGGATCGTGAACGCGTTCAATCCCTCGGTGCTCGTACTCGCCGGAGGGCTCGTCGCCGGCATGCCGGAGTTCCTCCCGATCGTCGAGTCGGCGATCCGGGCCCGCTGCCAGCCGTCGGCCGCCCAGGTGCGCGTCGTTCTGGCGCGCCTCGGCGAGGATGCGGCGCTCATCGGCGCCGGGATCATCGCCCGGCCGGGGCACCCCCTCGCCTCCGCGACGCGTCCGGCGCGACGGTAGACCGACCGCCGGGGCGGAGTCCCCCGCGGGCGAACCCTCGGTCGACAGACGCCGTCGGGAGGCCCCGGTGGGCGCGGCGACTATGGATTTTCCATATGCTTTATAGCGTGCGTCAGCTTCACGTGCCACATGTCCGCACAGCCCGCTGCGGGAACCGCTTCCAGCCCGATGCCGGGCTCGAATCGAACCGCCGGCCAGGAGTTCACCCGGCGCGCCCGACGCATGAGCGCCGTATGGGCGATCGTGGTCGTCGTGGTCGCGATCGCGGCCGGTCTCGGGGGCTTCTACTACGGGAAGTCCCAGACGAGCTCGAGCCCGAACGTGACCGTGACGTACTACGACGATCTGGCGCCTTCGGAGCAGACGTTCATGACCCAGACGCTGATCCCGATGTTCGAGGCGCAGTACCCGAACATCCAGATCAGCTACATCAATCTGGGCGCCTCCGATATGGTGACCAAGATCGCGGCGCTCGTGCAGGCGAACAACGTCGGGACCTCCCTGATCGCCGAGGACAACCTCGACATCGGGGAGCTGATCTACGGGACGCCCCCGGCGGGGCAGACCGGCAACGTGACCTACCTCGACAACATCAGCGCGCTCGCGCCGCTCATCCAGCCGCCCACGATGATCCCGAGCATGACGGCGATCACGAACTACGAGCCGTCGGCCTACGGCGGCGCGACGTACTTCGTGCCGTTCCGGGCGAACGTGCCGCTCACGTTCGTCAACTGGACGACGCTGCACAGCGCGGGGATCACGAGCTTCCCGGCGAACACGGCCCAGCTCTACGCCGACGCGCAGGCGCTCCAGTCGACGACCGGCTCGGGACAGGTGATGTTCCAGGGCGGGGACCTCTCGGGCGCGAGCACTTCGACGGAGACGTTCCAGTGGGAAGTCCAGTTCGGCGGCAACCCGATGGTGTTCAACGACGCGGGCGACCTCGCGGCGATGTCGTATCTCTACAACCTGAGTCAGTACATGAACCCCGATTACCAGCACGCGTACTGGGGCACGTACGGCGGGCTCGCCAACGGGCAGTACTCGCTCCTCGACTACCAGTGGCCGTACATCTACCCGCTCCTGCTGGCCGGCAACTCGACCAGCCCGGCGATGACGACCTCGACGCTCGGCGTCTACCCCGGCCCGAACGGGACCAGCGCGCAGTACGGCTCCGACCACGTGGTCGGCGGCGATGTGCTCGCGATCCCGAAGGGGGCGTCGAACCTCTGGGCGATCCAGCTGTTCGCGCAGTTCTTGCTGTCGACCAAGGCCCAGCAGCTCATGATGGTCGACACGAGCAACCCCGCGGTGAACGCGGCGGCCTACAACAACCTGCCCGCGAACCTGTCGGTGATCAACACCGCCATCCTCCAGGCGCTCGAGAACCCGGTCTTCCGGCCCCCGGTCCCCTGGATCGGCGAGTGGAACGACCTGTTCTACAACGACATCTGGAACCCGGTGGTGCTGCAGAACGGCGGGCTGAGCGGCCTGCAGGCCGACGCCAACAACGCGAACTCCCAGATGGTGTCGTTCCTCACGAACAACTACGGCAGCGCGACGGCCACCGCCTACTCGAACGGCGCGTACGGCCCGCTGTACGTCTGAGGAGACGGGGAGCGGACGACCCTCAGCGCCGGGACTAAAGCGGCGGAGCGGCTAACCCCTTCATGAGTCCCTCGGCACCGCCGGCCGGGACCCTTTCCCCGGCGGCGGTGCCGAGCGTTTGGTCGCGCTACAAGGAGCGCATCATCGCGCTCCTGTTCGTCGTCCCCGCGCTGGTGTACGTGGGGGTTTTCGCGTTTTATCCGGCGTACTACGTCGTCGCGCTCAGCTTCCGGACCCCGGTGCTCACCTTCACCACGTACAACTACACGGCCCTCGTGCAGCAGGGCCTCTACCAGTGGATCGAGGCCACGCTGATCGTCACGGCCGGGGCCCTGGCCCTCCAGTTCGGCGCCGCCCTCGGCATCGCCCAGGTCCTCACCCAGACGTTCCGGGGCAAGGTCGCCTACACCGCGGTGATGATCCTGCCCATCGGCGTCGCGACGGTGGTCGGCGCGTACGCGTTCTCGTGGATCTTCACGACGCAGGACGGCTACGCGAACAGCGTGCTGGGACTGTTCGGGGCCTCCCCGGTCGACTGGCTCAATCCCACGCCGATGGCGTACCTGTCGATCATCGTCGCGGATAGCTGGAAGAACTTCGGGCTCGTCCTGATCATCCTGCTCGCCGGGTACGCCTCGATCCCGCGCTCGCTCTACTCGGCCGCGGCGATCGACGGCGCGGGCGCGTTCCGTCGCTTCCTCTACGTCACGCTGCCCGGGCTGCGCGGCTACCTCGTGATCGCGCTCCTCATCCGGGGCGCCCAGGAGTTCAACATCTTCCAGCTCGCGTACATCATGGTGGGGTCAAACCCCCAGTTGCTCACGGTGGCGGTCTACACGAACTGGCAGAGTTCGAGCACGTACTACCAGGGCGTCGCGGCCGCGAGCGTGCTCCTCGGCATCATCGCGATCTTCATCATCGTCGTGATCGCGCTCGGGGGGCAGAAGAAGTGAGGCGCTGGAAGGCCTCCCGGATCGGCCTCTACATCGCGGCGATCGTCACCGGGACCGCCGTGGTCTTCCCGCTCTGGATCATCTTGATCCTGGCCCTCGCGCCGCCCGGCAAGACCATCCTCTCGCCCAACTTCCCCCTCATCCCTCCGGTCTGGACGCTCTCCAACTTCACGAGCGCGCTCAACTACCCGCAGTTCACCCAGGCGTTCTGGTTCAGCCTCGAGATCGCGTTCTTCGTCGGCGGGCTCGCGCTCGCGATCGGCATCCCGACGGCGTACGGGCTGAGCCGGCTCGGCGCGCGCACCGCCTACGGCATCACGACGGTCCTGTTCGTCGTCAACATGCTGCCGTCCCTCGCGATCGCCATCCCCCTCGGCGCGATCTTCGACACCCCCGGGCTCTACGGCTCGGCCTTCTCGATCGGGATCGCGCAGGAGCTGCTCGCGCTCCCCATCACCGTCTTCCTGCTGCTGGGCGCGTTCCAGTCCCTGCCGCGCGAGCTCGAGCAGCAGGCCCGCGTCGACGGCGCCGGACGGTTCAGCGCGGTGTTCGGGGTCCTCGTGCCGCTCATCGTGCCCGCGATCGTGGCGGCGTTCCTGCTCTCGTGGATGCTCAGCTGGGACGAGTCGACGTTCGCGCTGATCCTCACCAACTTCAACCCGCCGACGCTCCCGGTGCTGATCTTCGAGGCGGCGACGGGCCGGGGCGAGGCGAACCAGGCCGTCGCGTTCAGCCTGATCGCGACGATCCCGGTGATCATCCTCACGGTGCTCCTGCAGAAGTACTTGCGCGGCGAGGACCTCGTCGCGGGGATCCGAGGATGACCGCACAGCTGGAACTGGACCGGGTAACGAAGCGCTACGGGGACCGCCTGATCGCCGACGACGTCTCGCTCTCGGTCGACGCCGGGGAGTTCTTCGTGATCCTCGGGCCGTCGGGCGAGGGGAAGTCGACGTTCCTCCGGATGATCGCCGGCATCGAGACCCCGGACGCGGGCTCGATCCGCATCGCCGGGGAGGACGTCACCGAGCGCCCGCCCAACAAGCGGGGGGTCGCGATGGTGTTCCAGAACTACGCGCTCTATCCGAACATGACGGTCTACAAGAACATCGGCTTCCCGCTCAAGATGCAGTTCTTCAGCCGCGACGAGATCGACACGAAGGTCCGCGAGGTCGCCAAGACCCTCGGGATCTCCGAGATCCTGCAGTCGAAGCCGAACCGGATCAGCGGCGGCCAGCAGCAGCGGGTCGCGCTGGCCCGCGCCATCGTCCGCTCCCCGTCGATCTTCCTGCTCGACGAGCCGCTCAGCAACCTCGACGCGCGCGTGCGGTTCAGCGCCCGCGCCGAGCTCAAGAAGATCCAGCGCGACCTCGGCCAGACGTTCGTCTTCGTGACGCACGACCAGAAGGAAGCCGAGAGCCTGTCGGACCGGACGGGGGTCCTCCACCTGGGCCGCTTCGAGCAGGTCGGCCCGTTCCACGAGATCTACGAGCGGCCGGTCTCCCGCTGGGTCGGGGACTTCGTCGGCGACTTCCCGATGAACTTCCTTCCGGGGTCGGCGCCCGGCACCGAGATCGGCTTCCGGACCGAGTGGATGAGCCTCGGCGAGGGGCCCTACACCGCGACCGTGGAGGTCGCCGAGCGCCAGGGCGACCTCATGTCGCTCCTCTGCCGCTCGCCCGAGGGCCGCCGGATCTTCGCCGTCTCGCTGCAGCGCCACGCCCACGGCGACGAGGTCCGCTACGCCCTGCGCGAGCAGCGCACGTACCGGGCCGACGGCTCGCTCGTCTAGGCGGGGGGCGTCCCCGGGGCTCGGACGAACCGCCACCAGACGTAGGCGAGGCTCTCCACGGCGTAGTCGAGCCCCTCCGGCCCGACCCGCACGCGTCCGCGGCCCGCGAGGGCCGTGGGCTCCGGGGCGCGTCCCGTCTCCGCCTCGAGTCGCCCGTCCGCGCGCTCGGACCCGAAGTTGAACAGGCAGAGCGTGCTCGCCTCCTCGCCGGTCCGCCAGAAGCCGAGGACGGGGCTCGGCAGCGCGTCGAGCGGCACGTAGCCCGCACCGCCCATCTCGGGCGAGGCCCGACGGGTGGCGATGAGCCGCCGGATCCGGCCGAGCAGCGAGGCCGGGTCGCGGAGCTCGTCGGCCACGTTGCGCGCGGCCGGCCCGAAGGCCGGGTCGTGGACGAGCGGCCGAACGAACCGGTCGGGAGCGGCCGTCGAGAACCCCGCGCCGGGGGCGTTCGTCCATTGCATCGGGGTCCGGACCCCGTCCCGGTCGGGCAGATCGATCCGGTCGCCCATCCCGATCTCGTCCCCGTAGTAGAGGAACCCGGCACCGGGCAGGGCGAGGAGGAGCGCGTGCATCATCTCGAGGGTCGGATCGTCGCCGGCGAGCATGGGCGCGATC
>Ga0335075_10014313_pt1 | contig 11921 bp, 7 predicted proteins | sample Lox_Sample_24_FD_206723 | JGI IMG/M metagenome (GOLD analysis project Ga0335075, IMG submission 206723) | Soil microbial communities from Loxahatchee National Wildlife Refuge, Florida, United States - Lox_Sample_2.4 | ecosystem: Environmental > Terrestrial > Soil > Wetlands | place: USA: Florida... | reverse complement strand
GCCGCTGGGTCGACCCGGCCGCCGCCTTCCCGTTCAGTTTCCTGGCGCAGGCGGACAGCGCCAGCCGTACCGTCGCGGTGTCCTCCAGGTCGGCGACCGGGAGGGAGTCGCGCTCGGCCCAGTCGAGGGCGGCGGCGATCTTCTCGGGCGGGCTGGTGTCGCGGGTGGCGGGGTTGAACGCCCAGGAGAACAGGGCCTGCCTAAGCACCTTGCCCGCAGGTGCCCCCTTCTCCATGGCGGAAAGCGCGACGGTGACGGTGACCAGGGCCTCGGCGACCGAGCGGCGGGAGACCGGGGCCAGGCCCGCCCACTTGGCCTCGACGTAGGCGCGGGCATGGGCGTACCAGGTGATCAGCTCTCCTTCGGTGACCTCGGCTTCGGGCAGGCCGGTGCGGGGGTTGAAGGGCCGCCGGTCGCGGACGGCGTCCTTGAGGGTGGCGAGGAATCCCTCGGCCAGTGGGCGGGCCTTGAACGACTTGCAGTGCTCGCGGCCGTTGACGGCCCAGCGGACCCGGTAGCGGGCGGCGGTGCCGGTGCCGAGCTTCTTGATGTCCCAGAACCTGACGTCGTAACTGTCCATCTGCTGTCTGCTCCTGTCGGTCTTGCGTGCCTTCCAGGTCGCGCAGCCACGCGGTAAGCGCGCTGCGCCGGACCCGGACGGTGCCGCCGGGCAGCCGCACGACTGCCGGGCCGGCTCCCTGCCGGCGCCAGCGGTAGAACGCGGCCCGGGATACCCGCGGCTCGGCGGTCACCTCCTCGATCGTCAGCAGCGGGTCGCCCGGGGTACCGGGTTCGTTCGCCGGGGTGGCGGGGGGCCGGCCGGGAGCGGTTGGCGTTCCCGGGGGCGGCCCGTCCGTGGGCCCGCGACGACGGACGCTCCGCTTCGCCCGCGGTGTCAAGTCCGGCCTCTGCCGTGCCGGCGGCGGGCGGCTGCCCGGGGCGGCCTGGGGAGCGGGGGAAAGAGGCAAGGCCCCGCGGTCGGGCTGGACGGCGGGGCTGGTACGGGCGGCCGGCCCGGCCCTGCCGGTGGGGAAGGCCGGCAGGGGCGGCAGGGGGTGGTCCCGGGCGGTGACCTCGTGCGCGCCCTCGCCGTTGCCGGGGGCAGTGGCGGCCGGCCCTGGTGCCGGCCGACGGGGCGGGCTGCCCTGCCGCCCGGGACCGCAGGCATCCAGCCTCCACTCCGCCCGCCCCGTCAAGTCCGCCCCGCCCGGCGCGGGGGCGGGCTTGACACCCGGCCCGCAGCCACGCGTCGATACGGGCTCGCCTGGCTGCGGGCGGCGCGTTACGCTGTCCGAAGGATTCGTCATAGGCCGCTCCCTTGCGCCTCCCGGTTTTCCGTCCACTACAGAAATCGGGTTTTTGGGGCCTTTTTTCGCCTTGCCGTTTAACTTAATTTCTGGGCATATGGTGGCATAGTCGGCAATTCGGCCTTATGTTCTGGTTGCTGTACGCAAGCGGCCGTTTCCCTCATGCTGGGTGTTACCACACATCCGCAGCGGCGAGAGGAAACGACCGTGAATGCCACGCTCTCATGTCCCGGCGCGCCCGCGCAATTAGTGCCGGCGGCGGGCCGGCTGGCGGGGTTCCGCCAGGAGCTGTACCGGTGCCTGACCTCGCGGCGGGACGGCTTGTTCAGCCTGGCGGACGCGGTGCTGTGCCACGGCGGGCGGGTGACGGACCTGGCGCGGCTCTCGCTGGTGCCGGAGGCCGGGCGGGGGCACGGCGGGGTCTACGACGCCGTCAGCGCCGGCCGGGTCGACGTCGGGCGGCTGCGCCGGGTGCTGGCCGGGCTGCCGCTGCCGGCCTGGCCGGACGGGCGGATCCGGCTGGCGGTGGACGTGTCCAGCTGGCTGCGGCCGGACGCGGCCACCAGCCCGGGGCGGGTGCACTGCCACGTCCGCGGGCGGGCCAGCCGCGCGTGGATCGCGCCGGGGTGGCCGTACTCGTTCGTGGCCGCGCTGTCGCCGGGCCGCTCGTCGTGGGCGCTGCTGCTGGACGCGGTCCGCCTGTGCCCCGGCGACGACGAGCGCGCGGTGACCGCCGCGCAGCTGCGCGAGGTCGTCACCCGGCTGAAAGCGGCGGGCCACTGGCGGGACGGCGACCCGCCCGTCCTGATCACGATGGACGCGCACTACAGCCCGGTCCAGCTGGCCTGGCTGCTGCGGGACCTGCCGGTGACCATCGTGGCGCGGGTGCGCTCGGACCGGGTCTTCCGCGCCCCGGCGCCGCCCAGGGCACCCGGCACGCGGGGCCGGCCCGCCCGGCACGGCCCGCCCTTCCGCTGCGCCGACCCCGCGACCTGGCCCGCCCCCGGGGCAGACGCCCAGGCGCCCTCCGCCCGCCACGGCCAGCTGCGGGTGACGGCCTGGCCCCGGCTGCACCAGGCCATCCACCGCCGCGGCGGCGACTGGGACGGCTGGCCGCCGCTGCAGGAGCTCCCCGTCATCGAGGGCACCCTCATCCGGCTGGCCGCTGACCGCCCGGCCCCCGGGCAGCGCCGCCTGGAGCCGATGTGGATATGGGCCTCCGACCCGCACGCCGGCTCCGACGAGGCCGCCACCGCCACCTTGTGGCAGTCCTGCCTGCGCCGTTTTGACCTGGAGCACGTCTTCCGGTTCCTCAAGGTCCAGCTCGGCTGGGACAAGCCGATGCTGCGCGACCCCGCCGCCGCTGACCGCTGGACCTGGCTCCTGATCGCCTGCCACGCCCAGCTCCACCTTGCCCGGCCGCTGGCCGCCGCTACCCGGCTGCCCTGGCAGCGACCCCAGGGCCCCGGCCAGCCCGAGGCGATGACCCCCGGCCGGGTCCGCGCCGGATTCCGCGGCGCCCGCCACGCCGCCGGCACTCCCGCCAGCGCCGCGAAAATCACCCGCCCCGGCCCAGGCCGCCCCAAAGGATCCAAGAACAAGCACAAGGCGCCCCGCCAACCCGTCCGCAAGCGCCCCGCCAAGACCCGCAAGCCAGCCGGCAAGCCACCAAAAAAGACAAAACAGACAGGTTAAACGGCAAGTTCGCCGGCGCTCCTGAAATTGGTGCTGGTGAGGCAAAAAAGCGCGGTTGTTGCGGGAGGTTCGTTTACTTCCGGTGGCCCTTCATGTACCTCGCGCGTCCCGGCCGTGTACCTGGCGGGAAACGACGCCGGTCAGCGCCCTGATGTACCCGGCCGGGAGCTGCGGGCGGCCGACGCGGCGGGAAGGGGTAAACACCCGGCCGCGACCCCAAGCCGGCCGCGCTGGCACAACGTGCAGACGGCGCGGCGGGGCGGCATCGGCTGCCGTCCCGGGCCGCGCCGTCCGCGCGTTACGCGGCGCTGGCCGCCGTCTCCGCGCTGGCGGCGGGGTCGCCGGCCGCGTCCGCTGCGGCGGGGGCAGCGGGGGCGGCGGAGGCGAGCCGGTAGGTGCGCGGCTTGTCGGTGACCATCTCGGCGGTACCGAGGCTGACCAGCTCGTCCAGGGCGTTGGCGACCGCGCCGGCCGACCGGGTGAGCACCTTGCCGACCTGGTGCGGGGTGAAGGCCGTGCCGGGGAACTTGCGCAGGTGCTCCTCGACCAGGTCGCGCAGCGCGCCGGGCCGGGTGGCGGGGGCGCGCCGGCCGCTGGCGGCGGCCTTGACCGCCCGCCGCCCCTGGGCGGCCAGGTCCCGGGCGGCCTCCAGGGCGGCCAGGGCGACGTCCAGGCTCCCGGCCGCGAGGGCCTTCCCGGCCTCGTCGGCCGCCTGGGCGATAGCCGCGACGGTCCCGGCGGCCTCGGCGGTGACCGCCGGGTCCGGTGCCGGCTCGGGGCCGGCGTCCGCCTGCTGGCCCCCGGCGGTGGCGTCAGCGGGGGCCGGGGCGGGCTGGCCCGCGTCGGCCGTGCTGCCGGCCGGCAAGGCGGCGGGCTGCGGCCGTCCAGTCGATCAGTTCCTCCACGACGTAGGAGTTGACCCGGAACGGGAGCACCGTCGCCACCGCGCGGATCGCCAGCCGGTCGGCCGCGCTGAGCCCGGCTCGCCGCGCGAGCATGTCGAGGTGCCGGGGGCCGTATGCCCGGTACCGGTCAGCGCCGTCGGCGGGCAGCGGTTCTTCCGGTACTTCCTGCTGAATGCCAGTCACCGAATTCTCCCTCCATCCCGGCTCGCCCCCGCGAAGGTGATGCCTCCCGGGGGCGAGCCGTCGCGGCCCGTGGGTCAGGCGCGACTGTCGTCTACGGCGACGAAGCGCAGCTCCGAGGTGTAGGAGCTGCCCTGGTCGTCGGTGAGCCAGGTCTGCTCGGGCGTGGGCACCATCTCGCTGATGGTGAGCCGCCCCTGCCCCTCGGCCCGGCGCAGCCGGCGCACCGCCTTGGCGAAGATGCTGGCGTAGACCGGGCTGTCGAAGTCCACGTAGAACGGGCGCGGCTCGGTCGGCGAGACGACGAAGACGAACCGGGGCAGGCCCTGGGCAACGCGCCACTGGCCGGCCCGGACGAACCGCCGGGCCTCGCTCTTGTCCTCCGCGAAGTCCATCATCGCGGGATCGAAGCGCCACGTCTCGCGGGCCACGATCATCCGGTCGATGGTCACCCGGGGGAAGTGGCTGGCGTCGTCCGGAACGATCCGGAACATGTTCATCACCAGCATGGTGAGGGCCTGCGAGAAGACATCGACCAGGTCGAACTCGGCGTCATCGGGCATTATGACGGCCAGCCGTCCTTCACGCTCGGTCACGGTGGCGTCGGCGCTCGATACCGTCCGCTCGCGGTACGGGTCGGCGCTGGGGTCAACGAGGGCGACGCAGTAGTCCTGCGGCCGGATCAGCGAGTACCGGGTACGCGCGGACAGCCGCGCCCGGTGCTCCTTGGGCTGCAGCGGCATCAGCCGCGGCCGGGGGTGATCGACGCTGGTCAGCTCGAGCAGCTCGGCCTTGCGGGGATGCTGGTTGACGAACAGGGAGGCCCCGAGGGTGTTGATCGCCAGGTGCATCTCGCCCAGGACGAGCTCGTACTCGCCGCGGTTTACCGACTCCAGGTCGTCCGCCGCCACTAGCATGTCTGGGCAGGCGTACCGGCCGGTGGCCCAGTGCCGCTGGGGGTCGCCGAAGGCCGCGCGCACCCGCCCGGCGATCTCCTCCCCGGTCAGCCGCACGCGGTGCGCGCCAGGCTCGGGCGCCACGATGTCCAGCCACTTGTCCCAGAACTCGCGCTGCAGGCCGTCGGCCTCCTGGGCGGCGTCCTCGACCAGGACGGGCATGCACGCGAACCAGAAGGTCGCCAGGTCCACCGACGACGTGCCGTGCTGGCGGACGTGCTCGTCGTAGACCCGCCGGGCGCAGGCCAGGACCCGCTCCGACAGGCTGGCGGTGAGCCAGGTGGCCCCGGCCAGCAGCAGGTCCAGCGTGCCCAGCGCGTCGAGCATGTCGGTGCCCACGGTGCAGCTCGCCGCGCGCGTGCTGTCGGAGTAAACCAGCGCCCGCGACGGGAGGGTGGCCTTGCCCTTCTGCCGCTGCGCGGCCGTCTGGGTCAGCTCGGTGAACTCGGTCTCCAGGGCCTCCATGGCCGTGCTGAGCGCCTCCGGGTCCCGGCCGGCGGCCCGGACACGGTCTCGGCCGCGCTCCAGGACGGCCAGCTTCGCCAGGGCCTCCGCGCGCAGGTCGGGGTCTCCGATCCGGTCCAGGCACTCGCGCAGCCGGCGCTCGGGGTAGGTGTCGGCCGGGACGTCGAGCCGCCACACGATCCAGCGCCGCTTCACGAAGCTGGCCAGCAGGTCCGCCGTGCCGGGGCCGGCCTCGGCCTCGATGTCGCGGGCCGGGCGGGTCCCGTCGCACAGCTCAAGCACCCGCAGCTCGGCCGGGCTGGCCGGGGCCGGAGGCAGGCCGGGGACCAGCATCTGCGAGTCGGCCACGCGCACGAACGGCAGCCGCCGGGGCGCTAGCCACTGCCGGACTCCCGGCTCCTCCGACACCGACCGGGCCAGGGCGTCAATCCCCCAGCTCGCGAAGTACACGTCTGCGCCGGAGGTCAGCCCTGTTCCCGGGGTGACCGAGACGCCCGCGGACGACAGGTCCCAGGTGCCCCAGCCAACCGGGCCGAAGAAGCCGATCGTGTCGTTCTTCGTGCAGAAGCGCTGCCAGTAGTGGGCCACGAGCTCCTCCCGCTGGCGGGCCATGCTCGGGCGCTTGCCCAGCTCGGGCGTCCAGCGCAGGAAGGGAGTGATCCCCGAGGTCAGCAACGCCCGGTTCTGCCAGGCCACCCCGGCCTGGAAAGCCGGGAGAGCGGCGATCTCCTGCAAGGTCTGCGACACCGCGAGCGCGGTGGCGGTGAAGTCCTCCTCGAAGGCCTCCCACTCGGGGCCGACAAGCTCCGCGCCGTCGGCGAACTTGGCGGCGGACTCGGCCAGGCCCTCGGGGGCCAGCCGCAGTACCCCGGCCGCGGGGAAGCCGGTTCCCCGCAGGGCGAACTGGGGCCACAGCCGCCAGCAGCCAATCCGTGGGGCTGATACGTCGTTCATTGTCTCGCTCCGTTCAGCTATTTAACGTGGCCCGGTTACCCGAGGGCGGCGACGGCGCGGGCGAGGTCGTCCGGCGTGGGGCACGCGAACACGGTCGCGACCGGGACCTCAAGGCCGAACGCGGTGCGCAGGCGGGCGATGATCTGGACCGCGGTCATGGAGTCGCCGCCGGCCTCGTAGAAGTCGCTGTCGGGGCCGAGGCCGTCGTCGTTGAGGGTCTCGCGGTACGCGGCCACGATCACGTCGTGGATGCTGTCGAGGATGGTGCTGGTCATGATGGTTACGGCCTTTCCTTGTCGGACTGCCCTTGTTCGGACTGCGATGTGATGCGTGCGAGCGCGGCGCGATCGGCCTTGCCGCTGCGCGTGGTCGGGATGCGGGCGACATGGTTGAACTGCCGGGGCATCAGGTGCGGCGGCAGGGACTCGGCCAGGTGCGCCCGCAGGGCCGCACCGGTAACGCCGTCCAGGTCGCCGGTGACGTGCGCCACGAGGTAGGGGCGGCCGCGCCCGTCGGTGGCCGGCGTGACGACGGCCCCGGTCACCGCCGGATGAGTGAGCAGCGCCCCCTCGACCTCGGCCGGCTCCACCCGGTAGCCGCGGATCTTGACCTGCCAGTCGGTGCGGCCGAGGAACTCCAGCAGGCCATCGGCCCGGCGGCGCGCCTGGTCACCGGTGCGGTACAGCCGCGTCCCCGGTGCCCCGTAGGGATCGGGGATGAACCGCTGCGCGGTCAGGGCCGGGCGGTCGCTGTAGCCGCGCGCGAGGCCGACCCCGCCGATGTAGACATCGCCCGGGACGTCCGCCGGGACCGGGCGCAGGTCCCCGTCGAGCAGCCGGACCAGCACGCCGTCGACTGGCGTGCCGATGAGGTCCGCCGTGACGTCGGGGCGGGCCGGGACGTCATAGCGGGTCGAGGTGATGGTGCACTCGGTCGGCCCGTAGTGATTGACCAGCCGGCCGGCGGTCAGCGTGCGGCCGCCGGCCGCCAGGAAGGGCCGCAGCGACTCCCCGGCGCAGACGATCAGGGCCAGGCCGTCCAGCCGGGCCGCGGCGGCCTCGTCCTGGGCGAGCGCTGTCAGGAACGTCGGGGTGCTGGCGAGCAGGGTATCGACGCTGAACTCCTGCACCGCGTCAGCGAAGGCGGTGGGCTGCAGCAGCGTGGAGCGGGGAAGCAAGACCAGTCGGCCGCCGGCCATGAGGGGCGCGAAGGTGTCCCGGATCGAGGCGTCGTAGCCCAGCGGCGCGAGCTGCAGCGACACCGTGTCCGGGCCTAGCGCGCAGTCCGCGATGATGAACTCAAGGTAGGAGCGCAGCCCGCCGTGCTCGATCATCACGGGGTTGGGGCTGCCGGTCGACCCGGACGTGTGGCTGACGTAGGCGAGGGACCGCTTGCGCACGGCGGCGGGGACGGGGCCGCGGGGCAGGTTATCTAGGTGCTCCAGGTCGATCACCGGGCCTGCGACGGGCAGCGCCAGCCGGGCGGCGATCCCGGCGGTCGTGATGAGCAGCTCGGCGCGGCCGCTCTCGGCCAGCCCGTGCAGCCGCCTCACCGGTTGGCCCGGGTCAAGGACGAGGAACGCCCCGCCCGCGCGCAGCACCGCGGCCATCGCGATGACGGCCTCGGCGCTATCGGCCACCGCGATCGCGCAGCGGACCTCGGCCCCGACGCCGGCGGCGCCCAGCACCTGCGCGAGGCGCTCGACCCGGCCGACCAGCTCCCCGTAGGTGACCACCGAGCGCGGCGTCACGAGCGCGGCCCGGCCCGGGTCGCGGGCGGCCTGGTCGCGGATGCGGTCAATGATGGTCCCCTGGCCGGCCAGGGGGCCGTTCCCGGCGCCATTGCCAAAGTCACGCTGCACATTCATGGCCCGCGATGGCGGGAAGTCCGTTACGCTCATGCCAGGAATATAAATAGGCATCCGCGATTCCGGCAAGCACCTGCGGCCGTCCGATTAGGCCAGCGCGAATTTCTTAGCTAATTGTCTTCGCAGGTCAGGTGTCATTTATTGGCCATGGTGGGCAGAAATGACCGCGCATTGGACGGCAAAACAGACCAGTCCCCGGCATCTCTTTCGCATGTAATGCTGGCGAGCAGCAGATAAGCACAGCAGCGCGAACCGGAGATGGGCGAGCCAATGGCTATTACACAATCATCGGGCGGCGGTGCCCTCCTCGTCCCGGAGCGGGAAGGGGAGGCGACGATCCCGCTGTCGCCAGCGCAGCAGCGGATGTGGTTCCTGGACCAGCTTGAGCCGGGTGGCAGCGACTACCTGATCCGGATCACGCTGGCGGTGCGAGGCGTGGTGGACGTGGCCGCGCTGGAGTCGGCGCTGACCGCGGTGGTGGCACGGCACGCGGTGCTGCGGACCCGGTACGTCGCGGACGCGGCCGGGCAGCCGCGGCAGGTGATCGACTCGCCGTCCCCGGTCCCGGTCGCCGTGACCCGGCTGGACGGGCAGGCCCAGGCCACCGTGGCCGCGCACGTCAACGCCGCCGCCGTGACGCCGTTTGACCTGGCGGCCGGGCCGGTGCTGCGGGCGTGCCTGTTCACCACCGGCCCGGATGAGGCCGTGCTGCTGATCTGCCTGCATCACATCGCCTTCGACGGCTGGTCAGAGAAGATCCTGGCAGCCGAGCTGGCCGCCGGGTACGCAGCCGCCACCGGGACCGGCACCGGCCTGGCCGAGCTGCCGGAGCTCGCGGTGCAGTACGGCGACTACGCGGCCTGGCAGGCCGCCCAGGCCGACAGCCCGCGCGCCGCCGCCGACCTCGCGTACTGGCGGGGGCAACTCGCCGGGCTGGCCCCGCTTGACCTGCCGACCGACCATCCCCGTGCCGGCACCCGGACCCGCACCGGGGACGCCGTGGCCTTCACCATCCCGGCCGCCACCGTGGCCGCGCTGCGGCGGCTGGCCACCAGCAAGCGGGCCACCCTCTTCATGACGCTGGCCGCCGCGTTCCACGTCCTGCTGCACCGCTACACCGGCCAGGACGACATCGCCATCGGCACCCCCACCGCCGGACGCGGCCACACCGAGACCGAGAACCTCATCGGCCTGTTCGTCAACAGCCTCGTCCTGCGCGCCACCCTCACCGGCGACCCCACCTTCGCCACCCTCCTGAGCCAGGTCAAGAACACCGCCCTGGCCGCCTACGACCACCAGGACACCCCCTTCGACGCCATCGTCGAAGCCATCGCCCCCCACCGCGACCACACCCGCAACCCCCTCTTCCAGGCCATGCTCGTCTTGCAGAACACGGGCAGCCGGGACATCTGGCGGCTGCCCGGGCTGGACGCCCGCCCGTTCCCGCTGGCCGCCGCCGACGCGCAGCTTGACCTCACCATCGACCTGACCCTGCAGGGCGACAAGAGCGCCAAGGGCTTCGCCTGCTACCCGGCCGACCTGTTCGACTGGCCCACCATCGAGCGGATGACCCGCCACTACCTCGTCCTGCTGGACAGCCTCGCCGCCGCGCCAGACGTGCCACTGTCGGCGGTGCCCATGCTGACGCAAGAGGAGCAAGCGGCGCTGGCGTCCTGGAATGACACGGCCGGGCCGTTCCCGTCCGGGGCCACCATCCACGACCTGGTCGCCGCCCAGGCCGCCCGCACCCCGCGGGCACCCGCGGTGCGGGCCGGGGACCAGGTGCTGACCTTCGCCGAGCTGGAGGCGGACGCCAGCCGACTGGCTCGCTGGCTAGGGGATCACGGGGTCGGTCCCGGCGCGCACGTCGGGGTCCTCCTGGACCGGGACCCGGCCATGGTCACCGCGATGCTGGCGATCATGAAGGCCGGGGCGGCCTACGTGCCGCTGGACCCGGACTACCCGCCCGACCGGCTAGCCTACATGCTCGCCGACACCGCCGCCCCGCTGGTCATCACCCAGGCCGCGCTCGCCTCGCGGCTGCCCGCAGGAACCCCCCAGTTCCACGTCGACGCCCACTGGGACCAGGTGGCTTCCTACTCCCCGGCCCCGCTGCCGGCCACTGCGGGCCCCGGCGACCTCGCCTACGTCATCTACACCTCCGGCTCCACCGGCCGGCCCAAGGGCGTCATGGTCGAGCACCAGGGCATCGTCAGCTACCTGTCCGGCATGCAGGACGCCTTCCCGATCCGCCCGGGCGAGAGCTTCCTGCAAGCCACGCCGCTGACCTTCGACGTCTCGGCCTACGAGACCTGGTGGCCGTTGTGGCAGGGGGCGACGGTCATCCTGCCCCCCGGTGCCTCCCGGCTGGACATGGCGCAGGTGGCATCGCTCATGCGCCGTCATCACGTGGTCGGGCTGCACTTCGTGCCCAGCCTGATGAGCATGTTCGCCGCCGAGGTGGACCCGGCGGACTGCCCAGGCCTGCGGTACGCGTTCTGCAGCGGCGAGCCGCTGCCCCCAGCCCTGGTGGAGCAGTTCGCCGGCAAGTTCGGCGACGGCCTGATCAACCTCTACGGCGCGACCGAGGTATCGGTGGACACCACGTTCTGGGCGGCCACGCCCGGCACGCCGGTCCTGGCCGGGCGGCCAATGACCAACCAGCGGGTCTACGTGCTCGACCGCGACCGCCAGCCCGTCCCGGCCGGCGTCGTGGGAGAGGTCTACCTCGGGGGCCAGTCCGTCGCTCGCGGCTACCTGGGACGGCCCGAGCTGACCCGGGAGCGGTTCCTCGACGACCCGTTCGCGGCCGGGGGCCGGATGTACCGGACCGGGGACCTGGGCCGGCTCACCGCCGACGGGCAGCTCGACGTCCTTGGCCGGATCGACCGCCAGGTCAAGCTGCGCGGCGTGCGCATCGAGCCGAGCGAGGTCGAGGCGGCCGTGATGGCCAGCGGCGGCGTCGCGGCCTGCGCGGTCGCGGTGCGCGAGAACGCCGTCGGCGACAAGCTGCTTGTGGCGTACTGCGTGCCCGCCGGGGGCGAGCTCGACTCGGCCGCGCTGCGCGCGGCCTGCCAGCAGGCGCTGCCGCCGGCCATGGTGCCCGCGGTGTTCATGGCGCTGCCCGCGCTACCCCTGACCTCCAACGGCAAGGTCGACCGCAAGCGGCTGCCCCAGCCGGGGCCCGGCGAATTCGCCCCCGCGACCGGCCGGGTAGCGCCCCAGGACGAGGTCGAGGAGGCGCTGGCCGCGGTGTGGAGCGACGTGCTCGGCGTGGACCGGCCCGGCATTCATGACAACTTCTTCGAGGCGGGCGGCCACTCACTGCGTGCGGTCATGCTCGTCAACCGGGTGGAGCGGCTCACCGGGCTGCGCATAAGCCTTCAGGGCCTGTTCGTGACCCCGACGATCTCCGGCATCAAGGCTCAGCTGCTCGAGCTCATCGACGCGGAAAAGTGAGGAATACCATGGAAACGGTCTCGACCGGTGCCCGGCTGCTGTCTCGCATCCGGCACCAGGAGGACAACGACAACCACCTGCCGCGACGGGCGCCGGGTGAGCTGGTTCCGCTGTCGTCGGCGCAGCGGGGGCT
>Ga0335075_10014312_pt1 | contig 11921 bp, 8 predicted proteins | sample Lox_Sample_24_FD_206723 | JGI IMG/M metagenome (GOLD analysis project Ga0335075, IMG submission 206723) | Soil microbial communities from Loxahatchee National Wildlife Refuge, Florida, United States - Lox_Sample_2.4 | ecosystem: Environmental > Terrestrial > Soil > Wetlands | place: USA: Florida... | reverse complement strand
CAGATCCAAAGCGCCCCGTCACCGTTGACGCGCGAAAAGTTGGCCGGTGGCGATTCGTCACTCTCCGCCGTCAAGTGGACAGCAGTCGCGATGTTGCCGATCTGGATATGAACCTGGATCTGATGCCAGACAAGGACCGAACGGTGTTGCGGCTGGCCTTGATTGGCTCGCTGACGGTCACCGACCGCGCTGCCCTGGACGCGTGCCTGGACAAATACTCGCGGCTGTTCGCGTCGCTGCGCGTGTGGGACAGCCAGAGCGACCTGGCGGTCATCCCGGCCGACAACGAGTTCACCGACCTCGGCATCGGCGGATTCGCAGCCGCGGCGGTCGAGGAACTGGTCGAGACGGCACGCGCCGGCGATGGCGAAACCGCCGGCGACGCGCAGGCAGCGCTGGCGCTGTTGCTGCGGCTGACCGACAAAGGCAGCCACGGTCGAGGTGCGGCATGAAGTTGCACCGGCTGGTCCTGAAGAACTTCCGCGGCATCGAGCACCGCGAGATCGAATTCCCCGATCACGGCGTGATTGTGGTCTCCGGCGCCAACGAAATCGGCAAGTCGTCGATGATCGAGGCGCTGGACCTGCTGCTGGAGTCCAAGGACCGGTCGACCAAGAAGGAAGTCAAGCAGGTCAAGCCGACCCACGCCGACGTCGGATCCGAAGTGACCGCCGAAATCAGCACCGGCCCTTACCGTTTCCTCTACCACAAACGCTTCCACAAGAAGTGCGAGACGCAGCTGGCGGTCCTGGAGCCGCGCCGCGAACAGCACAGCGGCGACGAAGCGCACGACCGAGTACAGGCGATGCTCGCGGAAACCGTCGACACCGAGCTCTGGCATGCCCAACGGGTGTTGCAGGCGGCGGCTACGGCGGCGGTGGATCTGTCGGGTTGCGACGCGCTGACTCGGGCGCTTGATGTCGCGGCGGGGGACACCGCCGCACTGTCGGGCACCGAGCCGCTGCTCATCGAGCGGATCGAGGCCGAGTACGGCCGATACTTCACCCCGACCGGCCGCGTCACCGGGGAGTGGTCCGCAGCCATCGCCGCGCTGCGCGACGCCGAGGACGAAGTGCAGCGGTGTGCCGCGTCCGTCGCCGAGGTCGACGACCGGGTAAATCGGCACGCCGTGTTGACGGCCGAGCTTGCCGAGTTGTCGCCGCTTCAACAGGCGGCCGCGGTCCGGCAGGCCGCCGCCCAAGCCGCCGCCGACAAGGCCGCTCAGCTGACAAAGCAGCTAAGGGAAGCCGAGTTGATCGCTGCCGCCGCGACCGCGACGAGCACCGCATCCAAAGGCGCGCACACCGAGCGGGTGCGGCTGCGGGCCGAAACGGACACCCGCGCGGCGACGGTCGCCAGCCTGGAAGCCGAAGCTCGCGAGGCCGCCGAAGCGCAGGCGACGGCGCGAGAAGTCACCGCGGCGGCTGATGCCTTGGTCGAGCAGGGCAGCCAGCTCCTCGCCGCCGCACAGCAGCGAGCCGAGACGGCCCGGCGCATCGTCGACGAACTGGGCCGGCGCGACGAGGCCGAACGGCTGACATCCCGGCTCGGCAAAATCGAGGCCGCCCAGCGCGAGCGCGACCTGCTCTACGAAGAACTATCAGCAATTGTGCTGACCGACAATCTTTTCCGACAGATCGAACGCGCCGCCGCAGCAGTCGATCGAGTCAACGGCCAACTCGCGTTGGTTTCGGCGACGGTGGAATTCGTCGCTGCCGCCGACATCGAACTCGTCATGGATGACCAGCGGGTCTCGTTGCCCGCCGGCCAGAGCTGGTCGACCGCCGCGGGCGGCGCCACCGAGGTCGAGGTTCCCGGTGTCTTGACCGCGCGGTTCACTCCGGGCGCGACGGCACTGGAGATTCAGGCTGAATTCGCTGCAGCGCAACAAGACCTAGCTGCCGCACTGGCCGCAGCTCAGGTGCCCGATGTGGCAACAGCGCGGCTGACCGATCACCGGCGCCGCGAATTGGTGAACAGCCGCGATCAGTTGACCGCGACCCTGGTCGCATTAAGCGGCGATGACGACGTCGAGCAGTTGCGCTCGAGGCTGGCTGAGCTGCGCGCCACGAAGCATGAAGGCGACATCGCGATGGACGCCGCTGCCGCCCGTGCCGAACTCGAAGACGCCGACGCGGCCCGCGTCAAAGCGGGCGCAGACCTCGAGACGCATCGGAAGGTTACGGCCGCGGCGGCGGCCAAGCTGAGTGAAAAGACAACGCTGGCAACCCTTTCAAATGACAAACTGGCTGACCAACGCGTCGAGCTGATTGCGGTCGCTGACCGGCTGGCCGGGCAGCGCGCAACCGTTGGCGACGAAAAACTCCAAGCCACCGCCGATGAAGACCTAAAGGCGGCTCAGACGGCTGACGGCCGGGTCGCCGAACTGTCCGAACAACTGGCCGCCGCAGCACCCGATGCCGTGGCCACTGAACTGGCCGACGCCACCAAAGCGGTTGAGGCATTGCGGGTCCGCCACGATGAGATCGCCCGCACTCTGCACGAGATCAGCGTGGAGCTAACGCTATTCGGTACCGAGGGGCGCAAGGGCAAGCTCGATGCCGCCGAGACCACGCGGGAACACGTCCGAAGCGAGCACGCTCGGGTTAGTGGCCGGGCCCGCGCCGTCGCGTTACTGAGGTCGGTGATGGTCCGCCACCGCGACACCACGCGGTTGCGTTATGTCGAGCCGTTTCGCGCCGAATTGCAGCGACTCGGGCGTCCGGTCTTTGGCGCCAGTTTCGAAGTCGACATCGACACCGACCTGTGCATCCTCAACCGCACTCTCGACGGTTGTACCGTGCCGTATGAATCACTGTCGGGCGGGGCCAAGGAGCAACTCGGCATCCTGGCGCGGCTGGCCGGGGCGGCGCTGGTCGCCAAAGAGGACGCCGTCCCGATCCTGATCGATGACGCACTCGGCTTCACCGACCCGGAACGGTTGGCGAGGATGGCCGAGGTGTTCGATACATTGGGCGAGCGCGGACAGGTAATCGTATTGACCTGCACGCCAGCTCGATACGACGGCGTCAAGGGTGCACAGCGCATCGAATTGTGCGCGTAGCGATCCCGGCGGTCAGTTACGTCAGCGCATGAAACCGATCGCGGTGTAATCGACGTCGGCCAGCCCGGGCGCACCGAAATTGGCCAGATCCGTTCGCACCGCGATGTCGCCAGGCGACTGGAACAGCGGCAAGTTGAAGCCTTCGCGCCAGATCATCGCGTCGACCTGGTTGGCCAGCGAGCGCGCGGCGTTCTCGTCCAACTCGGACAGCGTCTGGTCGATCTTGGCGTCGATCTTGGCGTTGCCGATCTTGCCGAAGTTGCCCTCACCGTCCGAGGTGTAAATCTGCGGCAGGGCCGACAGCGGGAAAGCGTTACCCACCCAACCGAATTGCACCATGTCGAAGTCGCCGACGCTCACGTACTGATTGAAGAATCCGTTGCCCGCTTTGACGTCGAGCACCAGCTTCACACCGATCTTTGCCAGGTTTTGTTGGGCAACCAGGGCGATCTGCCGGGCGGACGGCGAGTCGTAAAGCACGTCCCGGACGACCAGCTGTTTGCCGTCCCTTTCCCGCACCGCCCCGTTGAGCCTCCAACCCTGTGCATCCAAATCTCTTCGTGCCTGGTCAGGGTTGTAAGCGACTGGGGCACTGTTGTTTTGGTAGCCCAGCTGGCCGACGACGTAAATATGATTGTCCAGCGGCGTCGGATGATCGGTCAGCCCGTGCTGGACGACATTGACGATCATCTGGCGGTCGATGCCTTTGGAGATTGCCAGTCGAAGCTTTTCGTCGGACAGGATGGATCCCGATGCGCCATTGAAGGTGAAGTGATACCAGGTCGGTGCCGGGGCGCTGCGGATCGCGACGCCCGGGGTGCGCTCGGCCGTGACCATGTCGTCGAGCGTGCCCACGCCGGCGGCGTCGATCGCGTTGTTTTGCAGGGCGGGGATGACGGCGGAGGAGTCGAGCACCAGGAAGGTGATGGAGTTCAGCCGCGGCTTGCGGCCCCACCAGCGAGGATTACGGGTCAGCACAATACGCTGCGCGCTGTGGTCGATCCTGGACACGATGAACGGTCCGGCGGACGGCCCGGGAGCATTGAGCTGGCCCTTGTTGAAGGCGTCCGGGTTTGACGTCATGCTGCGGGGTTGCACGCCGCCGGCAAACATTCCGCGCCATTCCGCGTACGGCTGGGCGAACGTGATCACCGCCTGGCGATCGTCAACGCCCCTGGCCACCGACTTGACCCGTTCGAACCCGGCCCTGCTGGCGATCAGGTAGCGCTTATCACGCCCGCTGCACGCCTCGACCTCCGCTTTAATGTCTTCCCAGGTGATCGCGGTGCCGTCGCTCCACACCGCTGCCGGGTTGATCGTCAGCGTGACCACCTGCGGGCTGGCTTTGGTCAGCTCGGCGGCGGTGAAGTAGTCGGTGTTGAGTCTCAGCGATCCGTCGGCCTGGGTGATGAACGCCCCCGGCAGGGTCGGCGCGACGATCGAAGCGACGTCGGCCGTGTTGCCGTCGATGTTCAATACGTTGAAATTCGGCGGAAACGAGCTGACCGCGAGCCGCAGGTTGCCGCCGTCGCGCAGCGTCGCCGGATCTCGGGGGTTGATATCGCTGGTGGTGCCGACCCGTACGGCCTGTCGTCCCACGACGTCCTTGTAGCCGTCTGAGCAGCCCGTGACGATTACACACACCGTCACAGTCGCCAGCAGCGCAAGCCTGCGAACCATCCAGACGATGCTAACCACCGCCGACATCGCGGTGCGCTCGTGGGACGGCGGCCAGCAGTCGCTTGGTGTACTCGTGCTGCGGGTTGGTGAACACCTGCTCGCCATCGCCCTGCTCCACAATCTTTCCGCGGTACATCACCGCCACCCGGTGGGCCAGGTGCTTGACCACCGAAAGGTCATGCGAGACAAACAGATAGGACAATCCAAATCGGTTCTGCAGGTCCAGCAGCAGGTTGATGATGCCCGCCTGAATCGATACGTCGAGCGCCGACACCGGCTCGTCGAGAGCGAGGATCTTCGGCTGCAGTGCCAGCGCCCGGGCGATACCGATCCGCTGTTTCTGCCCGCCGGAAAATTCGGCAGGATAGCGGCTGGCGTCACTATGGTTCAGGCCGACGATTCCCAGCAGCTCGGCGACCCGCTCCTCGCATCGACGCCTGTCGAAGCCGTTGGTAACCAACGGTTCAGCGATGACATCGAACACTGGAAGCCGGGGATCGAGCGACGCCACCGGGTCCTGAAACACCACCTGCAGTTGGGTGCGCAGCTTTCGACGGGCGGCCGAGTCGAGGGCTGCGACGTCGGCGCCGAGAATCTCGATGGCGCCGGCCTGGGGAGTGGCGAGCTCCAGAATCTGGCTCAGCGTTGTCGATTTGCCCGAACCAGATTCCCCGACGATGCCCAACGTGCGGCCCTGCTCCAGGGTGAAGCTGACCCCGTCGATCGCGCGTACTTCGCCGACCCGCCTGCGGAAAACCACGCCTTTTGTCAGTGGGTAGGTCTTGGCAAGGTCGGTGACCTGCAGTATTACCGAAGGATCCGTCGCGGTGGTATGGCTCGGAACCGGCTGTGTTGACACGTGGTAGATTTCGGCCGCGCTGCGTCCTGCGACATCGCCGGTGCGGACGCACGCCGCCGAGTGACCCTCACCGATGGTGACGAGATCGGGTTCCGCCGAACGACATTCGCTGATCACCAGCGGACAGCGGGGTGCGAACTGACAGGCATCGGGCAGTGATGTCATGGTCGGCGGCGCGCCCGGGATCGGAACTAGCCGGGTGCCCTGCGGGGAATCCAAGCGCGGCACCGAACCCAGCAATCCGACTGTGTAGGGCATCCGGCGGTCACGGTAAAGCTCTTCGACAGTGGCGATCTCGACCGGACGTCCCGCGTACATGACCAGTGCTCGGTCGGCGAACTCCGAGACCACGCCGAGGTCGTGAGTGATGATCAGCACACCGGCGCCGGTGACGTCGCGCGCAGTTCGCAGCACGTCGAGGATCTGTGCCTGCACGGTGACATCCAGCGCGGTGGTCGGTTCGTCGCAGATCAGCAGGTCGGGGTCATTGGCGATCGCGATCGCGATCACCACCCGCTGACGCTCGCCGCCGGACAGCTCGTGCGGAAAAGCCCTCGCCCGGCTTTCCGGCGCGACGATGCCGACCAGCTCGAGCAGTTCGACGGCGCGCTTGCCAGCACCCGCCGAACTGATCCCGCGGTTGTGGACCCTGATGGCTTCGGCTATCTGGTCGCCGATGGTGTAGACGGGCGTCAGCGCCGACATCGGGTCTTGGAACACGGTGCCGATCGACTTGCCGCGAATCCGGGACATCGCCTGGTCGGACAGCCCGAGTAACTCTTCGCCGCGTAACCGTACCGATCCGGAGACGTCGGTGTTTTCGGGTAGCAATCCGACAACGGCCATTGCGGCTGTGGTTTTGCCCGACCCGGATTCCCCGACGATGGCGACCACCTCGCCGGGGTCGATGTGGTAGCTGGTGCCGCGCACCGCGGTCACCCGCACGTCACCCGTTTCGAAGGTGACGTCGAGATCCGTCACCTCGAGCAGCGCCGTCACTTTCGGCGCCGCTTTCTGCGGCGTGCTGATCGGCTGCTCGGATCCAGCGCGTCGCGCAGGCCGTCGCCGGTGAGGTTGGCGCACAACACAATCAGCACCAGCGCTCCGGCCGGGAACAGGAATACCCAGGGGAACGTGGTGGTCGACGGGGTGCCGTCGGCGATCAGCGTGCCCAGTGACACATCGGGGGGCTGAATGCCGAATCCCAAAAAACTCAGCCCGGTCTCGGCCAGGACCGCGAAGCCGACGTTGAGCGTCGCATCGATGATGAGGATCGAAGCGACGTTCGGCAGGATGTGATGAACAATCACCCGGCGGTCCGGGACTCCCATAAACCTTGCCGCACGGACGAATTCGCGCTCTCGCAGGCTCATCGTCAAGCCGCGCACCATCCGTGAGCTGACCATCCAACCGAATATGGCCAGCAGCACGATGAGCCACAGCATGCTGCTCGAATTTTTGATGCGCGGGGTGATGATGGCGATTATCAGGAAGCCCGGTACCACTAGCAGCAGGTCCACCAGCCACATCAGTGCCCGGTCGCGCCAGCCGCCGAAGTAACCGGCAACCGATCCGACGGTGGCCGCGATGCTGGTCGATATCAGTGCCACACAAAAACCGATCAGCATCGACTTCTGCATGCCGCGCAGCGTGCGGGCCAACAGGTCCTGGCCGAGCGCGTTGGTGCCGAACCAATGCTTTAGCGATGGTGGCTGCAGCAGCGCGTGGTAGTCGAGAGCGGTGTAATCGTAGGGGAGCAGCGGCGGCAGCCCGTAGCAGCCGGCCAACAGCACCGCCAGCAGGATCAACGCCACCACGGCAGGTCTGTTGCGCAAGAACCGACGCGTCACCAGGCTTCGTCGCGACGTGAAGGTGGCTGGTTTGATGCCCACTCGAAGCGGGGTGGTGTCCGTGGGGGACTCTTGCGTCATCAGCGCATCGTCGCCGGGCCGGGTCATCGGCGCCGCTCCTCCTCATCGCTTCGCTCTGCATCGTCGCCGGCGCGTGTCATGACACCCGCACCCTGGGGTCCAGTGCCGCATAGATGACGTCGGACAGCAGCCCGGCGAACAGTAGTGCCGCGCCGATGAACAGCGTGATCGTCGCGACGACGTGGGTGTCCTGACCCTGGATGGCTTGCACCACCCACTCGCCCATGCCATGCCAGCCGAAGATCTTTTCCACGAACACCGCGCCGACAACCAAGCCGCTGACCCCGTAGGCGAACAAGGTGGCGAGCGGAATGAGCGCGGTGCGCAGGCCGTGCTTGAACAGCGCGCGTCGGCGAGTCAGGCCCTTGGCCCGGGCAGTCCGGATGAAGTCCTCGCCGAGCACGTCCAGCATCGCGTTGCGCTGGTATCGGCTGAAGCTCGCGGCCGCGCCGAGGGCCAGGGTGAGAGTCGGCACAACGATGTGCCGGGCGCGGTCGACTAACTGGTCCCAGATTCCGCCGGCCGGAATCGGCGAGGTCTCCCCGGTGTAGGCAAAGATCTGCGCCCCGGTGATGTCGTTGACCCGCAGCGCGGCCAGGATGAGCAGGCCGGCCAGCACGAACGACGGGATGCTCAGAATGACCAGCGACAACACGGTGATCACGCGGTCGCTGAGCCGATACTGACGGATCGCTCCCCAGGCGCCCAGAACCACACCGGTGACGGTGCCCACCAACGAACCGATCACCACCAGCCGAAAACTGACCCAGATTCGGGGCCACAGCTCTTGGGAGACGGGGTGACCGGTCACCGTGGTGCCGAAGTCACCCTGGACCACGCCAGCAGCCCATTCCGCGTACCGGACCGGGATCGGCTTGTCCAAGCCGAGCTCAACGGCTTTGGCATGGACCGCCTCAGCCGGCGGCTGTGGGTGACGCTCGATGAAACTGTCCAGGGGATGAAACGCCGCGGAGGCCAGGCAGAAGGCAAAAAACGAGGCCAGCACCAGCAGCACGACGTAATTGAGCAAGCGACGCAGCAGGAAGCGGATCATGCCTGCCGGCCCTCCCTGTCTCGCATGGGGCCAGGGTAAAAGATGTGGTCCGGCAAGTCGCGGCGACGGGCCAAAGGGCCAGCTAGGGGCGGCGCGGCCGACTCCGGCCCGCACCGGCTGACCAATCCGAGCGCTTCAGATCGGGCTGATCCGGACTGGTGAAAATCTCTCCGCCGATTGTTAAAATCACCCACTCGGGTTGGGGCCGTGCAGCAAACGACACTGTGACACAAGGAGATTGGCGTGACGGTTACCGATGACTACCTGGCCCACAACGCTGACTATGCGAGTTCGTTCAAGGGGCCGCTGCCGCTGCCGCCGAGCAAACATGTGGCGGTCGTGGCGTGCATGGACGCCCGGTTGGACGTCTACCGCCTGCTCGGAGTCAAAGAGGGCGAGGCCCACGTCATCCGAAACGCCGGAGGGGTGATCACCGACGACGCGATCCGCTCGCTCGCGATCAGCCAGCGATTGTTGGGAACCCGGGAGATCATCCTGATTCACCACACCGACTGCGGGATGCTCACCTTCAACGACGACGACTTCAAGCAGGCCATCCAGGAAGAGACCGGGGTCAAACCGCCGTGGGCGGCCGAGGCCTTCCCCGATCTCGCCGAGGACGTTCGGCAGTCGCTGCGCCGCATCGAAAACAGTCCGTTCGTCACCAAGCACGAGTCGCTGCGAGGCTTCATCTTCGACGTCGCAACGGGCAAGCTCGACGAGGTCAAGGCTTAGCGATCTCGCTCGCCTCACGAGACTCAATAACCTCTTCGGTCGCTGAGTGAGGGATAACTGTGTCTTCCGCACTTCGACATCGCGGCCGATATCACCTCTGAGATAGCGCGTGCCGCCCGTCTGACGGTGCTGGTGTGGCTATTGGTGACGAGGCTGGATCGAGCGAATCCGTTGACAGCGCCAGGCCGGGCTGGTTTGATACCTGGTAACGCGCATAAATATGGTCAATTCAACCAAAATTACCTGAAATGGGGAGGGTCATGACACAAGCGACGGCGGCTAGCCCAGCGGCGGGGGAACACGACCGCCGCCCGGTCCCCGGGCAATACGAACTGAGCCATCTGCGCTCGCTGGAGGCGGAGGCCATCCACATCATTCGCGAGGTGGCCGCCGAGTTCGAGCGCCCGGTCCTACTGTTCTCCGGCGGCAAGGACTCGATCGTGATGCTGCATCTGGCGCTCAAGGCGTTTCGGCCCGGCCGGCTGCCATTCCCGGTGATGCACGTCGACACCGGGCACAACTTCGACGAGGTCATCGCCGCCCGCGACGAGCTCATCGCTGAGACGGGGGTGCGGTTGGTGGTGGCGTCGGTGCAGGATGACATCGACGCGGGCCGCGTTGTCGAGACCACCCCGTCGCGCAACCCGATCCAGACCGTGACGCTGCTGCGCGCGATCCGCGAAAACAAGTTCGACGCGGCATTCGGCGGGGCCCGGCGTGACGAGGAGAAGGCACGCGCCAAGGAGCGGGTATTCAGCTTCCGCGACGAGTTCGGCCAGTGGGACCCCAAGGCGCAGCGGCCCGAACTGTGGAACCTCTACAACGGGCGACACCACAAGGGTGAGCACATCCGAGTGTTCCCGCTGTCCAACTGGACCGAACTCGACGTCTGGTCCTACATCGGCGCCGAGGAGATCGCGTTGCCGTCGATCTACTACGCGCACCGCCGCAAGGTCTTCGAGCGTGACGGGATGCTGCTGGCAGTTCACCGTCACATGCAGCCCCGCGCCGACGAGAAGGTGTTCGAGGCGACCGTGCGATTCCGCACCGTCGGCGACGTAACCTGCACCGGCTGCGTGGAATCGCCCGCGGCCACCGCCGCCGAGGTCATCGCCGAGACTGCGGTATCACGGTTGACCGAACGCGGCGCCACCAGAGCAGACGACCGGATTTCCGAGGCCGGGATGGAAGACCGCAAACGGCAGGGGTACTTCTGATGGGTGAATCGACCACATTGCTGCGCATCGCGACGGCCGGCTCCGTCGACGACGGCAAGTCCACCCTGATCGGGCGGCTGTTGTATGACTCCAAGGCCGTCATGGAAGACCAGTGGGCTTCGGTTGAAGCCACCTCTAAGGAGCGTGGCCACGACTACACCGACCTGGCACTGGTCACCGACGGGCTGCGCGCCGAACGCGAACAAGGCATCACGATCGATGTCGCCTACCGCTACTTCGCTACTCCCAAGCGCAAATTCATCATCGCCGACACCCCGGGCCACATCCAGTACACCCGCAACATGGTGACCGGGGCTTCGACAGCCCAGCTGGCCATCGTGCTCGTCGACGCCCGACACGGTCTGCTCGAGCAGTCCCGTCGGCACACGTTTTTGGCGTCGCTACTGGGTATCGAGCACATTGTGCTGGCGGTCAACAAGATGGACTTGATCGACTGGGACGAAGAAGCTTTCGAGGCCATTCGCGACGACTTCCATGCCTTCGCCACTCGCCTCGATGTGCACGATGTGCTCGCCATCCCGATGTCAGCGCTGCACGGTGACAACGTGGTGACCAAGTCGGACCACACCCCCTGGTACGACGGGGCGGCGCTGTTGTCGCACCTCGAGGAGGTCTTCATCGCAGGTGACCGCAACATGGTCGACGTCCGCTTCCCGGTCCAGTACGTCATCCGGCCGCAGACCCGCGAGCACGCCGACCACCGCAGTTATGCAGGCACTGTGGCCAGCGGTGTGATGCGTCCGGGCGACGAGGTGATCGTGCTGCCGACTGGAAAGCCAAGCCGGATCACCTCGATCGACGGGGCTACCGGACCGGTGGCAGAAGCCTTTCCGCCGATGGCGGTTTCAGTCAGCCTCGCCGACGACATCGACATCTCGCGTGGCGACATGATCGCCCGGCCCACCAATCAGCCGAGGGTCGTGCAGGAATTCGATGCCACGGTGTGCTGGATGGCGGACGGCTCGGCGCTGGAAGCTGGACGCGACTACCTGATCAAACACACCACCCAAACCACGCGGGTACGGGTCACCGCGCTGGACTACCGGCTCGATGTCAACACCCTGCGCCGCGACACGACCGCGGAGGCGTTGCAGCTCAACGAACTTGGCCGCATTTCGCTGCGCACCCAGGTGCCCTTGCTGCTCGACGAATTCACCCGCAACCCAAGCACAGGGTCGTTCATCCTGATCGATCCCGACACGAACGGCACCGTGGCCGCGGGCATGGTGTTGCGCGAGGTCTCGGCACGCTCATCGAGCCCCAACACGGTACGGCACGAGTCACTGGTGACGGCCGAGGACCGGATGTCGCGAGGCCGCACGCTGTGGTTCACCGGGCTGTCGGGTTCCGGTAAGTCATC
>Ga0335075_10014311_pt1 | contig 11921 bp, 12 predicted proteins | sample Lox_Sample_24_FD_206723 | JGI IMG/M metagenome (GOLD analysis project Ga0335075, IMG submission 206723) | Soil microbial communities from Loxahatchee National Wildlife Refuge, Florida, United States - Lox_Sample_2.4 | ecosystem: Environmental > Terrestrial > Soil > Wetlands | place: USA... | reverse complement strand
GGGTGTAGGCCTCGTCGATGAACAGCACGCCGCCCATCGCGCGCTCGAGGACCGCCTTGGTCTTCGGCGCGGTCTGCCCGATGTACTCGGCCACCAGGTCGTCGCGCATGGCGTGCACCAGGTGACCCTTCTCCAGGTAGCCAAGCCGGTGAAGCAGGTCGGCCATCATCAGCGCGACCGTCGTCTTCCCGGTTCCCGGCGCCCCGGTGAAGCACATGTGCAGGTTCGGCCGTGACGCCGAGAGCCCGAACCGCTGCCGCGCCCGGTCGACCAGCAGCAGCGAACCGATCTCCTCTACTTTCCGCTTCACCGGGACGAGCCCGATCAGCTCGAGGTCCAGCTCGACGAACAGGTCGTCGATGCCCGCCGCCTGCCGCTCATCGGCGAGAGTGATCGTCGCGTCCGACAGAAGTGTTTCCTTCCGGCGGCGAGCACGAGTGCTTCTGGCGGGCTTCGCCGCAACGGCCGTGGCGGCCGCGGGGACCGCCGGGCCCGGGGGGCGCGGGGGGCGCGGGGGGCGGTCACTGACACTGAGCCTTCGCCTGGCGGCACCGGCCCGCCGGTAGACCGGGCCCGGGACCAGGGGCACTATGTCCCGGCGGAGGCCCGGGTCCATTACGACGACGCCCGGCCGGAAGCCGCGTGAGTTGAGGCTCCTCGGACTCGTCTGGCGCCACCCATCCCGCCAGATCATCCATACCCCCACGCAGAGCACGAGGCTCCCGGCGATGATCGCGAATAGCACTGGGCTCGCCAGCCAGGACATCACGAGGGCGGCGATGACGCCGAGCAGGAGTATGCCGAGGGCTGATTTACGCATTTTGGTGCTCCACATGACAGAAGCGAGGGTAGCTAGCCGGCTTACCGTCGGTCAACGCGCGGTCGCCCAAACCGGCCTGGCACCGCCTGCTCTCGCCATGATGACTGCCGTTTTGACTCGTGAATTGATTCACAAGCGGCATCCGCGTTGCTACTTGTCAAGCTATGACGCAAAACTAGGGTTTCCGTGAAACTCACGCGTAATTACCGTGTCATCACGATATGACGTTGCGTATGTGTCATTGTTCCGCCCGCAGACGGGGTACAACGCTCTGAACTGCGTTATGAAACCGAATCCGCGACAACACTTCTCATGCGTGATGATCATCCCTACGATGATCTCACTCTGCTCATATGGAACGCTATCAACCCGCCCAGACCGGGGGGGACACGCCCCACGGGGCACGATCGAGAAAAGAGCATCGATCATGGCTACTGAAACTGGGTCCACGGGGGCCTCTCTCAGCCGGCCGGCGGACGTCGGTCTCCGGCGGGAGATGGGACTGATCGGGGCAACCTGGGCGTCCGAGACCTCCATCATCGGCTCAGGCTGGCTGTTCGGCGCGCTGTTCGCCGCGCAAGCGGCGGGGACCGCGGCCTTGCTGGGGTGGGTCATCGCCGGAGTCATCGTCGTCATCCTCGCCCTGGTCCATGCCGAGCTGGGCGGAATGTACCCGGTGTCCGGCGGGACCGCGAGGTTCCCGCACTTCGCGTTCGGCAGCGTCGCCGGCATCTCGTTCGGCTTCTTCTCCTGGCTGCAAGCGGTCACGGTCGCGCCGATCGAGTGTTTCGCCGTGATGCAGTACGGGTCCTACTACTGGCACGGCCTCTACGACTCCACCTCGGGTAACGTCACCGGGCTGGGCTTCGGGATGACGATCGTGCTGATGGCGCTCTTCACCTGCATCAACTTCCTGGCCATCGGCCTGTTCTCCAAGGTCAACGCCGGCATCACGTGGTGGAAGGTCGCGGTCCCGGTCGTCACGATCATCGTGCTGCTGTTCAAGATCCACCCCAGTAACTTCGGGGCGGGCGGCGGCTTCATGCCCTTCGGCATCAAGGCCCTGTTCGCCGCCATCCCCTCGGCCGGTATCGTGTTCGCCTACCTCGGCTTCGAGCAGGCCGACCAGCTCGCCGGCGAGATCAAGGACCCGCAGAAGAACCTGCCGCGGGCGATCCTCCTGGCCACTGGCATCGGCATCGTGATCTACGTCCTGCTGCAGGTCGTGTTCATCGGAGCCATCCCGCACAGCCTGATCTCCGGTCCCAAGGGCTGGGCGGGCCTGCCCGCCACCAACCCCATCGTCATCGGGCCGTTCGCCGGCCTGGCGGGCGTCGTCGGGCTCAGCGCGCTCGCGATCATCCTGCGGCTCGACGCGTTCATCTCCCCGTTCGGCACCGGCCTGATCTACCAGACGTCGACCTCGCGCATCGGGTACGGCCTGGGCCGCAACCGCTACTACCCGCAAATCTTCACCCGGGTCAGCACTCAGGGCGTGCCCTGGTTCAGCCTGATCATCGCGTTCCTGTTCGGCCTGCTGTTCCTGCTGCCCTTCCCGAGCTGGCACTCCCTGGTCGGCCTGGTCACCTCCGCGAGCGTGCTCATGTACGCGGGAGCGCCGCTGTCGCTGGGGGCGTTCCGCGGGCAGGTCCCGGAGGCGCCGAGGCCCTACCGGATGCCCGGCGCCAAGGTGATGGCGCCACTCGCGTTCATCCTCGCCAACCTGATCATCTACTGGTCGGGCTTCGAGGTGCTCTGGAAGCTCGCCATCGCGATCATCATCGGGTACGTGCTGATCGGCACCTCCATGTTCTTCGACCCGCAGCGGCCGCCGCTGGACTGGAAGTCCGCGCAGTGGCTGCCGGTGTACCTGATCGGCATGGGCATCATCTCCTGGCAAGGCCAGTTCAGCGGCGGTGCCGTCCTGGCGCCGGTCAACACCGGCCACATCCCGTTCTGGTGGGACATGGTGGTCGTGGCGGTCTTCAGCCTGGCCATCTACTACTGGGCCCAGTACACCAAGCTGCCGCGTCAGGAAATGCTCGACCTGGTCGAGCGGCAGGCTGCGACGCCGCGGGATGAACTGGGTGAGATGCCAAGGCACTAGCCAGCCCGTAATCCCGTTACAGCGGCACACCGTCGGGCCCCGCACCCTCGAGGAGGATGCGGGGCCCGACGCAGTCATCACGGGTCCGTTCGGGATAAATGGGGACAGTTACCGGCGCGAGCGCGGTCGCCAGTAGCGGACCAGCACCCGGCCGACGATCTTTTCCTCCGGCACCGGCCCGAAGCGGCTGCTGTCCGTGGCGCCGGGGGCCTCCGGGAAGTCCGACTCCAGCCACCAGCCCGCGGGCTCGCGCCGCGCCACGCGCTTGACGAGCAGGAGCCCGGGGCGCGACGGGTGCCAGGCGAGCACCACCTGTCCCGGGCGGATCCGCCGGGTGCGGCGGGCGAGCAGCCAGTCCCCGGGCCGCAGCGCGGGCAGCATGGAGTGTTCCGCCACCTCGACCCGGAGGAACGGCCAGCCGCGCACGTTTAGCTTCCACCCCACGGAGTAGTGTCGGAAGTGCAAACCCTACAGATCTGGTACGGGAAAGGGAATCGATGAGGCTGCTCAACCGGCTGCTCGCGCCGAAGTCCGTCGCCCACGCTCACTGCGACCTGCCGTGCGGCGTTTACGACCCCGCGCAGGCTCGAATCGAGGCGGAGTCCGTCAAGGCCATTGACGAGAAGTACGCGCAGAACTCGGACCCGGAGTTCCGTGCGCGCTGCCTGATCATCAAGGAGCAGCGCTCCGAGCTCGTCAAGCACCACCTGTGGGTGCTGTGGACGGACTACTTCAAGCCGCCGCACTTCGAGAAGTACCCGCAGCTGAACACGCTGTTCAACGAGGCCACGAAGCTGGCCGGGGCCGGCGGTACGAAGGGCAACACCAACGTGTCCACGGCCGATGAGCTGCTCGCCAAGATCGACGAGATCTCGAAGATCTTCTGGGAGACCAAGCAGGCCTGAGCCACCGGTCGAGGACCACATCACCGTGGCAGTGCCGTTCCGCCGCGCGCGGCCGGCGCTGCCACGTCGTGTTTAGGCCATGAACAGGGAGGCGGTAAGTTGCAATCATGGCCGGAGCCCCGTCCGGCCTCGTGAGCTGACCGACGGAGAAACGTGACAGAAGACACCGCCGCCGCCACGGCTGTGCCGGACCGCGAGACCGCAGACTACGTCCACGTCAGGATGCCCGCCGAGAGCGCGTACCTGTCCGTGCTGCGCACCGCTACAGCCGGCCTGGCGGCACGGCTCGACTTCACCCTCGACGAGATCGAGGACCTGCGCATCGCGGTCGACGAAGCCTGCGCGATGCTGCTCGCTCAGGCCATCCCCGGCACCGACCTGGAGTGCGGCTTCGAACTCGGCGCCGACGAGGTGACGATCACGGTGTCGGTGACCGCCGCCCACGCGCGGGTGCCGGCCAAGGACACCTTCGCGTGGACCGTGCTGTCCGCCCTCGCCGGATCCGTGGACTCCCGGCTCGGTCCCGGTGACCGGGTCGCGATCGTCCTGGTCAAGCGCCGCGGGGGAGCGGGGTCCGGGTGAGCAGCGAGTACGAGGTCTTCGAGGTCGCGGTCAGTGAGGAGCTGCCGCCGCCGCTGCCGAGGACCGAGCATTCCGCGTCCGACCGGACGCAGGCCCGCGACCTGTTCGAACGGCTCACCACCCTGCCGCCCGACGACCCGGAGCGCGCCCGGATCAGGGCGACCCTGGTCGAGCTGCACCTGCCGCTCGTGGAGTACCTCGCGCGCCGGTTCCGCAACCGGGGTGAATGGCTGGACGACCTCACCCAGGTCGCGACCATCGGGCTGATCAAGTCCATCGACCGGTTCGACCTCGACCGCGGCGTCGAGTTCTCCACCTACGCCACGCCCACGATCGTGGGCGAGATCAAGCGGCACTTCCGGGACAAGGGCTGGGCCGTCCGGGTGCCGCGGCGGCTGCAGGAGCTCAAGCTCTCGCTGACCAAGGCGATCGGCGAGCTCGCGCAGCGCGAAGGACGCGCCCCCACGGTCAGCGAACTGGCCGCGCACCTGCAGATGTCGGAAGAAGAGGTCCTCGAGGGCCTCGAGTCGGCCAACGCGTATTCCACCGTCTCGCTGGACGCGCCGGACTCCGGCGACGAGGACGCGCCCGCCGTCGCCGACTCGCTCGGCATGGTCGACGACGCGCTCGAGGGCGTGGAGTACCGGGAGTCGCTGAAGCCGCTGCTCGAGCGGCTGCCGCCGCGGGAGAAGAAGATCCTGCTGCTGCGGTTCTTCGGCAACATGACCCAGTCGCAGATCGCCGCCGAGCTGGGCATCTCCCAGATGCACGTGTCCCGGCTGCTGGCCAGGACGCTCGCTCAGCTCAGGGAAGGGCTCACGATCGACGATTGACCGGGGGGCGCTGGCGCTGCGGGCTCTTCTCGGGGATTTTCTCCTGCGTCTCCTCCTCCGTCTCCTCCTCGGCAGGGCCGGGCCGGGCCAGGGCGCGCAGGCTGGCCGGCGCCAGCAGCCCGGTGAGCCCGGCGATCGCGAGCACCAGGGCCGGAACTCCCCAGTCATACCGGTGCGCCTGGATCAGCCAGATGGCGATGATGCCGGTGATCACCTGGATCAGCACCGCCGGGGTCCGGGTCCACGGCTGGACGCGGGCGACGCCAACCGCGATCAGGGCGACGCCGATCGCGACGATGACCTCGAGCGCGATGAACCCAGCACCGTTGGAGGCCGTGGCGGTCCGGCCAGCCGCGTCGTCGATGATGTTCGCCACTATCGCCACGCACAGTCCCACCGCCTCGAGCGCCAGCACCGCGGCGGCCAGGCTGAGCAACGGGGGCCGGCCTTCGCCAGAACGCATACCCATATTTTCGCATCCTTCCGCACACCGTTAACCTGTGCAGGGTGCGCGCGCTGCTGATAATCAATCCTCGCGCGAGTTCCATGACCGGACGCGACGCCGGCCTGGTGGTCCGCGAACTCGGCGCCAAGTTCGACCTTGAGACCGCGCAAACACGGTATCGCGGCCACGCCCGTGAGCTGGCCGCCGCCTCGGCGGCACAAGGGTTTGACCTGGTGGTCACCTATGGCGGTGACGGCACGGTCAACGAGGTCGTCAACGGGGTGATGCGCAGCCCCGTGCCGGCGGTGGGCGGTGCTGGCGGCGCTTCCGGGGCTTCCGGGGCAGACGGCGCCGCCGGGCCGGACGGCGCTCCGGCCGACGGCGACGGCCAGGCGGCCCGGCGGCCGGCGATCGCGCCCGTGCCCGGCGGTGGCGCCAACGTGTTCGCGCGCACGCTCGGCCTGCCGCCAGACCCGTCCGAGGCGGTGCACCGGATCCTGCGGGCGGCGGAAACCGGGACGCACCGCACCATCGGGCTCGGACTAGCCGGGGACCGCTACTTCACGTTCAGCGCCGGGCTCGGCATCGACGCCGAGGTCATCGCGGACGTCGACCGGTGGCGGGCCAGCGGCCGGCACGCGTCGACGCTGCTGTACCTGCGGATGGCGCTGCGCCGCTACTACGCGGGGACGGACCGGCGCCACCCGGCCCTCACGCTGACCACCCCAGGGCAGCCGACGGTGACCGGGCTGTTCATGGGCGTGGTCACCAACAGCTCACCCTGGACCTACCTGGGCCCGCATCCGGTCCGGCCCGCGCACGCCGACTTCATCTCGGGCCTCGACCTGTTCGCGCTGCGGCGGCTGCGGACCCCGAGCACGCTAGCGGCGCTGAGCCACATGATGCACACGACCAACGAACTGCCCTCGGGTCGCGACGTGGTCAGCGCGGCGTCGCTGGCCGAACTCGCGTTCCAGTCCGACCGCCCGATCGCCTTTCACATCGACGGGGAATACCTGGGAGAGACTGAGGGTGTCGTGTTCAGATTTGTACCAGAAGCCCTGTGTGTCCTAGCGTGACGCGACGCAGTAGATGTGATCGATCTGACATCAAATTCGCAATACTGGTTTGCCGCGCCCCCTTGCGTTGGCTCTGCCCTGTTGAGAGGCTAGTTCCGGTGCCTGGGGAGACTGGCGGCCCCGCGGGGTAATGAGCGTGGCCGACACGGGTACGTCACTCCCCGGAGCGCGTCCGGGCTTACCTGATGCTCGGACGTCATCAACTAGGCACCGCCAAAAATCGGGAATAAGGATCTGTTCCCGACATATCGCTTAGCTCGTGAAAAGCTTCACAAGCACTGAGTGGCGCGTGGCGGCCAGCACCGATGACCAGCCGCGACGCCGAAAAGGAGTGGAAATCATGGACTGGCGCCACGTTGCCGCCTGTCGTGAGGTAGATCCTGAGCTGTTCTTCCCCATCGGGAACACCGGGCCTGCGCTCCTCCAGATCGAAGAAGCCAAGCAGGTCTGCCGGCGTTGCACAGTGACCGAGGATTGCCTCCGCTGGGCCATCGACAGCGGCCAGGACGCCGGCGTGTGGGGCGGCATGAGCGAAGACGAGCGGCGGGCGCTCAAGCGCCGCACCGTTCGGCTACGGGCGCGGGCCCACGTCTGACCGCGGGGCTGGTTCATAGCGGACGGGCAGGTCGACGACCGCGACGGTCCCGCCTTCCGGCCGGGGAGCTATGCTCAGCCGTCCGCCGAGTTCCGCCACCACCAGCGTCCGCACGATCTGCAGTCCCAGGCTGGCCGTGTTCTCCAGGTCGAAGTCGGGCGGCAGCCCGGCGCCGCTGTCGGTCACGGTCACCGTCAGCTGTTCCGGCGCACGCGCGGCCAGCACCTCGATCATCCCGTCGGTCGCGTCGCAAGCGCGCGACCCAGGCACCCCTTGCCCCGCGGATCCGAAACCGTGCTGCAGCGCGTTCTGCAGCAGTTCGGTGAGCACCATCGCGAGGGGCGTGGCCACCGAAGCCGGCAGCATCCCGAATTCCCCGGTGATCTTGGGCGTCACCCGTACCTCGGGCGATGAGACCTCCCCGGCCATCATCGCCACCCGGTCGGCGATCTCGTCGAAGTCCACGATCTCTTCCGGCGCGTGCGACAGGGTCTCGTGCACGATCGCGATCGAACCGACCCGGCGGACCGCCTCCTCGAGCGCGGCGCGCGCCTCCGGTGCGACCAGCCGCCTGGCCTGCAGCCGCAGCAGCGCCGCCACCGTCTGCAGGTTGTTCTTCACCCGGTGGTGAATCTCCCTGATCGTGGCTTCCTTGGTCAGCAGCTCGCGTTCCCGGCGGCGCAGCTCGGTGACGTCCCTGACGAGGACCAGCGCTCCGGTCCGCTTGCCCTCCACGACCAGCGGGATGGAGCGCAGCTGAACGACCGCGCCGTTGGCGTCGATCTCCGTCTCCTTGGGCGCCCGGCCCCTGGCGACCAGCATCAGCGACTCGTCGACCGGCGCCCCGGGCGCGCCGAGCTGGGCGGTCGCGGTCCCGAGCTCGGCCGCGAGCAGGTCCGCCGCCAGGCCGAGCCTGCGATAGGCCGATTGCGCGTTGGGGCTCGCGTAGGTGACGCGCCCCGCGCTGTCCAGCCGCAGCAGGCCGTCGCCCACCCGGGGCGAGCGGACCAGCGTCGTATCGTGCCCGGGGTACGGGAACATGCCCTCGGCCACCATCCGCGCCAGGTCGTCGGCGCCCTGCAGGTACGTGAGCTCGAGGCGGCTGGGCGTGCGGGCCGAGTTCAGGTTCGTGGACCGCTCGATGACCGCGATCACGCGGCCGCTCCTGGTCACGGGGATGGCTTCGGCCCGCACCGGCACGCCGCTGGTCCAGTCGGGATCGCTCTCCCGCCAGATGCGCCGCTCGACGCGCGCGGTGTCGAGCAGCGGCCGCCGTCCCGGGCCGATCTGCGTCCCGACCACGTCGTCGGGGAAGGACGTGGGCCCGGTTGTCGGCCGCATCTGCGCGACCGCTACCCACCCCGAGTCCGGGGCGCCCGCCGGCGCCCGCATCGGCACCCAGAGGATCAGGTCGGCGAACGACAGGTCGGCCAGAAGCTGCCAGTCGGACACCAGCGAGTGGAGCCATTCCACGTCGGCACCGGACAGCGTGGTGTAGTTCCTGGCGAGGTCGGCGAGCGTCGGCACGTCTCCATCATGACATGTACTGGAGGGGCGGAATTTCCTCGCCAATGCATGACCTGGCATTATGCGCCCATGCATGGCTCCGCTCAGCAGTCCTTCGATCCGCTTGCCCGGCTACGCGCCGCTACGGCCGCGCGCGAGGCCGCCGGCCTGCGACGGCACCTCGTGCCGCGCGCGGCCGGCGACAGCGTGCTTGACCTGGCGTCCAACGACTACCTCGGGCTGGCCGGCGATCCCAGGCTCGCCGAGGCCGCGGCCGCGGCGGCGCGCGCCTGGGGGACCGGCGCCACCGGGTCGAGGCTGGTGACCGGCAGCACGGCGCTGCACGCCGAGCTCGAAGAGGAGCTGGCCGCGTTCACCGGCGCGCCCGCCGCGCTGGTGTTCTCCTCCGGCTACCTAGCCAACCTCTCCGTCGTGACCGCGCTCAGCGCCGCGCTGCGGGCGGGCGACGGCGACGGCAGGGGCAACGGGGACGGCCGGGGCGGCGGGGTTCTCATCGTGTCCGACGAGCGGAATCACGCCTCGCTCGTCGACGCCTGCCGGCTGGCCCGGCGGCCCGGCGTGCGCGTCCTGGTGACCCCGCATCGCGACGTGGCGGCCGTCGGCGCGGCCCTGGCGGCCCGCGAGGAACGCGCCGCCCTCGTCGTGACCGACGCGGTGTTCTCGGTCTCCGGCGACCTGGCGCCGGTCGCCGCGCTGCACGCGGTGGCGCGCCGGCACGGGGCGCTGCTCGTGGTCGACGAGGCGCACTCGTTCGGCGTACTCGGGGCCGGCGGGCGCGGCGCGTGCCACGACACGGCCATCGCGACCGAGCCTGACGTGGTGCGCACGATCACCCTGTCGAAGTCGCTGGCAGGCCAGGGCGGCGCCGTGCTGGCCGCCGCCGAGGTGACGCAGACGCTGGTGGACACCGGCCGCGGCTTCATCTTCGACACCGGCCTCGCGCCGCCCGCGACGGCCGCCGCCCTCGCCGCGCTCCGGGTGCTGCGCGCCGACCCCGGGCTGCCCGGCCGGGCGCGGCAGGCCGCCGCCCGGCTGGCCGCCGCGGCCGCGGAACTCGGCCTCGAGGTCACCGCCCCGGCCGCCGCCGTCACGTCGGTCCTGCTCGGCGACCCGCGGGACGCGCTGGACGCCCAGCGCGGCTGTGCCGCCCTGGGCGTCCGGGTTGGCTGCTTCCGGCCGCCGTCGGTCCCCGACGGCGAGGCGTGCTTGCGGCTCACCGGGCGCGCCACGCTGACAGATAGGGACTTCGGCTTGGCATCGCGCGCACTGGCCGTTGCGCGAGATCGCTGCCATCATTGCCGGAATACCGCACAAGCGGGAAGGAACACTCCATGACCGTGTCTCCGATGCCGGCCGACGACAGCGATCCCGGCGGGCCGCTCGCCGGCAAGCCGAGCGGCCAGGGCGTCCCCGGTGCCTCGAATACCTCTGGCGCGGACGCCGGCTCGACGCCGGCCGTGCTCCGCCTGCCGAAGTACTACCAGGTGAAGAAGCAGCTGCTCGAGTTCACCGAGGCGATGTCCCCGGGCAGCCCGGTGCCGCCGGAGCGCGAGCTCGCGCGGCTGTACGGGACGTCCCGCACCACCGTGCGGCAGGCGCTGGCGGAGCTGGTCATCGAGGGCCGCCTGCTTCGCATGCAGGGCAAGGGCACGTTCGTCGCCAAGCCGAAGGTCGCGCAGGCCCTCGAGCTCGCCAGCTACACCGAAGGGATGCGGCAGCACGGCCTGCACCCGCTGACCAAGATCCTCGAGATCGGCTACGTCACCGCGGACGAAGAGCTCGCCGTGCTCCTCGGCGTCCGGCCTGGCGGCCGCGTGCTGCGCATCCACCGGCTGCGGCTCGCCGACGGCGAGCCGATGTCCATCGACACCTCGCACCTGCCCGCCCGCCGCTTCCCCGGCCTGCGCAGGCAGCTCGAGCGGCACGCCTCGCTGTACGAGACGCTGCGCACCGGGTACGGCATCCAGCTCGCCGAGGCCGAGGAGACGATCGAGACGGTGCTCGCCGACCCGCACGACGCCAGGCTGCTCGGCGTGGACCCGGGCATCCCGCTGCTGCTGCTGTCCAGGCACGCGATCGACACGACCGGGCAGCCCGTGGAGTGGGCCCAGTCCTGGTACCGGGGCGACCGGTACAAGTTCATCACCCGGCTGCGGCGGACATCCGCCACGTGACCGGGCGGGTGCTCGTCGTCTCTGGCACCGGGACCGGCGTCGGCAAGACGATCGTCACGGCGGCGATCGCCGCCCTCGCCCGCGCCCGTGGCGAGCGGGTGGCGGTGGTGAAGCCCGCGCAGACCGGCACCGCCGCGGGTGACGTTCCCGATACCGAGACCGTCGAACGCCTCACCGGTGTCACCGACACGCACGAGCTCGCCCGGTTTCCCGACCCGCTCTCCCCCGAAGCCGCCGCCCGGGTGGCCGGCCTGCCACCGCTCGACCTTCGCTTCGCGGCGGACTACGTGGCGAAGCTCACAGAATCCCGCGACCTGGTCCTCGTCGAAGGCGCGGGCGGCCTGCTGGTGCGCTACGACCCGGACGGCGGCACGCTCGCCGGCCTGGCGGCGGACCTGGCGGCCCCCGTCGTGGTGGTCGCCGCCGCCGGGCTGGGCACGCTCAATCACACCGCGCTCACTCTCGAGGCACTGGCGGCCCGCAAGATCATTAGCGAAGGCGTGGTCGTCGGCAGCTGGCCGCGGCATCCCGGCCTCGCCGAGCGGGCCAATCTCACCGACCTTCGGGTCGTCGCCGGCGGCCCGCTGGCCGGCGTGCTGCGGGAAGGCGCGGGCGCACTGGGCCGGGCGGCGTTCCTAGACGCCGCAAAGGCCGGCCTCGCCGGGCATCTCGGCGGCAGCGGCCTGCAAACCATCTCATTGAGTGCCGTCTAATCACCGATTCGCACTGCGCAAACCATTGCGTAATTAGCTACCAAGGCGCAACATAGTTGAAATTGCGTGACCTTTGTCACATCCAAACGGTCTAGGACGCCGAGAGGACCCGATGACTGAGCCCACAGCATCCCCTAGCGC
>Ga0335075_10014310_pt1 | contig 11922 bp, 10 predicted proteins | sample Lox_Sample_24_FD_206723 | JGI IMG/M metagenome (GOLD analysis project Ga0335075, IMG submission 206723) | Soil microbial communities from Loxahatchee National Wildlife Refuge, Florida, United States - Lox_Sample_2.4 | ecosystem: Environmental > Terrestrial > Soil > Wetlands | place: USA... | reverse complement strand
GTTGACTACGGCGAGGTCCACGCCCTGGTCGGGCAGAACGGCTCGGGCAAGTCGACGCTCATCAAGGTGCTGTCCGGCTGTCACCAGCCCGATCCGGGTGCCGAGGCGGAGCTAGCTGGCCGGCCATTTCAGCTCGGCAGCGCACACGCTGCCCGGACGGCCGGCCTGCGCTTCGTCCACCAGGATCTCGCGCTGGTGCTGCAGCTCAGCATCCTCGACAACATGATGCTCGGCCGGACTTACCCGCTCGGGCTGGGCGGGAGGATCCGCAACCGGGTCGCCGCCGAGCGGGTCAGCAGCTATCTGCACCGGGTAGGGGTGGCTGCCGATGTCCGGCTTCCGGTCGCTTCCCTGAGCCCGGCCGAGCGTAGCGCCGTGGCCATCGCGAGGGCGCTGTCCGACACCGGTTCGGGGCGCCTGCTGCTGGTACTCGACGAGCCCACCGCAGCACTGCCATCCGACGATGTGAGCCGACTGCTCGACGCCGTCCGGGGGCTCCGCGACGAGGGGCACGGGATCCTGCTCGTTTCGCATCACCTCGGTGAGGTCCTGGATGTCGCCGACCGTATCACCGTGCTGCGGGACGGGAAGGTCGTCGCGTCGCTCCGCAGGTCGGAGGTAGATCAGCGCCGTCTGACCGAGCTGATCGTCGGTCACTCGGTGGTACCCGCCGACGTCGTGTCGCATGGCCAGAGCCTCAACAGCTCCGCGCGGGATCCGGTGCTCCGCATCCGCAACTTGCGCGGCGGACGAATGACGAGGCTGGACCTCAAACTGCTCCCTGGCGAGATCGTCGGGGTGGCCGGGATTACCGGCTCAGGGCGGGAATCCCTCGCACCGCTGATCACCGGATGGCTCCCGCACCAAGGCCTCATCGAGGTGGCCGGGACCATGCTGCGGCCCGGTCAGCCGCACCGTGTCCTGGCCGCCGGGGCCGCCGGGGTGCCCGGCGAACGCGCAAGGTTCGGGGTGTTCCCCAACCTCGGCGTCCGCACGAACATGACTATCTCGCTGCTGGACCAGCACCGGCGCTTCGGCCGGATCGAGCGCCGGCGCGAGCGCGGCGAGGTCTCCGACTGGATCGACCGCCTGAGCATTGTCACGCAGGGTCCGGACGCCCCAATCCAGAGCCTGTCCGGCGGCAATCAGCAGAAGGTCCTGGTCGCGCGTGCGCTCCGGACGCGGCCCAAGGTGCTGGTGCTCGATGATCCGACCCAAGGCATCGACATCGGCGCGCGCGCACAGATCCATGAGGTCATCCAGCGATGTGCGGCTGATGGCATCGGCGTCCTGCTCATCTCCACCGACAGTGACGAGCTGGCCCGGCTGGCAGATCGGATCCTGATCCTGGCCGGGGGCACGTGCGCGCGCGTACTGCGGCGAGGACCCGCGGTAACGGCGAAGTTGATCGACGTCAGCCAGCTTGAGGCGAATCCGGAGCCCGCCCTAGCCAGTATTTCTGCTAGCTCCGAGGGAGACACATGAACGCTGTGACGGCGACGCCGGTCGAGCAGGCCGGCCCGGCGACCCGGTCGAGGCACTTCCGGCTGCCAGGCCTGCGCCGGTTCAGTGCGGTCTACTTGTGGGCGGTCTTCCTGATCCTGTTCGGCTGGCTGCAGTTCCACCTCTTCTTCACGGTCAGCACGTTCCAGGTGGTGTTCTCGCAGAGTGCCGTCACCGCGGTGCTTGCACTGGCCTTCCTCGTGCCGCTGACGGCTGATACTTACGACCTGTCGATCGGCGAGATGATGTCGCTGACGATCGTGATGATCAACTGGCTTACCCTGCATACCAGCCTGCCGATCGGCGTCGTCGCACTGCTTGTCGTCCTGGCCTGCATGGTGATCGGCGCGATCTCCGGGTTCATCGTGGTGAAGCTGCGCGTCAATTCGCTGATCGCGACACTCGGAATGAGCGAGGTGCTCAGCTCCATTCAGCTCTACATCTCGCAGAATCACCAGGTCGCCGGCTACTTCTCCAACCTGTTCGTGCAGGTCGGGAACGGCAAGGTGCTCGGGATCCCGTACCTCGACCTATACATGATCGTGATTGCGCTGGTGGTGTGGTTCGTCCTCGAGCAGACGCCAGTCGGGCGCCGCATGTTCGCCGTGGGCGGCAACCGCGACGCCGCGAGGCTGGCCGGCATCTCGGCCGACCGAGTCGTATGGGGCTCGCTGATCGCGTCTGCGGCTATCGCCTCACTCGCCGGGGTCATGTACACCGCGCAGGTCGGCGCCTATACAAGTGACATCGGCCAGGGCTACCTGTTCCCGGCACTTGCGGCAGTGTTCTTTGGCGCATCGCAGCTATCACAGCGGCCGAACGTCTGGGGAACGCTCATTGCGTACTTCGCCCTGGCGTTCGGCATTCAGGGCCTCACCCTGCAGTTCGGGGCCGGGGCGTTCTGGGTCAGCCCGTTGTTCCAGGGCGTTGCTGTCGTCGGCGCGGTCGCGATTGCGAGCAGCCGCGGTGCCCTCGGTGGCGGCGGTGACAGCAGGGCTATCAGGAGGCTGCTCCGATCGCGCATTCCCTCGCCACAGACACCTGAGCAGAACTAGCTACCAGCGGTCCCAGTGCACGATCGCGGCCGAGGGCTTACGCGGCCCCGGCTTGAAATCCAGGCCCTGGGTATAGGCGATCGGGATCATGGCTGCCTGGGCGCAGCGCGCGTACGGGATACCCAGCAGCTCCGCCGCCTGCTGCTCGCGATGCAGGTGCAGCGTTGTCCATGCCGAACCCAGGCCTCGACTGCGGAGCGCGAGCATGAAACTCCAGACCGCCGGGAGCAGGGAGCCCCAGTAAGCCGCCTGCTCGGGCACGCCCGCGGCATCAGGGCGGCCCCACTGGCAGGGAATCAGGATGACGGGAACGCGGCCGAAGTTGTCAGCCAGGTAACGAGCAGAAAGCCACATTCGCCGCTCAAGCTCGGTCATCTCTGGCACCACGTCGGGACCGTAGGCGGCTGCGAAGCACTCTCGGTAGAGACCGGCAAGCGCGTCTTTCACCGCCGGGTCGGTAACAAACACCCAGTGCCACGCCTGGCGGTTAGAGCCGGACGGTGCCTGCAGCGCAAGTTCCAGGCATTCGGTCAGCACCTCATGCCCAACTGCGCGATCAAGGTCGAGCCGCCGGCGGACCGAGCGCGTCGTGGTCAGGAGCTCATCGGGGGTGAGGCTGCGTGTCGGGCTGTTCACAATTCACATTGTAATCATCATCATGAAATCTTGACAGGCTTACGTGGCGGCGGTTGGATGACAGGAAAGGTATTGATGCCATGGGCGGGCGGCGAGGTGACCGTGTACACGGATGAGCGACGGCGGCCCAGGCCGCGCCGCGGGCCGCTGGCTGGCATCCGGGTAGCGGACTTCTGCTGGATGGGCGTCGGGTCTGTCGCGACCCGCCTGCTCGCTGACTTCGGCGCCGAGGTCATCAAGGTCGAGGACCGGACGCGCATCGACACGCCGCGCAAGCTGCCGCTCTACAAGGGCGAGACCGCGCGCAACTTCGGCGAAGAGGTGGTAGGCGCCGATCCGGACAAGGGCGGGCTGTTCAACAACTACTGCCGGAACAAGCTCGGCGTCACCATCAACATGCGCACGGACGAGGGGCGCCGGCTGGCCGAGCGCCTGATCAGTGCGAGCTCGGTGGTCACCGAGAACTTCGCGCCCGGTGTGATGGAGCGGTGGGGCCTGACTTACGAGCGCATCAGGGAACTGCGCCCCGATGTCATCTATGCGCGGATGAGCGGCTACGGGCATAGCGGGCCGCACGCCTCCTATCGCAGTTACGGCCCTGTCGTGCAGGCGGTCAGCGGCCTGTCTTACATCAGCGGGCTGCCAGGCCGGGAGCCGTCGGGCTGGGGCCTGTCCTACATGGACAACCAGGCCGCCTTCTACGGCTCAGCTGCCATCCTGATGGCGATCCGGCGCCGGGCGATGACCGGCGAGGGGACCGAGATCGACGTTTCCGCTGTCGAGACCGGCATCGGCCTGCTCGGCCCGGTGCTGCTCGACGTCACGGTCAACGGCCGCGTCACCCGCGGCCGCGGCTACCCGACCGGGAACCGGCTCGAGCATCCAAACGCGGCCCCGCACGGGATCTACCCCGCGCGCGGCGAAGACCGCTGGGTGGCCATCGCGGTGTTTGCCGACGACGAGTGGGAGCGCTTCGCCGACGCTCTCGGGCGGCCGGAGTGGACCCATGACGAGCGATTCGCGACCCAGCAATCCCGGTGGGCGAACCAGGATGCGCTCGACGAGCACGTCGCGGAGTGGACCGTCCGGCGAGACCGATTTGAGGTAACGAAGCTGCTTCAGGACGCCGGAGTGCGCGCCGGCGCAGTGCAGAATGCCGAGGACCTGAACGAGGCCGATCCCCAGCTCGAGCACCGCGGTGTCTTCTTCGAGATGGACCACCCGGTCATCGGGGAGGCCAGGTTCGAGGGCGTTCCGATCCGCTTCGCCGAGACGAGCGCCGACAACTGGCGGTCCGGCCCGCTGCTTGGCGAGGACAACGAGTACGTCTTCAGGGAGCTGCTCGGAGTCGGGGCCGACGAGTACGCCGAGCTGGCATCGACCGGAGCGATCTGATGACCAGCGACCAGGGCGATCTGATGCCCGCGGACGGAAGGGCCAGCCAGCTGCCCACGCCGTACAGCGACCTGCGCGTGGTTGAGCTGGCGGACGATCCGGCAGGCGAGGCTCTTGGCAAGCTGATGGCGACCCTGGGCGCAGAGGTAATAAAGGTAGAGCTGCCCGACGGCGCTGCGAGCCGGCGTATCGGACCGACGGCGGCCGGTGCCCGTGGTGGCGATCCCAACGCCAGCCTGACCTTCTGGTTCTATAACGTCAGCAAGCGCAGCGTTGTTGTTGACTACCGGGCGGCCGACGGCATGGTGCACCTGCGGAACCTGCTCCGCCGGGCCGACATTGTCATCACCGGGTGGCGGCCGTCGGAATGGGCCGAAGTCGGGATCACGCCCGATGACCTGCGCGCGGACGCACCTCAGCTGATCATCGCTAACCTGAGCCCGTTCGGACTGGACGGGCCGTGGGCCGACATGGTCAGTTCCGACCTGGTCGGGCTGGCTCTCGGTGGTCCGCTCAACAGCTGCGGGTACGACGACCACTCGATCCCGCCGGTCCGGCCGGGCGGTGACCAGGGGTATCAGCTCACCGCAAGCTTCGGTCACCTCGGCGTGCTGATCGCGCTGCTGGAGCGAGACCAGACCGGCCACGGGCAGCTCGTGGATGTGGCCATGCACGATTGCCTGTCAGTCAGCGCAGAGCTGGCCAACCCGTACTGGTTCTACCCGCGAGTGTTGGTGCGACGGCAAACCTGCAGGCACGCGCAGCCGACGGCTACGCAGCCTGCCTTGTTCGCCACGGCCGACGACCGCTACGTCTACTTCGCGCTCATCACCGCCGAGCAGAAGCCATGGCAAACCCTGGTCGAGTGGATGGAGTCCAAGCGACTCGCGGCAGACCTGACCGATCCCGCCTACGGCGACCCGGAATACAGGCTGGCGAACTTCGCCCACATCCAGCAGATCGTCGAGGTGTTCTTCCTGCTGCAGTCGGCCAGCGACATCTATCGCGAGGGCCAGCAGCGCGGCCTGCCGATCGGCGTGCTCAACGCGCCCGAGGACCTGCCGTTGGACGAGCATCTGACAGCCAGGGGCTTCTTCGTCCCGATTCATGATGATGCGCCTGGCGGTCCGCACCTTTATCCAGGGGCGCCGATTCGGTTTTCCGCTCTGGCGGCGGCGCCGATTACGCGTGCTCCCCGGCTCGGTGAGCACACCGCAGAGGTGCTCGGAGGTGCACCATGAGCGAGACGACCTGGCAGCCCGGCGCCTGCGCGATCGCCGGGATCGGGACTACCGATTTCACCCGCAAATCCGGGCGCAGCGACCTGACGCTCGCAACGCAGGCGGTCCTCGCGGCGCTCGAGGATGCGGGCCTGGAGGCTTCGGCGATCGACGGCATCGTCCGGTGCGACATGGACCTGGTCCGGCACAACGACCTGGCCGAAGCCCTCGGCATCCGCGAGCTGACCTACTGGGGCGAGTGCGGACCGGGCGGGGTGGCTCCGTGCGCCATGGTCGGCCAGGCCGTGGGCGCGATCATGTCCGGGCAAGCATCAACCGTCGTGGTGTTCCGCGCGCTCAACGGGCGGTCCGGGCGCCGGTACGGTGCGGCGTCGACGGCGGCGGGCCAGCAGCTTGCCGGCGGGAACGGCAGCTACGACGAGTTCTACCTGCCGCACGGGCTGCTCACCGCGGGCCAGATGTTCGCTCTGATGGCCCGGCGGCACATGATCGAGTACTCCTCCACGCAGGAGCAGCTCGGCTCGATTGCCATCGCCTGCCGGGAACGGGCACTGACCAACCCCGCAGCGCAAATGTATGGCCGGCCGCTCACCATGACCGACTACCTGTCCGCCCGGATGATCTCCGAGCCGCTGCGGTTGTTCGACTACTGCCTGGAGACCGACGGCGCCGCTGCCGTCGTGGTCACCGGCGCAGACCGTGCCCGCGACTGCAAGAACGGCGCTGTGCTCATCCATGCGGTAGCGCAGGCCAGCCTGCCCGGAACGCAGCCGGGAACCATGTTCCCGGTGCTGATGCGCGACAGCATCACCGCGCTGTCATCACGCGCTGTCGCGGATCTGCTCTGGTCGCGGTCCCGGCTCGGCCCTGCCGATGTTGACGTTGCCCAGCTCTATGACTGCTTCACTATCACGCTGCTGCTCCAGCTGGAGGACTACGGATTCGCCAAGCGCGGCGAAGGCGGAGCGTTCGCCGCCGACGGCGGCATCGAGCTGAGCGGCCAGCTGCCGTGCAACACCTCGGGCGGTCATCTGTCCGAGGCCTACATTCATGGCATGAACCATGTGGTCGAGGGCGTCCGCCAGATCAGGGGCACGTCGACGGCTCAGGTTCCCGGTGCGGAGGTCAGTCTTGTGACGTCGGCTCCACCGCCCGCCAGCAGCGCACTGATCCTGACGGCGGACCGATGAGCACCGTGCCGCGGTCGGTGCAGCCGAACCACACAGTGCAGCCGAACCACACAGTGCAGCCGACCCAGACGACTCAGTTGCCCCGGCTGGCACCGGTCACCGACGATCCGGACACTGGCGGATTCTTCGCGGCCGCGGCGGCGGGCCAGGTAGTGCTGAGGTACTGCGCCGACTGCGGAGCGCTCCTGCATCTGCCACGGGCCTACTGCTATCACTGCGGCAGCTGGAATACCGGTTACCGGGTCGTCGCACCCCAGGCGCGGGTCTATTCATGGACCGTGGTCGAGCACCAGATCCATCCGGCCTACCCGGTGCCTTACACCGTCGCGCTGGTCGAGCTGGCTGACGAGCCAGCCGCGCGCCTCATCAGCTTCCTGCCCGGCCGACCAGACCTGTACGCCGGGCAGGAACTCCACGCGTGGTTCGAGCAGCTAGCTGACGGCAGCACGCTAGTCCAGTGGCGGACTGCCGATAGCGAACTGCCGCTCGGCGAGGTGAGCTAGGGTGACCGCCGCCGACGAAGCCGCCGTTCCGGTCGACGAGGGCCTGTTCAGCTGGCCGGACGAGCCACGGCTGATTGGCAGCATCTGCCAGGCCTGCGGCACGACAACCTTCCCGAGCCAGCTGTCCTGCCCCCGGTGCACCGGAACCGACATCCGGGCGGTGCCGCTCGCAACCACGGCACGGCTGTGGACCTGGACCGTGCAGGCGTTCGAGCCGAAGCCGCCGTACCGGGCTGACGACCCGTTTCAGCCCTACGGCGTGGGCTACCTCGAGGTGGCGACGCAGGACGGCAGCGGTGCGGTGCTGGTCGAGTCACGGCTGACCGACGCTGACCCGGAGCGGCTGGAAATAGGGACCGAGATGACGCTGACGTTCGTCCCGGTGTACCGCGACGCTGCGGGCAGGCAGGTCGTCACGTTCGCGTTCGCGCCCGTGCAGACGGCCGCGCAGTAGATCGGAGCCCAGCGTGGACGATAGCAGCGCAAACGTCGCGATCGTGGGAATCGGCATCCACCCCTTCGGCCGCCACCCAGGGATGACCGGGCGGGCACAAGGCGCTTACGCAGTCCGCCGGGCACTGGCGGATGCGGGCATCGGCTGGGCCGACGTCCAGTGCGCCTTCGGCGGAAGCGTCGCGGCCGGTGGAGCTGACACGCTTGTCAGCGATCTCGGCCTGACCGGCCTGCCATTCATCAACGTGCACAACGGCTGCGGCACCGGCGGCAGTGCGCTAGCGATGGCCGAGCGGGCGATCAGGTCGGGTGACCATGACGTCGCGATGGCCATCGGCTTCGATAAGCACCCGCCCGGCGCGTTCAACGCGGACCCGGAGGCAAGCGGGCTCGGGCGCTGGTACGGCGAGACGGGGCTGATGCTCACCACCCAGTTCTTTGCCATGAAGATCCAGCGCTACATGCACGAGTTCGGGATATCGCCGGCGACCCTGGCCAGGGTTGCCGCTAAGGCGTATCGCAATGGCGCGGCCAACCCGGTTGCGTGGCGACGGCAGCCGCTGAGCGAGCCGGAGATCGCGGCCGCGCCGATGATCAGCCATCCGCTGACCAAGTACATGTTCTGCTCGCCGGGCGAAGGGGCAGTGGCGCTCGTGCTGGCCCGTGCGGATCGCGCGCGCCGCTTCCCGGCACCGCCGGTGTACCTGAAGGCCGTGTCATTCCGCACGCGGCGGTTCGGCTCGTTCGAGGTGTTCAGTCCCTGGCTGGCACCGGAGCGTGCAGAGGGACCGAGCACGGAGGCGGCGCGGGCGGCCTTCGAGTCAGCCGGGCTCGGGCCGGGCGACGTCGACGTCATCCAGCTTCAGGACACCGAATCCGGCGCGGAGATCATGCACATGGCCGAGACCGGCTTCTGCAAGGACGGCGAGCAGGAGATACTGATCCAGTCCGGCGCCACCGAGATCTGCGGGACGATGCCGGTGAACACTGACGGCGGCTGCCTGGCTAACGGCGAGCCAATCGGCGCGAGCGGGCTGCGCCAGGTGTACGAGAGCGTCCTGCAGCTGCGCGGAGCGGCCGGGCAGCGGCAGGTACCCGGCATGCCCGGGGTCGCGTTCACGCATGTGTACGGCGCCCCGGGCATCAGCTGCTGCACTGTACTGACCACGTGATGGCCAGTCAGTTGGAGAGTGGCGCGATGACATTTGACCTGAACGGAAAGGTCGCCCTGGTGACCGGCGGCACCAGGGGCCTTGGCCGGTGCATGGTCTCGGCACTGGCCGCAGCCGGCGCAGACGTGATCGTCACCAGCCGCAACGCTGATGCCTGCCGCGATGTTGCCGAGCAGGTGAGCAAGGAGTCCGGGCGACGAGCGCTTGCCAGGGCATGCCACGTCGGGCGGTGGAACGAGATCGGCGGCCTCGTCGACCACGCGTACGCCGAGTTCGGGCACATCGACGTGCTGGTCAACAACGCGGGCATATCGCCGCTGTATGCATCGCTCGACACCGTCAGCGAGGAACTCTTCGACAAAACGATCGCCGTCAACCTGAAGGGACCGTTCCGGCTGAGCGCGCTGGTAGGAGCGCGGATGGCCCAGGGTGACGGCGGCTCGATCATCAGTATCGCCAGCACCGCCGCGATCAAGCCGCGGCCCGCGTACGTTCCTTACGCGGCCGCCAAGGCGGGCCTCATCGCCTTGTCCGAGGGGCTGGCCCGCACGTTCGGGCCGAGTGTCCGCGCCAACGTCGTCATGGCCGGACCCTTCGCTACCGACATCACCGCGGGCTGGGACTGGGACGCGTTCAACGCCAGGGTCGCAGAGTTCGCACTCGGGCGCATCGGCCAGCCGACGGAAATCGTGGGCGCCGTGCTGTACCTTGCCAGCGATCTGTCGAGCTACACCACCGGCGCCGTGATCCGGGTCGATGGCGGCGAGCCGTGACGACGCCGGGGCTTACTGATGTCGCACCAGTCCGGCCCGGCGAGGAACTGGACTGGACGAGCATTGCCGCGTTCCTGCGGGAGCGACTGCCGGGGCTAGACGGCGAGTTGTCGGTGCTGCAGTTCCCCAACGGCTCGGCTAACCTCACTTACCTGCTCCGGTTCGGCGACGTGCCACTGGTGCTGCGGCGGCCACCGTTCGGCCGGATCGCGCCAGGCGCGCACGACATGGCCAGGGAGCACAGGGTGCTGTCGCGGCTCTGGCAGGCATTTCCGCCGGCGCCACGAGCGCTGGTGCTCTGCGAGGACGAGGGCATTACCGGCGCGAAGTTCTTCATCATGGAGTTCCGCAGTGGCGTCGTCATCTGGGACTCCATCCCTGCGTCAATGCGCTGCCACGCCGACGCCGCACGGCGAGTCGGCTTCGCGGTCATCCGCGCCCTTGCCGGCCTGCATCAGGTCGACTACGCGCGGATCGGCCTGGCCGACCTCGGTCGGCCAGATGGCTTCATCGCTCGTCAGCTTCGCGGCTGGCGCAGCCGGTGGGAGGCGGTGGCCAGCCCGGCGGCCAGCGCCACGATGATCGAGGTGGCTGACGTACTCGAGCGGACTATGCCGCCGACGCAGCGAGCCGCGATCCTGCACAACGACCTGAAGCTGGACAACTGCCAGTTCGACCCGGCTGACCCGGACCTCGTGCACTCGGTCTTCGACTGGGACATGGCCACCCTCGGCGATCCGCTGGTGGACGTTGGCATATTGCTGAACTACTGGCCCGACCCGAGCGACTCCCCCGGCGATCGCGGCATGTACCCAGATGGTCAGGAGATGCTCGGCCTGCCGTCGCAGGCGGAGATCCTGGCCGTATACGGCGCAGTTACCGGCCTCGAGCTGGCCGACATTCGCTGGTACCAGGCCTTTGCCAGCTGGAAGACGGCAATCGTCCTCCAGCAACTGCACGACCGCTACCTGCGCGGCGAGACATCCGACGAGCGGATGGCAAGCCGCGGCGATCGGGTTACCGAGTTCGCCGCCAGAGCCGCCCGCCTACTCCAGGGAGCCTAATGTGAGCTGGGATTTTGAGACCGACCCTGATTTCCAGGCGCAGCTCGACTGGATGGACGGCTTCGTGCGCAACGAGGTGGAGCCGATTGACCACCTGATCGAGCACGGCTTCGACATGGCCGACCCCATTCGCCAGCGGCTGATTCCCCCGCTGCAGCGCCAGGTACAGGAACGAGGGTTGTGGGCTTGCCACCTTGGCCCTAGTCTCGGCGGTCCTGGCTACGGCCAGCTCAAGCTCGCGCTGATGAACGAGATACTCGGGCGTTCCCAGTGGGGTCCCATCGTGTTCGGCTGCCATGCACCGGATTCGGGCAACGCCGAGATCCTGGCTCACTACGGCACCCCCGAACTGAAGTCGCGCTACCTCGAGCCACTGCTGCGCAACGACATCGTGTCGGCGTTCTCGATGACCGAGCCGGCCGGCGGCTCCGATCCGACCAGCTTCGTGACCTCGGCGGTTCTCGACGGAGACGAGTGGGTCATCAACGGCGAGAAGTGGTTCTCCTCGCACGCCCGTTTTGCGGCCTTCCTGATCGTGCTTGCCGTCACGGAACCAGATGCGCCCCCGCACCGGCGGATGTCGATGTTCGTGGTCCCGACGACCACGCCAGGCGTGCAGATCATTCGCAACGTCGGGATGTACGGGCACCGTAGCGAGGGCACCCATGCCTACATGCGCTACACGGACGTGCGGATACCCGCCGACCACATGCTCGGCGGTCGCGGCGAGGGGTTCGCGGTCGCGCAGACCCGCCTCGGGGGTGGCCGCATCCACCACGCCATGCGCACCGTCGGACTGGTCCGCAAGGCATTCGACGCAATGTGCGAGCGAGCGCTTTCCCGCCGGACGAAGGGCGAGGAACTGGCCCGAAAGCAACTCGTCCAGCAGATGATCGCCGATTCCTGGATCCAGCTGGAGCAGTTCCGGCTGCTAGTG